>Ga0272444_10001969_pt1 | contig 19235 bp, 16 predicted proteins | sample SSMForm13_FD_201033 | JGI IMG/M metagenome (GOLD analysis project Ga0272444, IMG submission 201033) | Marine sediment archaeal communities from Little Sippewissett salt marsh, Falmouth, MA, United States - SSM-Form-13 | ecosystem: Environmental > Aquatic > Marine > Wetlands > Sediment ... | reverse complement strand
GAAAAGGACAAGATAAGACGCAGAGGACCATCGTGAAATCTCTTTTCAAGGCAGCGAGAAGTCTTGGCACTGCGCTCCCGGTCCTCGTGGGGGTCGTCCTGCTTCTGGGTCTCTTCCGGGCACTTGTGTCAAAGCAATGGATCTCCTCTGTATTCACAGGGGACCTGTTAGGAGACACCGTGACTGCCGGAGCAATCGGGAGTATCTCGGCGGGGAATCCCATTACGAGCTACATAATAGGAGGAGAGCTTCTGCAAGACGGCGTGAGCCTTCTCGCGGTAGCATCATTCATAATCACATGGGTTACCGTCGGCATAGTTCAGTTTCCTGCTGAAGCGAGTATTCTGGGGGGGCGATTTGCCATCGCGAGAAACATCCTGAGTTTTGTCCTTGCCATCTTGGTTTCAATGGCAACTGTTACTACGTTGAGCATAGTGCAATGACGCGAAGGACGGGCAAATCAAACACCGGAGGAAAGGGTAGTAAGTACTATGGTGTATATTTCCTGGCGTCCGTTCTTTTCCTATATCTCATTGTCTTTCTTCTCGAACCAGGAGATGCAGGAAGAGCCATCAGGATAAGTGGAGATTTGCTTGTACATATCGCTCCGGTGCTGGCTGTCATCTTGCTATTCATGGCGGCGATAACCTATTCTGTAAATCCTAAGGCCGTATCGAGGTACGTCGGCAAGGGATCGGGTATCAAGGGGTGGGTGCTTGCCATCTCCACGGGGATACTCAGTCACGGCCCTATTTACATCTGGTATCCGCTGTTGAAAGACCTTCGAGATCAAGGCATGAGAAAGGGCCTCATCGCAGTCTTCTTATACAATAGGGCCATAAAGCTTCCACTGCTGCCTCTGATGGTCTACTATTTCGGACTGATGTTCGTTGTCGTGCTGCTGCTTTACATGATCTTAGCCTCTATCATCCAGGGGGCAATCATTGACGTGATGGAGGGTCGGATGCCAACCATAAGGCGGTGACGCACCTGTTTCCTGTCCGCGCGAAGTGTACTTGAAGAGGGCAAAAGCTTAGCTGCACCTCCGAGCCCAAGTCCAGCGGGTTGAAGTGACAACCTGATTACTCGTGTGAGTCGTCAGCAAGAACCGGACACGGCGGGGGTGTGATTTAGACTGCACTCTGTTAGCCTCATCTGGGGCGAAAGGAGGCGGCAACGGTGCACGAATCGCGCCGCAGGGCGGGGAAGATAACCCCCATAAAGTGAGGCGCATTCGAAGAACATCGCCGGCTGGCGATTACCATGCCTCTGCTGATGACATTACGGTAGTCCTCGCCGCGGGGACTCCTTCGCGAAATTCCAAACGCACCCCTGAACAAGCGTGTCATCGTGACTCAGAGTACCGCAGACTTTGTCCCGAACCACAAAGCCTGCCATGCAGACCTCCCGACCGACGTCTTCCGCGGTCAAATTCATGAAATGGTGCCCCGCGTCATCGTCGATGACGTGTTTCGGGTAGACCGACAGGAAACCGGAGGCTCTGAGCACCCGTAAAGCTTCTTCATACAGGGCATACCGTGAAGATGCAGGCATCAAATGAAGCACATCATAGAGGAGAAAAACATCGACTGATTGATCGGCCAGATCTAATTCGGTCTCACCGGCAGTCTTGATCGTGATGATGTTGTCCGCCCCCCGAACTGCCTCTTTACGCTCCAGCTCGGCCAAAGCGTCGGAATCCCTGTCGAACGCATAAACCCTGCCTTCCGCGCCGACCAGCCTGCTGGCGGGGATGACATAGTGACCCACACGGGCACCGAAATCGGCAACGGTCTGTCCGCTCCTAACCCCTATCCTTTTGAGAAAGGTAATGCCTTTCTCGCTTTCCCAACTCTCCATTTCAGGCATAACCAGTGTCCCATATCGTCATACGATACCAAGCATATCTTATGGAAATGGACTATATGAATTTCATTGCCGGCACCACCGCTCGGATTCCGGATGGGCGTCTTTCGACTCTGTCAGACCCCATATGACCATAGCACAAAGCTATACATTTTTTCAATCATCGGCCATCTCGAACGCAATTGCACTTTCATGGGGTTCCAATCGCGCAGATTGACGCCGACACGGAGCCTCCTGACCTGACCGCGGGAATCGCCAATCTCTTGATGGTTGAAAGAGTTCATGAGGCCGTATATGGTTAAACTCGGCAGACATCAAGCGAGTTTATCCGACCGGACAGGTCAGGGAAGCTGCCGGATGATCGGCACGGTGCAACATGCCTTGATGATCACCGGTTTCGTTTTCGTAATGACGCTGGTGGTCGAGTATGTCAGTGTCCTGACCCGAGGATCATGGCGGGAAAGCCTTACGCGTTGCAAATGGGGACAGTTCGTGGTGGCGGCCTTAATTCGATATGCTCGATGGGTACCAGATATGGGTCGGCCTTCCAATTCAGTTGCGCTGGGGGTGCCGTCCCGGTAGAATAGAACAATCGGGGAACGCTACATGTGATTTCATATCATGGCGAAACCGAACTAAGAGTCTTGCGGTGCTCAACCGGCAGCCGAGATTGAAGACCAAGGAAGAGGCCAACCAATGACACCGGAGTGGGCCAGGGTGGTTATTCCGGTTGGGCCCGGTGGTTTTCGGGTGCCACCGGACACCCGGGCGTTTCCATAAGCCCATGTCGAAGGAGCGTATTAACATGCCCTGGGTAAAAGACGAGATGTGTGTGGGCTGCGGCGTGTGTGTTCAAGAGTGTTGTGCCGATGCCATATCGATGACTGAGGGAATCGCATTCATAGACGACGCGAGGTGCATACGATGCGGGGTTTGCCACGATGTGTGCGCAGAGGATGCGATTCGTCATGACGGAGAGAGAATACCGCAGGAAGTTGAATCCAACCTGGCCTGGATAAAAGGGCTCCTAGAACACCAGCACTATTCGGGTAACACAGAGAAACAGAAGGAACTCATTGGACGGATGAAACGATACTTCCATAAGGAACGTAAGGTTGCTGAGAAAACCATAGAACAGATTGATACGTGGATGACCGCGGAACACGGAAGTTGAGCCAGTACTTCCGACGCATCACTGACCTGCCCCCGGCCTTTGTACCACTCTGAGGCTCAGGTTTTTGGCTCCTATGGAACAGGTTGTATCGCAGCAAGCCTGCAGGCTATACTCGGCCCGACAGGAAGAGGATACCGAGGGACCGTTGCCCTATAGGGTCTGATCACCGGTTCTTACGGCGGTCGGTATATCCAAGACCATTTAGATGGTCTCTATCGAACGAGTTCGATTGAGGGTACTTGTATCGCACACTACGGTGCGATGCTCCGAGCAGCCGGCAAGATACAGCGATCTTTGTCTGGCCTCTCGCGATTCGCTCTATCCTAAGGGCAAGGCGGTCCCATAGAAGCGCGCTTTGGGATGGCGGCCCGGGGAGCCAGTTAGTACGCGAGAGCCCTTTTGCCAGCCAGCAGAAGGGCTTTCTATATGTGGGGAATAGGGTTACGCCATCGAAGGTGCAGTTCGATAGTAGAATGTCGAGGAGCTTGCGCTTCTCAGCCGCATTCCGTCCAAGCCAAAGGCCGTAGGCCTTTCGCGTGAGTTCGATAATCCTCCCGCCTGCCAATACCTTCCCATCCGAGGCCTACCTATGCTACAATATATCTTGACCCGATTGCTGCGGGGAGAAGAAGGAGGCTGCTATGAAACGGATGATAGGAATCGTGGCATTGGTGTCTCTGTTGACTGCCGGAGCGGCGCTCTGTCGGACGTGGGAGATCCAGACCGACGGAAGCGGGGATGCCCCGAATATCCAGGCGGGAATTGACTCGGCTGCTGTCGGGGATACGGTCCTCGTGCACCTGGGGACGTACAACGAACACGACATACAGATGAAAAGTGGAATCGTGCTTATCAGCCAGTACTGGGCGGTGGAGTCCACCATAGTCGATGCCGGTGGACTGGGAAGAGTCTTGGTTTGCGACGGGGTTGACGATACCGCGGCGATTGTTGCTTTGACTCTGACCGGCGGTCGTGCCTCGGGAAGCGGACTTGACGCCTGCGGCGGAGGGATCGCGCTTATGAACAGCAGCGCGCCCGACCTCGACAATTGCATAATCAAGGGGAATACGGCTGATGATACCGGCGGAGGAGTCTACTGCCACCAGTCCTCGCCCTACATGGTTGACTGCCTGATTGCTGAGAACCAGGCGACAACAGCTGGCGGTGGGCTGGCCTGCAGGGCTTATTCGAGCCCATTCGTGATCTATGGGACAATCAGGGGGAACACGACGTCAAACGACGGTGCCGGGGCCTTCTTCTCGGACAACTCATCACCATCGTTTGTCAGTTGCACCTTCCTGAACAACTCGGCACCCGGACTCGGCGGGGGAATATACACGCATCTGAACTCCACGCCGACCTTCAACCGATGCGTCATCGCGTTCTCATTTGACGGGGAAGCGGCTTATGTGTATGACGATAATTGTGTCCCGGAATTCGAGTGCTCCGACATTTACGGCAACGAAGGTGGCGACTGGATTGGACGGATAGCGAGCCAGGACAACACGGTGGGGAATTTCTCTGCCGACCCGCTCTACTGTGACACTCTGTCCGCTTACTTGGGCTTCGAGACTTGCTCGCCCTGCGTTTACGGCAATCACCCCTGGTACGACTACTGTACCGCGCACATCGGCATGGGGGGGCCGGCGTGCGACTGCGGTGAGGCAACTGAGCCCACCACCTGGGGGGCGATCAAGTCAATGTATAGGTAACCGTACTGCAACACCGCGACCACAAGTTCATCTGTCCTCAAATACTCCTCACTCATCATGTATTTGCGAACATCGTCCCGTATGGGGAGCCATTACATTTGTTTTTCTGGAAAACGCGCATGTCGACAGCCGGGAGAAAGCAGCTTGACAGCCGTACCCTAATTGGGTACAAATGAACCCATAATGGGTACGATAGAGAACGAAGGACTCTCATCCGCTCTTTTCGGCAAAGTGCGTCGGGCGCTTCTGGCGCTCTTTTACTCCCGCCCGGGTGAATCTCTGTACCTTCGCCAGATAGTGCGAATGACCGGTTTGGGCCAGGGAGCGGTTCAGCGCGAACTCAAGCAGCTGGCCGATGCCGGGATCATCACCGTATCGAGGCAGGGCCGGATGGTGTACTACAAAGCAAATCGGGAGTGCCCCATCTACGACGAACTCCACAGAATGATGACCAAAACCGCAGGACTCGCCGATGTGCTCCGGAAATCGCTGGAACCCCTCGCAAGTCAGATCGACCTTGCATTCATCTACGGCAGCCAGGCCAGTTTCACGGCAGGGGCGGGAAGCGACGTGGATGTTATGATTGTAGGAGACATAGAGGATCTTGCGCTTCATCGGGCGGTTGTCGAAGCGGAAGGCCTCCTGAGTCGGCCAATCAACTACAGACTACTTACCCGGAAGGAGTTCAACCGCCGGCGCAAGGAAAAAGACGGCTTCCTGAGCAGGGTGTTGCGGGGTGACAAGATCTCCATTGTGGGAGATGCTCAGGATGTATGACGAACTACTCAGGACACGGCGCATTCGTGAGGAGAAGATATCGCGGGCTGAGATCGATCGGGCCTTAAAACGTGCGGCCCGGGATCTTAAGACTGCCAGGAAAATCATGGCGGAGGACCCCGATTGGGGATTCGCCGTAGCCTACAATGCAGTACTGCAGGCCTCCCGGGCGTATATGTTCTCTCAGGGATACCGCCCGCAGAGCGCTCAGGGACACAAGAACACATTCGCCTTCATGGCAATTGCCCTGGGCAAAGAGAATGAGGACTTGATCACTTATTTCGACCGCATGAGGAAGAAGCGGAACCAGGCCATCTACGACATCTCCGGACTCATAACGGAGACTGAGGCAAAGAGCCTTTTCAGGAAGGCAGAGGGCTTCGTCTCATTAATACGAGAGCAGTTGAAGAAACAGCGTTGATCCCGGTCTCACCGGCAAAGCGGATACCGTCAAATGGTCCCGGCGATCCGTTTTGCCGTAATGCTTACTGCATCCCACAAGAGCATGCTTTCAGACACCAGTCCGGGGAGCCAGTCAAATGCCTGAAAGCGTGACTCGGACCCGCAGGGCGGCCGTATCTCATCCGGCCTGGATCAAAGACGAGGGCAGGTCAACACTCCTATTGCATTTGAGGGGATTGGGCTTACTAGTGAATTACTCATATGCTCTCGAATACTGGTCCAGCAGTGCTTCCTCTTCACTGGTCGGCGGTTGGAATCGTCCTCCCAAGTTCTTGGCGAGGAATAGCTCCACCAGTGCATTAAAGGCCATCTGATTCTCCGGTTTCTGCAAACCGTGGCCTTCATCCGGAAACTCTACATAAGTGACCGATTCGCTGTTCTCACGCATCGCCTGGACGATTCGCAGGGACTCTTCCACCTTGACCCTCGGATCATTCGTTCCCTGAGCTATAAGCATGGGACTCCTTATCTTATCAACCTCATGAATCGGCGAGACTGCGTCGAGTCTCTCGGGATATTCATCCCAATCGCCCACCTTCGTCTTCACCCATTGTAATAGCGGTTTATGATACGCGGGAAATGCTTCAACCAGGGTCAACAGCAGCGACGGGCCGCAGACACTCACGCCACAACGAAAGAGGTCCGGGCGTTGTATCATACTCCAAAGTACGCTATAGCCGCCGTAGGACCCTCCTACAACACCTATTCTCTCAGGGTCAGCAAGGCCTGTATTGATGGCCCATTCAACGGCGTCATAGACATCTGACGTGATACCATAACCGCCACATGAAGTACCACGCTAGAAGCTCTAACATGCTTCGAGAGGAGCGGTTAGGACTTATCGGCAAGGGGGTTGGTCATGTGGCACGTCGGCATTGATCTTGGTCGGTCCAGTCTTTATGTAGCTGCGGTCAACGATAGTGGAGAGGCAAGAGGGCCAGTGGCCCTTCGGTGCAGTGACACTGATGCGATTCTCCGGGAGTTCGAAGCGCTGAAGCCATTTCGTGCAGTTATTGAGGCCACGGGAACGTACCGATGGCTATATCGACTCTTGCGTCCTCCAGGACCGGTTTTGCTTGCCCACGGGGCTCAATTGCGAGCGCTCGTGAACCGGCGCAGCAAGACCGACAAGCTGGACAGCCAGCTCTTGGCGAACCTTCTGCGCATCGATCAGATCCCGTTCGCCTACATACCCAGCGAGGCATATCAGTATCTGCGAGACGTCACGAGGCAGCGCGCACGACTGTCCAGACTACAGAGTGAAGCTAAGGTCGGGCTAAGGGCCATCCTGGCGCGCAATAACATTACCGCGCCTTACCGGGTGCCGTTTGGACCCCGCGGACTCAAGTGGTTTGCCCAGCAGTCGTTCGGACCTGCTGATGACGCAGTCCGCGACGAGTTGCTGGCGCGGCTTACGCACTATTCCCTGGAGATAGCCGCTGTGGATGCACGTCTTGAGACAGTCGGCGGGTCCTACCCGCAGATTAACGCGCTGGTCGATATCTATGGCATGGGCCACTACCTGGCCCTGCTGATCGTTGCGGAGATCGGTGATCCAGAGCGCTTCAAAAGCGCAAGACAGGTTGGTGCGTATGCAGGACTGACAGCCCGAGTGAACCAGTCTGGTGAACACGCATACTATGGGCATATCACACGGCAGGGATCGAGCTGGCTGCGATGGGCCCTGGTACAGGTTGCACTCCGCGCGTGCCAGAAGGACCGAGCACTCAATCTGTTCTACATACGAATCCGAAAGAGATCGAGTGCCAAGATAGCCCGCGTAGCAGTGGCCAGGGAACTCGCAGAAATCTGTTGGAAACGGCTACGTCGTTGGCAGCGGATGCATCCGGAGCCGCAAGCGGTTTAGACAAAAGGACGCGTGCATGATCGGTGGAAGCGACCCGGCTAGGGGGATGGTGAGCTGCAGCTGCGCCGTTGACATGATTGGGTGATCCACCAGAGAACGGTATATTGTGCGACAGTCATTTGGCTGGGCGGCGCGAATGGGTGACTATTGATGCACGCCGAGATAGGTCGTGGATTTAGATATTGACTCAGGCGGTTATGGGTGCCCCCTGTAGTGGTACCACACCGTGATACAGATTTTCAAGTGCCCGAGATGGTCGAAGAGCCCCGGTCAAGGTCCTGGCCACGGCCCGAGTCCAGGCTTCTGGCGCCGGCGGCCGGTACCGAAGTGCGCTGTGTGGCTTGAGTGGTTCAACTGCCGGCCATTCTGGCAGGGCCTGAAGGGGGCGTTATTCTGCCTCCAGTTCTTCCAGCATATCCCGTGCATTGGTGTTGCCGGGATTCAGATCAAGTGACTTTCTGTAGTTCGCTATTGCCATCTCGCTGTCTCCGTTCTTCATGTAGGCCTCGCCCAGGCTGTCATAGCCATTGGCATACCCGGGATAGGTCTCGACGTTCAATGTGAAGACGTTTATCGCGTCCTCTGCTCTGCCAGCAAACAGCAGATCATAGCCAAGCGCGTTCAATACGCTCTCGTCGTAGGCACCCGGATCCTCAGCTCTCGTGTCAATATAGACTCTCTCCATGGCACCGTAGCCTTCGGCATACATCGCGTGCATCAGAGACGTGCCGCGATACTCAGCAACTTCCCAGGGGTAGCTCCTACGATTGACGGCAATGGCTCTTTCGAAAGCCGCTACGGCGAGATCGGTTTGCCCGCTTCCCATATATGCCTTACCCAGCAAAGTGAAGGCCCCTGGCGATGCTGGAAACTCCCGTGTCAGGACAGTGAAGATCGCGATGCTCTCCTCCGTGTTCCCCGATCTCAGAAGGTCGCCGCCGAGTGCGCTCATTTCATCGAAATCGACAGCGTAGCCCTCGAACCCTGTGTTCTCCAACCGGCGGAGTAGCTCGAGGGCGGCTTGCATTCCGCGTTCACCGGCCTCCTTCTCCAGCTCCGCAACAAGCGAGGGACGGGCGGCTTCGACACCTTCGCTCTCGTCCTGGGGGGAAAGGCCGCCTGACTCCACCAGGGCAATGGCAAGATCCAGGGCCCTGTCTTTCCCCTCATCGAAGTCCGCTTCACTTCCTATCACTCTCAAGTCCGGCGGTACCCCGATTCCCTCCCAACAGAATCCGGTGTGATCCAGGAAGAGCTTATAAGAGACCGAGAGGCTCCATCCGTTCGGGAGCTCATCCATATACATGTCCGCAAAGCAGCCCGATGTGAAATCGCCAACCACTGTCACGTTTGGGAGTACCCTCATGGCGAGTGCGAAGTTTTCCCCCGCGCTGATGGTGGTCCGGTCAGTCAAGAGAATGACTGGTCCCGTGAACTGAATCGGGCCTCCCGGTTCAACATGCCAGTACTTCTTGGGAGCGAAATCGTCGTGGTCGTTCCCGTTCCGTACCTGCGATGTCATGTATAGCCTCTTCCTGTCGGCAAACCTATCGGCCAATGCCTTCCCCGCTCTGTCGTCCCCACCCACATTCCTGCGGACATCGACAACAATCGCCTTCGCATCTTTGAGTTCCGCAATGATGTCATCCATAATCGCGGCACTGCGCCTCAGACTCGTGAATTGATTGATGTGAATATAGCCTATTTCGGGGCTGAGCCGGCCGTACCCGAATACTCCGAGCTCGCCCTCCTTGAGGCCCGCGTCGAAGTAAGAATCGGGAGCGGGTCTGGTGGATTTCAGTTCATCAAGCACCTCAAGCCCTCGCCCGGAGAAGACCTGAGAGAGATAACCGGCACAGAAGAAGCGACTCGGGTCATCGGAGCTTATGAAGACATGATTATCGTTCAGGTGGCCCAGCATGTTCGACATGATCTCGAAGAGATCGTCGTCGCCCGTCTCGGGCGTGACCCGCGGCCTGTACACGCTGTAGAGGGCGTTCCAATCCACGTGTTTCGGCCCAAAGATCGCGTAGTTGCGGTCCAGAGTCTGCCACAGGTATTCGAAGTTCTCCTCAGGTGGGCTGAGTTCCCCCGCAGCCGCACTTGAGACAAGGAACAGCATAGCTATAGCTATAGAGATTACCGAACAGAGTGACGGCTTTAGCATTTCACATATCCTCTCGTTAGGGGCATACATACCGGAAAACACTTCACAGTAACAGAGTCCGCCGGGCTGGTCCACCGTCCGTACCACGTCTCAGAGAGCGCTGTTGTTTCAGGAAACTTTTCAACAGGGACATCTGTGACCCCGGCCCGGGCTAGCTGGAGGAGTCCTTTCAGGCGGGGAGCCCAATCCTGCCCTGTCCGCGGAGGCGCACCAGCCCAGGCTCAACTCTAACCCACAGAGTCGCGCTCTCAGACATCTGTCCGGGGAGCCAGCCTTCTTTGCGGGTGTATCACCCCGTTTCCAGATGCCACTGCCTACTTGAGGCGCACGAGCTTTCTCGACACCACCGAGGTGCCGGCCGCCAGCCGGGCGAGATAGACCCCGGGCGCCACGTCCCTCCCGGTCTCGTCCGTGCCGTACCAGGTGACCATGTACTCGCCTGGCTCCGTGTAGCCTTCGGTGAGGACGGCGACGCGCCGCCCGCCGACATCATAGACCGCCATCTCAATGTTCATGGCCCGGGGAACGCTGAACCTCAGTGCCGCCGCCGGGCGGAACGGATTGGGACTGGGCGCCGCCAGGAACAGGGCGCTTCCTGCCTCCCTCCCCGTCCGCACGGCCGTGTCCTCTTCGCGCATCTTGAGGAGCCAGCCGTCGAAGCTGCCGCTCCCCCAGGACTCCGTGTAGCCGGCTATGAGGTAGCAGCCCGGCTCAATTTCCACTATTGAGCATCCCCAGTCGGAGCCTTCGCCGCCCACGGTCTGGTCCCAGACCCAGCCGACGCCCTGCACGCGCTTCACGAGGAAGAGGTCATTCCTGTGGGTGGAGTCGTCTTTGTCAGCCCCGCACAAGAGAAAGCCATTGTCCGCCGTCTCACATATGGAGCTCCCGTATTCCATGTAAGGATCCGAGTACTTCCGGTAGGACTGCTGCACCCCGCTGCTCAGGACGCGCAGGAAAGCAGCCTGGAGCGGATCGCCACGGTTCTGGTCGGTCCGCCAGCCCGTGGCGACAATGCCGGTGTCGGCCAGCGCGATTGCCCCGGTGCCATAGTCTTGCATGTACTCGTCCTCTGAACCGTAGTTGAAGTCCCAGGCGAGGTTCCCGCCGGTATCCACCTTGACGAGGTAAGCATCCCGCGTGGTGCTGAAGGACCCCGTGGTCCCGCTGACGCCATAGCTCCCGTCTGCGAGTTCGCACACGCTCGCGGCCCATTCGGAATCGGCGCCACCGAAGGCACGCGTCCACACGGTGTCCCCGGCGGCGTCCACTTTGATGACGTAGACATCGCTCTCGCCTGCACCGACGGACTCCGTCTGGCCAGCGGCGACTATGTACCCGTCGCCAGTGAAGCAAACCCCCTTGGCGTCGTCCAGACCTGCGCCGCCATACGTTCTGGTCCACACTGTGTCCCCATCCGAATCCACCTTGAGCAGATAGACATCCTCCCCACCGGCGCCGTAGGACATGGTGTAGCCCGCGACGACGTAGTCGCCGCCACCGGTCTCGCACACGCTGTGGCCGTAGTCCAGGCTCGGCCCCCCGTAGGCCCGCGCCCAGAGCGTATCTCCCCCTGAGTCGGTCTTGACCAGAAAGACGTCAACATCCCCCGACCCGAACGAGTAAGTGTACCCGACGGCAATGAAACCGCCGTCACTGGTGGGAATCGCCTGTCTGAAACCGTCCGCGGCCGCACCACCGTAGGTGTGCATCCAGACCGTTTCCAGCTCAGCCGAGGCGGCGCCTGCAAACGCAATCACAAGACCCGAAATCAGCAGTATAGTTTTCATAACTCGCCTCTCTTCCGCTAGTTGGCAGGGCCGGGCGCGAGCTTGTCCGCGAAGTACACGCGCATGACCTCTGCAATCTGGTGGCAGTAGTGGTGGCCAGTGTTAGCTGTAAGTATGTTGCCGTCGAGCACAGGCGGCACGCCCGGGCCGGCCCAGATCGCGCCAGCGCTGATGTACTCATTGTAATAACCGGGGAAACCGGTGACGGTCACCCCGTCGATAACATCGGCCGCCGCCAGTACGCGCACTCCGCCGCAGTTTGCCACAACGAGCAGGCTCTCAGCCACGGCCTGCTGGACCAGCGCAAGGGCCCCGGGGCTCGCAAGAATGTCGTCATGCGAGTCCCCATTCCGGGAGAAACTCTGCATGATGGCCAGGCAGTCATAGTTGGATACGTCGGTGATCTCGGTTATGAGGGTGTCCACATTGAAGGGCACCCCGACGGCACACGGGCTCAGGGTTGGCTGCATTCCGGCCGAGGTGAGTCTCCAGCCGCACTGCTCCCAGACGTCGGTTGTGAAGTAGTGAAAGCCTCCCACATTGTCGCCGAACAGCATCAGGATCCTGATCTCGCCCGGACCGCTCCTGGGTGCCGACTCAGGCCGCGGCAGTGAGATGACAAGGAGCAAAACCAGACATACCACAAGTACGGGGATTGTCCGCGATAGCGTCCTCATCTCAACCTCCTTTCTGAAGGCTTACAGCACATTTCCAATGCGCGGCTTTTGCTTCGATAGCTGAGGTACCGGTGACAAGCACCACCTACAGGGGTAAGAATTCCACAGGGGTTAGGTAGCGTGGAGAGACAAGCAGCATGCTGCTCGTTCGGACTGTACCCAGAAACCGGTTGGCTGCATAGGGTTGAAAAGACCGCACCCCACCGTTTGTACCACTCTGAGACTCAGGATCCGGCCTCCACCGGAAGAGGCCACAAACCCGGCACCACAGTCCAGCCTGCAGCCTGGAGGGGCCCTGAGGCCGACGAGATGGCCAATCGTGCATTTCTTCTGGTAATCCGCTTCATGGCAGAACAAGTCCGACGGCTTCGCGCTTGACCCCGCCTTCGCCCAACGGGTATCCTGTGATAATCAAGGAGGGCCTCCAGCATGAATCAATTGCTAGATTCCATGCCCCTGTGGGGAATTTTCGCCGTCATGGCTTTACTCTTCCTCCTGGCCGCGGAGGCGGGATTTCGACTGGGGAGGCACCGGGGCCAGCTCGCGGAGGCCAAGATATCCCACGCCGGCGGTATCATCGCGGCGACGCTGGCCCTGATGGCCTTTATGCTGGCCTTCACGTTCAGCATGGGAGGATCGCGCTTCGATGCCAGAAAACACCTGGTAGTGGATGAAGCCAATGCGGTCGGGACGGCCTATCTCCGGGCAACCATGCTCCCTGAGCCCCAACAGACTGAGATCCGCAGTCTGCTGCGGGAGTACGTGGAAGTCCGGCTAAAGATCGTCCGGGAAATGAAGACGTATGGAGCGGAAGGTATCGCACGGTCGGAAGAACTGCATCGGCTGCTCTGGGACCAGGTGATTGAACTCGGTCGGGATAACGACCGCTCGGTTGTGGTCGGGCTCTTTGTACAATCACTCAACGATGTGATTGACATTCATACGAAGCGGCTGGCAGCGGGCCTGCTGGATCGTATTCCGGGAGTCATATGGATTACGCTCTTCTTCATCGGCATCCTCGGCACGGCGGTGATAGGATACCGTGCGGGGCTCTCCGGGACCCGCGGCCTGCCCGCCACCCTGGCCCTTATTCTCGCCTTCTCAGCTGTCATGATCCTGATAATGGATCTTGATCGTCCAGGGCAGAGCCTGTTCCAGGTGAGCCAGCAGTCCATGACCAGGCTCCTGGAGAACATGGATTGAGGGAGCAGCAGGCAGGTCAGCACTAGAGGCAGCCCGCCTCGCTTGCGATCGGAAGACTCCTGGTGTATAAAAGCGGTGTGGCCATTCAGCACACCCTGGGCCCTCAAGCTGCGAGGAGCCGGACAATATGGCTCTATGTGCGCATGCCCATCCGCGATTGCGACCGGACTCAGGACATCCGGGAGGTATCTGAAATGAAGAACACTATCATAGCATCAGCGCCCATCTACACATTCCTGTCGTATTGCGATGACAGTCCATTGGAGAGGGAGATTCTGGATTGCGGCGCTGGGGGCCCCTCCCCACCGCTGGCACTGTTCCAGGAATACGGCTACAGGGCGCACGGAATTGATATTTCTGAGAAGCAGCTGGAGAAGACCCGGCGGTTCTGTAGGGACCACGGCATAGAATTGGACATGGCGAAAGGCGACATGCGCGACCTTCCGTTCGGTAGTGAGTCTATGAGCTTCGTCTACTCGTATGCGTCGATTTGTCACATGACAAAGAGCGATGTCGGGGTTGCGATGCAGGAAATAACCCGCGTCCTAAAGCGAGAAGGACTGTGCTTCATCAGTTTCTGCGCCGCCCCCGATCGATGTTTGTGCGGAGCCGAGCCCGAAAAGCCCGGTGAGTATCCCTATGAAGAAGACGGCGAAACGGGCGTACACAGCATTTTTGGAGACAACGAGCCGGATCGATACTTCCAGGCCTTCACCTATCTTCGGAAAGAGAAACGGCAGATAGAGAATTTTGCTGAGAAGGGAGAGCATGGCTGGGCGGAGCTACTGTACTTCGCCAGGAAGCGATGAGCATCGTGGGAATAACCAGCAGCCGAGCAGTTGTAGCCATCCCGGCAGTCCTTGCAGTCGGTAACGGAGCATGGTCGTTGATGTCGGGGCGCACTGCCCCCTTAATGGCCATGGCTGCATACGCAGTCGTGGCACTCGTAATATTACGCAGCAGAGACTACCGCGCCGGGGTGATTGTTGGAATCGCCGGCTTCGCCATCCATGTTCTGGAGGCGGCGATTCACGGAACCGCCAGTCTCGGGACACTTGAGCGCGTCTGGCTTTTTGCCAATATCGTCTTGCCGCTTGTGCTGGTTTATCTGAGCTGGCTCCTTCTGCGGCGCAGTCGCTCTCCCGGGGCAAAGACACGTGAAGATGGAGGATCAAATTGACCACATGAGCGGCGCACTCAACCGACAACGTGTCATGTTCCGGGTCATGCGCGGAAGATCGGCCGAATGTGCGCAATCAATCATCGTATAGACGGGGATAGCATCGTTGGAAACCTATGCAGAACCAAAAGAACTGGCGCAAGATCCGCACTACCGGGCTCAGAGGCGGGAAGCCCTGGCCGGTCTCTCTGAAGGCATGATCGATGAACCCATAGTCGAAATAGTGAATGGCCTCAATCGGCTGCCCTATTGTTACACACTCCAGAGCTGCTTTGGACATTTCGTCTACGACGGCCAGGATAATCCCCATAATCTTGAAGCCTTGCCGCTCACGCATAATATCGCCAGGGTGGAGTACAGGATCGCCTACGTTGCCTTCTGCATTGAGAACAGCGCCTCGGGAAAGAGGTTGCTTGAGGATCTGAGAGGTATTCCTACTATTGATCCGGAGAACATCCAGTTCTGTTGCGCGGAGTGGTTCTGGGAAAGACACGTGAATTCTTATGCGTTGCAGGTGGAACCTGACCGGTTCAAGCGCCAGGACAGCGCGGTGCTTGACTACGGGGAAGCGCTGCGGGTAGAGAAGATACGAAATGAGTTCTTCATTCGGCTTGACGAATTGCTCAGGAGCACAATAGAGAGAGACGAAACCGGCTGATAAGAAAACTTCAACCCTTATGATAGTCCCGCGCGCGCCTGATTGGCGCTTTGGCCCATGCGATAGGCGATAGTCCCGCAGCAGCCCCCCTTACGGCTTGAAGATCGACGCGAAGTGCGGTATAATAGAAGTCTCAGCGGATGGCCTACCAGGCGGAAGGAGTCCCTGTGAATCATGCGGGCTGCCTTCCGTTTTTGTGTGGTTGTTCTCGAAACTGAAACCGGAGACTCTGCGATGATGCGTCGAGACCTCTTAAGCCTCGTCATGCTCGCCGCGATAGGGCTGGCGGCATTCGGTCCCGGCCAGGCCCTGGCGGCGGCCCCCGAAGAGGACCGGCTTCAAGACCTGCCGATAGGCCTCACCGAAGAGGAGATGACCAGGCTCGATGAGATCGGCCTGTACCACATGGCGACGGCTCCGCCACAGGCGCCCATACGCAGATGCGCCCAGTGGGAGCCGGTCACGGGCGCACTCATTCGCTTTAATTACGGCTTCGGGCTTCCGGTGGACATGATACGCGAGTATACCGAGGATCTTACGGTCTATATCATCTGTCTTTCCGGCCAGCAGGCGGCTTGCTACAACACCCTCAGCAGCAACGGGGCCAACATGGCCAATGTCGCCTTCCTGAACTTCTCCACCAACTCCATGTGGACGCGTGACTACGGCCCGCAGGGCGTCTTCACCGGCGGGGCGTGGGGAATCGTGGATCACATATACAACCGGCCGCGGCCGCTCGACGACCAGATCAACTGGGAACTCGGCACCGAATGGGGCTGCTCGGTCTATGGAACCGACCTTGTTCATACGGGCGGGAACTTCCTCTATGACGGGCACGGGACGGGCTTCTCCACCGATCTCGTCTGGAACGAGAACAGCGGCATGAGTCATGCGGAGATCGCCCAGGCTATGGAGGATTACCTTGGGATCACGAATTACGTGGTTGTCCCCGACATCTCCTCAACGGGCATTCATCACATCGACTGCTGGATGAAGGTCCTGAATGAAGAGACCCTTCTGGTCAAGCAGGTAGCAGCGGGCCACGCGCATTACGCCGCGCTTGAGGCCAATGTCGCCACGCTCGAGACCCTTACGAACTGCTATGGCCGGCCTTACAACATAGTGCGAATCCTCTGCGGCAGCCTAGGAGGTTCACAGGTCGCCGCCTATACCAACTCCATGATACTCGGTGACAAGGTCTTCGTTCCCCTCTTCGGCATAAGCACCGACGCCGACGCCATCGCCACGTACGAAGCCGCGATGCCTGGATACGAGGTCCTGGGTTATACGGGCAGCTGGCTGTCCGACGACGCCATTCATTGCCGCACGATGGAGTTACATGACCGCTACATGCTCATCGTCGATACCAACCCGCTCCAAGACCGGGAATTCAATACAGGTGACTATCGCGTGACCACCTACATCGATGACCGGAGCGAGTCGGGGCTTGTCGGAGACTCGCTGCTTGTCTACTGGCGATTGGAGAGCTGCCCCGACTTCACGGCGACTTTGATGACCGGCACGGCCCACCCGGACTCATATTATGCTGATATCCCCGTGCAGGCAGACGACGTTAACATCGAGTACTACGTCTCGGCTGTCGACAGCAGCGGGCGCAGGTCCATGAGGCCGCCGGTTGCCCCCGGTGCCGTTTACGCTTTCAATACCGGCGTGGATGACCTGGCCGGAGTGGCCGATGGAGGGGATCGCAGGGCCGGAACCGGTTTCTATCTCGCCCAGAACTCGCCCAATCCGTTCAGGGCCGCAACCCAAATCAGGTACGAGCTCCCTAGCGATTGCCACGTCAGCCTGGATGTCTACAGCGTCCTCGGCGAGCACGTAGCGACGCTTATCGATGAGCACCAGCCAGCCGGCGCCCGTGTCGCGCGGTGGGACAGTAGCGGCCTCCCGGCCGGCGTCTACTTCTGCACGCTCCGTGCAGGCGGCAACGTAGAGAAGCGAAAGATGGTCTTGCTGCGGTAGATGCTTGCAGGCCGGGCAGGACCTCCCACCCCGTAGAGAAGGGGACGCACACCATGCGCACTAGCCCCGGACCTCTTGTGTTGAAAGGGCGCGCGGTCTAACCCAGGAGCCTCTGCGCTCCAGCCAGACACTTCTTTGCATACACTGCCGGGTAGGACACGAGACTGGCAGTTGAGGAAAGGGCTCTTCGAGAGAAGAATCCAACCGTGCTCGGGAATGTTCTCCAGGCATAGGACATATTCTGAATCATCTTTCTCGGTCGCAGATAAAAAGATGAGTAGGCTGCAATCTGGATTCTTCTCATCTCCTTAGGAGTCACATGGTCCATGTCTATTACGGGCTGCAGCCCCGAGTACATGCTCCAGTCCTTGGTGAGAAGGCGGTGCTTCACGTTCTCATAGGTCTTGGAACCGGGGTAGGGCGTCAGTAACGAGAACTGCGCCCTGCGCGGATCCAGGCGTTTCGCAAAGTCTATGGTCTCTCTCATCGCCTGTATGGTTTCATCCGGGGAGCCCAGGATGAAGGCGCCCGTCACATCGACGCCGTTTTCTGTCAGAATTTCCATGGCCTTAAATGCGTCGGCGATGCATGATTTCTTGCCATATCCATCCAGCGCTTCCTGGCTGCCGCTCTCAAAGCCGATGAAGGTCCACTTGAACCCGGCCCTGGCCATAGTCCGGATCATGTCCGGGTTCTTGACCACCGTGTCCACGCGGGTCATCGCGGACCAGATCATATCCCACTTTTTGGCTATCACCTTTTCGGACAGCTCTATGGCGCGGCCGGGGTCCAGCGTGAAGTTGTCATCCACAAAGGAGACCGCCCTATACTTGTATTCTCTATGGAGGAATTCCATCTCTGCAAGGATGTTGTCCGCAGACCTGGCTCGCCAGCGAACGCCAAAGAAGCGAGACGATGAGCAGAACTCACACTTGAAGGGACAGCCCCGCGAGGTTACCACCGTGGTCATGGGGCGGCCATTCATCCTCTCATTGTAGCGTTCCATCGGCAGGAGATCCCTCGCCGGGAAGGGAATGGAGTCCAGGTCGTCGATGAATGGCGCATCCGGCGTCCGGCAGACGTCGCCATCGGCCAGGTAGGAGACCCCCCTGACGTCTTCGAGGGTTTCCCTCTTGAGCAGAAACTCGACCAGGGACAGAAGCGAGTACTCCCCTTCGTTCCTGACGACATAGTCTACTGCTCCGGTCTCTAAGGCGTCTTTGTCAAGAAAACTCACGTGGGGCCCACCCATCACCACCAGGGCCCCCTGCTCTTTGGCGAGCTTCGCGATTTCTATGGAAACCGGATACCTTGTGGTATCGGATGAGATACCTATGAGATCGAACTCGCCGTACGGATACTCCGACCAGTCCCGGCTCTCCACGCTGAAGTCGACAATCTTCACCTGACAGTGATCCCTTAGAATAGCTGCGATATAAGCCAGGCCAAGAGGGGGCCGACTTATGCCCAGAATCCCGTAGGAAAAGCCGGAGGGTGGACTAACCAGCAGGACCTTCATTGAATCCCCGGGCTCCGGGGTTGGGCGAATTCCGGACTCGGGTATACACAAGCCCTGCTGTTGCTGTTCCATAAACGAAGTCTTCCTATTCTCCGGTCGCTCTGCGCTGGGTCCAGACCGGATGGTACTGCCCGAGATTAGCATCCCGGCCAACCCGGGGCAAGAAAATAAATGCATGCGGCCGGGCCCCGGCGGAACGC
>Ga0272444_10001968_pt1 | contig 19235 bp, 10 predicted proteins | sample SSMForm13_FD_201033 | JGI IMG/M metagenome (GOLD analysis project Ga0272444, IMG submission 201033) | Marine sediment archaeal communities from Little Sippewissett salt marsh, Falmouth, MA, United States - SSM-Form-13 | ecosystem: Environmental > Aquatic > Marine > Wetlands > Sediment ... | reverse complement strand
GGGGGAATACGCCTTTCGCCGGACGGGCATCAACAACACCCTGAAGATCTTTGTCAACGACACGGTGCCCGACGTGGTGCTCTATTATGGCGAGTTTCGCCTGCAGATCCAGACCTCGGTGGGCCAGACCCTCTGCTGGATGATGAGCGACACCTGGCAAACCCTGCCGGCGTCCGGGTCGGCCTTCTGCGACCCCGCCAGCCCGGAGACGCTCGACCGCTTCGGGGACGATTACGCCTTCATAACCCACAGCCTGGGCAGCCGGGTCACCACCGACGCCCTCCAGGAGATCGCGGTCCAGGGCAAGGCCGACCCCGGACTTTCCGGGCGGTTGGCGGTCCTGATGGAGAAGACCTTTCCGGTCTTCATGCTCTCCAACCAGCTGCCGCTGCTGCAGCTGGGGCAGGCGGGACCGGCGGTGCACGGCCAGATCGCGGAGATTTGCGCCGAGGACTCCCCCCGCTCCGGCGAGCGGCTGTTCCGGGAAACGCGGCTGATCGCCTTCAGCGACCCCAACGATCTCTTCAGCTACGCCATTCCGCCGGATTTTCTCGACCGCCACATTGATTCCCGCCTCTGCCCGTCGCTGACCAATGTCATCCTCAACGTCGCACCCCTGACGCCGCTCTTCGGTCTGGGTGAGGTCGCCAACCCCATGGCGGCCCACACCGAATACGACAACGACGAGCGCGTCATCGGTCTGATCGTCCACGGCCTCGGCCATGACCAGGTGGCGCCGGTGGTTGCCGAGCGCTGCCAATGGCTGGAAGCGGTGCCGGCGAAGCCATGACAAAGGCGGCGCGCATGGCGGCTGGAGGGAGCTTGCGATGACCACGAGCTGGACGCGTGTGACGCTCCGGGTGCTGCTGACCCTGCCGCTGGTTTTGGCGGTGGTGTGGGGGGCGGCGGCGATCTGGTTCGACGGCCCGGCCAACCGCTGGGCGGCCGGCGCAATCGCAGCGGCATTTGCCCTGATTTGCCTTGGCATTCTGCTGGGGCTGCGCCCCTACTGGCTGGCGCTGCTCGCCGTGTCGGCGGCATTTGCCGGCGTGCTCGGCTGGTGGCTGGCCATCCCGCCCAGCAACGACCGCGACTGGCTTTTGGACGTGGCCCGCACGACGACAGCCGAGGTGGCGGGAAACCGGATAACCGTGCACAACCTGCGCAATTTCGACTACCGCAGCGAGACCGACTTCAGCCCGCGCTGGGAAACCCGCAGCTACGACCTCGACCAGCTGCGCGGGGTCGATCTGTTCATCTGCTTCTGGGGGCCCACGGCGATCGCCCACACCATCGCCAGCTGGGAGTTTGCCGACGGCCCGCCCCTGGCGATCTCCATCGAGACGCGCAAGGAAAAAGGCGAGACCTACTCGGCGGTGCGCGGCTTCTTCCGCCAGTTCGAGGTCTATTACGTGGTCGCCGATGAGCGCGACGTGGTGCGGCTGCGCACCAACTATCGGGGCGAGGAGCTTTACCTGTTCCGGATCCGGATGTCCGTGGCCCAGGCCCGGGCGCTGCTGCTGGAATATCTCGCCGAGCTGAACCTGCTGGCCCGGCGCCCCCGATGGTACAACGCCCTGACCCACAACTGCACCACCGGCATCCGCTACCACCTCAAGCACCTCGGCGTGGGACAGCGGCTCGACTGGCGCATTCTGGCCAACGGGCGGCTGGACGAGCTGCTCTACGCCCGCGGCAGCGTCGACACCCGCCTGCCGCTCGCGGAATTGCGCCGGCGCGGCGCGATCACCGCCCGGGCGCGGGCCGCCGACCAAGACCCCCGCTTTTCCGACCGCATCCGGGAGGGAGTGCCCGATCCGCGCTTGCCGGCGGCGGGTGGCTGATCCCGCCGCAAGCCTCCCGGAGTATACCTGCCTTCGCCGCACCGGCGGATATGAGATCCGGCAATCATCGCCTTGGGTTCCAGCAAGCAGTTGAACGGCAAAATTGATTTCAGTATTTCTGGGCTGCTCCGGCCGGCAGCACTTCCCCGGCCGGCGGGTCGGCCTGGCGGGTGGTGCCGTCGGGCTTTTCGGCTGTGGGCGATACCGGCGATGATTGGGCGGCGGCTTCGGCCGCGGAGCCGTCAGGTGCCGGCGGCTCCGGATAGAGATGCGGCTGCAGCTGGGGCAGCAGGCTTTTCAGGATCTGGGTGGTGAGTGAGCTGGTGAAGCCGAACCGGCCGGCCTGCTCGCCGGGTACCAGGGCCGTCAGGGTGCCGAAGTAGCGCTCGCCCAAGTAGAACACGAAGGCGGCGGTGCGGTTGACCACGCGCGATTCCAGCAGCTCGCCCCCCTTGCCGAAGCGTTCGTAACGGTGGTCGCCGGTGCCGGTTTTGCCGCCAATCGTCAGCTGCTGGCCGGCCGGGTCCTTCAGTACGCCGGCCAGGCGCACGGCGGTGCCGGATTGGACCACCAGGGCCAGGGCGCGGCGGGCCGTCCGCGCAACCTCGGCCGGCATCAGGCGCTCACCCGCGTCGGGCTTCCGCGACAGCCGGGTTTCGTAGGGCGTGTCGGCGGCGAAGTGCAGGCCGCTGAGGCTCACCCTGGGCATCCGCACCCCATCGTTGACCAGAATGCCCATCAGTTCGGCCAGGGCGGCGGGGCGGTCGCCAGAGCTCCCGATTGCCGTGGCGTAGGACGGCGTGATGGTCTCGAAAGGATAGCCCAGGCGTTTCCAGTCCCGCAGCAGGCCGTCAAAGGCCTCGACTTCCAGCAGCGACCGGATCCGGATGTCCTGGGCGTTTTTGCGGCTGGTTTTGAAGAGCCAGTCGTAAACTTCCAGGCGCACCTGCGTGCCGGAATCATACAGGGTGTTGAGATCGGTTTTCGGCTCGCCGCGCAAGGATTTGACCACCCACAGCTCCAGCGGATGGATCTGCGCGATATAGCCGCGATCGGCCAAGCTGCAGGCCTCGGACGCATGGGCAGCGTAGAGCGCTTGGAGCGTCTTTGCGTCCAGGCTGACGCTGGCCGGCACCTGCGCGCTGAGCGCGGCGACGTAGGACGCGAAGGGCGCCTCCGGCTCCAGATAACGGAACACCGCGCTGAAGCGACGCGGGTTGAGGCCGGTGCGTGCGTAAAGCTCCTCGGCCATCTGCACCGGGGTGAGCCTCCGGTGGCGCTGGTAGAAGCGGTGGATGAAAACCCGGCCCTCCCGGTCGACGAAACGGGTCAGGTAGTTTTTGCGCAGGGGGTTGCCGGCGTCCTCCAGAACCCGCGCCGCGGCCCCGGGGGTGCTGCTGGCGTAATGGCGGATGATGTCGCGCATCAAGCGGATGTAGACCAGGTTGACCGAATTGCGGGTGGCTTCCCAGACGGTCATCACGCGGCTGTCGTCCTTGGGGTCGAAATTGGCGAAATTGTGCACCCCGCCGCCAGTGAAAAACGGCTCCGGGGTGGCCGAATAGGTGCGTGCCATGGCGGCGTCGAGGGTGGCGGCCAGGGTTTCGCCGGGCTTGGCAAGGATTCGTGCCGCCGCCCACTGGGCCAGCACGTCGCGCCGGGGCTGGGCCTTCTGCCTCAGTGCGGCTAGATCCAGGCTGCGGAATTCGCCGTGCAGCCGGGCGATGATCTCCAGGTAGGTGACCAGGGTGCGCAGCTTGGCGCTGGAGCCGAGGTCCAGCCGCGCCTGGCTGTTGATGTCGAAGGGCTGGTTGAGGTTGTCGGCCTGGACCCGCAGCAGGTTGCCGGCCGGTGATTTCTCGTAGAGGGTGAAGCTGTAGATCACGCTCTCCAGCGGGTTCTCCGGTTGCAGCAGGCGGTGGCCGATCAGCCCCGATGCGGCCGCGGCTTCCGGCTGGGCCAGGTCTTGCAGATAGCGGCTGACGATTTGCTGCGCCGGCTGGTTGATGGTGGTCTCGACGGCCAGATCCAGCCGGTCGAGGTCGTACAGCCGGGATTCGCCCAGCAGCTCGATGAGCCGGATGCGCTGCGCGTTGGCGGCCTTGCGGTCGGCAAAACGCGCCGTCGGCGCCGCCGTGGGAGGGCTGGCGCTGCGCAGCCTGACCTGTCTGGCCCGGTCGGCCAGTTCGCGTGAAATCAGCCGGGCATTGGCCAGCAGCTTGAGATGATCGTCGGTCAACCTGTCCAGTGCCTGACGGTCGGTGGCCAGATAGTACGAGGGGCGCCGCACCGCCACGATCAGCGACAGGGCGTGCTTGAAGGCGCTGGCATAGGCGTCATCGGCGGGGCCGCCCGGCGTTTTCGCCAGGATGCGGTTGACCGCGTCGAAGTCCAGGCCGTACCAGGCCCACAGGCCGTCACCGATTCCGTTGACTTCGCCGAAGTCGGCCGTTGCCGCCAGCGGTACCGTGTTGAGGTAGGCGGTCACCGTTTCGCGCCGCATCTCGAGGGTGTTGGGGCCGTTTAAATAGGCGCGCAGGCTGGCGGTGGCCATCTGGCGCAGCTTCTCGCGCATGTCGGCGGTGAGCCCGGCGGGCGAGTGGCGGTATTTTTCGATCTGGGTCGGCAGGGTGCTGCCCCCTGGCACGTTGCGTTTGCGGTCCACCAGGCTGATGGCCTTCTCCAGCAGCGCTTGGGCCAGGCGGTCCCATTCCACCGCCGGGTTGCGGGTGGGGAAAGCCTCCACCAGAAGCTCGCGGTTTTCGATGTGGGTCAACGCATTCACCAGCAAGGGCGGAATACCGTCAAAGCTGGTGTAGACCCGCTCGGGATGCCGGCTGATATAAAGCGGCCGGCGGTCGCCGTCGTAAAGCGTGAGGCCGGCCTGGTCCTTTTCGGGATACGGCAGAAAAAGCCCGAGGTCCGCCGCACGCGCCATTTGCTTGCTGATCCGGGCCTGCCCATCGATCCGCCAGCCGTTGGTTTGCAGGCGTTCCAGGTAGCCGGGCAGCTTGCTGTAGCCAAGCCGCAGATCATACGGCCCCTGGCCGGGGTAGCGGACCTCATCGGAAGGCCCCGGCAGCAACTGCCAGGTCATCTGTTGCGCGGTCCGGGCAAGGTATTTGGCCTCCAGCGCGGAGGACAGCAGTCCCCGGGCGATCAGCCCGCCCAGGCCGAACCCCACCAGCACAAGACCCAAGACCATCAGCGCGCGGCGCAGCGCGCCGGATCTGAAGCCCGCTCCTCCGTGTGCGGTGGCAGATGGCCGCCCGCTTTTTACCGGCGCCAGTACCCCAGGGATGTGTTCGGGAAGGACGCGATGAATAGACATACCAGGCTGGTGAACTATAGGATCGGGTCGATGGCGGTTCGCCGAGGGGGTTCCCTCGCCAGGGTTATATCGGCAAATCGGGCGCGGCGGATGAGTGAAAACTGGAAACGATGGTCACCGGGGCGGGTTCCCGCCGAGAAGCGGGGCTTTTTTAAGCAGGCGCCGGGTGCCGTGCGGGCTTGCCCATGCAGGGGCGACGGGCAGTTTGCAACGCTTGCGGAATTCAAAAGGAAACGGCCGATTGTTAGGTGGACAATCGGCCGTTAAGGAGGAGAAAAGGTGAAGAATTATTAGGTAGCATTCGTATAAGCAAACAGCTTGCCAACTTTTTCAAAAGCCTTCTTTTTGGGTTGGGGTGGAAAAATTTAATAATTATTTTAGTATGTTGTCAAAAAAGAAATCCAGGCCGGTCCTATCCCGCCCCCGAAGGATTTACTGGCGCGGCCAGTGAAAGTTCAAAATTTTTACCCGATTTTTCTGAAAAATATGCCAACCTTTTGATTGAATTACAAATTCGATTGATGAGGGTGGTTCAAAAATTTGAACCCGAAATCTCACCGATCCCTGGCATTAAATTAACCAATTGAAATAAATAAATTTTTTTAGATTCATGATTTTGAATCCGGCCGTGCGCAGGCCCTGTGCGGTCTCCGGAGTCAGGTCTGGGCCGCCACATCCAGCAGCACGGAGAGGGTGTGGATGCCGCCGCCCATGACCACCCCCTTCACCGGGGTGACGTCGCCGTAGTCCCGCCCCCAGGCCAGGGTGATGTGGTTTTCACCTGCGATCAGGTTGTTGGTGGGGTCCAGATCCACCCAGCCCGCATTCGGCACGAAGACCGAGATCCAAGCATGGGAGGCGTCGGCACCGACCAGCTTCGGCTTGCCGGGCGGCGGTTTGGTTTCCAGGTAGCCGCTGACATAGCGCGCGGCCAGACCCAGGGCCCGCAGGCAGCCGATGGCCAGATGGGCGAAATCCTGGCAGACCCCCTTGCGCTTGGCCAGCACCTGGTCCACGGTGGTGTCCACGGTGGTGGCCGATTTGTCGTAGGTGAATTCCCTGAAGATCCGCTGCATCAGGTTCATGGCCCCCGCCAGGACCGGCCTTCCCGGAGGAAAAGAGGGCTGCCCGTAGGCCAGGACGCCGGGGGCGGTGGCGGCCAGGGGGCTTCCAAAAACGAACTGACAGGCCGCCAGCTCCGCCGGGTCGGCCGGGGCGGCCAGGCGCTGCGCCACGCTTTCCCAAGGCGGGGTGTCTGCCGGCGCCGGTACCATCGCCTGGCGCGTCTCCACGATGCTGGCCGCGGTCATGCTCAGTTCTTTGTGGGGCTGCTGAACCATGAAGACGTAAACGATGTTGCCGAAGTAATCCGTCCGGCGGTGCAGGTATTGGGGCTCGGGCACGATGGTCAGACGGCTCTGGGCGACCCGCTGGGTGCCGGTTTCGCGGGGGTGCAGGAACAGTTCGTTCTGGGAGAGGGAAGCCGGCTCCGAGTAGCGGTAGGCGGTTTTGTGGGTGATGCGGTATTTCATGGCCGGCGGTCGCCCATGATGGCGGAGAAGTGGGGGGTGGGCGGCACCCGGCTGAGATAGTGGGCGCTGATCTGCTGGGCGAAATCCTTGAGACGCGTCTCCATGGTTTCCAGGAAGGCCGCCAGTGGTCCCGTCGCGGCGTCGCCTGCGCCGCAGTCCAGGCCGGTGAGGTCCACCAGGCGCGCGGCGGTGAGCATCTCCAGGGCCGTGCGCTCCTCCGGGCTGGCGAAGCGCCGGTCGCTCTGGCGGGGCAGGTTCGCCACATGCTCGGCTATGCGGTTGAACTGGAAGGCCAGGGACTTGGGGTTGCTCTCGTCGACCAGCAGCAGGTCCAGCACCGGGGCCAGCTGAAAGGCCGTGCGGTAGCGGGCGCGGTAGGTCATGATGCTGTCATAGATCTCCAGCAGCGCTTCCAGAGCGCTGCCGGCCTCGCCGCAGACCGGCTTCAGCCCGATGCGGATCAGGCCGGTCTGGTTCATGGCGCGCTCCATCCGGCGTCCCATGTCCATGAAGCGCCACCCCAGGCCGCGGGTCATGCTCTCCATGGCCAGCCCGCTGAAGGCGCTCAGGGTGAAGAGCGTGTCGTCCAGAAGCTCCAGCGGGTCGCTGGCCGGGGTGTCGGCAAAGCCGTCCAAACGGTTGATCACCCGCCAGGAGTCCAGGGAGAGCCGGTCGCGCACATTGCGGGCCGCCACCTGCACCCGTTTGAGAATGGCGACCACACTTTCGGGCCGATCCTCCCGGTAGAGGGCGGCGTTCAGGTGGGACCACAACTCCCGGTAGGGGGGGATGCCGTCTCCGGCCGGTGCAGCGGGGATGGTGTTGTCCGCCCTGAGGAGGTTCAGCAGAAAGGGCAGTTCGGGGATATCCACCGGTCTGGCCTCGCCCGCCAGCCGGCGGAACACCGAGCGCAGAAGGCGGATCAGCCCCTCGGCGCGCTCCAGGTAGCGGCCCAGCCACAGCAGGTGGTCGGCCACCCGGCTGGGCAGGTCGCTGCCGCGCTGGAAGTCGGCCACCGTCTGGAGCCCGCCCATGAGGCTGAAGACCTCCACCGGCTGGTCGGACAGCACCCAGATGTCCTTGCTCTGCTGCCGCTCGGGGCAGTCCCCGGTGAGGGTCGCCACGTCCGCAGCGGTGATGGCCAGGCCGCCGGGCATGACCTCAAAGCCCCGGTCGTTGGCGCAAACAAAGACCCGCAGCAGGCTGTAGCGGGCGCTGACCCCGTTGCCGTCCCAGGCGGCGACCGCCGCCGGGTGAAGCGGCGCGCGGGCCATGAAGGCGTGGGGTTCGGCCGCCACCGCCGTCCCCAGGAGCTCGGGGGAAGGGACGGCCGCCGAGCGGTCCAGGGCCGGGCCGAGGATCACTTCTCCCGCATTGGCCAGGGTGTGATTCCTGCCCTCTGCGGTTCCGCACCACCAGACCGGGTGGTTTTCCAGGGCCAGGTCCGCGCCCATCAGCGGGCGGCAGAGCGCCGGCAGAAAAACCGGCAGCGCCGGCGTATCGACAAACCCGCTGCCGATGGGGTTGACGATGTCGATATGGCCCTCCCGGGAGACCTGGATCAACCCCGCCACGCCGCTTGCGGGCTGGCGCCGCAGGGCGAAGGGGTCGCTGCTGTCGTCCTCGGTGTGCCGGAAGATAACCTCCACCGGCTCCAGGCCGGCGAGCTTCTTGAGGAACAGCCGGCCGTTGCGCACGGTCAGGTCCTGGCCCTCTACCAGCGGGTAGCCCAAGTAGCGGGAGAGCAGGGCATGCTCGAAATAGATGCGGCTCTCCGGCCCCGGCGAGAGCAGCACGATGCCGGGGTCCACCCGCCGCAGGGCGGCCCGCTGGGCCAGTCCGCGGTGAAAGGTCTGGAAAAAAGGCGCCAACCGGCGGATGGGCGTCTTGTGGTAGAGATCCGAGAAGACCCGGGAGATGACGATCCGGTTTTCCAGGGCATACCCCAGGCCGGCCGGGCTGGCGGCGTAATCCCGGTAAACCCTGAAGCGCCCGTCGGCTCCGCGGTAAAGATCGGCCGCGTAATAGGCCAGAAAGCGGCCGCCGGCGGGCTGGATGCCGTGGCAGGGGCGCAGAAAATTGGGGTTGGCGAAGACCAGCGCCGGGGGCAGACCGCCGCTCTTGATCAGGTCCTGGGGGCCGTAAACGTCCACCAGGATCTTTTCCAGCAGGCCGGCCCGCTGCACCAGGCCGGCCTCCAGGGCCGCCCACTCCCCCGCGGTGATGGGCAGCGGGATCATCTCCAGGGCCCAGGGGGTTCCCCGCCCGCTGGGGTCGTCGAAGGGGTTGAAGGTCGCCCCGTCCTCGTGGCGCATGCGCTTGACCCGCTCCTGGCGCATCTGGAGCACCTCGGGGCGCGTGTCCGCCAACGCCGCGATGAGCGGCTGCCAGTGGGGGCGGGGGGTTCCCGAAGAGGCAAACGTCTCGCAATAGGCGTCAGGCGGGAAGGTCAACGCGTCGAACAGAGATGTTGGTGCAGCCGGGTCGGTAAGGGGTGGATGGGCCATACAGCCGATGCCTCGTCTTTGCGGGTGGCCGGCGCCGCCACCGGGCGCCAGGGGTCGATTTAACCCGTCTGGCGGCGCAAATCAAGGGTATAGGGAAACCAGGGGTTGGTTTCGGCCGCCGGCAGCGCCACGGGGCTGCCGGGGGTGTGGCCGCCGGGGATGAACCGCGCGTTGCGCCGCCCCTCGGCCTCGTAGGCGTTGACGGGAAAGACATCGTAGTGACGGCCGCCCGGATGCCCCACGTGATAGGTGCAGCCGCCCACGGCGCGGCCGGACCAGGTGTCGAAAAGATCGATGGTCAGGGGGGTGTGCACGCCGATGGTGGGGTGCAGGCAAGCCGGCGGCTGCCAGGCACGGTAGCGCACGCCGGCCACGAACTCGCCCGCCACGGCGGTCGGCTGCAGGGGGATGCAGCGGCCGTTGCAGGCGACGATGTAGCGCTCCCCGGTCATGCCGCTGACCTTGACTTGCAGCCGCTCCACCGAGGAGTCCACATAGCGGGCGGTGCCCCCACCGCCGGGCTCCTCACCCAGCACATGCCACGGTTCCAGGGCCTGGCGCAGCTCGATCTCCATGCCCGCGCAGTCCACCTTGCCGTAAATCGGGAAGCGAAACTCGAAATGCGGCTGGAAAAATTCCATGCGCACCGGGAAGCCGGCCTGATGCAGGATTTTCAGCACGTCGGCAAAATCGTCCTGCACCGGCTGGGGCAGCATGAAACGGTCGTGGAGCCGTGTGCCCCATCGCACCAAATCCCGCCGATAGGGGGTTTGCCAGAACCACGCCACAAAGATGCGCAGCAGCAGCTGCTGGGCCAGGCTCATGCGGGCGTGGGGCGGCATCTCGAAGGCGCGGAACTCCAGCAGCCCCAGCCGGCCGGCGGCGCTGTCGGGCGAATAGAGCTTGTCGATGCAGAATTCGGCTCGGTGGGTGTTGCCGCTGACGTCCACCAGCAGGTGGCGGAAGAGGCGGTCCACCAGCCAGGGCGGGCAGGGCCGGTCCGGGGCGGTTTGACGCTCCAGCTCGGCAAAGGCGATCTCCAGCTCGTAGAGGCTGTCGTGGCGGGCCTCGTCGATGCGCGGCTGCTGGCTGGTGGGGCCGATGAAGAGGCCTGAAAAAAGGAACGAAAGCGACGGGTGGTTGTTCCAGAAGGTGATGAAGCTGCGCAGCAGGTCCGGCCGCCGCAGGAAGGGGCTCTCCGCTGGCGTGGCGCCACCCATGACGATGTGGTTGCCGCCGCCGGTGCCGGTGTGGCGGCCGTCCAGCATGAACTTTTCAGTGCCCAGGCGGCTCTGGCGGGCCGTCTCGTAAAGGGTCGTGGTGCAATCCACCAGCTCCCGCCAGCTGTGCATGGGCTGGATGTTGACCTCGATCACCCCGGGGTCCGGGGTGATCTTGAGGCTTTCCAGACGCGGGTCATAGGGCGGGGTGTAGCCTTCGATCACCACCGGCAGCCCGGTCCTTGCGGCGGTGACCTCGACGGCCGCCACCAGTTCCAGATACCCCTCCAGGGCGGTCACCGGCGGCATGAACACATACAACCGGCCCCCGCGGGGCTGCACGCAGAGGGCCGTGCGAACCACCCAGGCGGCGGACTCGCCGGGAACCGGCGCCGGTTCGTCAAAGGGTCTGGGCTGGCTGCGCACACCCTCGCCGATCTTCTCCGCCGGCCGCCCCTGCAGAGCCTGCTGGCCGGCGTGCAGGTCCGGCAGCGGCCCGCGGTCGGCCATGGGGTCCAGGGGGTGGTCGTAGGGAAAGTCGGTCTTGGCAACCCAGGGCAGAGACTCCAGGGGCAGGCGCAGCCCGGCGGGCGAATCGCCGGGCAAAAGGAACATGTGGTCCCCGCGAAACGGCCACGGCCCGCTTTTCCAGGAGCCGTATTGCAGGGGCAGCACGTAACCCACCGGGGCCCCCAGCCCGCGCTGAAAGGCGCGCACCATGCGCGCGCGGGCTTCGGGATCCTCCAGCCGGGGGTCGCCGGGGTCCACGTTGACCGCCAGCCGCTGCTCTTTGTAGAGGTAGTACAGGATGTCCTCGTAGCCTGCGCGGATGTAGCGCCGTCTGACCCCCAGGATCTCGGCCAGGGTGTCGATGAAGACCTTGGCCTCGGCGACGTCGAAGCCATAGTTTTTGGACACGTCCGCGATCCAGCGGTCGTCCTGCCACACCGGCCGGCCGTCTGTGCGCCAGAAGCACCCCAGGGCCCAGCGGGGCAGGGATTCGCCAGGGTACCATTTTCCCTGGCCGTAGTGCAGCAGTCCGCCGGGGGCCCACTTTTGGCGCAACCCTTTGATCAGGGTCTCGGCCAGCTGCTGCTTCTCCTTCCCCAGGGCCGCGGTGTTCCACTGGGCGTCGTCCATATCGTCGATGGAGACGAAGGTGGGCTCCCCGCCCATGGTCAGACGGACATCCGCCGCCGCCAGCTCACGGTCCACCCGCTCTCCCAGTTCCACGATGGCCGTCCAGACCTCTTCCGGGTAGGGCCGCGTGGAGCGGGGCGCTTCCCGAATGCGCCGCACGCTCATGCTGTGGCTGAAATCCACCTTGCATTCGTCCAGGCCGCCGGTGATCGGGGCCGCGCTTTGGGGCTCCGGCGAACAGGCCAGGGGAATGTGCCCCTCGCCGGCGAAGAGCCCGGAGGTGGGGTCCATCCCCACCCATCCGGCCCCGGGCAGGTAGACCTCGGTCCAGGCGTGCAGGTCGGTGAAGTCGGCTTCCGGCCCGGACGGCCCGTCCAGGGATTTGACATCCGGCGCGAGCTGGATCAGGTAACCGGAGACGAAGCGGGCGGCCAGGCCCAGATGGCGCAGGATGTTGACCAGCAGCCAGGCCGAGTCGCGGCATGAGCCGCTGCCCAGCTCCAGGGTCCGCTCGCAGGGCTGCACATTGGGTTCCATGCGGATCAGATAGCGGATGTCGCGGCTCAGCTTCTGGTTCAGATCCACCAGGAAATTGTTGGTCGGTTTGGGGCTGCGATCGATCTGCGCCAGGTATGCCGTGAGCTTGGCGCCCGCCGGCTCTGCGGCCAGGTAGGGCCCCAGGTCGGCCTTGAGCTTGGGCGCATAGTCAAAGGGATAGGTTTCGGCATCGGGCTCCAGAAAAAAATCGAAGGGGTTGATGATGATCATCTCCGCCACCAGATCGACCTCCACCTCGAAGGCGGTCGTCTTTTGCGGAAACACCAGGCGTCCCAGGTAGTTGCTGAACGGATCCTGCTGCCAGTTGAGAAAATGGGTCTGCGGCAGGACGGTCATCGAATAGCTCAGGATCGGCGTCCGGCAATGGGGCGCCGGTCGCAGTCGGACGACGTGGGGCGAGAGGGCCACAGGCCGGTCGTAGCGGTAGGAGGTTTTGTGGTTCAGGGCGACATGGATTCCCACGGGCGGTCCTTTCGGGAGATCGGGGGCGGCGGCGGGCTACTGCTCGCTGGAGGTGGCCCCGATCAGGGGTTTGAGGTTGAAGAAGGTCGTGCCGATGGCGGCGTCCACCTGGTTGAGCCGGGTCTGCAGGCCGTCCAGGTACTCGTGCATGCCATGCGCGATCACCTCGTCGATATCGGTGTACTCCAGGTCGGCCTTGAGGCGCCCCAAGCGCTTTTCGGCGATGTTGCTGGCCGACTCCGGTGGGGAGCCGTCGATGCGGTGCAGGCAGATCTGCGCCTTGGTGATGCAGTGGCGGATGGAGCGCGGAAACTGGCCGTCGAAAATCAAAAAATTGGCCACGTTGCGCGGGGTGATGTGGTGATGCTCTTTGCGGAACATTTCAAAGGCGCTGGCGGATTTGAGCACCGCCGTCCACTGGATGTTGTCCATGGGGCTGTTCACCAGGTCCGCCTGGGGCAGCAGCATGAAGTATTTGACGTCCAGGATCCGCGAGGTTTTGTCCGCGCGCTCGATCATCATGCCGATGCGGGCGAAGTTCCAGGCCTCGCCGTGGCTCATGGTGGAGTCCATCAGGCCGGTGAACAGGTGGCTGCGCATCTGGATGATCTTGTAGAAGCGGTGGGGGTCGGCCAGGGCCAAGGCCGGGGAGCCGCCGTCGGCCAGCTCCAGATAGAAGGTGTTGAGGTGCTCCCACATCTCCGATGAGATGATCTCGCGGATGGAACGGCCGTTTTCGCGCGCCGCCGCCAGGCAGGTCAGGATGGCGTTGGGGTAGTTGCGGTCAAAGGTCAGGAAGCGGCTCACCGCCGCCTGGGTATAGTCCGGGTAATTTTTTTCGAAAAGCGCCTGGTCGCCGGTGATCATCACCAGCGGCTCCCAGTGTTTGCCCTTCTCCGACGGCATGTCCAGCAGCAGGTTGAGGTTGACGCTGATGAAGCGGGCGACGTTCTCGGCCCGTTCGATGTAGCGGCACATCCAGTAGATGGCGTTGGCCACGCGGCTGAGCATTGGCAGTTCTCCTCTGATTGAAGCCTGTCCGGGACGGCGGGGACCCGGCCGGGGTCAAGGCCCGGTCGGCGGGCGCGCGGCAGGGCCGCCAGGCGCGCCGCAGCCCCTCGCCTACAGCACCCAGGTGTCCTTGCTCCCGCCGCCCTGGGAGGAGTTGACCACCAGCGAGCCCTTGTTCAGCGCCACCCGGGTCAGGCCGCCGGGCTGCACGTAGATCTCCTCGCCGAAGAGCACGTAAGGCCGCAGGTCCACGTGGCGCCCCTCGATGCGGTCGCCCACGATGGTGGGCACCCGGGAGAGCGAAATGGTCGGCTGGGCCATGTAGTTGCGCGGTTCGGCGCTGATCTTGGCGGCGAAGGCGGCGCGTTCGGCCTCGCTGGCGTGCGGGCCGACCAGCATGCCATAGCCCCCGGACTCGTTGGCGGCCTTGACCACCAGCTGGTCCAGATGCGCCAGGACATAGGCCCGGTCCTGGTCGTTGCGGCAGATGTAGGTGGGCACGTTTGGCAGGATGGCCTCTTCGCCGGTGTAGTAGCGGATGATCTCGGGAACGTAGGCGTAGATCACCTTGTCGTCGGCGATGCCGGTGCCCGGCGCGTTGGCCAGGGCGATGCGGCCCTCCCTGTAGACGCCCATCAGCCCCCGCACCCCAAGCACGGAGTCCGGGCGGAAGACCGCCGGGTCGATGAAGTCATCGTCGATCCGGCGGTAGAGCACATCCACGCGTTTGAGCCCCTTGGTGGTGAGCATGTGGACGAAGCCCTCGGAGACCACCAGGTCCTGGCCCTCCACCAGCTCCACCCCCATCTGCTGGGAGAGAAAGGAGTGCTCGAAGTAGGCGCTGTTGTAGATGCCGGGGGTCAGCACCCCGATGGTGGGCGCCTGCAGGTGCTCCGGGGCGAGGTCGGTCAGCATTTCCAGCAGCTGGGAGGGGTAATCGTCCACCGGCCGCACCCGGGAGGCCTCGAACACCTGGGGGAAGGTGCGCTTGAGCACCTGCCGGTTTTCCAGCACGTAGGAAACCCCCGAGGGACAGCGCAGGTTGTCTTCCAGGACGTAAAAGCGCCCGTCGCGGTCGCGCACCAGGTCGGTGCCGGTCACGTGGCACCAGATCCCCCGCGGCGGGGTGAAGCCCTCGCACTCCTTGCGGTAGGTGCGGCTGGTGAGAATAAGGTCCTCGGGCACCACCTTGTCCTTGAGGATTTTTTTCTGGTTGTAAACGTCCTGGATGAAGGCGTTCAAGGCGTAGATCCGCTGCTTCAGGCCGTTTTCGATCTGCTGCCAGTCGTTGCTGGAAACGATCCGGGGGATGATGTCGAACGGGAAGATTTTCTCGGTGCCCTCATCGCGGCCGTAGACATTGAAGGTAATGCCCATTTTGAGGAGCAGGGCCTCGGCCGCCTTCTGGCGGATGGCCAGCTCCCCCGGCGGCAGCGACATGATCTTGTCCACCAGCAGTTGGGCCCCGGGCCGGGGGTGGCCGTCGGCGCTGATCAGTTCATCGTAGTAGTCCCCCGGGTCATAATTTTCAAATGTCGCCATCGAAGCTTTTCCTTCCTGCCGGCGCGGGGCGGCGGGGCGCGTGCGGGCCTCTGGAATCCGGCCCCCGGGCGTCGACCGGGCGACCGACCAAGCAGAGGGGTTTAGGGTTCACCTCAGAAATGGCCATTTTACGGAACTGTCAGAGCTTGGCCGCCTGGACGTGCATCCAGTCGAAATTCCGGGTGCGGCCGAGGCTGACCCAGCCTTCCTCCTCCCAGAAGCGCCACCAGGGGTCGTATTCCGGTTGGGCCAGGGTGGCCCGGTCGCGCCCCCAGTTGTACCCGTTGAATTCGCTGTCGTAATCGATGGCGATGCCCCAGGCGTGAAGCGACCAGCGGGTGCCGCCGCGCATCTTGCGCTCGTTCAGGCAGCCGGCCCAGCGGTCCAGGCGCAGCTCCGGGATGCGCTCCGGACCATAGTGGGAGAGCACCCGTTGCAACACCCGCAGTGCGCTGTCATGCACTTTTTCGTGGCACGAGAACTTTTTAACGGTTTTTCTGAGGTCCCAGGCCAGCCGATGGGGATAGGGCAGGGTCAGCATGGTCTGGTTTTTGCCGATCTCCCCGTAGTGCCGGATGAGCTCCGCTTCGGTCTGGCGCGGCCAGCCGTTGGGGTTGACGTCCAGGGGCGTCTCGTCCCGAAAGGGGGGCGGCAGCCTGCCATGTTCGTGGTGGTAGGCCAGCATGTCGCAGGCGTATTCGGTCTGGGGCCCCCACAGCCCGTCGATCCGGCCGACGGCGATCGCTAGCCCCTTGCACAGCAGCTGCAGCATGGCGACGCAGCGGCGGCGGTTGGACCACTTCTTCCAGCCCGCCGGCAGCTCGGCGCTGCGTTTGGCCAGCGCCGCGGCGACGGCGTCGTAGGTCTTCGGGCCGAGCCGGCCGTCAATCTTTCCGGGGGAGAGCCCCTCTGCGACCAGGGCCTGCTGCACTAAACGAACGGCGGTTGCTTTCATGGGCGGCCTCCTTTGTTTGCTGGGTTTTCGGCAAACGGTACGCCGCGCCGGCAAAGCCCGGCGGGCGAGGATCAGTCCGCGAACTGCTGAAGGGAGTTGCGAAATCTGAGGTAATCCTGAAGATGGCGGCGCCGCGCCTCCTCGTCGCGGTAAGTGATTCCCACGACCGTTCGCACCGATCCCTGCTGGTCGCGGGTGTCGCGGTAGCTGCGGCAATAGCTGCCGTCTTTGGCACAGATCGTCAGGCGGCGGATCTCACGGTCGTTTTGAACCGCCCGGTTGTCGGTGACCAGGGTTTCGCGCACGGGATCCAGGGCGATGTCGGCGGGCTCGCCGCCCCACTGCGGCGCGTAGACGTAAAAGGAGACGCTGCCGTCGGGCGCGGCGAAAACGGCGCTGTCGTACCCCTCGGCCGTGCTGCTGACCAGCGAGGGGACCGGCGTGAACCCCGCCGGGTAGCTGATCTCGAACCAGGCTCCCTGGAACACCTTTTGCGGCGGCTCCTGGAGGGGTTGCGGCGGGCCCTGGGGTGCCGTGCAGCCTACGGCGGCCGTAATCCACGTCAAGAGGGCAAACCAAAGAGCGGCGCTGCGGTTGAAGCGGGTTCCTGCTCTGCGGGGTGTCAAATGGTTCATCGGGCCCTGTTTGCGCGGCTGCCCTCGCGGCTTTCCAGCGCCCCGGAAAACGCACGGCACGGCCGGATATCCTGTCGGTTTTGGGAGGTGCGCCCGGCACCGGGCAGGGGAGCGCTTGCAAAAAAACGTGATCCCCGCGGTTTCATGCCGGGCGGCGCTCTATTAACAAATCTAAATTCGCCGCGGTTTTTTTACAACAGTTTTTTGCGCGCCGGGGGCCGGATGGTCAGGCGCCTCAGACCGTGAGCACCGCCGGCAGCGGCTTGATGAAATTCTGCCGCAGGCTGTAGGTGTAGGCGCCCTGGGTGGGGATCATAAGGATGTCGCCCGGCTGGATGTCGGCGCCGAAGTACTGGTAGCCCCAGACGTCGTGGGGGGTGCAGAGGGAGCCCAGGATGTGGCAGGGTTTTTCCGTCAGCGCCGGGCGGCTCAGGTTGAGGACCGGGAAATAGTCGCTTTCGAAGCGCTCCCAGCCGACGGCGTTGGTGCCCGCATCGGTGATCACCAGGTCGGGGGCTTTCCTGTCCACCACCGAGATCAGCAGGTGGACGGCGTCGTTGCAGATCCAGCGGCCCGGCTCCAGGCAGATCCGGCAGGAAAGAAGGTTGAAAATGTGCCGGCGGATCGCGTCGGCGATCCGCTCGGCGAAGGCCCCGATGGGGGTGGCCGGCAGGCGGTGGTGGACATCAGGGGCGTCCGGCGGTTGCCCCAGGGCCGTCAGCAGCTGGCCCCGCGGGGTTGCCGTCGGCTGCAGCCATTCGCCCTGGGGGGGCCAGTAGCCGCCGCCGATGTCGATAAATTCGATTTCGGCGCGGTCCGCCGGGGGCAGGTCGGCGAGTACCCCGCCCAGCAGGCGGATGAAGGCGGCCTGCTTGTCCGGCGCGAGATTCCAGCTGGAGTGAAACTGCAGCCCCTGGAGGCGGATCTGCCCAAAGCGGCGGGCTTCCCGCCAGAAGGCCGGCAGGGTTTCGGGGGGAATGCCGAATTTGCGCCAGAGCCCGTCGCCGGCCACCGTCAGTCGCACCCCGCAGCGCACCGGTCGCTGCATGCCGGCGGTGATGGCCGCCAGCCGCTGGAGCTCGCCGAAGCTGTCCAGCAGAACCACCACCCGATCGGCGTGGGCGGCCGCCAGCCGGAGCTCCGCTTCAGTTTTGCCCGGCCCGCTGAAGATGATCTCGCGGGCCCCCAGGCCCAGCGACATTTCCAGCTCCAGCCCGCTGGAGACGTCCAGGCCGAACCCGGATGAGAGCAGGATGCGGGAGATGTCCGGCTGGTTGTTGCTCTTGACCGCATAGTAGAAGGAAACCGCCGGCAGGACCGCCCGGAAGGCCTCTTTGAGCTGGTGCGCGCGCTGCCTGAGCACCGCCGCTTCCTGGAGGTAGAGCGGGGCCGGCTGACGGTCCAGGGCCCCGAGGTAGAACTCCCGCCGGTCAAGGTGATACGCCACGAAGGCTTGGAGTTCCGGGGGGGGCAGCAGGGGCGTTTCCCGGGCAAGGGTCGCCTGGAGTTTGGGGATCAGCTGCAACGGGTCGCGGGTCATCAAGGGGTCACCATTTCCACCGCCAGATTGGCCGCCAGCCGCCGGCATTGAACGGCCGGGTCGGGGTCCGGGTCGGGCTCGAAAATGACGTGCCCCAGGAGCCAGGAGTCGTAGTCCGCGGGGGGCATCCGGACGCGCGCGCCAGGTGCGCGCGCCAGGTGGATTTCGCGCACCCGCGGGTCCTGTGCCAGCAGGCGTGCGTCCAGGCGCTTGAGTGTCCCCCCCCGGGGGGCGTGCAGCCGCAGCCCCACACAGGGCCTGGCCCCGGTCGGGGGCGTGAAGTCCACCGGCCGCCCGGCGCAGAAATCCAGGAAGCCCCCCAGGATGTCAAGACCCCAGCAGCGGCGCAGCAGAAACGGCAGGCAGTCCCCGCCGGGGCGCGGGGCAAGCTCCAGCAGAACGATCCGTTCATCCTGAACCTTGAAGTCCAGCATGCAGAGCGCCCGCTCCAGCCCCAGGGCCGCGGCGCTGCGATAAAGGGTTTGCGGCAGGCTGTCGGGGCCCACGGCGGGGGGAAGCGCGGTGGAGAGAAAGTACCCCCTGGCGGTGCCGAAGGGGCCGGTCTCCGAGAGGATCTTGCGGGTCAGGCGGATGAGGGTCGCCCGGCCGTTTTCAACCCTGAAATCGCAGCTGAACTCCTCGCCCGCGATCCACTCCTCGGCCAGGATTTCCGGCGACTCCGGCGGGCAGGCGGCCGCGTAAAGACGGTGTGAGCGCCGCTCTCGCAGGCCGCTTGCGATGGTTTCAAAAGCGGCCGCGCACGCCCCGGCACTCTCGCAGCGAAAGATCAGCTCGCTGCCGCTCCCCCTGAGGGGCTTGAGGACGCAGGGACGGCCGAGTTCTCCCGCGAACCGGGCGGCATCGGCCGGCGAGCGGACCAGGCGGGATGTGGGGCAGCGGAGCCCTTCGGCCTCCCAAAGGGTCTTTGAAAGGTGCTTGTCGCGGCAGTTGCGGACGG
>Ga0272444_10001967_pt1 | contig 19239 bp, 14 predicted proteins | sample SSMForm13_FD_201033 | JGI IMG/M metagenome (GOLD analysis project Ga0272444, IMG submission 201033) | Marine sediment archaeal communities from Little Sippewissett salt marsh, Falmouth, MA, United States - SSM-Form-13 | ecosystem: Environmental > Aquatic > Marine > Wetlands > Sediment ... | reverse complement strand
CAGTTACTCAGTTGGTTCAACTACACCTCGGGCAACATGAATCTTTTGGGCGGCTATGCCGCCTCTTCGGGGACGCTCGGCCAAGACCAGATCCTTCAGCAGAACGCCGGCAAGCGCCTCTCTGATATGCAGCACAAGACGCGGAAGTGTATCCGCGAAGTCTTAACCTCGCTGGCTTACTATCTGCATACCGATCCGCTTATTGAGGTTCCGCTTGAAAAGACCATCCCCGGAACCAACGAGCGTACCCCGTTCTCTTATTCGCCCGAGCTGCGGTCTGGGGATTTCCTGGATTATAACTTCAGCCTTGAGCCGTACTCGCAGGCGGAGCCGACCCCATCCGAGCAACTTCAAACGCTCTCGATGCTGCTCGAACGGATCATCTTCCCGCTGGCCGGCGAAATGGCTAAGCAAGGGGTTCAGGTCGACGTTCCGAACCTTGTGCGCACGATCGGAAAGCTCAGCAACTTCGACCAGCTCGATACCATACTCTCATTCTCTACCCCGTCGCCCTATATCGACGAGCCGATTGAGCATCCACTTCGACCGGCAACGTCGCATCGCGTCTACGAGCGGGTGAACACCACCCCCCAAAAACCATTCGGTATGGATGAACGAATGATGCAGCAGCTCATGGCCGGCGGCCGCGGTGCGCCGTCGCAGCCTGGTGCGCAATCTTCAATGGCAGGAGTTGGGTGATTATGGCTGATAATCAAGAAAAGTTACTAAAGGCTTGCGAGAAGGTGATTCTTTCGTCTCTCATCGACTACCCGCTCTCGCCGCTCCTGTATGTGCAGTTAGTCAAGCATGAAAAGTATGTGATTGCCCGTGTAGGGCACACGTTTGGGAGCGAGGTCGCAGACGCGGTATTCATCCCCAGCGAACTTCTCCAAGATATTCCGGATGGCGACATCACCGAAATGTGTCATGTGCGAATCGGCAACGCCGTGTCCGACTTGCAAAAGTTTATGTCGACAGAAGCATTTAAGGGGTTGCGGAAATGTCAAAGTTAATCATTGCGCTATCGACAATCGGGTGGTGTGGCACGCTTGCTATAAGCGACAGCGTACAGATTCCCAACCTGAACGAAGTCGGCTTCGCCGGTTTCTGCGGAATACTCCTGCTCATGTTCCATCGGATGGTCAATCGCACTCTCGACAACGCTGAAAAGCAAACGCAGGCAATGAACAGCATGAAAGAAAAAATGCACGAGTTGTGTAACGACCTGAAATCAAGACCGTGCATTGCGAAACAAAAAGAGTGAAAGCATGCGATACGTCTATCGAATCCAGGGCACGCGCGAAACCGTCGAACTTGAAATGACGGTCGCGGAATTGGTGCGCCGGCAAAGACCGGATGGCACGATCAACCTGGGCGGCGGTCGTATCGGAGAAAGGGACTGGTCAGCAGAGAACGCGCCACAAACAGCCAAAGCGAGCTGTTGGCCGATGGAGAGCGATGCTCTCGGCGTTCATCCGGGCCAGATCCCAGAAGCCTCGCGACGTTTTCGCGAGATGGGCGTCCCGACACGGTTCGCCCCAAATGGCGCAGCGATCCTGGAGAATCGCCGCCACCGTGCCCAGTTGATCAGGGCGCGAGGATTCCATGACCGCGACGGCGGTTATTCGGATTAAGGAGGCCAACAATGGCAAAAGCCGAAGACACCTTGTTGGAAGACGAGAAGGTCGAGGATCCGAACGGAGAACCAGAAGGCTCTACCAAGGATCTCGAAGATGACGCTCGCGAACCGGATCCCGATGCGGACGACGATCGCGATGCGGAGGAAGACCTGGACGGCGACGATGACGACGATCTCGACGCTGGACAGGATGACGACGAGGAGGTCGATGACGACCTACTCGACCGAGCTGCCCAAGCCGGAATTAAGCCCTCTGAGGCGTACCGGTACGGGCGTCAAAAACTGGAGGCCGCCCTGGAGGTCTTAGAGAACAACCGGGCGAACTCCGGCAGGCAACGTGATGGGGATCCCAAGGGAGACCGCAAAAAGGAACGCTTCAAAAGCAAGCTGTCCAAGGATCGTTACGACGATGACCTGATTGAAGAGGTCGAGCGAATTGCGTCAATGGCCGAGGAGCGACTGGAGACCCTGGAGACACAGGTCGCCGAAGTCCGCGCCTTGAGAGTGCAGGACGAGGTTCGCAGGATCGCAAACAGGTTCAATAACTGGTGTAACAGCAGTAAAGAGTATGGCGATCTATTCGGCAAAAAGAACGCAAAGGAATTGCCGAAGGGCAGTAAGGAACTCGAAGCACGCGAGAAAGCGTGGCTGAAAGTTACCAACATTATTCAAGACCGTATCCGAAGCGGCGAATCCCTGGATGACCTCACGGACATCTTTGACATGGGAACGCATCTAGCGTTCAAGAATCATTCACAAGGTAAGTCACGGAGGGACATCCTGAGACAGGTGCGTCGGCGATCCCGAGGCGCCACTGGCCGGCCGACGAATACCGGCGCGCCGAAAGGCGAGCGGAATCGGCCCAACAACGGCAAGCTCGCACAGAAGATGCGCGAGTATGGAATGTCTGTCACTGATTAGTGTGTTGACGGATGCCTCCGGCAAGGAGGTTGAATAATGTCTCTGTCTACTTCGCAAATCGCGGACCTCATTGAGGCCGCTCGGGACGACCTGGGCGAACTCAAGTGGACCGACCTGAGCGCGGAGCTTCAAGAATATATCGCTATGCCGCAGATTCTCCGGAAGGAGAAGGTTAAGTTTGAAAGCGGCACAGGGATCCAGCGAACGCTCCAGCTCGACCACAGTGGAGCCGCTCGTCACGTCGGATTCTTCGAGGAAGACCAGGTAAACACCAACGACGTCATCGGCAAAACCTCGGTCGGGTGGTGCCATACGACCACCAACTACGCGATCGAGGAAAAAGAAATTGCGATGAACAAGGGGGCTACGCGGATCCTTGATCTCGTCAAGCTCCGTCGCAACGACGCGATGATGTCGCTGGCCGCCCTCATGGAGGATACCTTCTGGTCTGTCGGCCCGGCGGCTTCAACTGACCTGGAAACCCCCTTCGGCGTGTTTTACTACATCGTGAAACACACCACGGGGACATCCGCCACAACCGGTGGGTTCAATGGGGCAACGGCCAGCGGTCACTCGGCCTGCGCCGGCCTCACTGATGCCCGATGGCGCAACTGGACCGCGAAATGGGTATATGCGACCCGCGACGACCTCATCGACAAGATGCAGCGTTGCTACGCGTACACGCATTTCCGCAGCCCGTTGCCCAACCCCGCTCCGAGCTACGCCCGCGGTCGAGATCGTTATGTCTTGTACATGAACTACTCGACCAAGGCCGCGCTTGAGCGGGCCGCGGAGGATCGCAACGAGAACATTGGGAAGGATCTTGGCTTCTACCAGGATCAGCTCGTCTTCCGGGGCAACCCGATGGTGTGGGTGCCCAAGCTCGACGAGGACACGAGCAACCCGATCGTTTTCATTAACTGGTCTGTGCTTTATCCGGTGTTCCTGGCCGACCTCTACTTGAAGGAGGAACAGCAGAAGTCGCCGCGACAGCACACGACCCACGTCACCCACGTCGACCTGACCCACAATCTTCTGTGCGTCAATCGCCGGCGTCTGGGTGTGATCAGTCAGTAACGGATTGACCAGGCGGTTTGTCCCGCCGTGTGGCGGGACATTCCGGCCCTGGGATTCAAAGGAGTACTTCGATGCGTGTTTACTATCTGGGCGAGAGCCATGACGGACCCTCGCCGAAAATCTGGGCCGACCCGAAGATCCAGGAAGTTATCAAAAACCCGGAGCGTGGATCTCACCTCTGGGAAGACTTCCTCGATCAAAAGGCAGCCGTGACGACCGAGAATACCGGGCGTTGGACGGTTCTCGCTGATGCAAGTTGCGGTATCGCCCCCGTTGCCGTAGATGGCGCCGGTGCCGCGGCGATCAGCGGTATCGTCCAACTCTACACATCGGGAAGCGACGAGGATCAAGTCTACATCACCCCGAACAACTACGCGGGGACGCAAACGATCTTCACGATCAACAGCGGCCTCAAGAACGCGTTCGAGGTTCGTTGGATGCAGGATCACGTCGATACCACGAACCCGATCTGTCTCATTCTCGGGCTTATCGAAACGGCCTCGCTTACCGCGACCGACACGTTGACGGACGCTACAGGCGTGTATGCCCTTGAAAAGGATCTGGTTGCGTTCAACACGTTGGCGGCTTCTCCGGACGAGCTGGATCTTATTTGCCGCGACCAGGCGAACGCGATCGAAACCGAGATGGATGGTGGAGCTGACCTTGCCTACAACACTTGGCAAAAAGCCGGGTGGATCTTCGATGGCAAGAAAACGCTCAAGGTCTATTTCGACAACACGCTTGTCGCGACGATTGACATGAACGCGCTCGACAACTTGGTCGAGAAACCGCTTATACCGGTACTCGGCTTCAAGTCGACGACAGCACACGCCCAATATGTGTGGCTGGATTGGGTGCGTTCCGTCCAGTGTGGAAGGACCGCGTAAGCCTTTCTCTCCTCCTTTTTGGCGCGGGGTTCGTCACTGGCCCCGCGCCAAGAAGTGGGATTTACGAAAAGGAGGAATGAGATGGAACATTCGCAGGACTTGGAGATTAAGGCTCAGGAGATTTTTCAAGCGATGCTGGGGACCGAAGACGTTCCCGAAGACATGATGGAGGCGTGGCGACGAGCGCAGCTCTACAACGATCGCCTCGGTCTGCCGAAGCTGGCCCCGATCGTATACGTGACGATCGCGACAACCTTGGTGCAGCGGGCCAGACCGGCGGAGTCAGGGGCGTCCCAGGGGTTCACGGGCGAGCGCCGGCCACTACCGCCCAGGCGGCCCAAGAAGGAAAGGGCTGCGGCCGATTAGGAGCTGAGGGATGACGGACCTTGCCGATAGCTTTACGACACTTCGCCAGCTCGTTTCTTACGAGTATGGTTTCGGGTACGCGAGCCCGCCGTCGAGCAGTACGACGAAGGGGGCGATTATCGACTCGTGTATCCGCTCGGGGATTCGCCGCGCGTATTGGCCCGGCAAGGTCCAGCTCCCCAACGGAGCGTTCATCGTTCCGGACTGGAACTTCCTCAAGCTCGAAGCAACCCTCACAACCTATCAGAGCTATTCGACTGGCACCGTCTCTGTCGAGAACGGTAGCAAGGACGTTACGCTCGATGGCGGGACGTTCCCGACCTGGATCACCGACGACACGTACTACATCACGATCGACAGTACCGACTATCTCATTCACACGCGAACCAGCGGCACGGTCGTTGAGCTTAGTGAGGCGTGGGGCGGTGCGGGAGACAGCGGTGTAAGTTATGAGGTCGAATACCCGACGCCCTACAGCCTGCCAAGCGACTTCGGCTCTTTCATCGGTCGGATGACGATAACCAGCTTGACCGGAGCTGAACCTATTGAAGTGATTGGCGAGAACCGGCTGCGTGACCTGGAGGCCGGAATATCGACAACCGGCACACCGCTGTATGCCGCTCTCATCAACCAATCGCACGATGGTACGGCGAACCAGGCTTGGAAGGTCGACTTCTGGCCGGCGGCGACGAGCGAGCTGACGATCGGCTACCAATATCGCCTTAATCCCAACATGCTCGACACCACCGCTTTGTACGCCTACGGGGGCCCGTCACACACCGAGATGATCCTGGAGGCGTGCTTGTCTGTCGCGGAGGAACGCAGGACGGGGGGCCGCGGGATTCATTACGCCAATTTCATTGAGCAGGTTGCGACCGCGGTCGTCGTGGACGGCCGCCGGGATCCGCAGTTTTACGGTTCTCTGAATAGATCGAGGAAGCCAGTTGAGCGTCATTCTGGCGACTATTTAACGACCCACTCCAGCTAGGAGGGTTGATCATGCTTGGACGTGACGGAGCGGAAGCATCAATTACCGGGACAAAGAGCAGCGCCAACATCAGCGATGCAAACGGCGCCGTCTTTACATTTCAGGACAGCGATGGCAACGAGGTGTTGTGTCAGCGTGTCCGCATCGAGGCGACCGAAAACTTGGCCACCCCGCTTTACATTAAGTGGAACGATGACGAGGCGGATGACGCCGATAGCGCATGGGACCAACTTTGCTATGCGGGGGGAGTTGCCGTCAGTGAACCGAGGGATGCTGTTGCAAAGGTTGCTATTTATGCGACCGCTGAAGCCACATACGGAACCGACTACGTGGTGAAGGGATGGGTGTGACATGGCGGGGACCGTCTACGTCCGCGATGACTTCACGAACCGCTCGGCCGGCCTGGCGTCCAGCGAGGCGGAGCATTGCATTGTCGAATCGAGCCACACGGGACATCTCACGTATTATTACGCGACCGGCAACCGTAGGTATTACCAATACGAGAACGGCCCGCTGTTGCTTGAATCGGGAGCAGATAGCGAATACGTGATTGTCCGCCCTGCAACAGAATCAGCCGAATATACGGCAGTAGTCCAGGCCGGGCTGATGTTGCGCATCGGCCTGATGATTCCAGTGAAAGAGCCGCCCCGCTTCTTTGCCGGGTTTTATCTCGGATCAACCGCGAAATTCCAGTACACACACAACGGCATGATGGCAGATCAGGGTGCGCATGGGATTGCGGCCGCGGACTCGATCTACACAGAAGGCGGGCTAAAAGGGGTTTTATGTACGGCTCGGTACGGAGAATCGGACAAGTGGCGGCCCGCGATCACGACGCAAGATGAACGAGAATTGAGACTATGTTTCTATGTGCGCAGGATCATCACGATTAATGAAACGGAGTATGCCGAAGTAGAGTCGTGGATGCAGAGTGAGTGGACGTTGCAGTCTACATTCGGCCGTCCGTACTCCAATCAGTGGATTCACCTTGGGACGCACGTTGTGCCGCGCCCGGCGTCTCCGTACAAATGGACTGCACGAGTCGCGATACCGGGGACGGCTGGAGCGAGGACGCCGCTCTGGATGACCGAATTTTTGTTCGCCCTGGACGATGGCGGCGACATCTTTGACCCGGCGGTCGTGTCGCCCCGGATGCGCACGCCGCCGTTTCATCCAGGCGGCGCCTATTTGATTAACCAAGCGTTGGCCCGGCGCGCGGACGGGAAGATCGTTCACATTGTGCATTGGGATAATGAGGGGGCCGCGTGGGGATCGTACAATTCGGGGGTCGGTGTCGCACTTTGTTCGGCGGACTATGACGAATGGGACCATGCGGAACACAAGCGCACGCTAGGCGAGGGTGGCACGGATTACCTCTGGCAGCATGATTCGACGGACGCCGACAACAATATCGACGTGAGATCCGGCGGTCTGGCCATCGCGGACGGGGACACGCTCATCGCATTGGCCACGTCCAAGGTCGTGACCGGCGGGACGACTTGGTACACCACCCAGGTGCGCAAGAGCACGGATGGCGGGGATAGCTGGTCGATTCCGGCCGCCATCGCGGGCTTGGCCAATCAGACGGCGCAGCACCTGATGCACCAGGCCGGCCTGGTGCTCTCGAATGGGACGTATCTCATTCCGATTCACGGCGGCGACGTGTCAGGGCTCACACTCCTGGCCAGTACGGACGGCGGCTCGAACTGGACCGTGACGGAGACGGGGCTTGGACTGACCGAGCCGATTCTGGCCGAGATTCCAGGCGACAAGCTGTTGTGCATCGGTCGCGATGATAACGGGTTTGCGGAGTACGCCTACTGTCACAGTTTGACGGACTTCGCGGCGGAGAATTGGGGTACCTATTCCGAGGCGGACGGGGCGGTCCACGTCTACAACGATCCGGACGCCGGCTATGTGCGCGCCGATGCGGACACGCTTGGTTTGTGCCGCGTGGGCGGCCGGCTGTGGATGTCCACATTCGACTGGCTCGGGAGAGGGAAGGCATACCCTACCGGTTCCGTGTGGCAAGGGGACACGCGATTGAAGCGGCGGACCGTGGTACTGCGGTATTCGGATGATTGGGGGCAGACGTGGAGCCTCTATGACGACAACCCGGTCTGGCGGTTGGGTGAGGGCGGCCAGGGCACGCGCATTCAAGTGATCGGGGATGAAATGGTCGTGCAGTGGTGGACGCGCGGGACCGTGGGGTTCATGCGGTATCCGGTGTCAGATATGAATGGGAGCAATCCCGCCTCTCGAAGCGGGTCGTCCTGGTATTGGTAAATCCGCCATTAGAGCGGGCAAAATAATAAGGAGATTTTGCGATGAAACACATGATGCCAAGTTGCCTCGAAGAGGCGGATTTCCCGTCATCGGGGAAAGCGTTTTATGTCCCCTCGTTGAGCGGGAATTTGCTTGCCTGGGGTCCGACCGTCCCCTCGGACACGGATGAAGGATACGCGAAGGGGTGTTTGTTCATCCACAGCGATGCGGCGTCCGACGCAACCAGGTTGTATATCAACGTGGGCAGCGGATCGAGCGCCAACTTCGACGCGATCGACGCGGTGGGTATCGAAACCGAATTGGCTGCGACAACCAGCGGCAACGGTGCGAGTAAGGTCGGCGTCTACGACTCTGCCGGCAACTTCACGGGTACGAACGTCGAAGCCGTCTTGGCTGAGATCATCACGACACTGGCGTCTGCGGCTAATGGCAATGGTGCGAGTACGGTCGGAGTCGAGGATTCTGCCGGCAACTTCACTGCGACCGACGTTGAGGCGGCATTGGCCGAGATCATGTCTCTGCTGGCGTCGACATCGAACGCGGAAGGCGCGGCGCTGGTCGGAGTCGAGGACTCTGCCGGCAACTTCACTGCGACTGACGTTGAGGCGGCATTGGCCGAGATCATGTCTCTGCTGGCGTCGACATCGAACGCGGAAGGCGCGGCGCTGGTCGGAGTCGAGGACTCTGCCGGCAACTTCACCGCGACCGACGTCGAGGCGGCGCTGGCCGAGATTGCCAGCGATTACTCGCCCAACGTGCGGAATGTGATTGACGCTGGTGGATCGACCGCGTTGACTGCCGCTCAGTCGGGATCCCTGGTCGTGCTGACCGGAGAAGATGTCGTGACCCTTCCGGCCGCTGCGGCGGGTCTGTGGTACGACTTCCTGGTGACGGACATTACCACGCAAACGCCACGCATCGACCCGGACGGGACTGAGCAGATTTACGTGAACGTCTCGTCAACCTGGGCGGCGCAGGCTGCCGGCAAGTACGTGGCCCCGACGGCGGCTGGCGACATGTTCCGCCTGTATAGCGACGGGACATCCTGGTACGGCCCGGTCGGGACCGCGTTCACTGTCGAGGGTTCGTAATGTCGCGGCGAGGCGTCATTCCGTTGCAATTTCCCGCGGGTGGAATCCATCGGGGCCTGGCCTACCAAAACCAGCCTCCGTACACCACGCCGCGAGCCGTGAACGTGCGCCCTCGCGAGGCGATTGAAGCTCGCTCTCGCGGGGGCTCGCGTCCTTTCCTCTCGAAGTACAGCAGTACGCAGCTCGGCCAACAGGTCGAAGATGGCGATTACGTCGATGAAGAATGGGAAGAATCGTACAGCGGGGTTTCTCCGGTATCCGGCAACCCTCCCGATTGGACCGGCTGGAAGCAAAATTGCAACAGTCTCAGGGTATTGGCGGCGAGCCCTTATTATACGTACGCATTGTGTATCAGCGCGTTTTACACTGGTCCCAGTTATCACAAGACAGTGTATAGGTCGCTTCCTGGAAACCTCGCTACGAATCAAGCCTATACCATCACAATGCCCGTCGCGATCAACGCGAGCGCCGACGGCGCTACTGCACGGATCTATGTCGGGCTTGAGGACGAAGACGATCCAGATGGCAGCACCAACCATCTCGTCTACGCAGAGGTGTCCTACGCAACCGGGACAGGGGATGTGTCCCTGAAAATATATGAGGTAACAGATGGTACGCCGTCGCAGGTTGGCAGTACGGACACCGTCGCCCATGCCGCCGGATATGTGGATCTGACGTTGACAATCGACGGGACAAGCGTGGACGCCGCTTACAGTACGGCCAGCGCCAGCGGAACAATCTCCGCAATCAGCACGCTTAAATTTGGGTATCGACTGATTCCCAACTCATGGCAGTACACCTTAAACATTCGCCAACTCACGTGTGATTACAAGGTGGCGCCAGACACGATCGACCGTTACGGAGTCCAGATGATCGCGGCCGCGAATGTCGCCGTTGAAGCGTCCTCGCAGCAGTGGTCTTGGGATTGGGCCAACGGGTATGGCGACTGGGAGTACAATTCGGCGGCGTTGTTTGAACGCGATAATGGCGGCTTTGCGTACAATAAATCCTCGTCCTACCCTTCGACACCGGGGTATGCTGCGCACGAGATTCCAGCGAACGCGAACGGCTCGGAACCGATAGCGATCTCGGTGCCAATGACTCGAAAACTTAATTCGCAATACTATCCGCTCGGAGGAGACTTGATCGTCGGTTATGGGCTGGACAGTTACGAAAACTGGTCGGACGCCTCTGGGAAGACATACGTTTACATGGAAGCGTTCCGCGACGGGTCATCGAGCGATGATCTGTATATCCGTTGCAGGAAGATTGAAAACGGCTCTGATAGTATTGTGTTTGGCCACACCTACGAGGATGTTACTAACGACGGCAGTGTGGATGTGGTACTCAAGCTGGTGATCAACGGTAGCAACGTTGGCTACTACTACAACGACACGCTTATCGCCTCGACGGCAGTGTCCGGTTCGTTCAGTGGGTCCAAGATGGGGGTATGGATCGGGGCCTTTAATCACAGCAAATCTTGGCAGCTCGCAGAGTCGTACATGGGGTGCGATGCGGTGACGGTGGACTATTACGAGGCTGGTTACGTAGCCTCGTCCACCAAGTCGGTTTTTGGGGGCGGCGGCTTGGTTTATATTCAGGAGACTGAAGAAGCCGAGCCGGTCGAGATCGACAATCCATGGGATGGCGACACGGATTTCCCAATCAGCCCCCTGCATCCTACGCGCGCGGTTGAGATGTTTGGGAAACTCTACATTGCCGACTGGAGCACGCCACGGTTCAGCGGCTCCGATGGGGCGATCAGCGGGGCGTCACACAATGAGCTGGACGCGACAAGCGTGCCCGACTGGACGGCTGGCGATGCCGCTCGCGACACCAAGATTATCCCGGGCAGTGATATGGTGATGATTACCGGGGATGATGACGTTGCTGGCGTCTACCTGGTAACGAACGCGGTAGCGGACAAGATCACCATCTCTCCGGCCGCCTCAAAGGATGCAAGCGGCCTCAATTTCAGTGTCATACGTAGCCCGAAGGTACTCGACCTGGCAAGCAATACGATTTCGGTGTGGAACACGGAAACACCGGCCACCGACGGATGGATACCGCTCGGCTGCCCGTTGATCGCTCGTTTCGCCGGTCGGATCTATCTCGCCGGAGAGGCGACCAACCCGCACGTCTGGTATGCCAGCAAAGAAGGGGATCCGACGAGCTGGTACTATGCCGGTTCGGATGATACCGACGCCTATGCGGGCACGACGTCGAGCGAGGGCGTTATTGCCAGTGCCATCACGTCCCTGTTGCCAATCAACGAGGATATCTTGATTGCGACCACTGCCGACGAGGTATGGCGATTTCCGCCTAACCTTCGGGTCGCCGGGGCGATCGTCAACCTCAGCCAGGAGGTAGGCTGTATCTCTGACGATGCCTGCGCGGTGACGCCGGCCGGCCAGTTTCTCTTCTTGAGCCGACAAGGTTTGTATGTCGTCGATCCCACCGCGGGGGCGTTCCAGACCTACGCTGCTCAGCCATTCAGCCGGCGGCAGATACCGGACGACCTGATAACGGTCAACCAGGAAAACTTCTGGATCAGTATGGCTTACGACGGCGAGTATGACGTTATTCATTTATACATGACACCGAAAGGCGCCGGCCCCGGTATCCACTGGTCGGTCGAGCTGGAAACAGGGGCGATCATCCAAGAGATCCTTCCTGGTGATTATCAGCCGTGTGTCGTGGGGCAGTCCTGCGGCGGGACATTCATCCTGGGTGGAATGGACGGCTATCTGCGGAAGTATGACCGAGATGCAACGGATGACGATGGGGTCGAGGTAACAAGCGAAGTTGTTATTGGTCCGTTCAAGATTGGATCGTCAAGCCAAACGGGTGTTATTACCGCGATCAACGCTCTGCTGGCCGAGGATAGCGAAGACGTGGATTGGGAGCTGCGGGTCGGCAATTCGCCGGAAGAAGCGTATAACGAAGATGCTTTTGACAGCGGAACCTACGAGGCCGGCCCTAACTACAGCGATCGGCCAAACGCTATGGGCGTGGCCGCGTGCATTGTCCTTACTTCGACAGGGAAGTGGGCCCTTGAGGGGCTCGACGTGGAAGTCGAGGGGGCAGGTCACTTGAGACTGCTATAGGGGGCGAGCTATGCCTGGTTTAGATACTGCAATGATGTTCGGCGGCTTATTTACCGACATCCTGGCCGGTGGCGGCAATCTCTTGTCCGAGTTCCAGCAAATGGGCTTCGATAAAGAGAAGATCAACGCCATGATGGGTACGCTGCTTGGGCCTGACTGGCAGGAGGAGGGAGCGACCGGCCAAAGCGGCGCCTGGGGCCAAATGCGAAAGGGCATTGGCGACGAGTACGACAAGATGCGCGAGATGTTGTCTGGTCGTACCGCGGCAGACCTTCAGAATCTCGGTCGCTATTACGACTACGCAAACGAAGCCACCAAGCAATTCGGAGCTGGTGAACGCCAATACATCGACGATTACGGGAAGGCGATGCGGGGCGAGTTATCTTCTCGGTCCAAGCTGTTGAGCGACGAAGCCGGCAAGAGCCGTTCCGAATTACTTGGGGCCCTCACTGGACGATACGACAAAGCGATGGGCATGTTGGAGGGCCTGGGCGATCAGGAACGCAAGGACATTATTAAGGCGTATGGCGAGCGCGGGGCACAGGTAAAGTCTGACCTGGTGCGCCGCGGCATGGGTGGCACGACGATTAACCCGACAATGCAGCTCGGCGTAGATCGCGAGCGGACGGACGCCATTGGTCGCCTGGAAGAGCGCCTTCGCCAACAGCAGCTCGGCACACACGCGCAACTCAGTGGCGACATTGCTTCGGGGATCAGCCAGCTCGGCAATCGCGACCTTAACCTTCACAACCAGCTTACGGGTGAATGGACGAACCTCACGAACCAACTGCAATCGGGGTTAATGAGCAGTCGGGCTAATGAGCTGGGTTCGCTGTCCGACCTGGGAGCGTCGAGGATCGGGGCCGAAACCGACTTGGCTCGCGAGAATTGGGACACGCTGATGGGTCTGCGGCAAGGCTACGGAGAGCTGGGCCGAAGCACCGACCAGGCGATGCTCGGATCGGCGTTAAGCGGATTGACCGATATGGATATTCGCTTCCCGTCCTACGCGGGGTTGAGCCAGATCGGCGGTGACATGATCAGTATGGGTAACACGTTGGCCATGAAAAATTACTACGACCAGCAGGCCAATCAGAGTAGCGGCCTGTTTGGGCTTGGTGGTGGCGCTGGTGCCGGTATAGGCGCGGGTATCGGCACCGCTCTTGGTATAGCCGTGCCAGGTGCCAATATACCGCTGACGATCGCAGCCAATACGGCCATTGGTTACGGCGCCGACAAGATGCTGTTCTAACGAGGTGTAGGCTATGGCGATTCAGACACCAACAACTGTGGGGTATGGGCAGAAGGCCCTCATGCAGAGTGCCGACCTGTATGGTGCGCTCGCCAGGCTCGCGATGCAGAACAATGCGGCTCGCGATCGCCAGAACTCCGCCTTCGTCCAGGGGATCATGTCTGACGTCATTAACCAGGGGATGCGGCACACACTTGGAACGATTGAGGCCGAACACGCCAGCAAAATAAGGCTTGACGATTGGGCCAAGGAGCAAGGCTTCGAGAATTGGAACTCGATGTACTCCGGCGATCCGGACGCACGCAGCCGAGCGGTCGCAATGGCGAGGACGATCGGGGAGGTCGAAGGGACACGCAAGGGGACCGGGCGATCTGCTTACGAGCGAATCATGGCACCGACGCGGGCCGAGATCACGCGCGACTACGAAATCCCGCTCGAAGTGGAGCGGGAGAGGGCGGTCGGCAAGGAACGCACCAACCAAGAGGTCGGTCGCAGGAAACGTGTCGCCCAAGAGGTTGTTCCGGCTGAAACGCAGGCCGAGATAAAGGCCCGCGAGGATCTTTTGCCAATCGCGAGGGCCGAGCACGAGCAGCGGCAACGTGTTCAGTATTCCGGAATAGGGGGTGTTCTCCAGCGCGCAGCAGAGGCCCAGCGGGGGAAGTCGCTTAACGCGATCCGCCAAAGCGTTTACGGCGGCAATTCGCAGATGTATTCCGATCCCGATAAGCGGCGAATCGCAAACCTCTTCGGGAGAATGGATCGTCTTGAAAATAGCAACTGGCGGCCGGAGGAAATCGCCAAACGACGTCGCGAGATCGAAAGCGAGATCCTTGCGGTCCCCAAGACTCCGCAATCAAAGCAGCCCAGCGCCGCCGAATTAGTTCAGGCACAGGTCGTCCAGGGGCCCGATGGCCAATACTACACCGTCGAGACGCCTAATGGGCCAAAGATCAAGCCCGTCACCAATCGGGACACCGACGGCGACGACTTCGGCGAGTATGAAAAGATCAGTTCGTTGGCCGAAAAGGAAGCCATTAACCCGGAAACCGGTGATTACGATCCCGCCCGCTATGACCAGGCTTTTGCCAGGCACACACAGCGTTACGCCCAATACAAGGCTGCTAAGGCGAAAACGAGGAAGGCGGCATCAGCTCCGGCCGGCCCCCAGGGTGCTCGGGGTGCGGCACAAGGCGGCGCCGGTGGGCAACCGAATCCGGCCGCAGCGGCCCAGCAGGTTGCCCAGGCCCGACAAGCCCAACAGGCTCAAGCCACGATGACCATGCGGAAGCTCGTCGGCCTCATGCAGAATGGGGCCAAGGATGGGCAGCTCATGGAATCCTTGATGCAACAAGGCTACTCACCCGACCAGGCCGCGACCGCGATCCAAGGCGCACGCAAGATGATAAGCGTGAGCAAGGGCAAGGTCGCCAGACCGAAGGGGCCCACCGTTTTCAAGCCGGGGACGAAAAAGAAGGATCTTAAAAAGGGACAGGTTTACGTTGTGCCTACACGGAAAGGGATGATGCAGTTGATCTGGGACGGGAACAGCTTTACTGATAACTACGATGCGTCAGATGTGCCCCAAAAGAAGAAGAAACGGTTACTTGAGTTTATGGATTCGATGCCGAGTTACTGATGGCTACCTATTCATTAGACGAGATCACCGAGTTGGCGAAGGCGGACGAAGGCGTTCAACAGGTCGCGTCCGATCCCTCGCTACAAGACCCCACCGATCACACCGTCTCCTTCGAGGAGGTCGATGCGCTGGCCCAGGCCCAGGAAGCCGAAGAGAGGATAAAACGCACCCAGACGAAGCAGCGAATCTATTCGAGCCTCGCGTCGATGGCGGCACGGGGATCGCAGGCATGGGATCAGCTCGACGAACAGGGCAAGCTCAACCTAATCAACGGCAACCGGAAGCAGTACGGCTTAGAACCGATCAAGAAGGTGCCAGAGAAACAGGGGTTTGCGGGCTTTTTCTCCGAGGAGGTCGCTGGCGAGGAGGGCGGTGTGGCCAGCAGGCTCCCCCTGGTTGGTGGCGTGGTATCCGCCGGCAAGCTCGTCCAGGTCTACGAGGCGGCGAAGAACGCTGAGGCCGGCAAGGCCGGCGACCTGGATATGGAAGTGCTCGCCGACTTTCTGGAGCAAAACGAGCGGGCTTCACGCCGCACTATACCCGGCCAAGCCGCGGGGATCCTCGCCGATCTGCCTGCTTTCATGGTCGAGTTCGCGGTGTTGGGTGGGGCGGCGACGGCCGCCAGGAAAGGGACCGAGAAGACGGTTGGTAAGGCAATCGGTAAGGGCGTCAAGCTAAAGCTCGAAGAAGGCATCGGCGAGCGGATGATCAAAGAGGGCATGACCGAGCTGGCCGGCTTTGCCGTGGACGCCGCAGTACGCGAGCCTGCATTGGCCGGCCGCATTGCCGCCGACACGATCGAGCGGATGTTGCCCAAGGATTATTCATTCGAGGAAGGCGACGACGAGCGATTGAGGATGATCGTTGCACAGAAGGGCGACGATTTCGGCGAGGCCCTGTCGAAGGCGATCGCCAACAACTACATCGAGTTGTCTTCGGAGCTGACTGGTCGCTATCTCGCCGGTGGAGCCGACGCCTTGAAGGGGCTCGCGAGGAAAGCGCCCGGGGTTGGCACGATGGCCGAGCGGGCGACTGCCTTGCGGGCGGCGACGATCGGCAAGCTCATGGACCGGAAGGGCTGGAATCTGAAACGAGCGAAGGAGTTCCTGGACAAGGCCGGCTGGCAAGGAATCCTCGAAGAGATCGGCGAGGAGGAGGTCGGGAAAGTCTGGCGGTACGCCACGGGAGTTGATGACGAATACAAGCCGACGACCGCCGAAGAGTTCTGGGCCCAGGCGCTCGCCTTCAGTATCCCGGGGGCCGCAGCCAGGCTGAGCGTTGGGGCGGCAGATTTGACAAGTCGAGCCCGTCGCCGACGCCTCGGAGAAGCCCCTTCAGGCCGGGGTGACACACGCGAGCAGCCACCAAATAGGCCCGAACGCGAGGGGGAACGGCCCGAGATATCCCCAGAGGAGATTATGGCCCGTTCTGCCGAGAGGATTGCACTCCGGAACAGTACGATCGGTAAGCTCGTCGATGAGCACGGAGAGGCCGCTTTTGAAGCCGAGCTGGAGCCGCGGGCCGATGGCAAGCGCCGATGGCTGACGGTTACGCCCTCGACGAAGACGCCCGGATCGTGGCAGGCGACCTGGTGGGACGACGACGGGGCCGCGGGCGATGCGGTTCGCAAAGACTACCGCTCAATGCTCCAGGAGATTGATTGGGACTTCGGTATCGACTGGAGCACGGTCAAGGTGCACAAGCTGAAGGAGCCGGCCAAGGAGGAGCCGAAAGAGCAGCCCGCCGAGCCGGCGCCACCGCCAGGCGGCAAGGGCACGCAGGGTCCACAAGGCGGCCTTCCAGGCATGGAGAGCGAAGCCGAGCTGGGCGAATACCTCGATCGCTGGGAAGATCGCTTCGTGAAAACGCACGAGGATCCGGTAGGCGACGACCTGCGAAAGGAATACCGCAAGATCCTCATGGCCACGTTCAAGGCCGCCCCCGAGCTGGCCAAGCAAGCCAAGGAAGAAGATTGGCACCGCGGGGATCTACACGAGGAGATCGCCCAGCGGGCTTACGAGCTGCTCGATGCCGAATGGGAGGAGAGCGTTGCCCAGGCCAATAAGCTCACCGACGAGATCGACGAGCTGGCGAAAGAGCTAACCAATAAGTACATGCCCGAAGAGGGGAAGAAGGAAAAGCCAAAGCCTAAACCCAAGCCCAAGCCGGCGGATATGACGGACGATGAATTGGCGGAAGCCTGGAAGAAGTATAACGACAAGGCCAGCGTACTAAAGATTCACCACGACGCCCTCGTCCGGAACCTCAAGAAGAAGAAGATACCGGATCGCGCCGCCCTGGACGAAAAGATTAAGGCCGCCAAGGCTGAAATCGACGACCTCTATGAGCAAGTCGGAAAACCGATCGAGGAGGAGCGGCAACGTCGAGCACCGGAAGAAACGCCGGAAGAGCAACCAGCGGAGCCGACGCCCGAAACGCCCGTCGACCATACCGACGAGATCAAGCAATACCTACTCGACAAGGGACTTCCCGCGATGGGTGCCAGTAAGACCGCTGAAGGTCTGAGCAACGCCATACGCGACCGAAACGTCCCTGCACTGCACGCGTGGCTCTATCCCGGCAAGGGCACCAAGAATGTTCGGGCCTGGTTCGAGCAAAAATTCAATGTGAAGTTGCCCAGGACGGTCAAGGCACTGCGCCCGTTCCTAGACGACTGGATCGAAAAACAAAAGGAGGTGCCCCGTGGCGAAGAAGCCGAAACTCGGGACGGGGGAACGGTTCAGAAACCTGAAGAAATCACTACAGAAGAAGGGGGCAAAGGATCCCAAGGCCCTAGCGGCGTGGATCGGCCGGTACAAGCTGGGGAAGGATCGCTTCCAGAACTTAGCGAAGAAGGGGAGACAACGAAGATCCCAGCGGAGGGAGTAACCGTCGCCCAGACGAATCCCGTCCCTGTGCCAGGCCGACCCAGCTATAAGGGCGCGACCGAATACCGCGTTCGATACCTGGATGAAGGCGAGCGCGATACCTACCGCAAGAAATTGCCCCGCGGCCAGACGTTTGTATACCCGTGGGTGCTGGAAGCCCGCAGAGTTGAAGAGGGCCCCAAGGGTAGGGTTGAAGGCGAATGGTCGCACATACACGACGGTGGGACCGCACAAGCGGCAGCGATGCATGGCGACATCCAGTACCAGGGCGCCGAGTCGCGTCACGCACTACACGCGAACACGGCCGCCACGGCCGACCGAATCCGCGATCTCATCAGCGAAAGAGACAAGTTAAAGGCTGAAATCGCTCCGCCCAAGGGCAAGAAGACCGCCCTGAAACAAAAATGGGAGCGAAAACTCAACGAACTACTCGTGAAGAATAAGCTCCGCCAGGCGCACGAATCTGGCGCCCTCACCGCAGAGCAGCGGACGCTATACAAGGAGATCATGGAAAAGGTCGACAGCGGATATGCCGCCGAACTTAAACCGATGAAAGACCGGATCACGGAAATAGCCGACGAGATCGCGCTGCTCGAAACCGGCAACACCTACGTCAACGCAAAGACTGGCGAGGTTGTTCAGGATACGGCGATTGGCAAGGACGTGGAGGTAATTGAAAATGAACCAGAACCCACACAAAAGCGAAAAGTTGGCAAGGGCAAGAAAGCAACTGAAGTCCCAGGGCAGCGAGAACTCGACGAACTCGCCTACAACTTCGTCCAGGCGACGAGCGCGGCCGCTATTCAGTCCGCTCCAGCTTATGACCGTATTGAGGACATCCCCGACGAGCTGATGGGGAAGACGACGATCGGAGTATTTTATCAGCGAAGGAAGGGAACCGAGGAGTGGGTAAGAACCAATGAAGATGAAACGTCGATCGTCAACAAACGGGCCAAACAGAAAAATATCGAATATGAAAAGAGACTCGAAGACTCCTCCAGCGAGGTCTTAGCCAAGGAACGCCGCGATGCAATCAATGAATGGCTGACCGAGAAGGACGTCAACCTCCGGCCTCGCCTGGGCGATATGCGATCCCTCGTG
>Ga0272444_10001964_pt1 | contig 19258 bp, 16 predicted proteins | sample SSMForm13_FD_201033 | JGI IMG/M metagenome (GOLD analysis project Ga0272444, IMG submission 201033) | Marine sediment archaeal communities from Little Sippewissett salt marsh, Falmouth, MA, United States - SSM-Form-13 | ecosystem: Environmental > Aquatic > Marine > Wetlands > Sediment ... | reverse complement strand
TCGCTTTTTCATCGGTTTGGATTCCCCGCTTGTAGATCCGAAGTTGTTTGCCGTTGGTGACCAGGTAGAGGGGGGCGTCGAGGGCATAGGCAATCGCCCGGGCCTCGGCAATCACCTCGGGACTCAACTCAACCGAAGGCGCTTTCGCCTCGATGATCATATGGGAGCGCGGCTGAAAGGAATCCTCATCCGAACGCATCAAGACGCAGTCGGCGACGCCATTTAAATCCTGGGTGTGCAGATTCAAGTGAACCGGCACGTGAAACCGAACGTTTGAAAGATCGCTGCCGAGCAGGAGCAAAAGCGGGAAAACGCACTTGGCCGTGACTTCCGCTTCGTTGGCATAAATGGGCGAGGCCAGGTGCGAAAACCATTTGTCGAAGAATTGTTCGCTGCTTTGCTGGTGGCTGAGAAGCGCGTTGTATTGGTTGCTCAGCGTCGCGCACTCTTCGGACAACGCCTTGGACTTCGACCACCGCGAAGCGTAATAAAGATGCACGAGCAGGACCGTAACGATGGCCGTGAACGACAGGATCAGCGATATGACAACGATGGTTGTGATGAGTTCCATTGAGTTCTCCCCGCAATCACGATTCATGAACCTTCGATATTTCGCGCCGGGATTCCATCCCGGCTATCCTCGCTCGTTCGCCGCGGCGAGTTCGACCATCTGTTTCAGGGTCTGGACGAACTGCTTGTTCTGGAGCGCCAGGGGCAGCCCCTTGATCGGCGCCAGGCGCGCGACCATCTTCTCGACCCGGGCGGCGTCTTTCCCGGCCAGGCGGAACAACCGATAATAGGTGCGAATGGCATGGCTGGCGACGCCGGTCATGTTCGAGGTGGAGAATTTTCGGCATTTCTCATCCTCGGAAACCAGCTTCTCCAGGACCGCATACGCGTCCTTCTGAAGCCCCACCGACGCATACTGCCGCCGGGCGTTGCGCTCCCGCCGAAGTTTCACCCACCGCGGCGGATTTTTATGGACTTTCTTCTTCATCGCAGCCTCCTTTGGGTGGACTCGACGATTATTGAATCATCCGGCGCTGCTAAAATAAGCAAAATCCAGATGGCGTTTAATTGCAACTCTCCTGAGATTAGCATCTCATTTTGCGCGATTTCTGTCAAGAGCGCGGGGTGGCGCAGGAAACGATTGAATCGAATAATATTCTTTACACCTTTCCCGGGAAAGAATAGAATCTTTAGGATCGCGAGGGCATATTTTCGCCCTGTATTGCATTGTGATCGATCGGGGATTGTTGCAGGCAACTACTCGGTTCAACCCTGAAGAAAAGGGGAAACATCATGCGTTTGTGTTCTCTCACCGTATTATTGGCACTCACTTCCTGGTTCTTACCTGCCCAGGCGGCGATTCTGGTCGTGGACGACTTTTCGACCGGCTACGATTGGCAAACGCTCTGGAGCGGGGACCTGAGCGCCTTGGGCGTCGACGCGCAGTTCGTAGCGGCGGCGGCCGTCGATTCCGCTTCGATGAGCGCCTCGGATGCAGTTGTTTGGAACTGCGGCAACGATACCAGCGATCCCTTGTCCAGCGGCGAACGGGACCTGATCGCCTCCTACCTGGATCAAGGAGGGCGACTGTTGCTGGTTTCGCCGGGATTTCCGGCCCAGGTACGCAACAGCGGGGATCACTCCTGGCTGAAACAACGGCTGGGCTGCGATTACGTGATGCCGAATTCCACAATCACCTGGAGTTGCACCTATCTGGGTCTGGGATTCGAGGGCGTAGAAGACTCGGTTTTGGAGGGCGTTGAATTCGACCTGACGTTTGGCCCGAGCGCGGATGTTCCGGCCGACGATCTTACGCTGGTTCACGGTACGGACGACGGCTCGATGCATTTGATAAGCCTCAAGGAGATTCCCGGCTATCTGGGCGTGGCGCGGCAGACGCCGAGCGACCGGACGATTCTCCTGACCTTTCCTCTGGAAAGCGTTCAACCGGCGTTGGCCCGCCGGGCGATCCTCGGGCAAAGCCTCGCGTGGTTGACCGGGCCGCGGTACGAGGCGCGGGGAGTCTGGGTCGTTCGAAACCAATTAACGAGCGAGAGCAACATCGACCAGGTGGTCAGTTCCTGCGTGGACGCGGGATTCAACGCTCTGGTTGTCCAGGTGCGGGGTCGAGGCGACGCGTACTATCAATCAGCTACCGAACCTGAGGCCGTGGCGGGATTCGATCCGCTTCAGCGAGTCATCGATCAGGCTCACGCCAGGGGAATGCAGGTTCACGCGTGGATGAACGCGGGGTACGTGTGGGGCACGGGATCGCTTCCCGCCGACCCCGACCACATTCTCAACCGGCATCCCGAGTACGCGATGATCAACCGCTCGGGCAAGTCGATGCTGGATTACACCTCGGGCGAGTTTAGTGCGCAGTATGCCGAGGGGCGCTATCTGTCGCTCGCCGCGCCAGCGGTTCAAGATTATCTGAGCGGCGTATTCGCCGAGGTCGTCGCGAACTACGCGGTGGACGGCGTGCACTTCGATTTTATTCGCTATCCGGCGCGAGGTGTTTCCGAAGCGTATGACTTGGATTACAATCCTCTCGTGATCGCAGCGTTTGAGGCGGAGAAGGGATTCGATCCATTGACCGTTGCCGTTGACAGTGAGGCGTTTCAGATCTGGCTCGAGTGGCAGCGGGAGCGCATCGGGCAACTGGTGGGCCGCATTCGCAGCGAAGCGCACGCCGAAAGGCCCGGCATTCGGGTCTCGGCCGCGGTGCTCTCGCGCTATCACCTGGGGCGGCATCAGGCCACGCAGGACTGGATCGGTTGGCTGCAGCGGGGGCAGATCGACACGGTCTGCCCGATGTCGTACGGCAGCGACAACGAACTGGTGGTGCAGGAGGGGCTTCTGGCGCAGGAAAACCGCGCTTCGGGCAGCGTCTGGCTCGGCCTGGGCGCGAATCACGACATCGAGCTGATCATCGACCGGATCGCCCAAGTTCGGCAGACGGTTCACCCGGAAGGCTTGATGTTTTTCGCATGGTCCAGTCTGAACAGCACCGAGATGAATGAATTGCGGCAGCGGCCTTTTGTCGCTCCGGCGCTAGTGCCGCCGGTGACGGCGGCGGTGTCCGGCAGCGATCTTTCGCCCGTCTGGTCGCTTTATTGAAAGGGAGGAAGGAAAGCAGTACGTCGGTTCCAAGGGAAAGCAAATCAAGAAACTCCTGTTTTATTATACTACCTGTCCGAAGTGCGCCAAAAAGTACGGCAAGAACACCGTGGTCCTCCTGGCGCAAGTGTGAGAAGTCTGAAGGTGGGATGATCCTGTCCTTACTCCTCAGAAGAGTCAATCTTCATGCACTGATCTTATATTGATCCCGGATTTCCCAAATCGATTGAACAAAAAGTAAGCATAATTGTGCTAAGAACGACCAGGGAATTGCTTGACAATTCCATGCGGCAGGCAGAGAATTGTGAAGTCAAGGGGTTGCCAGATTTTCAGGGGCTTATTTGGGAAATATCGGGTAAGAACACACCGCTCAACGGTTGGGGACCGCTTTGAATCGACATTCACCCCGAATGGATGTCGCTTTTGGTGGGGATCTCCGTTTGCCGGTTGGGTCGTAGTCGAGGTGCGTCACAAGGATGAGTTGGAAGAAAGTCTTTGGAATATAGGGAAGAGGGCGACTCAGGGATCGGTCGCCGACTCCGCTGTTTGAGAAGCGAATCCAGATTCAATGAAGGAGGAGAAGAGGAAATGATTGTGCCGGTGCGCCATCTGAGAATACTCGCTTCACTGATAGCCCTCATGTTTGCCTGCTCATGCGGTCAACGTTCTGAAAATTCCGCCGGATCGGCGAAGCGGCGGTCAAGATCAAAGTCCAACTCCCTGGTGGAGGCCGCTGCCGCGGGGGACCTGAAATTTGTGAAAAGAGAAATCGGCAGGGCGCTGAAGGAAAAGGATGTGAATTGTCTTCCTCAGTTTGAGCCGGCGTTCTATGAAGCGACGCGCTGCGGACAAGCGAAGGTCGCGATGGAGTTTCTGAGCGAAGAGGCTTTTGAACCAATGCTCAAAGCGGGCGAGTCCGGTCATGAGCATTTCTCTCAGGCTCTGTACGAAGCGACCCGGCAGGGACTCTCTGACGTTGTGGAGAAGATTCTCGAGAGGACTCGTGCGCTGGCTGGGAAGTCTTTTCTGAATGATTGGCAAGGAGGCGAGCTTCTCCGCATCGCGGCTTTCGCCGGACATGCGGATATCGTGCAAACCCTCCTTTCCCACGGGGCCGAAGTGGACGCCACGGCCGGCCGAGGAGACGCGACCGCGCTGCATATTGCAGTCCTGCTCGGTCATGAGCCGGTGGTGGAGGCCCTTCTCGCAAAGGGCGCGAATCCCAACGCGTTCTGGGGTCCCCGCAGGGCGCCCCTTCATTTGGCAGCGATGGAGGGACACCTGTCCATCGTGAAGCGTTTGCTCGAAAGTGGCGCGGATCCCTTTCTTGTGGGGGATGCATATACGGCACTGGAGACGGCGGCATTGGCCGGGCAAGATGAGGTCGTGAAGCTGTTGTGCGAATTTCAGAAACCGACCCCCGCCGATCTATCAGCCGTACAGTTGGACAAAAGGTCATGGAGGCCGGCGAATTTCGCGGCGATCGCCGGGGACTTGCCCATGCTGAAGAACATTCTGCGGAAATTCCCCGCAAACCGTGACGTCTTGCGGTATGCGGACCAGTCTCTGTATTTTGCCGCGGCTGCGGGGCGGAGAGAAGTCGTGGAATATCTGCTGGATTATGGTGTTGACGTCAATCAGAGGGCGGCAGGAGGGGGAATCGGGAATGCGCTACGCGCGGCCGCGCGTGCCGGCAGAACGGATATGATTGATCTCTTGTTGGATCGGGGCGCCGACATCAACTCGGGCAGACCAGGGGGCGGGGAAGGCACTCCTTTCGCGGAGGCCCTTTGGGGGGGGGGATGAAGAATGAATTCATCCTGCAAGTCCGGAAGAGTGAGAAAGAAAGACGCCGGACGATGTTTGATCCAAGACCTTTCTTCGCGTTCAGCAAGAAGCACCGAGAAGCGGTGAAGTTACTGGTTGACCGGGGGGCTCAAGTAAGCGCCAGCAGCGTAGAGTTAGCGGCTGTCTGTGGTGATCCAGTGGTCTTTAAGATGTTACTTGATCGGCTGTCCCCCGGCGAGGGGCCGGCCACTGGCGGACCTCTGGCTAAAGGATTCAATGTTGTCCAGAGATCGTTCGAGAAGGCTGTCCGGGCGAAGCAAATAGAAATCACGCGAATGCTGCTCGATCAGAGCGCTGATCTAAAATTGGAGGAGGTACTGCTTGACGCTGCAAAAGAGGGAGATTATGAGTTAGAGGAGCTCCTTCTCAGTAAAGGAGCCGATCCGAACGTTGCACAGCACGTGATGCCGCTCGACTGTGCGATTGACAACGACGACCCGAGAATGGCGGAGTTGCTGCTGAATCATGGAGCCGATCCGAACGCGGGACACCCTCGTCTCGTCCGGATCTTCCATCAAAAACGGGGAAGGATCCGAATGATGAGACTTCTGGTAAACCACGGCGCGGACATCAATGAAAAAGACGGTCAAGGGAATCCAATCCTGTATGTCTTATGCCGCCAAAGGCAATACTTTCCATTATTCCAGCTGCTTCTTGAAGCCGGCCCGGACCTCCAGACCCAGCTCCCGAGTGGCCTGAGCATTGTGGATGCGTCCCGCCTGTTCTGCGTCCCTTGCCGGGATCTTCTGGAAAAACACTTAAGCACCCATGGCTCAGATAGATGAAAGGAAAATCCACGCAGAAAGACACAGAAAGACAATGGCATCACCACCTCGGCAATTCTCCTGGCGCAGGTGTGAAAAAGCTGAAGTGGGGATGATCGATGCTCTCTATTCTATCTGTTTTCACTCAATTAAATATCTCTTCTGTCCACAAGACACGAATAATGCCTTGTTGGATTTCTTTGGGGCTGGGCTTGTCCATGGCAAGGAAATCGTTGCCGCCTGAAAGGGGATCACCGAACGCGTCCATCTCCCAGCGATAGAAGTTCGTGGGCGCACCGCTGTAGTAGCCCTCCTGCTGCACGCCGACGACGTTACCTAGGGCATCGTAAAAGTAGTAATATTCGCCCGTGTCGCAGGGCGTCGAGGGATTGCTCCCGTCCTCGGCGTATCGATACCAATTGGCTCTCTCAATCCAGCCGATCAAATCGATTTCCTTCGCCTCGGCGTCCTCCGCGGCTCTGTGTGAAACCATTATATTTCTCGCAGAGGCGCAGAGACCGCGGTGAAAAAATCGGTAGAATGATATGTCCATTATCCCACAAAGTCGCCCAGCACTTCAAGCCCAGGCATGCGGATAGTGCGGGAGCGGGGGTGAGGGGAAGCCCGCGGCACGCACGCACCCATGAGCCTTGAAACCAGGTCTGGCGCGGGGAAAAGAGCGTCTCTATTTTTTGCTTTCTGGCATCGGCCTCAAGAAATTTCTTCCTGTTCTCTCAAGGTATTCCCGATTTCTTGCCGAATTACTTGCGGGGGTGGAATTGCGTAGGGTGGAACAAGCCGAGCGCGTTCCACCATTTTCATGATTTCAATTGCGTCCGATCAGGGTCGGTGGAAAGCCGGGGACCCTGTCACGATATGCGCGTTCATGGGTTGCGCGCGCGACGTTCTTCTTTACGGTTGTGACCGGGTCCCGGGCGAGGCTCTTTTCAGAGCCCAAGTGCCGTCAGTGGTTGAGAGTCGTTTTCGAGATTTGTCGCCCAAGGCTTGTACCCGAGGCAGTGGGCGTGCTGTTGCAACGACAGGCCTCGGATCATACCCGATTGGATGCTCGACAACAGCGTCGTCGGGGAGTGATCGAAGAGGAAGAGGGTGGAACGCGCTTCGCTTGTTCCACCCTACCCGCCTTGATTCCCCCTATTCTAAAATTATCCTAAGACATGCCACAAGTGAAGCGAAATTGTCCCAAGCATAAAACCGAATATTCCATAGATAAGCAGACCTAGGCCAAGTTTTCGCAAGTATCGTCCACGATTCTTGACATAAGCTACATTTGCGATTAATGGAAACAGGATAGCGTAAAAGATAGAAAAGCAAATCCGATTGAAACCGGCCCATTCATGCCCTGACGAAGGACCAATACTCTGGAGTATTGCTGGGCCTGCATACAACGGCAGGAGAATCGTGTCATATCTTGGCGAGTATTCCGGCGATGCACTCAGATGATATAAGATGATGCCTATGAAGATTCCTATTGCTGAACAAGATCCGAGTAGGATCACGCGGTAGGCAATACTAACGTATTTATGTATAGACTTGCCAGGGAGTCTGTTAGTATTTCTCTTCATTATTCGCTTCATAAGTTGTCTACTTTCTTCTCACATCCAACAATAACCGGCCATTTGAGGATGATGGGAAACAGAGTGGTGCTCCTGCTAAAATATCCTTTCTTTGTAAAGAATGTTCGCTTTCGCCACACATTAAAGGCCCGATGCCACACGGCATGCCAAGGGACATGGGATTCTGTTTCTTTCCTGCATATTGTGAATATATGGACGGGAACTATATGTATTCCATATCCTCGGCACTCTGCACATTCATAGGCGCACTGGTCTACTTCTCTTAGGGCCGGTATGACTACTCTAGTGTTCCATTCGCCGCAGCCTTGCCACCGGTTTCCCCACGGCTCTAAATTCTTCTCCCTAACGGCATTTCTGACAGCGTATTCCATCGCAGACAACGCTTGTTCAGGATCGAAAATTGAATATCCTGTGGGATCGACCCAAGAGATCGGCGAATTTAGAAAAGCAGCATATTTTGGTGTAGCCAAAAACGAAAGAGGATGTTTAACAACCAAAGACTCCGGATCTATGGTTAAAAACCTCCCCACCTCTGGATCGTACCATCTTGCATGAAAGTAGTACAACCCGGTGGCCGTGTCGTACATTTTGCCCGTCAGGTGTTCTTTCGGGCCGGGTTGGTCCATGGCAAGGAAATCGTTGGCGCCTGAAAGGGGATTACCAAACGCGTCCATCTCCCAGCGGTAGAAGTTCGTAGGCGCGCCGCTGTAGTAGCCTTCCTGCTGCACACCAATGACGTTGCCCAGAGCGTCGTAAAAGTAGTAGTACTCGCCCGTATCGCAAGGCGTCGAGGGATTGTTCCCGTCCGCGGCGTAGCGATACCAATTGGCTTTCAAAATCTGACCCGTCATGAATTCGAGCTGCGCTTATGAACATTTGAGGGTAAGATCAAGGTTGCGGCCCCACCCTGACCTAAATCGTAAGACCGGATCCGTCGCAGGTCAAGCGATTTGTCGGGAGAATCAATTCAGGGAGAGGCTCGATGAACAAAGATTATCATACTCAACCAGCATGGACGATCCGCGGTCATGGCACCCGGCTCGGCCTCACTCCTCAGCAATCTCCATGTATTGATCTTGAAATGAGTTTCTGCCTGCGGAAGCCGCAGGCTTTCTTCTTGTTCAAGTCCGGTCTACCGTCAACGCCATCGAGCGCGACCATCGTCCTGGTTGACAAAACGGTCAGTTGGAATATTCTCGTCCCCGAGTGAACAAGCCAGCCGGTTCTTTCGGCGGAGTAACCGCGCAACACGCGCTTTTGGGAATATCATGTCGGTGAATTTGGATCAACTGTTTCGGGATGTGCCGCTCGCGCAGCATGCGACGTATCCGATCTTGGTTCGGAAACGGATTGGCTTCTTCATCGAGGAAATCGAGAGGTTTCGTCTGCGATCCGGCAAAGGCAAAGAGGATCTTCGAATTCTGGACGTGGCTTGTGGTGTGGGGAAAATCGCTTTTCCCTTGGCGCATCTGCAGTACCATGTCTTCGGCCTTGATAATGGAGAGCAGTCTCTCGAATATCTGAAGAAGCATAATCGCTATTCGAATTTTGAGCCGTTCCTATTCGACCTGGAAAGGGAGGAGAGCGGTCGCCTTCCGGAGCAACTGGACGTCATCATCGTGGCGTCGATCCTGGAGCATCTCACGGATCCGGTAGGAGTATTGGGAAAGCTGTTGCGCCGCGCCTCCTCCTCCTGCCTGGTTCTGGGCGAAGTGCCGAATTGCTATGGCGCATCGGAGCTTGCACACTCGGTTCGCCGCAAGGTCGCCCGCCGCTTCGGGCACACGACCGGGTATCGAAAACTGGCGCGCGCGCTCAAATTCAAAGGCAGCTATGACGCCTCGGATTCGGTCACCCTGACGGATACGCCCCATGTCTATGGTTTCAACCATCGGCGGCTTCGAGAAATCCTGGGCGCGAAAGGATTGCAGGACATTCGAATTGAGAATGCGAATTTCCTGACCGGCACTCCGGTCCTCCACAAGGTCCTGCTCCTGGGACGGGAACCGATGCAGAAACTCGATATTGGTCTCTCCAAGTGGCTTCCCGGTTGGCTCGGTAACGGTTGGTTCTTCTCGGGCGTTCGGTAGGGCTCGGATCGAACGTTGAAAAGAAAGACAACTCTCCTCAGAAATAATCCTCGAGAACTTTTGTTTTCCATCCAGCAGTTCGATTTTTGGATTGTTGAATTGGAGGCCCTGTCCCGCTATAATCCGGAAAGTCTTCCACTGCTGAATCATTTTAAACATGTGAGCCTATGAACCTTGCTCTGATCAAACCGGTCTTGTGGATTCTGGCGATCGACCTGGCGGCGTGGACGCTTGGGACGCGGCTTTACCGGCGGCTGACGGGCGGCGGTGAGCGGAACTTCTGTGAGTCGGTCGCGTTCCCGGTGGTGCTCGGGCTGTGGATCGTCTCGATGGCGATTTTTGTGTTCGGCCTTTGCCAGGCGCTCTATCCTCTCCTGCTGCTTCTGCTGATCCTGGTTTGCGGCGGCTGGGGCGTGGTTCAAGTGGCGCGGCGGCGATGGCCGCTGCCTCGACCGCCGAAGGTGAGATACATCGAAGGGGGCATTCTGCTTCTGCTGTCGCTGGGGGTCTTTTTCGTTGTTCGCTGGATCGTTCCGCCGACCATGATGGAATCGCTCGAGTATCATCAGCAGAAGGCCTGGTTCTTCTTTCTGTTTCTCATGATCGGCGGTCAGGTTGTTTATCCCGCGCTCTTGATCGGTCTCGTTGGCCGGTTTGGCTTTTGGGGAACGCTTCGGCGGTTTCGACTCGTGAGCGCGCCGCCGCCGGAAAACGATTTCAAGGGATACGGTCCGGCGGTTCTGATCGTCGTGCTGGCCTATGTGTTGCACTTCTCGCTACACTGTTTCATCCCGCGCTTCTCGTTCGACCTGCTGGCCTATCACCTGATGATGCCCAAGCGCTACCTGGCGCATCATGGGATTGTTCCCTTCGAGAACCTGTTCTTCAACATGCCGCACAATATGGAGCTGCTCTACACGCTGGCGCTGGCGGGCGGCGGTACGGTGGCGGTTAAACTCTTGAGTTTTCAATACCACTTGCTGAATTTGGCCGGCCTGCTCGGTTTTGCCCGGCGGAGGCTGTCGACGGGGATGAGCGGCGTGCTGGCGCTTTTGTACATCGCCGGGTCGAACGTTCAGCGGCACATGGAAATTGCGCATTTGGAACCGGGCATGGCCTGCTTTCTGTTCTATGCGTTTCTTCTTCTGCTCGAATGGATCGATCGGCGGCGGCTGGGCGCGTTGCTGGTCTGCTGCGCGATGGGCGGCTGGCTGATGGGCTGCAAGTACACGGTCTGGCCTTACGCGTTCGGCCTGTTCGCAGCGGTGCTTTTCTCGATCTTCAGCGCACCGGGCGACAAGAAGACAAAAACGCGGAGGGTTCTCGCCGCCTGCACGGTCTGGCCCCTGGCGGTGATTCCCTGGCTCGTGAAGAGCTGGATCATTACCGGCAATCCGCTTTATCCCGCGCTGTATGGGCTTTGGGACGGGAAGTGGTGGTCGGCGTTTCTGGCCGAGCAGTTTCATTGGAGAACGTTCACCTATTTTTGGGAAGGGCCGGGATCGATGGCCTCGAAGCTGGGCCGCTGCTTGACGCTTCCCTGGCAGCTGGCGACGAGTCACGACCGATACGGGCGCTACTCGGCGGCGCTCATTGCGTTGTTTGTGACCGCGCCCTTTCTGCCGGCGACGTATCGAAGCCGGTGGGGACGGTGCGCCCTGATCGCAACATTGGCGGGCTACCTCGGCTGGGTGATGTTTCCGGGCGACGAGCCGAGGTACCTGATGCCGCTGATTCCGCTCATGCTGGTGACGATCGCGCCCGGACTCGAGTGGCTGAAGCAATGGAACAAGGCGTGGACCGCTTTTCTTTGCATTCTCACCCTCGTTTGTCTCGTGCCGATTCGCTTCCCGAGGAAGATGCAACTGCGCGCCTTTACAGTGGAAGGGTACCAGGAGATTCTAAACGAGACGCCGCATAACCTTCTCTGGCTTTGGAGCGAGGTGGAGCGGTTTGTTCCTCCGGATGGCAAGGTGCTGGCGGTTCATGAATCGGCCGTGTTTTTTCTGAACCGGGAGTGTGTTTACGAGCCCGGTCCCTGGTTTTCAGTCAGCATGGAACGATTGCGCCGGGCGGGGTCGGCCAAGGCGGCGGCGGAAAACCTTCGCCGGGAGGGATTCACGCATCTTGTGGTCAATCACAAGCACGCCAACCGCTACTTCGGTTACAGCAATCCCTCGAAAGAGCAAATGGATTGGGAACGCCGGGTATTGAATGAACTCCTGAGTCAAGAAACAATTCATCTGGCCGATTATGATTATTACAGCGTTTATCAATTGATCCCATGAGAATGACCCATCGATGAGCTTGGATCTCAGCATCCTGATCGCCGCCCAGGAGGGCACCGCGCACGTTCGGCCACTGTTGAGCGGACTGAGCGAGGTGCTTCCCCCGCTCGTGGGGGAAGGCAAGTACGAGATCCTGGTGCTCGCCACCGAGCCGGAAAGCCTTTCGGATCTCTCGGAATCAGAGCCTGCAGTTAAGGTGGCCCGGTGCGGTGAAGGCTATGGCTCGGCGATTGCCGAAGGCGTCCGGGCAAGCCGGGGCCGGTACCTCCTCACGATGGATGCCGACCTTGCCCATAGCGCGCACATTGTGCCGATGCTCTACGCGCACCGCAGTGAAGCGGAAATCGTGATCGCTTCGCGGTACGCCAGCGGCGGGTTCAACGGTTCGCGCTGGTTGAACCGAACGCTGAGCGCCACGCTGAATCGAATCTATCGCCTGGTACTCGATCTACCGATCCATGATATGTCCAGCGGTTTCCGGCTCTATCACCGGCGCGTGTTCGACGAAGTCGAGATTGAGGACACGCACTATGGCGCGGTGCAGGAGATTCTCATCAAGGCCTATGGCCAGGGATTTCGAATCCTGGAAGCGCCCTTTCACTACTATCATCCCGAGCGAGGCTCGGCGGCGTCGAAACTCTTTCGATTCGGCGCAGAGTATCTGTGGGGATTTTTTCGATTTTGGAAACTGCGCAATTCCATCACCTGCTCGGACTATGACCAGCGCGCGTTTCGCAGCCGAATCTGGTTTCAGCGGTATTGGCAGCGCAAGCGGTATGCCATCGTTGTGGGTTACGCTCGAGCGTGCGGTCGAATTCTCGACGTCGGCTGCGGATCGAGCCAGATCCTGGAAGGATTGCCCCAAGCGGTCGGCTGTGACGTACAGATCAACAAACTGCGCCACATGCGCGCTGCCCATCGTGGACTGGTGCAGGGCAGCGTGATGCACCTTCCCTTCAAGAGTGGCGAGTTCGAGGCAACGGTTTTCTCCCAGGTCATCGAGCACCTGCCGAGAGACCGGCAGATCCTGGACGAAGTGATTCGAGTCACCCGGGATGGAGGGTTCATTATCGTGGGCACCCCGGACTATGCCACGCACTGGCCGCTGATTGAGAAGGTTTACGGCTTCGTGCAACCGACGGGCTACGCCGACGAACACATTACCCACTACACCCGGGCGAGCCTCACGAAGGAGATGGAACAAAGAGGCTGCCGATACATCGATCACCAATATGTTTTCGGAGCCGAGCTGATCATGAAGTTCCAGAAGGGCGGGGAGCCGGATAAAGGTTAAAGACTGTCGGAAGCCGAATTGCCAGAATTGATGAATGGACAGAATAAAAGGATAGGAAAAGATCGGAAGTGGGGAGAATCGGTAGATGAGGCAATTGCGTTATAAGCGTTTTGGCTTTGCCTAAAGCGCCAAAGACGCGTGCTATTCCAGCCTAGGGCGTTAGCCCTCGGTTTGGAATCCAATTAAGAAATAAGGGCTGAATTAGGGGGCGGAATGGGTGAAAGGAAAAAGGGGCCTTTGCGGGCGGAATTTGACCGCGAGATCGAACTGGAATTTCACGACGCCAAGGTGTCCAGTGACGGAGGCTTGTTGATCTATCGAGAACTGGACGAAGCCTTAAGGCTGACCGACCTCGCAGAGACAATGCGGTCGGAACTCCGAGTCGGGAAGAACACACAGCATACCTTGAAAACAGTGCTTCGGCAGTCCGTGTATAGTCGATTGGCTAGATACGAAGACACCTACGATGCAGAACGATTGCGAGTCGACCCGACAGTAAGGAGAGTCGTTGGCGGTCATGCCAAAGAACGGCAAGCAACATCAGCCAGTTTGGAGGCAGTAACGCTGTAATGAACGCTCCCAAGGGACAAAACGGTACCTTTCGACGATTCCCTCGCAAGAAATCGATTGACATCTCCATGTAGCGAGCAGAAAATTTAGAAATTACGGTGTTGTTATGTTTTTAGCGGGTTCATTTAGAAAATGTCCGTCAAGAGAGAGGGAAAGAAGTGGCACTAACATTTGACTGTACAAACTGCGGTGAACGAATCGTCGTCAATCATGTCAATATTGGCGAAATGGCTAAGTGTCGCAAATGTGGTGGCTTTTGCGAGGTACCCCCAGACGCAAGAGAAATTGAAGCCGAGTCGTCTACACAGAACGACACAACGTTGGAGGGAAACCGGGTATGCATACAATATCATGAAGCCAGAAGTAACGAAAATGGTCTCCTTGCGGATATCCTTCGTTATACCGCCTGGATCGCTATGGCAGTAGGAGCAATTGGCTGTATCGCGCTTCTAAATGAGTTTAGCCAGCCAGGTCCATTTTCTTCAAAGGGCAACTTAAGCGGGACAGAATTGTTGATGTGCTTAGCCTTCGGATTTTATCATTTCATTTTGGGCATTCTATCCTTGGGGATCGCTCAAGTCCTTCATCAAACTGATTCAGATTCAGAGGCGTGAGCGATAACAGATCTGAAAATATAAACTCAACAGGTGGGTTGGCACCCACCCTACCGACTTGGGAGCCATTCCGATAGCGAGTCTTGAGAGACACCCTCGCCCTTTGGGAGAGGGCTGGGGTGAGGGAAATTATTAATGGACTCCCTCACCGCAGCAAACGGGGAAAGCCCGCCTCTCCCGATGGGAGAGGAAAATCCCCTCCCATCGCCCTGCCCTTCCACCTCTTTCTCCCATCGCAGTTGGCTCCGGTTAAGACTATTGGTTCAGCCCTCGTTGCAGTGGATACAGAAGGGTCACTTTGGACAGATTTTTTCCCACTGGAGCAGAATCCTTCCTAACTCACTATAAATCTTAAACTTGCGTCATATTCTTGATCGATTTTGGCATCCACCCCCTTTAATTAAACCTTTTCAAGCGCGGAGGAGTCCAATATACTGTAAGTTAAGAAAATGAGCAGGATTCGAGAAGAACGCGGGAAATTGGATCAACTCAGCAGCCTGAGCAAGATCGGGCTGCGGGCGCGCACCGTTGTAGATGGATTCATCGCGGGAAGCCACCGGAGCCACAGCAAGGGTTTCAACGTTGAATTCGCCGAGTTCCGGGAGTATGTCAAAGGCGACGATACCCGAAGGATCGATTGGAAGGTCTTCGCCCGCACCGACCGGTATTACATTCGGGAGTTCGAAGAAGACACCAGCATGAAGGTCTACCTCCTGCTGGATCAAAGCGGATCGATGGCCTTCGGCAGCGGCGAGATGACCAAGCTGGAGTATGGCGCGCTGGTGGCTTCGGCGCTGAGCTACCTGTTGATCCGGCAGATGGATTCGGTGGGACTCGTTACCTTTCATGAGGACGTGGTGCGTTACTTGCCGCCGCGATCGTCGCTCATTCAGCTGAATCGGATCTGGCAACAGTTGGAAGAAGTCCATCCGGAAAAGGCGACCGCTATCCCCACCATTTTGCGCAACCTTGCCGCTTCACTAAAGCGGCGGGGCCTGATCATCTTAATTTCCGACCTGTTGGACGATCCCGCGCAGATTCTCCGCAGCCTGGGGCACTTTCGAGTGCGCAAGTGCGAAGTCGTGGTTTTCCATATTTTGGACCGGGCGGAGCTGGAATTTCCTTACCGCGAAGATTTGCGTTTCTGCGATCTTGAATCCGACCGAACGATCCGGGTCCATAGTCGCGCGATTCGATCGAGTTATCTGGATTCCATGCAAGCGTATCTGAAAAAGATCCGGAAAGGTTGTTTTCAAGCAAACCTGGATTACCTTTTGTGGCCGACGGACGAGCCGCTGGAGCGGATGCTGTATGAGTTCCTGATGCGTCGCCAACGCCTGGGGCGGTAGAGAAAAGCGGTTCCCGCTCGCGTACGCCGGATGGGCTCCATTGAGGTTGGAAGATGCCTGGACTGTCGTTCTTGAATCCCTTGTATCTGGCAGGACTCGCCCTCGTGGCGATCCCCCTGGCGGTTCACCTGTTGTCGAAAAAGAACGTTCGGGAAATCTCCTTCAGCGACCTTCGTTTTTTGAAGGAAGCGGTGGTCAATCGCCGGCGGCAGTTTCACCTGGAGAACCGGAGACTGCTGCTGTTGCGTCTATTGGTGTTCCTGTTGCTGATCTTGGCCGTGGCGAAGCCGGTGGTGCGTTTCTCGAAGACCCGGCTGTTGCGCGAGGGTGAGCGCAGCGCCTCGGTGATTGTTCTGGATCACTCCTACAGCATGAGCTGCATCGAAAACGGCGTCAAACGTTTCGACCGCGCCAAGCGCGTGGCGCTGGACATCCTCGAGGGATTGAAAGGCGAGGATCTTGTCAGCCTGATTCTGGCGGCCGAAGAGCCGGTGGTGGTTTATCAGAATCTCCCGGTGGCGCAGTCCGAAACGCGCGCTTCGCTTGAGGCGAGCGAGGTCAGCTGGCGCAGCTCGGACTTGGCGCAGGCCCTGGCCCTGGCGGAGGGGATTCTGCGTGAAGCGAAGGCGGATCACCGGGAAGTTTACGTCATCAGCGATTTGCAGCAGAAGGCGTTTGAAAAAGTCTCGCCGCCCGGCGACGGCGCAAAGCAGGACCTTGTCGATCTGTACCTGCTGGCGGTCGGTTTTCCCGACACGGGCAACCTCGCGCTTGCCGAGGCGGAACGCCGCCCGAGCCGGGTGAGCGCGAAGTCCGAATGCCGGCTTGTTTTCAAGGGATTCGCGTATGGCGATACCGCTCCCCGGTTCGTTTCTTTAACCCTCCAAAGCCAAGGGCGGGCCAGCACGGAAACAAGTCTGCCCGTGAAGCCCCAAGCGCCCTTCTCGCAGAGTTTTACAGAGCGGGTGGGGGACGAGAGCGCCTGGCTGGCCGAAGCCCGGCTGGAAGACGACGTGCTGCTGGCGGATAACAAACGCTACGTCGTGATTCCGATCGAAGAGCCGGGACGGGCGCTCCTGGTCGAGGGCGATCCCCGCCTGAGGAAAAAGGATTGGGACACGTTCTATTTTGAGCGGGCGTTGAAGATCTATTCGACGGGTCTCTCGGGCGGCCGGCCGATGGACGTCTTCGTCCAAGCGGTCCAATCCGAGCTGGATCGGTTGGACACGAGTGGATTTGATCTGATCGTGCTGGCGAACGTTCCCCGGATCAGCCGGGAAATCATAAGAAAGCTGGAAAACTTCGTCTCTCGGGGAGGAAACCTGATCGTGAGTTTCGGCGCGCGCGTGGATCTTCCGTCCTACAACGAGCGGTTGGTGCCGAATCTGATTCCTTTTCAATTGCGACGGGTGGTGTATCACGGCAACCGGCAGCCGTTTCGGATTTCCGCTTTTCAGGATAAACAAAAGCCGTTGGCCATCTTTTCCCAATCCAATCAGGGCGACTTGACCTTGCCGCTGTTTACGCACTTTGTTTCGGCGCGTGAGGAATCGGGCGGTCAGGCCGCTGTGCTGGCTCAGTTTGAGACCGAAGACGTGGCACTGTTTGAGAAAAAAATCGATCGGGGCCGCGTTCTTGGTTGGATGTCTTCCCTGAACGCGGCGTGGAATGACTTTCCGCTTCGACCGTTGTATCTGCCGCTTTGGGGAGAGATCGTCGAGTATCTGGAGGAATCTTCAGCGCCCTCGGTGAACGTCGAAGTCGGACAGACGGTCGAGATCGCCGTGGATTTCAGTTTGAGCGCCCGGAACGTGACCACGCTGAAGGTGCTGACGCCGGACGATAAAGTGGAAAGCTTCGAGGTGGATCCCTCGCAAGGCACTTCTCGCGTCTACTTCACCAACACGGAGACGCCGGGATTCTACCGTTTGCAGTTGCCCGAAGAGAAGAGAATCATGAAGGCCTATCCCACGGTGTTCGCCGTGAACGTCTCCGCGGGGGAGTCCGATCTGACCCGAGCAAGCGATGAAGAAATCGCCGCGCGACTGGCCGGCTGGACCGTGAAGCGCATCAAGGAGCCGCAGCGGGCCCGGGCGGAAATTGCCGTCGCTCGAAGCGGGAAACCCCTTTGGGACGTGTTCTTGCTGGTGTTGCTACTGGGCGTTCTTTTCGAAACGGTTTACGCCAATCGCGTTTGGCGATGAATGCTGAAAAAGAGTGGTGGCGGTTTGAGATGCCTGAAAAGACGGTGAGGGAATGATGCGTTCCGGACTGACGTTTGATCCGGCGTTTCCGGGCTGGGTGCTGGCGTTGCTGGCCTTGGCGGGAGTGGCCGTATCGCTGTTTGCCTACCGGCGAAGCGGGCTTTTTCGGGAAAATCGACTTCTGGCGGGTGCTCTGGCTGCGTTGAAAGCGCTGACGGTGTTGGTCTTGGTCTTAATGCTGGCCAAACCCCAATGGATTGATCAACACGAGAAAAAGGAGAAGGCCGATCTTCTTGTGTTGCTGGATTTCTCCGAGAGTATGAACATCCGGGACGAGAAAAACGGCGCGACGCGGTTCGAATGCGCGCGGGATCTGGCGGGGAAAACACTGTTACCGGGCCTGGGCGAGAAGTACCGGGTCCGAATCTTCGGGTTCTCTTCCTTTCTTCGGCCCTTCAGCCAGGCGGATCTTCTAAGCCAACCCTTGGCGGACGGCAGTTCCACCGATATCGGCGGAAGTCTCCTTCAATCGGTGCGGGGCCAGGGAGGGAATCAAGCGGCGGCGGCGATCCTCCTTTCAGACGGCGTTCACAACACGGGGCGGCATCCGAACGAGGTGGCCCCTCAGTTGGCGGCTCAGAATCTGCCCGTGTTCGCCGTCGGTCTGGGAGGCGATCAGGAATACCTGGACGTCGAACTCAACGAAGTCGTCCTGCCCAAAATGGTTTTCGAAAAAGAGACGGTCAAAATCGGCGTGGATTTGACTGCCTATGGGTTCGAGGGGCAGATGACGACGGTCCGATTCACCCGGATCGGCATCGCCGGGCCGGGGGAACGCTTGGATTCGAATCAGATCGTAATGGAGCCGCTGGAGGTTCAGGATGTTAAACTGATTGGTAAGGGATTCCGCCAGCGCGTTGAATTTACCTACCGGCCGGAGACCGTCGGGGAGCACCATCTGAGGATCGATATCGGCGTTCTTCCGAATGAATCGGTGAAGGTGAACAACGACTCGAAAGAGGTGCTGTCCGTGGCCAAGCGGCAGATCCGGGTGCTCCTGGTCGAAGGACAGCCGCGATGGGGCAGCGGGCTGGTGTTTCGATCGCTTCGCCGGGATCCGCGGCTTCGCGTCGACAGCCTGGTTGCCGTCAATTCTGACGAAGGGCTGGTTTTGCCGATCGGGCCGGGATTCAAAGACGGGCAGGTTTGGGGGCCGTCGCCGGAGAGCCGGATTTACCCCCTGGATCCCCCGTATGAAAGCTACGACTGCCTCCTGTTGGGCGACGTCGATCCGAAACAATTCAAGGAAGGCAGTTTGGAGGCGTTGGCCGAGCGGGTGAAAACCGAGGGGCTGGCCCTGATTTTCCTGGCGGGAGAGAACACTTTTCATCAGGAGGCTTGGGGCGCTTCTCCGCTTCAGTCGATCATTCCGGTGATGCTGGCGCCTGACCCCGTGTTTTTTGAAGCCGACACGCCGTTTCGTCCGACTTCAACCGGATTGCTTCATCCG
>Ga0272444_10001963_pt1 | contig 19281 bp, 14 predicted proteins | sample SSMForm13_FD_201033 | JGI IMG/M metagenome (GOLD analysis project Ga0272444, IMG submission 201033) | Marine sediment archaeal communities from Little Sippewissett salt marsh, Falmouth, MA, United States - SSM-Form-13 | ecosystem: Environmental > Aquatic > Marine > Wetlands > Sediment ... | reverse complement strand
CAAGGCCGCCGCAGAAGTGGAAGACAACCGTTACGTCATCCAGGTTGTCAGCATACTTGGAGAGCGCGAGTTCCTGCCGCGCCCGCTCCAAATCCTGCGCCCGCGGCTGCGGCTCGATCGCCACGTACCCCGGCATGTTCGGTGTGAGAATGCCCGTCTCTCCATTCCCGAGCGCCGCCCAGGGACCGAGGATGCCTGCGTAGTCGAACGCGTACAGGATGGCCTTACGGAAGTGCTCGTCATCGGTCGGCGGCACCTTCGAGTTCATCCACACTGTCACGTTCTGGGCCCAGACGCTCGCGAGACCAAGATTCGGGTCATTCTGGATCTGCTGAAGCTGCGGCAGCGTCCAGCCGCCGTTGATCTCGAGATCCAGATCGCCGCTCCTCAAGAGCGTCATCAGCGTCGTGTAGTCGGTCTCCATGATGAAGACGAGGCGCTCGATCGGTACTTCATCCGCGCCCCAGCCTTCGTCGCTCCAACCCTCGAAATAGTCGACGAACCGCACCGCCTCCAACCGCTGGCCGGGGATGTGGTTCGTCATCCTGTACGGACCGGCCCCCGCGTCGTGCGTACCGAGCCAGTTCTCGCCGTAGTCTCCGAACTCCCCGTAGTTGCCCGCCGGGTCGATGTTCGCCAGCACGAGGTTCTTCTCGACGGGGAAGAACAGTACCAACGTGTCGGGGAGCATCGCGCTCGGCTTGTCGAGAAGAAAATCGACCGTGTACCGATCGACCACGACCGGCGTCACTTGCCCCAACGGACCTGAGTTGCCCTGTCCCATCGTGATGAACCGCGTCATCGAGAACGCGACGTCCTCCGCGGTCAGTTCGTATCCGGAGTGAAACTTCACTCCCTGCCGCAGTGTGAACCGCCAATGAGTAAGGTCACCGCCGACCGCCTCCCAGCTCGTCGCCAAGTGCGCTCGAACGCCTCCTTCGGGTGCCGGGTACACCAGCGGGCTGTACAGGTTGTACATCGCCTCCGTGTCATACCAGTCCGACGCCACGGCCGGGTCCACCGTGATCGGTGGATACCCGTTGATGACCGCGACGTTGTCTACCACTGCGAATGCTAGCAGCCCAACGAGCACGAGGGCCGCCGCAGACAGAATCAGTACTCTCGCCTTCACGTTACATCACCTCGTAGGGTTCCTTGTTGAAGTAGTCTCCTGCCGTTCGTTTGAATCGCGGAACACCTCCTTTCTCCGCTCAGACCTCCTAGTGGGTTGGCGCTGTCAGCTCGGACGAACACGCGGAGCGTCCGATCTACTCGACATACTTCAGCTCCTGCGGGGCCTCCGTCATCGGCACGACCCCGACGTCTCCGACGATCACCACGTCCTCGATCCGAACGCCGAACCTCTCGGTGAAGTAGGCTCCCGGCTCAATCGAGAACGCCATCCCCTTCTCCAGTCGCTGTTCGTTGCCCCTCACGATGTACGGCGGCTCGTGGACGTCGAGCCCGATCCCATGTCCGGTCCGGTGAACAAACCGAGCTCCGTAGCCCGCTTCAGTTAGCACCTCACGGGCGGCGTCGTCGACCTCCTCTGCCCGAACCCCGATCCCGGCTCGGTCTCGGGCCGCCAGATGTGCATTCCTGACCGCAGCGTAGACCCGCTCCAGCTCGGGAGTCGGCGACCCGCAGACCACGGTCCGCGTCATGTCAGAGCAGTAGCCGTCGACGCGGCACCCGTAGTCGAGGATCACGACGTCCCCGGACTCGATCCTGCGCATCCCGGCACGGTGGTGAGGGAGAGCGCTGTTCAGCCCGGACGCCACCAGAGTCTCGAACGCGATCCCGTCTGCCCCGCTGGCAAGCATCGCAGCTTCGAGCCGTCTCGCCAGCTCGATCTCCGTTACACCGGAGATCGGCTTTGCGGTCACTGCCGCGTAGGCGCCGTCGGTGATCTCTCCTGCACGCTTCATCGCGGCGATCTCCGCGTCATCCTTGAGTGCCCTCAATGGAGCCATCACGGCCGATGCCAGTTCGAACGAACGACCGGAAAACGCCATTTGCACACGCAGAGCAAAAACACTCCACAGGGAGTCGTCGAGGAGGACCTTCCCCGGAACCTGGCTCAGCCCACTCGCGATCGCATCGAGCAGCGTGCCGGGATCCTCCCCATCCGCCCAGACTCGCAGCAGCGCGGCGGGGGAGAGTGCTTCGACTTGATCCGCGTAGAGCTCGGGAACGATAAGCGCGGCCTCACCGTTGCGCGGGACGATGAGCAGCAGCATCCGCTCTCCCGGTTCGTCGCTGAACCCGGTGAGGTAGCGCAAGTTGGAGGAGAGCCCGAAGACGGCGACGGCCGCATCGACGGTCTCCAACGCGTGGCGCAACGCGTCGAGCCGCGGCGACATCCTACCCGAGAGAGTCACTCGGTCTTCACCTCCGACACCGTCACCTTCTCCACTCCTTCCTTCCAAATTCGCAGACCGGCCCTCTCGATCTCCGGCCATTCCTGCTGCGGCACTCGGGCGAACACGTTGACCGGCAGATAGCCCCGATGATCGCGCGTCACCTCGGCTCCGTAGTAGATCGCCAGGGCCTCTTGAGCCGCTTCGCCCATCTCCCATTCCTTCCAGTAGACGATGTCACCGGTGTTGACGGTGCACGTCTGGCGCTCACGCGGGACGGGCGTTACGCTCTTCACCGGAAAATTGATCTCACGGCCCGACCATCGCGAGTGATAAACGGTGGTCTCGATCGGGAGCATCGCCATCACCGCCTTCACCGTCTCCGGCGCAAGGCCGGGCCACAGCCTCGCCGTGAACCCGCCTCCCCGCTCGAAGTGAAACCGAATCCGCGTCGTCATTGCCCGTTCTGCTCCTCTGATTTCCTCATCTGCGCCCTCAACTCCAGTGTCCCCTTTTCATCGATCGCCATGGAAGCAGGATCGATGACAACGCCGTAGTCGCTCTTCGCCTTCTCCTGTGAGACGTATCCGCTGATGACATCGGAGAGCACCGCCTGCGGGCCTCGCTCCAGCGGGGAGCCGTATCCGCCGCCACCACCACCCCGGAAGCTCACGATCTCGTCCTTCTTGAGTGGGAGATTGGAGATCTTCCGCCAGCGCTCTTCGGTCCCGTCGAGGCGGTCGACGACCGTGATGTTCGTGTCGCCAGGCTTTCCTCCGAAGACGCCCCACGGTGGCGTGTACTTCACTCGATCGGTCGTGACTGTAAGGCCGGCGTCAAACCCCAGGCGGTAGTCACGGATCACGCCGAGCCCGCCGCGATACTTGCCCGCCCCACCGGAGTCCTGTCGCAGTTCGAACCTCTCCACACTCCACGGGTATCGAACCTCGACGACCTCCGCCGGCACGTTATACGTGTCGCCCAGCGTCATCGAGAACAGAGCACACTCGCCGTCCTCGGTCGGCTTCCCCCCATATCCACCGGCGTCCGCCTCTGCGCAGACGTAGTACTTCCCTGAGCTCGGATCAATCCCGTAGATGAAGTTGGCCATTGCGTCTCCGAAGTGTCCTCCGCGAACCCGGTCCGGAATCGCTGGAGCCAAGGCCTTGAGGAACAGGTCGGGGATCGTCGACGATGGGGTCGGCCACATCGCGCAGGCGGCAGGGAAGTGTGGCTTGAGAAAACTCCCGTCGGGAATCACGATGTTCAGAGCACGGAAGAACCCCTCATTGCTCGGGTGATGGGGCGTGGTGACAATCTTAAACGCGTAGCGCGTTGCGGAGATGGTCGATGGTTCCGGCGTGTTCATCGGGCCACGATTCTGCGGACCCGTGCCGGTGAAGTCGGCCGTCATCTCATCATCCTCGACGGTGATCTTCAGCCTGAGAAGAAGCTTGTCGTCCAGGGGTGCGTCGTCGTTGCCGTCCCCATCGAGGATCGCCTCTGCTTCGTAGACCCCATTGGGAATTCTTCGAACCGCAGCGCGAGCCAGTCGTTCCCCCTGCAGCAGAATCTCGTCGAGTGCCGCAAGCGTGACCTTCAGCCCAAAGCGCTCGATGACTTCGACCATCCGTTGGCTTCCCTTGCGCACCGCAGCAACCATCGCTCGGATGTCTCCGAGCACGGCATCCGGGACCCGCGTGTTGGCACGGATCAGCCGGAAGACCTCTTCATTTGGTGTGCCCTCCACTACCAGCTTGACCGGCGGAAGTCGGAACCCCTCCTGATAGACCTCGGTCGTGTCGCTGTACCAGCCTCCGGGATAGATACCTCCCATATCGACGGTGTGGCCACGGAAGGCGGCCCACCCTCTGATCTGGCCGTCATGAAACGCCGGGCACAGCGCAACAAGATCGGGACAGTGCGTCCCGCCACCGTTGTAGGGGTCGTTGCAGAGGATGATGTCCCCGGGTCGAAGGTTCTCACGACCGATCGTCTCGTACGTGCATTCGACCGCGTAGCCGAGATTCGCCAAGAAGATCGGAAGCCCGGGCGTTTCGGCAATGAGGTTCGCCTCACTGTCTAGGATCCCGCAACTGAAGTCGACAACTTCGTACAGAATCGGGCTGTAGGCGGCGCGCTCGATCGTCCGACGGATGTCACGACTCGCCGCGATCAGCCGGTTGCGAATGACTTCAAGGGTGATCGGATCGGTTCTCATCGCCCCCCCCCACTACGTGTGATCAGCAGATTCCCATACGGGTCAACTCGACAGGATTGACCCATCTCCACGACCGTCGTTGCGGTGACCTCTTCGATGATGGCCGGGCCGGCAATCACGTTGTGGGCCAGGAGACGATCGCGTCGATAGATGTCGTACGAGCTGTACTGCCCATTCCCCACGTAGACGTCTCGTTCGCCAAGCTTCGCATCCACCGGTGGTGTGTCGCCACCTTCGGGTATTCGTTCCAGATTCGGCTTGGTGACGCTGCCCAGCCCGATCACCTTGAGAGACACGATCTCCTTCGGCTCGTCGGGGGCGTTGTGTCCGTAGATTCGCAGATGCTGCTCATCGAAGTCGCCAGCGATCCGGGACTTCGCAGCGTCGGTGAATGGAGCCGGTGCTACGACTGCCAGGGTGTGCTCCTGTCCCACGTAGCGCAGATCCAGCTGATAGGTCGTGGTGATTGCCTCCGCGCTAACGTTCTCCTTGGCAAAGACATCCTTGACGCGCTCCTCAAGATCTCCGAATACTCCGTTGACCATCTCGGAATCCGCCGTGCCAAGAGGCATGATGAACGTCCGACTCAGATCGTGTCGCAGATCGGCCATGAGCATCCCCCACGCCGAGAAGACGCCGGAATTCGGGGGCACGATCACCGTCGGCACGTTCAGCTCTTTGGCGATCGCGGCTGCATGGATTGGCCCCGCACCGCCGAACGCCACCATGACGAATTCGCGCGGATCGTATCCTCTCTTCACCGTCATGGACTGAAGCAGTCCGGACATGTTCGTGTTCACGATCTTGACGATCCCGAGGGCCGCCTCATCGACGCTGAGATCGAAGTGATCCGCTACCTTCTTGATCACGGTGTATGCTAGTTCAGTCGAAATCCCCATTTCTCCACCGAGGAAGTAGTCGGGATCGAGAATCCCCAGTTGCAGGTTCGCGTCGGTCACAGTCGGTTCCGTCCCTCCTCGCTTGTAGCAGGCCGGTCCCGGGTCTGCGCCGGCGCTTTGGGGCCCGACGTGCATGGCACCCGCCTCATCGATCCACGCAATGCTCCCTCCACCGGCTCCAATCTCTCTCAGATCAACCACGGGAAGGAGAATCGGTCGTCCTTCGACCAAGTACTGCTCCGTCGTCTCCGGCAAGCCTCCTGTGATGATCGATGTCTTCGCCGTCGTCCCCCCCATGTCGTAGGAGATAACATTCTCGTAGCCGACCAGTTTGGCCAGCTCGGCCGCGCCGATGGCGCCGCCGGCGGGACCGGATTCGACCATTGCGATCGGAATGTCTCGGGCGACCGAGGCGGCCATGACTCCGCCGTTTGACTGCATGATCTGAAGGACTTGCGCGAACTCGCGTTCCCGTAGCTCCCGTTCGAGGCTGTCGAGGTAGCTGCGGACGACAGGCATGACGTACGCGTTCTGCGTCGCTGTGCTCGTTCTCTCGTACTCGTAGTACCTTCGGGTGATGAGATGTGAGAGCGAAACAGGCGCGTCGGGGAGTCGCTCACGCAGAAACTCGCCGATCCGGATCTCATGCTCCGGGTTTGCGTAGGCGTTGAGCAGGCAGACCGCGACCGCTCGGACCCCCTCGTCGACGAGAACCTTGAGCGCTTCGTCGAGGTCCGCTTCGGACAACGGAGTCAGCACCCGACCGCGCGCGTCGATCCGCTCACCCACTTCGAGGCGCAGGAAGCGAGGAACGAGGGGGCGAGGCTTCCGATACAGGGCATCGTACATCTCCGTCCTGTTGCATCGCCCGATCTCGAGGACGTCCCGGAATCCCCGCGTCGTCAGGAGCGCCGTCTTGGCACCTTTGCTTTCGATCAATGCGTTGATGACGACCGTCGTTCCGTGCGAGAGAAAGGAGACGTCCCGCAACGGGATCGAGAACTTCTCAACGGACTCGATCGTGCCGATCGCCGGGTTGTGGGGCGTGGACGAAACCTTGCTGACGACGACGCGTCCCGATTGTTCGTCAAGCAACACGCCGTCTGTGAAGGTTCCGCCCACGTCCGTACTGAGTCTGTACATCACTTCCTCCTATGACGAGACTGGGCTGCGACTTCGGATCGATTCTCAGGTTCCGTTGGCTTCTCGATCGCTTCGTTCCAGACCGCCTCCGCTTCGTGCGAGCCAGCTCCCATCTGCACCCAAAGGAGCTTCGCGGTTGAGGCGTCGTCGACTCGGTAGCCCCGTGCAGCCGCCGCCGGGACATGGTAGCAGTCGCCCGCTCCGAGCGGGTACGAATCCTCGTCCACCGTGAGTTGAATCCGGCCTTCGAGGACGTAGCCGAACTCTTCCCCTTCGAAGACCCTCGGTTCCTCCTCGCTCTCCGCCGGAATCTCAGCCACGAACACCTGCAGCTGGGCATCGGGGAGATTCCCGCTCAGGAAGCGATAGCGGACCGCGTTCTGTGAGAAGTTGACGAGGGCCGATTGGCTCCCGTGCTCGATCGGCGGGGAGGGGAGCGTTCCCATCGGGAGTGTCTCCTTGCCCAGCAGATTGAGAGCCCGCACATAGCGGGCGGTTTGAACCCAGAGCACTTTCGCACCGTCGACGCACGCATCGCACGCATGCGGCGTCGAAGCCATGAGATGATAGCTGTCGCCGGGCCCCAGCTCGTGGGATTCCTCATCGGACACCAGCACGATCCCTCCCTCGAGGACATATCCGAACTCCTCTCCTTCGTGCGCGTGAGGCTCGCTGTGGCTCCCCGGCGCCATTTCGCCGATCACGGCTTCGAATCGTCGCCCGGGGAATCCGGTGCTTAGGAAGCGGTACTTGATTGACGCGTCCGACAGGCTGACATGCGGGCAGTTGTCGCTTTTCGTGATCGCGGAATGGCGCGGATCGACCAGGATCGCGTTCCCGGGGCCGTTCGACATAACGAGGACATCGGCGAGTGAGACGTCCAACGCCTGGCAGACCGAGCGGAGGGAGGAGATGGAGAAGGACGAAAGCCCCCGCTCGATCTGTGAAAGGAAGCCGACGGACAAACCACACGTGGCTGAGAGAGCGCGAAGCGTCATGCGCTTTCGGGTTCGAATGCTGCGTATCCGCCACCCGACTTCCGACAGGCGCTCGCTCTCCATGAAACCAACATACCGATCCAGTGAACGCTTGTCAAACACGAGTGAACAATGTTCACAAGCCGAGGCTCAGTCGCCAAGTCACTTCAGCGGAAACCGATCCCAACCTGGTTCATGCGCCGGATTCCCCGATCCATCTCGGGCAACGAGGTCGCTAGATCTCTTCGTGAGCGGTGCGTGCGATAATCTCGTTCTGCAGGGCACGATCGAGGTTGTTGAAGTAGTCGCTGTAGCCCGCAACGCGGACGATGAGGTCCCTGTGCTCGCTCGGTGTCACTTGGGCTCGACGCAGTGTCTCCGAGTCGACGACGTTGAACTGGACGTGGTGTCCGTCCATGCGGAAGTACGTGCGAACCAGGCTTCCCAGCTTCTTCAGGCCGGCCTCGTCGCGCAGCACGTCGGGAAGGAAACGCTGATTCAGCAACGTCCCACCGGTGCGAACATGGTCGATCTTCCCGACGGAGCGGATCACGGCCGTCGGGCCGTGTGTGTCGGCGCCCTGTGTCGGTGAGATCCCATCGGAAAGCGGAACACCGGCCTTCCGACCGCCCGCCGTCGCACCGACCACCTCACCGAAGAAGACGTGGACCGTAGTCGGCAAAAGGTTGACTCGATAGGTTCCGCCCTTGGTGTTGGATCTCCCGTCGATCACGTCGAAGTACGCATCGAACAACGCCCGTGCGATCCTATCGGCTCTGTCGTCATCGTTGCCGAACTTCGGAGACTGATGAACCAACCTGCCCTGCAGGGACGCGTGCCCAGCGAAGTCACGATCGAGCGCATCGATGAGTTCATCCATCATCATCCCGCGAGAGAAGACGTGCTCCTCGATCGCCGCGAGGGCGTCCGTCGTCGTCCCGAGTCCGACGCCCTGGATGTACGTCGTCGGATACCGGGGCCCCGCATCGTTGTAGTCTCGGCCGCGCTCGATGCAATCCTCCACGAGGATGGAGAGGAATGGGGCAGGCATGTGCTCGGCGAAGAGGCGCTCGATCCGGTTGTTTCCCTCGATCTTCAGATCGACGAAGTAGCGAAGCTGGGTCCGATACGCTTCGAACAACTCGTCGAACGAGCTAAACGACCGAGGATCTCCGGTCTCCGGTCCGAGCTGAAGTCCCGTTCGAGGGTCTCTTCCATCGTGCAGCGTGATTTCGAGGATCTTCGGCCAATTCATGTATCCGGTGAGGACACAGCTCTCCTTGCCGAACGCACTGACCGTCACGCAGCCGCTCGGACCGCCGCCACGGGCGTCGTCGAGCGACTTCCCGGCCCGCAGGAACTCCTGATGGATCGCGTCCGTGTTGAAGACCGACGGCTGACCGAATCCGTGCCGAACCACTTCAAGGGCCCGCAGGAGGAACCGATCCGGATTCGCTTTCGACAGCTGAATGCACGATCCCGTGTACGGCAAGCGCATCTCCTCGATCACGTCGAGAATCAGATACGAGAGCTCGTTGACCGCGTCCTCGCCATTCGCGTCGACACCACCGACGTTGATCAACGTGAAATCGTTGTAGGTGGCGCTCTGCTCCTCCGTCACCCCGACCTTCGGAGGTGCCGGTTGGTTCGAGAACTTGATCCAGAAGCACTCGAGCAGCTCCTTGGCGCCCTCCGCGGTCAAGCGTCCTTCGTCGATGTCGCGCCGATAGAACGGGTAGAGGTACTGATCGATCCGCCCCGGATTCAGCGAGTCCCACTCATTAAGCTCGATGACGACGCCAAGATGAACGAACCAGTACATCTGAAGCGCCTCGTGGAATGTCCTCGGCGCGTGGCGAGGGACCCACTCACAGGCCTCCGCGACTCGGATAAACTCGTCTCGCCGATCGGCATACGCCGATTCCGCCAGCTGACGAGCCCGTTCCGCGTGCCGCTCGGCAAACCGGATGATCGCGTCGCAGCAGATCGACATCGCCTCGAGTTCTTCGAGCTTCTCGCCCTTCACCGGATCGTTCGACGCCTCGATCCGATCCCGTGACGCCTCGATCCACACCTTGAAGTCCTCGAACCCGAGTCGGTAGATCTTGTCGTCGAGCACCGCGTGCCCGGGCGACCGCTGCTCCATGAATTCCGTGAAGACCCCGGCCTCGAACGCAGCCGTCCATTCCGGGCTCATCGCAGCGAACACGCGGCCCCGCATGCTCCGCCCGTCCCAGAATGGAATGACGGTGTCGGCGTACAGAGCGCGGGTCTCCTCGTCGACTCGGAACGGCGTCTTGCTCCGGGTCGGAAGGACGCACAAATCCTCGAGCGAGTGACAGCAGAGCTCCGGGTACGTTGGGGTCGCCTTCGGTTCGGGGCCGCGCTCGCCGACGATCAGCTCGCCGTCGCCGATGCGGATCCGTTGATGCTCCAGGAGGTGCTGGAACGCAAGAGCACGCTGCACGGGGACGGAGCGCTTGTCACTACCCAAGGACTGGTAGAAGGACGTCAGGAGCTCCGCGCGCTCGCCACTTACCGCCGGGACCGCGTGAATCGATTCGGTTCGCAGGCGTTCGACTCGCTCGTTCACCAGCTCATCCTCCCACGTACACCGGAACACCAACGGCCGCCCGCAGGATCTGTGCCGCTGCATCCGCGGCAGCCCTCGGGTTTCTCTCTGTTGACAGCGGGCGGCTCGGCCTCCCGAGCTGCTCCAGCTTCCCCTCCCCGCCACGGTGGAATGGAAGCAAGTGTAGCGCCTCCACCGATTCCAGACCGGCCACGATCCCACCGAGTGCAACGAGCTCCTCCCGCGTGTCATTCAGGCCCGGGATGATCGGAACGCGGATCCACAAGGTGCATCCTTCGCCGTTCAGTCGACGGAGGTTCTCCAGGATCCGCTCGTTCGAAACGCCGGTCAGCTCCCGATGGCGGCCGTCGTCCGCGTGCTTCACGTCGTAGAGGAAGAGGTCAGTTACGCGGGCGATCCGCTGCAAGTCCTCCCACTCGGCGTACCCGCAGGTATCGACCGCCGTGTGAATCCGCCGCTCCTGACATGCGGCCAGCACCGAGGCCGCGAACGAGGCCTGCGCGAGCGGCTCACCGCCCGAGAGCGTGACCCCGCCGCCCGACTCGTCGTAGAACAAGAGGTCCTTTTCGATCTCGCCGAGCAGCCGGCTAACGGCCCATGTCTCTCCCGCGATCACCCGCGCGTCGGCCGGACACGCGGCAGCACAAGTCCCACACGCCGTGCACCGATCACGATCCGTCCACGCCGAACCATCGCGCATCAAGATCGCTCCGACAGGGCAGACCGAGACGCACGCGCCACAGCCAATGCACCGCTCCTCCCAAGACATCAGCTCCGGGCCGCGGCTCTGGCTCTCGGGGTTATGGCACCACGAGCAGGAGAGCGGACAGCCCTTGAAGAACACGGTCGTGCGGATGCCCGGCCCGTCATGCAGGGCAAATCGCTTGACATCAAACAGAATTCCTGTTGAGCTGCTCATCCCCGGCCTCTCCGTCACAGGTCCGAAATCGCTCGTGATGTACGTCCGTGCATCCCAGCAAAGGACGATAAACCCGAGCGCAGTGCGATTCAATGCCAACCCGGGATGAGACGTTGGAGTTCGGATACCGGCCGACCATGTCCTCCGTCGCTCAGTACGGAAGCTCGTCGGGCGAGATGTCCACGCGAGCGAGCTCCGGGTCCGCGGAGGCACAGGGGATTGGAGACTCAAATGCCGGGTCCCTCATGCGGCGTGGAACGTGGTCAGATGGCCATCCGGATCGAGGACCGAGAACTGCCGCAGACCCCAAGGCGCGTCCCAGATCGGCTCGATGACGTCCGCCCCCGCCGGGGTGATCAAGCGATGGTAGGCATCGACATCGTCTACGCCGATGTAGACGGAGATCGGCCCCGGGTGCCCGATCCTCGGGACGACCTTCCCGAGAAGCCGTCCATCGTTCCTGTCGGCTGCGATCTCCGTGCCGGGCGTTTCCGCGATCATGATCTGGGCGTCGCCCAACTTCAGGATGCAGAAGTCGGCCGGCCGATCGTCCGGCTGCCGATAGACTAGCTCGAACGACAGGACGTCAACGTAGTGGGCGAGCAGACGCTCCACGTCGCTGGTCCAGTAGTGGATCTGTATCGCCACGGTGTTCCTCCTCCGCCCGAGCAATTGAAGTATGCGCCGAGGCTCGTTCAGCTTCGCTCGCCACCGGCAAATCTAGTACGGAAGCTCGTCGGGAGCGACGCCAACGTGATCTGGTTCCGGATCCTCGTCGAACCGAACGGCCAGGATCGTGTCACGTCCTTCGATCATCGCCTTGCACACGCGATGCATCCCGTCCATCACCCGCCCATCCTGCGACAGGATGATCGGCAAGCTCAGGTTCGTCTCGTTCATCAGTTTGGCGTGAAGGGCCACCCGCCGACAGGTCGGCGCGTCGCTCTCCTGATTGAACCAGAACGTCTCGTCCAGCTCGCGAATCTCGGACAGCGGCACCTCGATCGGCGTGAAGCCCGCTGACAGCTCGACCAATCGATCGACGTCCCACGCCAGAAGCCCACGCTCGGAATGACGGAAGTGGTATTGCTTCCTCATGCCGTCCCACCCGGGTCCTCTGCTGTGCCAAAACGCTGTCGGATGATGCGCAGCAGCAGCTCTCTCTCCTCGGGGATCCCGTCCCCGAGGCGGATCACAGCAATCGCCGGTCCCCAGCGTTTGACGTCACTCCAGGAAACGAGCGCGCCGCGCAAGTACGCCCGCCGATACGCGGACAGAAACAACCTGCGGAACAGCGCGAGCATCACTCGCTGCAACGGTCCGGTGCCCGGAGGCGCCGCTCCGTGCCGAAGCAAATAGACCGTCCACGCAACGTCCGCGGCCGGACATCCGGACGTCGCCGGCCCCCAGTCGATGATGATCGGACCTCGATCGCTCATCAGCACGTTGCCGGGGTGGAAGTCGCCGTGGCAGACAGCGTCACCCTCCCACATCTCGTCGACAACGCCTCGAACCCAATCTGCGATCCCGGAGCCGACGGTGTCAGAGATCCGGTCCAGCACGCGGTGGAATCTCTCGTGCTGAGAGGGCAACTCTTGTGCGACGGTGGAGTGGATCGTCCGATGCAGTGTCGCGAAACACCGCGCGTAGCGCCACAGCCGCCACGGCTTGCCGGTCACTACCTCGAGCATCGAGTGCCCGTCGATCCGATCCATGACGAAGCCGAACCGGCCGTCGATCTCGATCAGCCGGTCCTCGGATTCTGCGGGATAGACCGCCAGGCAAGAAATCCCCGCCCGATTGACGCGACGATAGACCTCCATCTCATGTTGCACCCACTCGCGAGAAGTCCCCCCTCGGAACAAGCGCAGTGCCCGACCGTCTCCCCAAGCGAAGATCTCGGCCGTGCGTCCCTGGCCGATTCGAGTCATCTTATCGAGAGCGAACTTGTATTGTGGGCCCATCACACCTCGCCGCCATACTCATCGTACCGAAACGTCTCATCCAGTTCGCGGATCTCAGAAAATCGGCGGAGCGACTTGATCGGTCGCAACCCTCCGCTATACTGCGTACCCATGGCCCCATGACAGGCTGCTCGGGCAGCTCGTCCCATGGGCGAACGACGACCGACACAGAAGGAGGTTGCGATGACCACGAAACGAACCAAGCGTTGCGCGACCTCGTCCGTGGTGAGCGGTCACGTGATCAACCTCTTGGCCTAGGCCGATCTCGCGGCCATGCCGGCCGCACCCTATTGCGACAGACGAAACGCCAAGCTATCCGGGAATCCGGTCCGTCTTGCTGCAGGTTCCCACCGGCCCAAAGAACCCGAGGAGAGCATCATGTTGAGCGAGTTGAGCAAGCTAAGCCCGGGCTACGCCGTTCGCCCGGCGCGGCTCGATGACGTCGAGTCCGTCTGCGCGGTGTGCAACGCGTGGGCGATGAGGATGGAGGGGATGGCCACCCATGATGCGGAAGAAGAGCGCGTCGATTGGCAGGTGCCCGGTTTTGACCTCGAGACCGACAGCGCGGTCGTCCAAGCGGACGGATCCCTGATCGCCTACGCTTCGGTATGGGACACCAGCGAGCCGCACGTGCGCGTCGGCGGATTCTATCGCGTCCACCCGGACTACGACGACCCGGATCTCGAAGAAGCGCTGCTCCTGTGGCTCGAATCCCGCGCCAGGCAGGCCATCGAGCTCGCTCCGCCTGAGGCCCGAGTGATCCTCACGCACGGCGCGTTCAGCAAGGATCGAGACCGAAAGGAACTCCTCTCTCGCCACGGGTACGGGCTAGTGCGGCACTTCGTTCGCCTGCGGATCGAGCTTGCCGAGCCGCCCGGAGCGCCCGAGATCCCAGCAGGCGTTGTCATCCGGCCGTTCGACCCCAAGACCGACCTGCGCCCGACCGTGTCCGCCGTTCGTGAGGCGTTTCGCGATCACTGGGGCCACGTCGAACGGGATCTCGACGAAGAATTAGCGCAATGGACCCACTGGGTCCACGCGGATCCGGACTTCGATCCGTCCGTCTGGCACCTTGCGTGCGACGGAGACGAGGTGGTCGGGGCTTCTCTCGGATCGACGAAGCGTCCGGAGGCCGAGAACCTCGCCTACATTTTCACCATTGCGGTCCGCCAGGCGTGGCGCAACCGCGGGATCGCCCGTGCGCTGCTACTGCACTCGTTTTCCGCATTCTACGAGCGAGGGAAGACCGTCGTCGATCTCGATGCGGATGCCGCGAATCTGACCGGGGCGATGCGCCTCTACGAGAGCGTCGGGATGAGGCAAGTCTGGCAGAACGACGCGTACGAGAAGGAGCTTCGACCGGGAATCGACCTCCACACCCGCGCGTAGACGCTGACAAACAGGGACAGCGACACGAGATGAAGGTCCCGAGCCTCCAGGCGATCGAACCCCCGCTGGCGGACAGTCTGTCGTATTCAGCCGGATGGAGCGTCGTCTTCGTACAACATGCTGAAGATCCTCCACGCGGATCCCCGCCGGACGAGCTGAACGAGATTCGTCCCCGCCTTGATCATCCGGTCCCCATTCGGGCCGTCGGCGGCCTCGTACCGGCTCTGGACCTGGGCGATGGCGTCGTGGACCTCGATGCGGTAGTCGAGCCCGCGTTCGTAGAAACTCGTCCCGTTCAGAGCCGTCCCAAGGCGCTCAACGTAGGCGTCGACTCCGAGCGCTTGAGAGGGTGTTGTTCGCGAGATCGGGAAGACACAGGCGCCGTCGCAGAAGAGCCGGCGGAGGGCGCACCAGTCACGGACGTCTTCCGAGGATCCGGAGATAAGCCGGTAGAACTCGTCGATCACGGCTTCGATGGCGGATCGATCCTCTGCCATTGCACACTCCTTCAAGACATTCCGACGGCCGGCATTGGCCTATAGTCCTAAATCCTCATTGATGAACAGCAGGCTGATTCGTCCCGGCGGCTCGCACCGTTCGATCATCGACAGGACACTGCAGATTCGATCGGGCGAGGCGCAGTCGTGGCAGCGGCCCGTCTTGACACAGGGTGTATCTTTGCCCAGTTGGATCGCCAACGAAACCGAAGCGACGTTCTTGGCCCTGTGGATGGCACTGTCAAGGTCATCGCACAGCTTATTTCGCCCAATGAACAGGAAGACCCGCCGCGGACCGAAGCTGAGCCCGGCAACGCGGTTTCCGGTTGCATCGATGTTGACGAGCGATCCGCCCATCGAGACGGCATTCGAAGACGCGATGAACACGTCCGCGGACAGCGTCCGGCGTCTGATATCGAGCTGTTCGTCGTACGAATGGCCGAACGTGCTTCGATCCAGCAAATTGTGGCCCTCGCTTCGCAATCGGCCCATGATGCCGAGTTGCCGAGCAGTGTCCGAGCCGCCGTAGCCGATGCTTTCACCGGGCAAGATCTCCGAGAAGAAGAAATCGGCCGCATCGGATGAGGTCTCGAAGTAGTGCGTTGCGAAGGATCTCCGGCCGAAGTTTTCCATCGCCCGCGCGATTCTCACCCGATGGTATTCCGTCCGTGCCGCGTCCAGATCCATCCTGCTCCTTTCCGAGCCGAAGCTGCCTGCGGATCCGTGGTCCCCAGACGCCCGGGAAGTGTACGGGAAAACCGGGACGCGCTTCAGCGTCGGTCAGGCCGGGCCGGGTTCGAGGTCCCGATCGAATCGGACGGCTTCGAACCCGTGGCCAATCGCGTATCCTCATAGACCCGGCCGGTCAGACCTCTTCCGGGTCCGGGCTGGTCCAAAGGAGCGTGAACGATGGCCCTGCTCGCAGCGCGTGATCTGTCGAAGACGCACGCCTCGAACCCCCTGTTCGAGCACTTGTCGATCACCTTCCACTCCGGCGAGCGGGTCGGATTGATCGGCCCGAACGGCGGCGGCAAGACGACGCTCTTGAGGATCCTCGCCGGGGCCGAGAGCGCCGATTCCGGGGTCGTCGAGCGCGCCAGGGGCGCGCACCTCGCGTATCTTCCTCAGGTCGACGTCTTCCCAACCGACGATACTGTCGAGAGCGCGCTGCTTGCTGCTGTGCGATCCGTCAAGCTCGAGGAGTACGAGCACACCGTACGAGCACGCAAGATGCTCCGGCGCCTCGGCTTCGAGACCGGCGACCAACCGGTGGGAACCCTTTCCGGCGGATGGCGCAAGCGGTTGGCGATCGGCTGCGCTCTGGTTCAGGAACCCGACGTGCTGTTGCTCGATGAACCGACGAACCATCTCGACCTCGCGGGCATCGAGTGGCTGGAGCGCTTCCTCGGCCGCTCCAAGCTCTCGTTCATCCTGACCAGTCACGATCGTTATTTCCTCGAACGCGTCGTCAATCGCATCGTGGAGATCAGCCCTCGCTACCCCGAGGGCTTCTTCAGCGTCAACGGCCACTACAGCGATTTCATCGAGAAGCGTGAAGCGTTCCTCCAGATACAGGATGCGCAACGACAGGCGCTCGCCAATGAGGTCCGGCGGGAGGTCGAGTGGCTGCGCCGGGGGCCAAAGGCTCGGTCGAGCAAGGCCGGCTACCGGATCGACGAGGCCCATCGCAAGATTGGCGAGCTGAGGGACGCCAAGCGCCGCCACGACAGCGAGACGGAACTCGACATCGACTTCAGCGCCAGCGGCCGGCGAACGCAAGATCTCATCACTGCTCGTAGCGTTGAGAAGTCGCTCGGCGGCCGGCTGCTGTTCCGCGGAGTGGACGCGCACGTGGGCCCCGGCACACGCCTCGGGATCGCCGGCAATAACGCCAGTGGCAAGACGACCCTGCTCAATGCGCTGGCCGGGATCCTGCCGCCTGATAAAGGGCGCATCAGACACGCGATGGATCTACGGATTGCGATCTTTGACCAGCAACGAAGCCAACTCGATGAGCGCGAGACGCTTCGCCGAACGCTCGCCCCGAAAGGCGACATCGTCTCGTACCTCGGACGGGCGTCGCACGTCATCGCCTGGGCGAAGCGGTTCGGTTTCGAGCCCGATCAGCTCGAGATGCCAGTGGGCGAACTCTCCGGCGGGGAGCAAGCTCGTGTCTTGATGGCAATGATGATGCGAGAGCCGGCCGATGTACTGATGCTCGACGAGCCGACCAACGACCTCGACATCGCGTCGATCGAGGTGCTCGAACACGCTCTGCTCGATTTCCCCGGCGCCGTCGTCGTCATCACCCACGATCGCCATCTGCTCGATCGGATCTGCACCGAACTGATCGGGCTCCACGAAGACGGGCGCTGGGGCACCTACGCCTCCGTCGCGCAGTGGCTGGAGGTCAGCGCAGCCGGAGAGGAGAAGAAGGGCGTGGGCGCAGAACACAGGCCGGGCCGCGGGCGCGACCCAACCGCGGGTGCCAGCTCCCCGCAGAAGGGGCTGACCTTCCACGAGAAAAAGGAGTACGCCAGCATGGAAGGGCGGATCCTCACCGCCGAGAAGAAGGTCGAAGCACTGCAAGCCCAGCTGAACGATCCCGAGGGGCAGAGCGACCACGAGCAACTTCACGTCACGTACGAACTGCACCGAGAGGCCCAAGCCGAACTCGATCAGCTGTTCGCCCGTTGGGAGGAACTGGAGCGCAAGTCGCTCGGAGAGTAGAGAGAGACAGCAGATCGCAAGCGCCAATCGAAACCGGCGCTCCGAGGTTCCCTATCCCTGAGGCCAAGGCACAGAGAGAACTCGGCGGGTCTTCCTCGCAGGAAGGCCCGGGATCTCCATGTGGCGAGCGGCAGCCTCCATTCCCGAGGGCATACGAGCTCGCACCACACTACCTGCGGAGTGACCGATGCATCCCGGGGACGACCCTCAGCTCATGCTCTGCGATCAGGCGCCCACCAGCGCATTCACCTTCTGAATCGCGACTTCCGCTGCGTTCGCCAGTTGATAGGACACCGGCGACGCAGTAAGAGCTGGGTGCGTCCCGGCTTGGAACGTAGCGATGTCGTCTGCGGTCATCCGGCGATGGATGCACGCGCCAATGGTGTTGATCAGTTCTCCCCCGCTCCTCGCTCCTGTGACCTGCCCGCCGATCAGGACCTGGCTCCCCGCCTCGAACACCAGCTTGACCTTGAGTTGGCAGGCGCCCGGCATGCATCCGGGGTGACGGTTAACAGACTCGGATTCCCCGACGACCACGTCATACCCCTTCTCGATTGCGGCAGCCTGCGTCAGCCCAGCGGCCGCGAAAGCGCAGTCCCCGAGCACCGTGGAGTAGATTCCGATCACACCGGGGTTCACGCGGCTCGTCCGGAACAGGTTGGCTCCCACGATCCTCGCCTCCGTCGCCGCAATGGACGCCAGCTTCAGCCCCGATGGCATCCCGTCGAAGAACGAGAGCTTCTCGGCACAGTCGCCGCAAGCGAAGATCCTTGGATCCGTGGTCTGCATGTAGCGATTAACCTGGATTCCCTTGGTCGGTCCGATCTCCAGTCCGGCTGCCTCAGCGACAGAGACGCTGGGCATTGCTCCGATCCCAAGGATGACAACATCGGCGTCAACGTGCCTTCCGCTGGCGAGCCGAATCCCACGAACGACCCCGCCGCCAACCAGGGCTTCCACTCTCTCGCCAAGAACCAGCGAGATCCCCTGTTCCCGAAGGATCTCCTCCGCCTGAACAGAAAGCTCCTCATCGTAGACCAGCTGCAGACAGTGATCGCGCATCTCCACGATCGAAATGCCGAGATCGGGGCGCCGTCGCCGGCACTCCTCCGCAATCTCAACACCGATGAAGCCTCCCCCGATAATGCACAGGTTCTTGGCCTTGTCGAGTGCCGAGGCGATCTCCTTCAAATAAGGGACGTCCTTCTTGATAGCGAAGACATTCTCCTGATCGACTCCCGGAATCGGCGGGATGATCGGAGCCGATCCGACAGCGATGACCAATCGCTCGTACCCGAAGACCTCGCCCGACGTCGCCAGCACTTGCTGCGCTTCCCGGTCGATCTCCTTTGCCTCGCCGACAACCGACGTAATCCCATTCTTGGAGAGGAGATCATCCGCCGGGATCAGATTTCGTTCAGGCGTACCGACCACTCCAAATGCATAGGGGATCCCACAAGGGATCGGAACCAGTTGTTTGCTTCTGAGTACGGCAATGGACTTGCCCGGACAGTGTCTTCTTGCGGTCAATGCCGCCGTGAGGCCTGCGGCGCTCGCACCAATGATGAGCACATCGTAGTTCTGCATCG
>Ga0272444_10001962_pt1 | contig 19289 bp, 11 predicted proteins | sample SSMForm13_FD_201033 | JGI IMG/M metagenome (GOLD analysis project Ga0272444, IMG submission 201033) | Marine sediment archaeal communities from Little Sippewissett salt marsh, Falmouth, MA, United States - SSM-Form-13 | ecosystem: Environmental > Aquatic > Marine > Wetlands > Sediment ... | reverse complement strand
TGCCATCATCGTGCTGCTGGTCAGCATCCTGCTGCCGACGCTCGGCCAGATCGACCGTCTGGGGAAGAACACCCATTGCCAGAAGAACCTCAAGGAAATCGGCAAGGTCTTCGAGGCCTATTGCCGCATGAACGAAGGGTGGTACCCGTACCCGGTGGATAACTGGTTCGGCGGCAAGTTTTACGCGGAGAAAGTCGCAGGGGTTGGCGACCCGTGGGTGGCACTGACCCACGTGATACAACTGAAGCAGGTCGGGGCCGGCCCGCAGATTTTCTTCTGCCCGTTCGACCCGAACTACGGCGACTGGGAGACCTGGCCTGCCAATACGTGGACGACGCCGTACAGGCCCCCCCACGCCCCGGACCAGGTCCGCGTCTACGTCGGCTACACGCTGCTCACCTACCGCGGCTATGGGGGAAGCAGACCCACCTTCAGCGACGGCCGGTTCCCGACGGGGAACGACAGTTGCGACGACGACCTGCCCATCGTGGCCGACATGCTGCACTGCCGGGCCAACATGCTCATCATGAACGGCTGGTATCACGGCGGCGGCCTGCCCGACGGCCTGTTCAACGCCGACGGCAATACCCTGATGAAGGGCGGAGCCGTCGTTCACACACGAGCCGGAGACTGGGACTGGAACGCGCCCGGCATCGTCATGGGCAGCAGTTCGAGGGATCAGTTCTGGTTTGCCCTCGAGCGGTAGTACCGGTGCCCGTGAGGCGAGACCATGAGAATGCAGCGCGGCCTTGGGCTGCGCACGTTGCTGAGGGCCGTAGCTGCCGAGATTCGTCGCCATGTGTGCGTGCAGCCCTTGCCTCACGTGGCTATGGCCGAACACTGAGGTCGCCGCCGAGGAGAACGTCTTGCACCACTGCGATGTGGCTTGGAAGCGAGCTTTCACTCTCATCGAACTGCTGGTGGTCATCGCCATTATCGTGCTGCTGGTCAGTATCCTGCTGCCGACGCTCGGTCAGATCGACCGCCTGAAGAAGAATACCCACTGCCAGAAAAACCTGCGGGAAATCGGCAAGGCCTTCGACGCCTACTGCCAGATGAACGAAGGCTGGTACCCCTACCCGGTGAACAACTGGTGGGGCTACATGTTCACCGCCCCGAAGGTCTCGGGCAACTCGGACCCGTGGGTTTCCCTGACGCAGGTGACGCAACTCAAGCAGGTCGGGGCCGGCCCGGAGATCTTCTTCTGCCCATTCGATCCGAACTACGGCGACTGGGAAACCTGGCCGGCTAACACCTGGACGACTCCCTATACGCCCAGTTGGTCCCCCACGCAGGTTCGGGTTTACACCGGCTACAACTTCCTGATCTACAAGGCCTGGGGCTCCGCCACGGGCGGGCCCTACGGCCACACCTACTTCGCCGATGGCCGGTACGCCACCGGGAACGACAGTTGCGACGACGACCTGCCCATCGTGGCCGACATGCTGCACTGCCGGGCCAACATGCTCATCATGAACGGCTGGTATCACGGCGGCGGCTTGCCCGACGGCCTGTTCAACGCCGACGGCAATACCCTGATGAAGGGCGGAGCCGTCGTTCACACACGAGCCGGAGACTGGGACTGGAACAAGCCCGGCATCGTCATGGGTAGCAGTTCCAGGGACCAGTTCTGGTTTGCCCTCAGTCGGTGAGGGGCGCCCCGGGCACCCGGTGCGCGGTTTCCCGATGCGGCCTTCGCGACGCTCTCTCGTTTCCCGACGCGGCACCTTGCCTGACCGAGAATGCCCATCGTGGTTCTGGCCGGCGTCCGCGAGTGCCGCTTTCCCGGACCGTTTCCTGCGGCGACGGCAAAGCCCGTAAGTTTTGCTGGCGGAGAGGTCCACCTTCGGCTAGTCTATCCACCTTGGTAAACCGGCCGTCCCGGTCAACTGGACGCCGAACGCTGAACCGAAGGGCAACGGAGACAGGTGGGCATGGGGCACACCCTCAGAGCACTGTTACTCCTGACGACGATCATGGGCGGTATGCCGGCGCTTGCCCAGGACGACGTCTTCGATCCCAACAAGGAGTACACGCTCGACATCGTCACGTGGACGGCCGACGTCAAGACCGAGGGCCTGACCTGGGAATGGCTGGTCAAGGAGTACCAGCGGTTCCGCCCCAACGTCCGCGTGAAGAAAGACATCCAGTCCAACCAGACGTACGAGGCCTGGGCGACGACGCAGTTCAAGTCCGGCTTCGCTCCGGACATCATGCAGTCGTTCTCGTGGAAGGCCCACCAGTGGGGCGCCGAGCAGGGCCACCTGGTCCCCCTGAGGAAGTACCTTAACAGCTGCAACCCCCACGATAGGCGCTATCCGACGTGGCTTGAGTGCCTCTACCAGGAGCTGGTGGAGCTGAACGCCGACGTCTACTACGGCGAGATCTGGACCATTCCCATCAGCCTCAACACGCAGCGGTTCTACTACAACAAGGACATCTTCGCCCGGTTTGGGCTCAAGGTGCCGCAGACGTTCACCGAGATGGGCGAGGTCTGCCGGCAGGTGCGCGAGAAATCGGCCGGTGAGATTGTCCCCATGGCCATGCCCAGCACCGGCGCGTGGCTCGGCTATCTGGGTGCGGGCGTCAACAGCCACCTGATCGACCGCTTCGACCTCATCAAGAAGGACAGCGGCGTAGAGGTCAACGAGATGCTTGTCGGGGCGCTCAAGGGCATGTGGGATGCCAACACCGACGCCATGTACTCCTACCACAAGATCTGGAAAAAGATGAACGACGAGGGCTGGTTCCAGGAAGGCTGGGCCGGCTTTGACCACAACCAGGCCGACAACCTGTTCACCAACGGTAAGGCCGCCATGATCCGCGAAGGCTACTGGATGAAGGAGGGCTTCGACAAGCGGATCGCCGGGGCGTTCGAGTTCGGCGTCATGCGCGAGCCTGTCATCGACGCCGAGTTCGTCGGCGAGAAGGAAAACATCGGCCGCATGCTCGAACTCATGGCCAGCTACGGCAGCGAACTGGCTGTTACCCGCCAGTGCCTTGAGCGCGGCCGGTTCGCCGCGGCGCTGGACTTCCTCCGGTGGATGACCAGCCCCCAGGTGGCCGAGCAGGTGGCCACGCGCCGCGGGGCCATGCCCAGCACGCGTGGCTTGGAGGACACCTTTCCGCAGGACATCCTGGCCTTCAAGCCCGAGGTGGGCGGCCGGCCGCACGGCCCGCTCTTCTACAACACCACTCGGCGCATGCAGACCTGCTTCTCCCAGGTGTCCCCCCTCTATGTCTCGGGCGAGATGGAGCTCTCAGAGGCCAAGGCCTTCATGAGCCGCCTCCACGACCGCTTCATCGACCTGAAGCTCGAAGAGGTCAAGGAAGGCACCCGCCGGGGCATCTTCAAGGCCGCCCAACTCTACGCGCGATTCATCTACGAACAGGATGAGCTGCGGCGGCGCGGCATGCCGGAGCGCCACAGCGAGGTGCTGACCTCCATCGGCGTCACGCTTGACAACCTCAAGAGTACCGAGGACACCGTGGTCGCACTCATCGCCGCGGCCTATCCGGAGGAAGGAGCGGCTGGCTATCGCCACCTCCCCCTGATCGACAAGGAGCGCGCTAGGCTCCTGCGCATGGTTGGCGCGGGCCTGCTGGTGCTGTCGCTGGTTCTGCTGGTGGTCTTCCTGACCACTCGGAACCGTTTCGGTCGCATGCTGGGCTTTCCCGAGAAAGGCATCTATGTCTTCGTTCTGCCTACCCTGGTCTTCGTCATCGCGTTCCGCTACTACCCCGCCTTGAGCGGCATCTACCATGCCTTCACCCGTTGGGACGGCGTGGCCGTCGACGAGTTCATCGGCTTGGCCAACTTCGAGGAACTCCTCAGGGATCAGGTGCTTCTTACCTCCGCGCTCAACCTGCTGTGGATCCTCGGTGCGTTCTTCTTCAAGCTCGTTCCCCCGCTGGTGATCGCCGTGGTTCTGTACCACGTGGCGAGCGAGCGGCTGCGATACTACTTCCGCGTCATGTTCGTGCTGCCCCTGGTCGTTCCGGGCATCGTCTACTGGATGGTCTGGAAGCTGCTGTACCAGCCGGCCCCCTCGGGCATCTTCAACTCGATTCTCCTGCCGATCGAGCACTGGATGCAGGGCCTCGGCTACGATGTCACGATCGCCTACAACTGGCTGGCCGATCCCAGGACGGCGCTCGGCGCCGTCATCTTCCTCGGTTTCCCCTGGGTCAGCACGCTGGGTGTTCTCATCTATCTGGCCGGCTTGGAGAACATCGACCCCAACCTGTTCGAGGCAGCCGAGATCGATGGGGCGGGGGCCCTCAAGAAGTTCTGGTACGTCGAACTACCCCTGCTGATGAGGCAGATCAAGCTCAACCTCGTCCTTGGCCTCATCGGCGCCATCCAGGGCTACGGCGCCATCCTGTTTCTGACCAAGGGCGGGCCGGCTTACTCGACGACCGTGCCCGGCTGGCAGATGTATACCGAGGCGTTCATGGAGAACCGAATGGGTTACGCCAGCGCCATCGGCCTGGCGATGTTCGTCGTCATCCTGGCTGCGACGCTCACGGCTGCCAAGACGGTCAAGCCGCAGGACTGACGTCCGCAGTCTGCGCTGCCGGGTGACTTCGGCCCTTCGGGGCCTGTTAGGGGATCCTGATGACTCGCTCGCGAGTTCTGTGTCTGATCCTCGTGTTGGTGCTTGCCGCCGGGCTCGGCCCGGCAGGCTGCCGGCGCCAGGAACGCCTCGAGGGCACCCCGGAGGAGTGGTACCAGGACGCCCGGAGCATGGAAGAGCAGGGGCTCTATTTCCAGGAGAAGCGCGAGAACGCGCCCCTCGGAGCGCTCGAATACTACCAGTGGTGCCTTGCCAAGGGTGAGTTCGATGAGCCGACCACCCGCGAAATGCAGCACCGCGTCGCCTGGTACTCGGCCCTGAGGCTCCTGCTGACCGAGGAGTTCATGAGCAAAGCCGACTACCAGGGCGCCATCGAAGCTATGACGCGGTTCCGCGAGGAGTGGTCCGACAGCCCGTACCGGGCGCTGGCGCTCTACTACCGCGGCTTGGCGAAGGAGTATGACATCGACTTCCAGGACACCGCCGGCGCCATCGAGGACTACCGGGCGTTCATCGCAGAGTATCCCGACCACTCGCTCGTGCCCGAGGCCTGGGCGCGCATCGGCCACTGCTACGAGTTCGACCTTGACAGCCCCGACTACGCAAAGGCCATCGCGGTTTACGACCAGTTGATTGCGACCTACGGGCCCACCAACGACGCCATGCGGAGCGAAGACACGCCGGAGCTGGCGCGCATGGCCGTCGAGCGCGCCCTCTACAACAAGGCACGCATTCTCGACGACCGCCTGGCCGAGGCCGACGACCCGGCGGCGGAGAGGCAGTGCTATGCCGCGGCCGCCGAGTGCTACGGCCGGCTGACCGATCCGATGTTCTTCGGCAGGTCGCGGTTCAAGGAGTCGCAATTCGTCCATTACCGGTACGGCTGCCTGCTGGCCGAGCAGCTCGGCAGGGCTGACGACGGCTTGGCCGTCCTTGAACGGATGGCTGAGCGCTGGCGCGAAAGCCCGTGGTACGGCCGGGTCCAGTGGAAAATGAAGCTGATTCGCGAGAGGGCCGGTGCCCCAGCCGGGACGCCCACAACGCAGGCCGCGCAAACTGAACCGCCGGATGCTTCGAGGTGACAGAGGATGGGCGGCAAGACACGCAAGTTCTTCACTGAGCTAGCCAAGGTGGCCACGCTCCTGCTCTTCGGCGCGGCCGTGCTGTTCCCGATGTACATGATGATCGTCATCAGCTTCATGACGCCGGCCCAGCTCGAGCGGTTCCCGTGGTTCCCCGTAGGTATGAACGTGCCTCGGCAGATCGACTGCCCGCGCGGCGGAACGGTCAGCCTGGAGCCGGCCGCGCTGGAGCTCAGGCCCGAGGGTCAGCCGACGCAGACGATCACCATCCCGCCCGACGGCCGCTTCCAGCTCCACATGCCGGGCGCTGACCACTCCGACCGTACGTGGACCGTCAGGCCTCCAATTCGCGACGCCTCGGGCACGGCTGGCCCGGCCGTCGTCGCCGAGCTTCAGGCCGCCAACGTCTGGGACGTTGCCCGCGCGGAGGACGGGTCGTACACGGTGGACGGCAAGCCGTTCGATCTCCCGGCGGGCTTCGTGTCCACGCTGCCCGGGCTTCAGTGGCGCAGCAGGGCACTTCGAGAGCTGCGCCTTGCCGAGGCTGCGTACAGGCAGTCGCGGCTCGCCCTCAAGGCCACCGATCGCGTCGGCCGCGCCGACGACAAGGCCACGCGATCGGACTTCGAACTCCAGGCCACGGTGGCGATGCTGGAGGCGGGGAACCTGGAGGACGTGGCTACCAAGGCCCTTGCGCGGGCGCGCACGTTCGCGGCTGAGGCTGCCAAGCGGCACATCTCCGCCAGTGCCGAAGTCCAGTCCGCACAGGAGAAGCTCAGGCGGGTGGGACTTGGCCTTGCCCGTGCCCGTGACAGGGCGAAGGCGTACTTGGCACGCCGCGAGGCTGAGGCACGCACGCAGGCCCGGTTTCGCGACGACAAGCCCGCGGAGGACCCCGGCACGTTCAAGGTCGGAAGGGGCGAGACCCTGGCCGTCCTGCTCACGGACGTGCTGGCCGAGGTGAGAAGGGCTCCCGGTCGCATCACGGTTGATACGGCCTGGGATTTCGACATGAACGTTGAGCGGCTTTTCCTCGTCCGCCTGCGGCCTGGGATCGAGAAGACCACCGGGCGCGATGCCGAGCCCGGCCGACCGCTCGCGGACCTGGTCGCCAACCGCGACATCGAGCTGGTGTGGAAGCCGGGTGAGACGGTCCGGGGGCGATGGCAGTACAAAGGCCAGCCCTTCGCGCGGCTCATTCCGCCCGGATTCCAGGTGCGGATGCCCCGGACGCCGGAGGCCGGAGGGGACGCCAAAGCGACCATCGCCGGGGGCACGCTTATCGGCACAGTGACCGAGCCGGCGGTTCGCGCCGTCCGCAGTGGCGATTCGCTTATCGTCGGCCTGGCGGTCCGCCGCGACGACGGCACCCATGAGATTCCGTTCGGGACGGGCAGGTGGGTGTACGCGCTCCGTGTCACGCGCGACACGCCGTTCGGCATCCGGGCCACACTGCCCGCGGACGGGGCGATGCCAACGGTCGGTGAGAAGATCGCCGAGCAGTTCGTCAACCGCCAGCGGAGGGTCGTCGGGACCCGCGCCGCGGGTTGGATGGCCGCCAGGGACGAGGTGTTCCTGACCGCGCCGCCGGGCTTCGTGTCCACCTTCGCCGCGCCGGCCTCCGACCTGAGAGACGAGCGCGTTCTTCCGAGCGGGACCGTCCTTGCCGAGTTGCGCATGCCCAAGGCGACCGTGGCGGTTGATGAGGAATTCATCGTCATTCGCATGACCGGCTCCAGGTGGGGCAGCGGGCAGTGGGAATACCCGCTGGGCGAACGCGATTCGCTCCAGATTGTCAAGGCCGCCGGTCCGCGAATGGCAGGCAGCGGGCCGTGGAAGCTCCACCCCCGGAGCGACGTGGAGCAGCGGCGAGTGGATGAGGCCTTGGCCGAGGCCCGGGAGGCCGTCGATCAGGCCAAGGCCGATGTCGCCAAGGCGGCCGGTGGCGACGGCATCATGCGCAAGGAGGCCGAGCTGGCGTTGCTCGCCGCGTCGCAGGCCCTGGCCCGTGCCGTCCAGGACGTCGTCCCCCCCGACACCATCGCCGAGCTGCGGGCCGAGCGCCACGTCAAGCTCGACTACTTCGACAACAAGTGGATGATCGAGGGCCGGCCCGTCCGCTGGCCGCCGGGTTTCGTCAAGCTCCGCGACGAAGGCGGCATCCTGTCGGGCAGGGTCAGCGAGGCGATCGTAGAGCGCGGCACGGTGCTGGCCCGGCTCTATGCCGAACGGTCGTGCGCCGCGGAGCTTGAAGGAGACGATTCCGCAGCCCTGTTGACCACCGTCGCCGCCGGCGCCAACGCGATGACCGTCGGCTTCGCGCACACCCTCCCGTTCCCGCTGCGCGCCAACGTCCCGGTCACTGACGGGCAGAAGGTCAGCGACGGGCAGAAGCTGTGCGGCTTCTTCCAGTCCGAGTGGCTGGACACAGCCAACTACAGCGAGGCGTGGCATTACGTCAGCCAGTTCATCCTCAACACGGTCATCGTGGCTGTGCTGACCATGATCTTCAGCCTGTTCTTCGCGAGCCTGGCGGCCTTTGTCTTCAGCCGGTTCGAGTTCCCCGGCAAGGCCGTCTTTTACGGCATGATCATCGTCCTGCTGATGATCCCCGGCGTGCTGAACCTCGTGCCGCTCTACTCGATTGTTAACTGGATGGGGCTGCTGGAGCAGCCGCTCAACCTCCTGGGCCAGATCAACGCCGTCCTCGTGCTGGTGCTGCCCGCCATCGCCGGCGGACAGGTGATGAACGTCTACATCATGCGCAACAACCTCGAAACGCTGGCCAAGGACCTCTTCGACGCCGCACGGATCGACGGGGCGAGCAACTTCCAGACCTACCGGTACATTGCGATTCCGCTCTCGCGGCCCATCATGGGGACGCTGTCGATCTTCGCACTGCTGAGCCAGTGGAACAACCTTATCTGGCCGTGGGTCGTCATCCGCCACATGGAGCACATGACCATCACGGCGGGGCTGGCCAAGCTCGAAGGCCAGAACCTGAGCGACTACGGCCTCCAGATGGCCGGGGCCGTTATCGCCAGCATTCCCCTGATCGTCCTCTTCTTCTTCATGATGAACCTGTTCATCCGGGGTATCCAGTCCGGCGCCATCAAGGCCTGAGGCCCCCGGCCACAGAGCAGCCATGGTCCCGCAGCGCTGCGCGCGACCGGTGATGCCCGGATTTCTTTCCCCTGTCCGCCTTGACATGCGCTCAGCCCAAGGGTACAAGGGGCGGTTCGACGAGGCGCAGCGACCACGGTGGCCGCACGCCGACACGCCGGACTCCGGAACCTGGGAGCGATTCGATGGCCAAGTATGGGCATTTCAGCGACGATGGTCTTGAGTACGTCATCACCACGCCGAACACGCCGCGCGACTGGTTCAACTTCTTCTGGAACCCCACCTACCTGGCCTGCACCGGCATGAGCATGAACGGTTGCTCGCTCTACCAGAACGAAGCCGGCGTCGTCACCAACCTCCTCGGCAAGCAGGACATGCGCGACGACCTGCGGACCGTCTACATTCGCGACAACGACACCGGCGAGTTCTGGAGCGCGGGCTTCCTGCCGTGCTTCACCGAGCATGACGAGTTCGAGATGCGCAACGGCCTCGGCTACTCGGAGTTGACCACCCTGAAGAACGGCGTGCGCGTGTCGTTCCGCCTGTTCGTACCCAGGAACCACGCCGGCGAGGTCTGGACCGTCCGCGTGAAGAACGAGTCGCCCCGGGCACGCAACCTGTCGGTCTTCCCCGTTTCCACCATCATGCTGGACGGCGTGAACATGCCATACGGCTACGTCGGCGGGCTCGACGCCTTCTTCATGCCCAAGGACAACTTCCTCTTCTTCCGCAACCGGACGCACACTGTGGTGGACGAGAAGTACCGGGCGTTCATGTATGCCGACTTCAAGGTCCACGGCTGGGACGTCTCGAAGGACTTCTTCCTGGGCAAGTACAAGAGCTTCGCCCGCCCCGAACGCATCGAGCAGGGCAAGCTCGGCAACAGCGTGGCCAGCGCCGAGTACCTGGTCGGAGCCCTCCAGCACAACCTCAAGCTCCAGCCCAAGCGGTCCAGGAGGCTCAACGTCGTCCTCGGCGTGGTGCTCGACGAGGCGGAAGCCCGACGGATGAAACGGGCCCTCGCCGACTCGAAACGAATCGACGCCGAACTGGCTGCCATCGGCAAGGAGAACGTCGCGCGGCTCGGCGGCCTGCGGCTCGACACGCCTGATGGGCATCTCAATTGCCTGTTCAGCGTGTGGCTGAAACACCAGCTCTACCTCATGGCCGACTGGGCCCGGTTCTACTTCAAGGGCTACCGCGACACGTGCCAGGATTCCGCGGGCATGAGCATCGTTAATGCCGACCGGGCTCTCGAGATGCTCAAGAAGGCCCTGCGGAACCAGCGGAGCGACGGCTTCTGCCCCCGGGCGTTTCGCGTGGCCAGCATGGACATTGCCGCGGCCGACAAGCACTATGCCGACTCGCCTTCCTGGATCAGCCATGCCACCGATGCGCTGCTGGCCGAGACCGGCGACCTCGACCTTCTTGACCAGGTGGTCGAGTATTCCGACAAGGGCAAGGGAACCATCTGGCAGCACAACCTGAGGGCGATGGAGTTCCTGTGGAACGACCGCGGCAAAGACGGCCTCAGCCTTGTCCACGCCGGCGACTGGAACGACCTGATGGACAAGGTGGGCGTGGGGGGCAAAGGGCAGGGCGTCTGGATGAGCTTCGCCCTGGCCCGCGTCCTGGCACTGGTCGGCAAGATCGCCGGCTGGAAGGGCGACAAGAAAACCGCGCAACTCTGCGCCCGGCGCTACGCGACGCTCAAGAAGGCCATTCTCAAGCACGGCTGGGACGGCGACCACTTCATCTACTCCATCAACGACGACGGTCTCCGCATCGGTACCAAGAAGGCCAAGGAAGGTAAGTACTTCATCAACCCGCAGTCCTGGGCCATGCTCTCGGGAGTGGTCGATCCCGAAGCCTATACGAAGATCGCCCGGACGCTTGAGCCGATCGTCGACACGCCGGTTGGCCCGGTGCACAACTGGCCGCCCTTCACGAAGTACAACCCGGGCATCGGCCAGCTCACCGGCACGCCGCCGGGATTCTTCACCAACGGTAACGTCTACTGCCATGCCGCAGGATTCAAGGTGGCCGCCGACTTCGAGGCAGGCCGGGCCGACAAGGCGTTCGACACCTTCAAGCGCATCCTGCCCGCTGCGGAGAAGTGCGAGCCTTACGCCCAGGTCAACGGCTACGTGGGCCCCAGCGCCATGCGGATGGAGCATCACGTCTCCGACGACCCGTGGCGGACGGGCACCGTGGCGTGGGATTTCCTGAACTGCGTGGATCGCCTGCTGGGCTTCCGCCGCACGCTCGACGGGTTCCGCCTGCACCCGCTGCTGCCGTCAAAGTGGAAACAGGCCGCCTACGTCCGCCCGTTCCGCGGGACGGACTTCCACGTGACGATTCGCCGCGCCGGCAAGGGCAGGAAGGTCGGCATCACCGTCGACGGCAACCCCATCGACGGCGACTTCATCCCCGTGCCGGCCAAGGGGCTCGGCAAGAAGACCGTCAAGGTCGCCTGCACCATCTGCTGAGAACAGTAGGGTGGCTGCTTGTTGAGCGAAGCGAAACCCGTATGGGCAGCCACGCGGAGATGAAGGTCGGCGGCTGCCAGCAGTCGCTATGGAGTCTGATAGTAGTGTGTGTCTAATATGAGGCACTATTGCGGTTGAGGTCCGGGACGGGTGCGGGTCGGCCGGCGGTTGCGGCGCGGCCCTGGGATGGGGTCAACCGGTCCGGCACGTCCTCGGCACGTCTGCGGGCGCGGGCGGCGCACCAGGGGTTCGCCAGACGTTCGAGGTCGTTTCGAGCGCCACGCGCGGACAGTCCCCCCCGTTCTGGTGGCCGTTTTCCGGGCAGTTTTCACGGCCGCGACGCGCCGCGGGCGATTTCCGAGGCCGCCAGGGGGGTCGGAGAAGGCCTCCAGATGCGTCTGTGTGGCCCGTGCGGCATCCGGCGGGCCCGAACCCCCACCGAAAGAGGCGCGCCCGCAGTGTGACACCTGCGCGCGTGGACTGCAGGCGAGTCACACGGTTTCCCGCGCGAAGCTCGGGAACCTGGGCGCCTGGGGTGGCCTGCCGATGAGTGGCCTGATTCGTCGGGCGGCATGGTCACGCTTGTCGAGGGGCGTGGCCATGTTTGCGCGAAGTAGCCCTGCAGGTTCTGGCTGTCCGCGTGGGCGCCCCTGGACTTGGCTCGGGGCAAGCCCCTCGACGGGATTCGGGATCTCCGACGGAGCACCCACCCCTAGTTTTTCTGGAGAGTGTCGGGGGAGTTCCTGGCGGCGGTCGGCTGAACGGGTCGGCCGACGCATCTGTTGCGCCCTCGGGCGGCGCAACAAGAACGGGAGCAACACCCTCCTTGCCGAGTTGCTCCCGTCTGCGGGGCTTCTTGCTGCTATGCCCGGCGCCTTCGATGTCCGAGCAGTGTGATGCCCAGACCGACGCCCAGCAGGCCTGCCGTGACCGGTTCCGGCACGATCACCTGGAACGCCATGTCGACGTCGGGCAGCAGGACCCACTGGCGAGCGTAGTTCGCCCCCCACAGGGTCTCGGGGCCGCCCTGGACGGCATTGGCCAGCGCGAGGGCGTCCGCGTTGTGCCAGCCCCAGTCGATGGTGGTGCCCGACACCTTCTCGGCCTGAATGCTCAGCCAGTAGGTCGTCCCGGGTTGCTGGGCGAACGACGCCGGCAGGGCCGCCGTGTACTTCCACACCGCCTCGTCGCCGACATTGCCGATGACGTTGTCGCCTGTGCGGTCAATAATCCCCTCCACGGCCGTGGTCACGTTCGAGATGTCCACGTGGACCGTGTGGAGCGCCGCCCCGGGATGGCTGTACGGCATTGCCGGATCGGCGCCGACGGGCACGTCGGCGTAGAAGACGATCGTGAAGCCCGTCAGGATCGAGGGGTCCACGGGCGTCGGCCCGCTGGGCAGGGACGGGTCCTGCCAGTAGTTGGAGAAGGTCGTCGCGAACGGTGCCTGCCAGTAGGAGCCCCACCAGGTGATCTTCTCGACGGCGCGCGGGTCGCTGCACAGGAAGTCGTCGGCGACGCGCGACGCATCGTCGGCCGTCCCCGGCAGCGGCACTTCACTCGAATAGTCGAAACCCGTCGAACTCAGGTCCGGTAACTGAGACCACTTGACGACATCGCTGGATGGGTCCGCATGGGCTGCCGCCGTTACGGCAAGAACGGCCAGCACGGACAGGACAGAAGCGCCGATACGACACATGCTGCACCCCCTTCGCCGAGCCGGGACGATGGCGCAAAAGCCGCCCTCCCGGCTCGGAACCTGTATGGCCGTCGCGGGCGACACTTGCGGCGCCCCGGGCCGGACAGGTTCCTGACTTCCTCTTCTGCCTCCTGTGCAGTGCTCCCTGTCGGCGAGCCGTCCATGTTATGAACTGGTTTTCTGCCGCGGCAGCCTCGCGGTTGCCGCTTGGTACGACGTTCTTCGGTTTCCCCTGCTTCGGGCTACCGCCTGCGGCGGCGCCTGGATAGTCCCATCAGGGCAAGGCCGCCGGTCACCAGGGCCATGGTGGCCGGCTCGGGCACGGCCAGTTCGAACGCCATGTCCTTCGGCGCCAGGTTGGCCCACTCGACGTTGTATTCGGGCCCCCATGCAGCCGGCCCGTGCTGCACGGCATTGTCCAGTTCGTGCTCGTACGACTCGTGCCAGCCCCACTGGATGTTGGTCGGGTTGCCGCTGTCGTTCTTAGCAACGATGCTCACCCAGTAGGTGGTTCCGGGGGTCTGGTCGAACGGGACAGGCAGTTCGACGTTGTATTGCCAGATGGTCTCGTCGCCGATGTCGCCGGTGTCGCCGTTCTCGTCGCGGTCGACGATGGCGTGCAGATTCGTGGCCACCTGCGCTATGCTGATGTCCTGCGACAGGAGCAGCGTGCCGGGATGACTGTGCGGCATCGTGGGGTCAACGCCTGCCGACACGTCCGCGTAGAACGTGATCGAGAAGGCCGTGACCACCGTCGGCATGACCGGTGGCTGATTGAGGCCCGCCGCGAAACTGGGGTCCGTGTACGTGTCGCTGTTCTTGTCCAGGAGCGGCGCCTGGCACCAATAGGAGCCCCACCAGTGAAGGTAGGTTACCGGCAGCGGGTCGTCGCAGAGGAAATCATCCGCGACCGCAGAGGGTACCAACGTTTCGCTGGAGAAGTCGTAGCCGTAAATGCCCTCGTCCGGCTTTTGGCTCCACTTGGGGTCGACCAGGAAGTCGGCGTACGCGGCACCGCAGAGCATCGTGACCACCGTTGCAGCCAGCAGAGCGTTTCTCATCGACAGGCCCTCTCTTCTCGGTTTGAGACAACTGGCACGCCAAGCTCACACGGTTCACTGTCGGCCCTCATGGCCGAGCATCGTCTCGCCGGTACGGACCACCGCGCCTGCCGCGCACGGCCCCGGTGCTTCCGCCTCACGCCCTGAGCCACGGCAGCCGGGGCAAGTCGCCGGGCCTGCGCCCATGGCGCACAGTGACAGCGGTGCTCTGAAGCCTCATCCTGGAACCTCCCCCGGGCGACTTGTCGGTGAAACTGTACGCGACCACACGTCCCATGTCAATCCCAAGTGTCAGTGCTATCCGACCGATCGGCTACCTCCGCGTGCATCGGCCCCGTGTCCCATCGGCTTGCCCCACTACGGGGCAGGCAGCGTGCCGAACGCGCAGTTTCCTCGAAGCTGCGCGTTCGCTTGGACGTAAGGTGCGTCAATTGAAGTGGTTATGGCAGTGCCCATCGCTGGCTATCGACGGTGGTGATCGTGTTGTTCTTGGCCGGTGCCCGTGTCCGTGCCTTACGGCGGCGTTCGAGCATGGTGCCGCTGGGCGAAATCCCTGGTACAATAGCGAACGCGGCAGGACGGAAAGGACCACCAATGAACACGAGGGCGCAAGCGGTGAGGCTGCTTTTGTGCCTGGCGGCTGTGGCTGTGGCTGCGGTCGTCGGGGGCCTCGGGACACGAGCAAGCCTGGAAGACTGGTACGGTCGGTTGGCGAAGCCTTCCTGGACGCCACCGGGCTGGCTGTTCGGTCCGGCATGGACGGTGCTTTACCTTTCAATGGCCGTGGCGGCGTGGCTGGTGTGGCGCACGGGCGACTCCGGCGCGACGACGCGGGCCCTAACGGTGTTTGCGGTCCAGCTGGGCCTGAATGCGATCTGGCCGCTGCTCTTCTTCGGCCTTCGGATGCCGGGAGCGGCCTTCGTGGAGATTGCAGTTCTCTGGGTGGCGATTCTGGTCACGGTGGTGGTCTTCTGGCGGTCTGTTCCTGCAGCCGGGCTCCTCTTGATCCCCTACCTGGGCTGGGTGACCTTCGCGGCGGCACTCAATCTGGCTATCTGGCGGATGAACGCGTAGGCAACCATGTTCCCGTCTCGGTGTTGCAGCAGGTGGCAGGGACACTTCGAGGTGGCAGGATGGCTGCCGCTTCACACGATGCGGGACGCGTTCTGGGAGACATGGCAGAACGAACGGCCGCGGCGTTGTGCATTCTTGCTTGGTCATGTGCTTCCCTTTCCGGTTGGTGCTGCCCATCGCGGCGAGGCCGTCCCTTGCCGATGCCGGCACTATCCGGGGTGGATGCGACAGGAATGGTTGCAGGTATTCGTGCAGCGGCAGTATGATGCGCGCCGGGAGAGTTGAAGCATGAGCGACGGAAAGCGGCTGCGGCGATGCGTCGGGGTAGTTCTTGTCTGCTTGTTGACCTTTGCAGCCCTGCCGGTAAGTGCCGCACTGAAGATAACGGCTGTCGATGCGCCCGTCCGCACCGTCGGCGGGCCGGTGCCGGCTGAGGTCAGCCCTGAGGGTGGGTGGTGTCTTTGGTCCAGCGGGCAGGTAGGGGAGTACGTTCGGGTCGAGAAAGGCGGGACGTACACCGTCGTCGTGCGAGCCGGGGGCACGCGGGCGGCGGGCGTGGATCCGCAGATGACGCTGATGATAGACGGCCGGGCCGGCATCGGTAGGGTGGTGCCAAAAGAGCAGGCCGGCAACCCCAAGGAGCCGCACTACACCTGCACGGTCAAGAGCGGCGCGTACGACGACTACACGTTCCTGCTGGAGATGACGCCCGGTGTGCATCGGTTGACTGTGGCCTTCATGAACGATTATGCTATGCCGGCTCCCGGCGGATCTCGTCAGACCGGCCCATGGAAGGAAGACCGCAACCTGTACGTCAGCGAGATTCGCGTCATTGCTCCCAAGGGTGCGCCTGAGGTCGCCAAGTCCGACGCCAAGGCTTGGCAGGCGGCCCTGGCCCACCACGAGAAGGAGACCCTGGCGATGAGCGCCGACCAGATTGAGAAGCTCCGCAAGGCCGACGTGACCGTTCGCGTTCTCGAGGCTGGCGGCAAGCCGGTGCCGGGCGCGAAGCTCGCGGTCCGGCTGAAGCGCCACGAGTTCCTCTTCGGCTGCAACATCTATATGTTCGGCCGCTTCGGCACGACGGCCGAGAACGATGCCTACGCGAAGCGGTTCGCCGAACTGTTCAACTACGCGACAACGGGCTTCTACTGGCGGGCGTACGAGCCCAAGCGCGGCCAGCCTAACTACAAGTACACCGACAAAGTCGTGGCGTTCTGTCGCCGGCACGAGATCCGCATGAAGGGCCACCCGCTGCTGTGGGCGTGCGAGTTCGGCGTGCCGCGGTGGTCGCAGGGTCAGCCGGCCGCCGATGTGCAGCGACAGCGCGTCGAGGGCATTCTGGCCCGGTACAAGGGTAAGATCGCCGCATATGAGGTGGTCAACGAACCGGCGCACCTGGACGGCATCAAGATCGACGAGCCGTATCGCTGGGCCCGCCAAGCCGACCCACAGGCGTACCTGATCGTCAACGACTACGAGGTGCTGGGCAACGGCTATCTGCCGTTCTTCGACCTGCTGGCCAAGGCCAAGGCCGATGGTGTGCCGTTTGACGGCATCGGCGTCCAGGCCCACGAGCCGCTGGGCATGCGGTTCCCGCTGGACGGCGTCGAGGAGACACTTGACCGCTACGCGACGCTGGGCAAGGAGTTGCACATCACCGAGTTTACGCCGACCAGCGACGGCCGGCCCGTCGTTGGGGGCGAAGGCAAATGGGACGAGGCCGCCCAGGCCGACTACGCCGAGGAGTTCTACCGCGTCTGCTTTGCACACCCGGCCGTGGTGGCGGTCACTTGGTGGGACCTGTGCGACCGTGGGGCCTGGCAGGCCGGCGGCGGTATGCTGCGGAAGGACCTCTCGCCCAAGCCGGTGTACGCAGCGCTGCAACGGCTCATCCACCAGGAATGGACGACACGCGCAGCCGGCCAGACGGACAAGGACGGCCGGTGGACGTTCCGCGGCTTCCTCGGCCGATATGAGCTGAAGGTCGACGGCAGGCCGGTCGAGGGCCAGTGGCAATTGCCGAAGTCGGCCGAAGGCAAGCCCGCCGAATGGACGGTGCGGTTGGGGCGGTAGGGGGCTTTCGGCTTGACTTTCCACGCCGTGCGGCTAGGATAGTATGCCGTGCAGGGCTATCCTGCGGGGCATGTCGGGTGGAGGCCGCCAGTGGCCCCCCATTGTGGAGGCGAATCAGCCAGCCTATGTCAAGAGTCAGGCTTCCCGACGGGCAGATCCTGGAGGCGACTCCCGGGTCGAGCGTCGCGGATGTCGCCCAACAGATTGGTCCACGCTTGGCCCAAGCAGCCGTCGCTGCCAGGCTGGACGGAAATCCGGTTGATCTCGCCACGACGATTCCCGACGACGGGGAAGTGGGCCTGGAGATCCTGACCGAGAAAAGCGACGCCGCACTCGACGTACTCCGTCATTCCACCTCTCACATCATGGCTCAGGCCGTGGGCCGACTGTGCCCGGGGGCGAAGTTCGGTATCGGTCCGTCCATCGAGAACGGGTTTTACTACGACTTCGACCTGTCGGAGCGGCTGACCGAGGACGACTTGCCGCGCATCGAGCAGGAGATGCACAAGATCGTTGCCGAGAAGATCCCCTTCCAGCGGCGGGAACTCGCCGTGGACGAGGCCCGGCGGCTGATGGCCGAGGCCGGCCAGGACTACAAGGTGGAGTTGATCGACGGCCTGGCGAACCCCACCGACGGCTCCGAGCCGGCCGCCACCGTGTCGCTGTACGGCAACGGAGACTTCACGGACCTTTGCCGCGGTCCCCATCTGCCCGACACCTCGCGTGTCGGCGCGTTCAAGCTGACGCATCTCGCGGGGGCTTACTGGCGCGGGGACGAGACGCGGCCGATGCTCCAGCGGGTCTATGGCACCGCCTTCTGGGACCGCAAGAGCCTCGACGAGCACCTGTCGCAACTGGAGGAAGCGAAGCGCCGTGACCATCGGCGGCTGGGCGTCGATCTGGACCTGTTCAGTTTCCACGACGAGGGGCCGGGCTTTGCCTTTTTCCATCCCAAGGGCACCATCGTCTGGAACGGCCTGGTCGGCTTCTGGCGCGACGTTCACCGCCGTCACGGCTACAACGAGATCCGCACCCCCATCATCCTCTCCGAGTCGCTCTGGCACCAGTCGGGCCACTGGGATCATTACCGCGACAACATGTACTTCACGGAGATCGACGGCGACCCGTTCGCCGTGAAGCCGATGAACTGCCCCGGCGGGCTGCTGGTGTACGCGTCACGACCTCACTCCTACAAGGAGTTGCCGATCAAGAACGCCGAGTTGGGGCTGGTACACCGCCATGAGAAGAGCGGCGTGCTCCACGGCCTGATGCGCGTCCGCCAGTTCACACAGGATGACGCCCACGTGTTCTGCCTGCCCGAGCAGACCGCCGACGAGGTGGCCAAGGTCATTGGCCTGGTGCAGGAACTCTACGCCCCGTTCCGTTTCGAGAAGGTGACGGTGGAGCTGTCCACGCGGCCGCATGCCCACACGATCGGCAGCGACGAGATGTGGGCCACCGCCACCGACGCCCTCCGCCAGGCCCTGGACGCCAGTGGTCTGGACTACGCGGTCAATGAGGGCGATGGGGCGTTCTACGGGCCGAAGATCGATTTCCACGTTCGCGACTGCCTGGGCCGGACCTGGCAGTGCGGGACCATCCAGGCCGACTTCGCGATGCCCGAACGGTTCGACATCACCTACATCGGGCCGGACAATGCCGAGCATCGGCCGGTGATGATCCACCGTGCGATCTTCGGGTCGCTTGAGCGGTTTCTGGGCATCATCACCGAGCACTTCGGGGGCGCGTTCCCGCTGTGGCTGGCCCCGGTTCAGGCGGCGGTGCTCCCGGTGAGCGAGAAGTTCGACGCCTATGCCTCGGGCGTCCGCGACAGGCTGTTCGAGGCCGGTCTGCGCGTCAGCGTGGACCTGCGCAGCGACAAGATCGGGGCCAAGATCCGCGACGCCACGATGCAGAAGGTGCCGTACATGCTGATCGTCGGTGGGCGGGAGGCGGAGGCCGCGACCGTCTCGGTCCGGGAGCGGACAGCCGGTGACATCGGTGCCGTGTCGGCCGAGGCCTTTGCTGCGGCGGCCGGAAAGGAAATCGAGTCGTTCGGCGACGTGCGGGTCGCCGACGAGATGGGAACGTCAGCGTAGCTCTCTTGG
>Ga0272444_10001960_pt1 | contig 19300 bp, 17 predicted proteins | sample SSMForm13_FD_201033 | JGI IMG/M metagenome (GOLD analysis project Ga0272444, IMG submission 201033) | Marine sediment archaeal communities from Little Sippewissett salt marsh, Falmouth, MA, United States - SSM-Form-13 | ecosystem: Environmental > Aquatic > Marine > Wetlands > Sediment ... | reverse complement strand
CCTGAATGGCAATTTGATCGCCGTCCAAGCGGACAATCTCGCCGATCAGCCGATCTTCGCCCACCTCCACCAGTTCAAGCATCTGGGCCTTTTTTACACCGCTGGCATGCACAACCGGACCCAGCACACGGCTCACATGTCCTATCACTTCATACAATCATTACTCCTTACAGAACGCTTTGAATATCATTGTTTCCTATAGCCCATCGCCTAACTTGTCCGCCGTATCCCGCTTCAGTGGGAAAAGGCGGATGGCCTCTGGCCGCTCACCGCTTACCCCCTTACCATTCCAGAGCTTTATGGATTATCACATCTGTTCAAATATTGTCTTCATCACATCCAATCGGATGGTCTGCTCCATCCGCTTCATCCGCGCGGAAAACCGATTGTCATACCGGATTCGCCGGTCTGCGGACAGAAGGAGCACGCCACCATCCTCTGAATCATGCTTTTCTATTCTCATTTGGATCGAACGACCGGTTGTTCTGTGGATTACCTGCTGAATGGATTTCAGATGCTTGGATTCCTCCGATCCGCAAATCAGGATCATCTCATCACCCTCAATTGCCCGGACGCCTTCTAAAACGAATTGGATGAGCACGTCTTCATAATCCGGCTTGGAACGAAATGCATTCAACTCTTTACGGACATCCTGTACAATCTCATCCAGCAGGATTTCACGATTTCGAAGATGCTGTTTCTTGATCTCGAGATGCACGCCGGACAGAATCCGTTTGCGAATCTGCTCGGCTTGTTTTTCAGCTTTATCCAAAATGTCTTTTCGGATTCTGTCCGCTTCAGCTTGTGCCTGTCCGATCAGCGCCTGTATATCCTTGTCGGCCTGTTCAAGAATCCCTGCCGCTTCACTCTGCGACTGTTCCTCTATTTCCCTGCGAAGTACTTCGGAGGATTGTCCGGCTTGTTCCATTTGTATCCTTTATAGATGAACGCCCACCGCGGCCCGGATCTGATCCCGGATTGATCCACGGCCTTCCATCGGGCCTTCCCGATCGGGGATTTCAATGATCAGGGGAAAGGAGGTCTTGTACAGATACTGATTCACGTGCTCCCGAATCTGATGGGCGATCCGTTCGGAAAGAATGATAATGCCCAATCCCTCGGTTTTAAAGGCTGTATCCAGGGCTTCGATCGCCTCTTCGGGAGATTCGACAACCTGACCCGGCACACCGACCAGGCTGAATCCCAGCACGGTCTCCTTGTCCCCGATGGTGTAAAACTTGAGACCCAACCGCTATACCTTGCCCAAAATCATGATGGCGATAATCAAGCCGTAAATGGCGATCCCTTCAGCCAGTCCCACAAAGAGCAGCGCCCGGATGGCCAGCTCCGGTTTCTCGCCAATCGCGCCCATGGCCGCTGCGCCCACATACCCCACCGCTGCGCCCCCGCCGATCGCACCCACACCCACAGCGATCGCAGCTGCAAGAAAGGCAAATTTTACAATGTCGGGATCGGTATGTTTGGCAGTGTCACCCTGTTTTACTTCTTCCACATGAGATGTCGTATCTTGCGCAAAGACCTTGACAGCGCCGAAACCAAACACCGCGAAGATCAGGAACAGGGACAACACCCAGAGTCCGATGAGTTTTCGTTGAAATTTTTTCTGAGCCGTATTCATTGCTTTGGTTCCTCCTTGAACAATGGATATCAAAGGAACGGAAATTATATCTTTCCCAGTTCCATTTTAATCGGTTTATATTTGACTTCGCCTTCTCTGAAAAACCGGCTGAAAAATTCATAGAATTCGAGACGAACAGATTGAATGGATACCACCAGTCCTTCGAGCAGGATGATGAAGATGTTCCCAAAAATGATGATAACAACAGAGCCGACACCGCCGACTGAATCGGACAGGGAGAAAATCGCCATGGCCAGTCCGGCGTGCACCAGACCGAAAGCGGCCACACGGATAAAGGAGACGGTATTGGCCAGAAATCCCAGCGCGATTTCCATCAATTCGATAATCCCGCTGATCACACCGGTCAGCATGCCTTCGGGATAGAGTTTCTTTTTACCCTGAAACAGATGGATGATGGGCTCCCGAAAAAAGAGCAGGACAAGCGCCGTTACCAAAAGAATGGGGATGACAACTGGCAATTGTGCCCTGGCCGTCGGAGAATCGGACACGATCCGGCTGGCCATCATGATGCCGGTCCAGTACAGAAGAGCGGCCAGAAGACCCGCCTTGTCAAAGATCACATCCCAGAATTGCTTGAGGCGGACGGCGTTAATCACGTTGATGAGGATAGAGATAAAAATCATGACCATTCCAAGCGTGATGCAGACCTTGAACAACTCGGAGATGGATTCCATGGGCCGCATCCAGAGCGCCGGAAGCCAGCTCAGGCTATCAAAACCGAACAGGCTGCCGAACAGAAATCCGAAAGCCATGCTGGACGCTCCGACATAGATCAGGAGCAATCCGGCGTGTTTGCTGAAATCGGTCCTGCCTTTGAGCATCATCAACGCGCCGGTCAGAGCCAGAACCAGGCCATGTCCCACATCTCCGAACATCAGTCCGAAAATAATCAGAAAGCTGATCCCCATGATGGGTGTGGGATCGATGGTTCGATAGGCGGGCATGCCGTAGGCGGATGTAATCAGTTCAAAAGGTTTAATGAGTGTCGGATTCTTGAGCTGAACCGGCACGTCCACCCTGCCCTTTTTTACAGACTCAACATCACTGGCGGTCACGGTCTCGATGATACAGCGATTCTGGGTGGCGCGCCGGATTTCCGCAGTAAAAGTGTCACGTTGTTGACTCGGCAGCCAGCCCGAAACCAGGAAGGTGTGATCGGTTTTTCGGAAGTATTTCAATATACGTTCTTTCAGAATCGCCCGTCGCACATCATAGAGCGATTGATACAAAAAATCACGATGCTTGTGTGCAATTGTTACCAGATGTTCATGAATGCCATCCAGCTGCTCATTCAACTCTGCCAGTTGTTTATCCACATTCTGGAGCACATCCTTCGAAACCGGCTGTTCCTTTTTACTGAAATCCAGGGATTGAAATCCGGCTTCTGCAAGTGCGGACTTCAAATCGGATTGATTCCGCCGCAGGCTGATCGCAAGCAGATTGGTCAGGTCCCCAAACTCACCCAAAGGTACCAATACATGCAATATGTCGGATAATTGTCTCTTCAGGATCTCTAAATTTTCCGAAGGAATTCGTCCCGTTTCAACAGCAAGATAAGAATAGGTGTCGTGATTTTCGATGGATATATCCAGTCTGGGCAGATCGGATACATGACGCTTGATTTCGCGCAGTCGTACTGCCTCCTCCTCGATCTGATCCTTTCTTTTAATTTCGCTTTGGATTTCATCCTGGATGGCCTGTATCTGTTCATCCGTGGAAATTGAAAGCGAATTCTCTGAAGGTTTAAATCCCGTTCGATCTTTCAGCATGAGTTCGTTCATGAGTGCTTCGATGGCATCTCGTCGATTTCGCAGCGCTTCCGGCTCTTTGCCGCTGCCTCCGGTTTGAAGGGTTTGCGCCCACGATTCCATGTCTGCTGAGTCCATAACCTGCAATGTCCCCAATTGGACAATCGAATCAACCACATTTTGGAGATCGCGGTCCGAGAACAGCACGTGTATATGATCCATTTGCTCGGGTGTGAACATAAGATATCCTAATAGATCAGACGCGATTCGATCTCATCTGCGCCAAGCCCATATACTTTGCTCTGGATCAAGGTGCGGAGATTCATCATTTCGATACGAAGCAAGAGATGATACCCCATGATGGCTCCGACAGAAAATGGAAATTCCATGAATGCTTTTCGTGCTCTCTGAAAAAGGACGTGCTTAAGGAACAGTTCCAGATTCTGTATTGTGAATGGCTCATTCGGTGCACCTTGCGCGGGAATCGGAATATCCTTTGCCCATTTCGTTAAAACCGAGCCTGGATTTCCATCTGACACAATTTGACGAAGTTGATCTTCACTCAGTCGGTTTCCGCCCGGTAGCAATCGTGTCAGAATATCAGCCGAACTCATTTGATAGTATTGTCTGAAGCGCTCAATCCAGCCCAGATTTTCCAGATCAATTTCAATGCCGGCCAGTTCATGACAGATGCGTCTGTCTCGACGATTCATCCGCTTGACACTCTCGAAAAACCTTCTGATCTGCTCACGATCAATGGCCAACTCGAACGGAAAAAGTGATTTTTTAGCTTCAAACTCCGGACGGGCATCAACCAATGCATCGCGAAACGGATGTTTTTCCAGCAATCCGATGACATCATCCAGTGTGGGTGCATCCAGGATTTCATAAGCGGGAACGAGATAGAGAATCGGATCCAAAAGAAAGGCATTGGTCTCTCCCCGTTTTTGAAACCAGAAGCGCAACACCCATTTCAGGCGCTCGGCTTCAAACTTTTCGAGGATGTGATGAAAAACATTGGAGAGCGGACGGCTTGATTTGGCATGAATCAGTTGAAGACGACGCACTTCTTCTGATCGGAGTGCCATCTCCAGCCGTTCGGGATCAGGGTGTCCCATCTCCTCAATCCGGGCTTCATATCCATATTGCGAAAGCAACTGGATCAGATCGCGGAAATCGTGCGCGGCGGACAGTGCTTTGTACTGGTTTGACAGGAGCAGATTCGATCGCATGGCACGGACTTTGGCATTCAGAAATCCGTATGTATGCAATGCGCCCATTTATTTCTGTTCCCTGCCAAGAACAAGATGGAGTACCTGATCAGCTGCTTTTGTGACCTTGGCGTCATCCTTGCACAACGCCCGATCAGTTGCATCCTTCAACTGCGTTTCACGTTCTCTGATCGCCTGTTCCTCAGCATCGGCAAGCAATTGTCGCGCTTCTTTGGTTGCTTCATCCCGCGCTTTATGGTGGATGGCATTCGCTTTTTCTTCAGCCTTGAGAAGGTTCTGCTTGGCTTCCTCCCGCGCTGATTCAACACGCCGACGTGCCTCTTTCTCAGCCTGAAGAATTTGTTCAACAATTTCTTTCAAATCAGACTCCGAAACCGGATTTGAGAACCGTAGCGACGACGAAATTGTTATGGATTCGAAACATCCTCATCCAAATAGACTTCATCCTCATCCGGATTCTCAATGATGAATTCTTTGATTTTGTGATCCTTGCCGAATTCACGGATCATAAAAAAAGTACCAACAACAATGGGCAGGTAGGTCAGCAGCATCCGCCAAATAAGTACCGCAATACCACTGAGAGATTGCGGCATAAACAGCTGGAAGAAACCCAGGTAGGCAATCTCCCAGATTCCGGCGCCTCCGGGAGTTAATGCGAAATAGATAATTGGTCGTATTAAGAATTGTATCGATATGGCTCGCACAAGGCCGGGCTCAAATCCAAAACCCCAAAGGATCGCGAGCGCAATAAAATAATCAACCAGAAAAGCCATAAATATGCAAAAGGTTGCCTGGAAAAGAACCAATTTTTTTTCTCGTAAATACGTCCAGAAAATATGGCTGAACTGATCAATCTCATGAAAGACCCGCTTTTCAAGCGCAAGAATCCGCTCTTCGCTGTGCTTGAATTTCATGCTCCCCAGCCAATGCACTCCGGCTGTGGCAACCTTCTTAATCTGATCTGGATAAAAGAGTGTAATCACAAAAAAAACGAGGATCACGGCAATCGGAACCGAGATGGCTTTGATCAATTGTGTGAAGAACCGGGAGCTTTCCGCATCCTCTTTCAGGAAGATTAATATCGGAATGTTCAATAAAAATAAAAATACAGGAACAATGGAACGGAGCACTGTGATTGCCATGCTTTCGCTGATTTTCAATTTTTCCTTGTGAAGCAGATAGGCATGCATGGAAAAAGTACCAACCAGAATGGGAAGCACAGCGGCAAGCACGGTTCCCTCGAGCCGGATGATCGCGGCGCGGTGCATGGAGAGCGGAGATTCATGGCCCTGTTTGGCCAAAGTCACAAAAAAGAGGCCGTCAAAATACCAGCGAATCACGCTCAGCACAAGCAGCAGCGGAATGTAAACCAACTGAAACCGTCTCAATTGATGCCAGGTATCCGCTTCTGTCGTCCAGAACAGAATGCCGATCATGACGCTCACCGAGAGCAGAACAAAGACAACCAGTCCCTTGCGAAAATGTGATTCTTTAACGCCTAAACCCATCCCGAGTCACCGATTGTTATTTTGCGCAGTGCAGGATTGTATCCGCTGCACCATTTTAAAAACGGAATCCTAAAAAGGAATACCAAACGCAGTTTATAAAACGAAATAAAATACTGATTTTCAACGAATTTTTCAAGCAGTTTCTGGTCCTGCAGCCGGAAAATAAAAGACGAGTTTTTTAACAATTGAATCGGGATCCGGCGACATTAAAGCCTCTTTTCAATCACTTTTGCCAACCGTCGAACGCCCTCGACAATTTCATCCGTGGAAGGATACGAAAAATTCACGCGCATGTTGTGATGCCCGCCGCCATCTACGAAAAAGCAGGAGCCGATCACATAGGCAACCTTTTCATCCAGTGCATCATGGAACAGGTCCTCCGCGTCGATTGTTTCGGGCAGATAAATCCAGAGGAACAAGCCCCCCTCGGGTTGGGTCCAGTGGATATCCGGATGTTCGGGCATAAACTCGCTCAGCGCATTCAGCATGACCTCACGTTTTTCACTGTAGAGCACCACGTTTTCCCGGATATGATCATCCATCAAACCTTTTTTGCAGTAAGCCAAGGCAATGGCCTGCGTCAGTGAAGGGGTGCACAGGTCCATGGCCTGTTTGGTCATCACGAATTTATCGATCAGTTCGGGACTGGCCAGCATCCAGCCGAGACGCAATCCGGGGAACAGGGTTTTGGAGAACGTATGGAGCGAAATCACATATCCCTGATCCTGATCCAGTTCATAAAATGAGGGGATGGATTTTCCAACGTACCTCAGGGCACGATAGGGTGTGTCTTCCACGATCAGGACTTTGTACTCCCGTGCCAGTTGAAGCAGCTTTTTCCGACGCTCAAGGCTCATGGTCACACCGGCCGGATTCTGAAAATCAGGAACCACATAGATAAACTTGGGCAGATCTCCGTGGATGCGCATGGCATCCAGCGCCTGTTCGACCTGTTCAACGACCATCCCCTCCTCATCCACATCAACACCTTTGAAGGTAGCGCCGCTGTTCTTGAATGCTCCGAGCGCGCCGACGTAGGACGGACGACCGACAATCACCCGGTTCCGCCGGTTGAGAAAAACACGGGAGACCAGATCCAGGCCCTGCTGCGAGGCATTGGTAATGAGGATGTTCCGGGGCGTGGTTTGAATACCATCCTGGCTCAACATCTCAACCAGCGTATCCTTGAGTGCGGGAAATCCTTCAGTGGGTCCGTACTGCAGCGCCCATTTCCCTTCTTTTAAAATCACTTCCCTGGCCAGATCGGCGATCTGTTGCGTGGGAAAGGTTTCCGGTGAGGGAAGCCCGCCCGCAAACGAAATGATGCCGGATTGCTGGGTCAGCTTGAGAAGTTCCCGTATGACCGAGCGTTTCGCGCCCGTTGCGCTGATTGAAAATCGGCTGAGCAGCCAGGTGTACATACCATCCTCCGTTATAGACAAAATTGTGGTAAAATATCTGAAACCTTTTCAAGGCTCATGGCGTTATAGTATGTTCCAACACATTTATCAACTCTTTTTCTCCCTCCCAACCCTCAGCGTCGAAAGCGGACGCTGGGGGTTCTTCCTTTTGTGGATACTGGATTGTATACGATCCGAAAACCAAATGCAAGGATTTTCCATTAAAAAAGCCCCAAAGATCCGGGATCCTTGAGGCTTTGATATCATGATTGGATGGCTTAGTACATGCCACCCATGCCGCCACCCGGAGGCATCGCGGGCATGGCCGGAGGATTCTCTTCCGGTTTCTCTACAATAACAGCCTCTGTAGTCAGGAGCAAACCAGACACACTCGAAGCATTCTGCAGGGCGATACGAACGACCTTGGTCGGATCGATCACACCATCAGCGATCAGATCACCATACTTTTCAGTCCGGGCATTGAAACCATAGCTGCCTTCATTGTCAAGCAGTTTGGCTACCACGATGGAGCCTTCCAGACCGGCATTGTTGACGATCTGACGCACAGGTTCTTCAAGCGCGCGGCGGACAATATCTACACCGACTTTTTCATCACCTTCAACCTTGACCTTATCAAGTGAGGCGATTGATCGAAGCAGCGCCACGCCACCACCGGGGACAATCCCCTCTTCCACTGCAGCGCGGGTGGCATGCAGGGCGTCTTCCACGCGGGCCTTCTTCTCTTTCAGCTCCACTTCTGTGGCAGCGCCCACGTTCAGGACAGCCACACCGCCGGCCAGCTTGGCCAGACGTTCCTGCAGTTTTTCCCGATCATAATCGGATGTGGTGCCTTCGATCTGTTTCTTGATCTGTGCGATCCGGCCCTGGATGTCCTTGGCCTCTCCGGCACCTTCAACGATCGTGGTATTGTCCTTGTCAATCCGGACACGCTTGGCCGTACCGAGATCATCCAGCGTGGCGTTCTCCAGTTTGAATCCAGCCTCTTCGGCAATCACACGGCCGCCGGTCAGGATGGAAATGTCTTCCAGCATGGCTTTGCGGCGGTCACCGAATCCGGGAGCCTTGACAGCAGCCACTTTCAGGGTGCCTTTCAGCTTGTTCACGACCAGTGTGGCAAGCGCTTCGCCTTCCACATCTTCGGCAATGATCAGCAGGCCTTTGCCCATCTGAGCGACTTTTTCCAGGACGGGAAGCAGATCCTTCATGGCACTGATCTTCTTGTCATGAATCAGAATCATGGGATCATCCATTTCAACTTCCATATTCTCGGCATCGGTCACGAAGTACGGAGAAAGGTATCCGCGATCAAACTGCATACCCTCAACCACATCCATATTGGTTTCTGTCGTCTTGGCTTCTTCAACCGTGATCACGCCGTCCTTTCCGACCTTGTCCATAGCATCGGCAATCAAGGTGCCGATGGTCTCGTCATTGTTCGCGGAAATGGTAGCCACCTGTGCAATTTCTTTCTGATCAGTCACGGTTTTGCTCAGTGACTGGATGTTTGCGACAACGGCTTCAACGGCCTTCTCGATACCGCGTTTCAGATCCATGGGATTCGCACCGGCAGTCACGTTGCGCATGCCTTCATTGAAAATGATCTGCGCCAGTACGGTCGCGGTCGTGGTTCCGTCACCGGCTACGTCGGATGTTTTGGAAGCCACTTCTTTCACCATCTGCGCACCCATGTTCTCCATGGGATCTTCAAGTTCAACTTCTTTGGCCACAGTCACACCGTCTTTGGTCACGGTCTGTGCACCGAATTTTTTCTCAATCACCACATTGCGGCCCTTGGGTCCCAATGTGACCTTCACAGCTTCAGCCAGCTGGTCAACGCCCTTTTTAAGCGCCTGACGGGCCTCTGCACTGTATTCAATGATTTTTGCCATAATTCTAAATCCTCCTTAAATAATCTGTTTCTTGAAATGCCTTACACGATGGCGAGGATATCACTCTCGCGCACGATCAAATATTCTACATTATCCACAGTCACTTCCGTTCCGGAATACTTGCCATAGAGGACCATGTCGCCTTTTTTCACCGTCATGGCGATTGTCTGACCCGCATCTGAAATTTTGCCGGGGCCCACAGCCACAATCTCACCCTTCTGGGGCTTTTCTTTGGCTGTATCGGGAATAATGATTCCGCCTTGAACTTTCTCTTCTGCGTCGGCAGGTTTGATAACCACCCGGTCAGCTAAAGGTTTGATGTTCATTGACTACCCTCCTTAAATAAATGTTATTTTGAATCATACGTGTTGACTTCTTAGCACTCTTATGAATAGAGTGCTAATTTTTTTCCATCGCATAATATATGCATTTTTTTCAAAATGTCAAGTAAAATTTAATGCAAACAGGCAGGATTTTGTTCCGGAAATAATTTTGGAAGGATAGCAAAAAGTGCCACGCACTTGTAATTCACCTCGCGGGCCATAGAGTTTGGACAAAGGTGGGGAACACCTTCGCCGGCGTCAGTCATTTTAAAGTAGAATATCAGATCCTTCCGAAGGCTGACAGGCTTCGGAGGATAGAATGATTCATCTTCTATGAGATGTCGCCCACTGCAATTTTTTTCGCAGCACATCAAAAAAATTATGTCCCTCAAACTTGATAAGCTGGATATCCGCTGCTCCGCGCGTCACCTCAATCTCGGTATTGGGATGAACCTGACTCATGACCTGACCATCCACGCTGACAAAGGCATCCTGATCCGGGGATTGCATTTTCAAACAGATCTTGGATGTCGCGGGGATCACGGTCGGCCGGGCGGTCATGGTATGGGGCGAGATTGGATTGAAGATGATGGATTCAAGAGACGGAAAAATGATCGGTCCTCCAGCTGCCAGGGAATAGGCCGTGGAACCCGTGGGTGTGGCGAGGATTATGCCGTCTGTAAAAAACGTTCCGAAATACTGATCATCCACCGTGGCCTCAATGCGGATCATGCGGGGTATACCGCCACGCGCCATGACCACGTCATTAAGCGCCTGGTAGGAGCAGGAGGATGATTCTGTTTTCAAACAGGCCTGCAGGGTTAATCGCTTTTCTATATAATAATCGCCTGAAAGGACAGCTTCCATTCGTCCGAACAGCTCATCAGGCGACACGTCCGCCAAAAATCCGAGGCTGCCAAGATTCACACCGAGAAGCGGCTTTTGTACATCTCCCATCAATCGGGCCGCGGCCAGCATGGTGCCGTCCCCGCCCATGGCAATGACCACATCACTGGCCCTGGCAAAATCGGATGGATTCACTGCTTTTACATTTGGAGATGGATTTTGTAAATATGTGTGTAATTCAGAAATCACCACGATTTGGACAGAACGCTCTTGCAGCCAGTCCAGAAAATTCTGAAGTGTTTCCCGAACAGTTTCTTTATCAAGATTGGCAAATATTCCGATAGCCATTTTCTTCATCCGGAAAGGATCATAATTTGGACGGACTGGCGGTTTGCGGCACGGATTCCCTGACCAGATCCATGCAGGCATTTGCCAAACTTTCCACATCAAGATGCAGATCACTGAATAACTGGCACAAACTGCCATGCGGTACGAATCGATCCGGCAACCCGAATCGCTTAAACCGAACATTGGCTCCCAACTCGGGAAGAATTTCCGCAACCGCGCCTCCCAGACCGCCGACAACCGTATTATTCTCAATCGTCGCAATTACCGGAACGGTTTCGGCAACCTCTCTGATCATCGCCTTATCAAGAGGTTTGACAAATCGCATGTTCACGACTTTTGCGGAAACGCCTTCTTGCTTTAGCATCTCCGCCACATCCAGCGCGGGTATCACGCGATCGCCAATCGCCAGCAAAGCGAGATCATTTCCCTCACGCAGAACGTCACTTCGACCAATCGGCAGGACCTCCGGCTTTTCCGGGATAGGAAGCCCGTAGCTCTCGCCGCGCGGATAACGAATAGCGATCGGACCATCCTGGTACCGGATTGCGGTCCACAACATATTACGAAGTTCGACCTCATCCTTGGGAGCCATGATCACGAGGTTCGGGACGAGTCGGAGATAGCTCAAATCGAAACTGCCATGATGGGTTGGACCATCATCCCCCACAATTCCGCCGCGATCCATGACGAAAATCAGCGGGATTTTTTGAAGCGCCACATCATGAATGACCTGGTCATAGGCCCTCTGAAGAAAGGTGGAATAAATGGCGACAATGGGACGAAATCCCTCGAGCGCCATACCTGCCGCGAAAGTCACGGCATGCTGTTCAGCGATGCCCACATCAAAAAACCGATCCGGACAGGCGCGGGCCAGATGGATCAATCCGGTGCCATGCGCCATGGCTGCGGTGACGCCCACCACTCTGGGATCCTGTTCAGCCAGCTCGACAACCGTCTTTCCAAAAATTTCGGTGTACGAGGGATGAGACCTGCACTGGGATTTGCCCGTTTCAGGACAAAAGGATCCCAGACCGTGAAACTTGGTGGCGTCCTCTTCCGCGAATTTATATCCCTTGCCTTTCATGGTCAGAACATGCAGCAGAATGGGCCCTTTGAGATCTTTAATATTTTTAAAGGTGGAAACAAGTGCATTGACGTTGTGACCGTTGATCGGTCCGAAATAGCGGAACCCGAGTCTTTCAAACAGAAGCGCAGGAGCAACCATGGCCTTGATTCCCTCCTCGATCCGCTGCACCAGTTGCCGCACCTTCTTGGATCCCAGCGGTAATTTCCCGGTCAGGTTCCAGATATCTTTTTTAACACGGTTATAAATCGGTGTTGTAATGACCTGGGTGAGCGCTTTGGATATGGCGCCGACATTGGGAGAAATGGACATGTTGTTGTCGTTCAGCACAACGATCAGATCCCGTTTGCATCCGCCTGCGTTGTTGAGTCCTTCAAACGCGATACCGCCCGTCATGGCCCCGTCCCCGATGACGGCAATGACCTTGTGCCCCCCCTGGTTCAAATCGCGCCCCGTTGCCAATCCCAAAGCAGCCGATATGGACGTCGAGGCGTGACCCACGCCGAACGCATCGTATTCACTCTCGGATATTTTCGGAAAACCGCTGATTCCCCTGAATTGGCGCAATGTGTGGAACCGCTCCTTGCGATTGGTGAGAATCTTGTGTACATAAGCCTGATGTCCGACATCCCACACAATCTTGTCTTTGGGTAAATCAAAGACATGATGCAGGGCAAGGGTTAACTCCACGGCACCCAGATTGGGTGCCAGATGCCCGCCGGTTTTCGACACATTCTGGACGAGAAAAGCGCGCATTTCATCCGCCAGTTTCGGCAGGTCTCTCTGCGGAATTTTCAGAAAATCATCTCGGGTCCTGATTTGATCAAGCAGCTGGGTCATTGTCTGTTTTCTATTCTTTCATGGTTGAACTGATATCGTCAAGGTGGATTTCTCCGGAATCATCTCTGGACACTTGCTCGATGCGAAGCTGGGCCCGTTCGAGAATATCAGTGCATTGCCGGATCAACTGAATCCCATCCTCATAGGTTTTTAAAGCGTCCTCAAGAGAGATCTCTTCGGATTCCAATTTTTCCACAACCGCCTGCAATGCCTTGAATGTCTCTTCAAAATTTTGTGTCCTGGCTTTGGCAACCATGTGTCTATTCCTCTGCGGTCTGGACAGATTCTACCTGACCGACGGCACTTCCTCTGGCAAATTGCATTTTTACCCTGTCAGAGGATTTCAGGAGTGAGGCATCCCGCAAGGATTTGGGATCATCCAGTCTTGTCACCACACTGTATCCCCTGTTCAAAATGGCCTCGGGATTCAGTACCGCGATCTTTTCCTGCAGGATATTGCACTGAGACTGCTTTCCATGCAGGACTTGCTCCATCCGGGATTCATGGATTCTGGACACCTCATCCAGTCTCATTCTGTATTGCCGGATCAGATCCTCAGGCCTACGAAATCCCCATCGGGTTTGCAGGCCTTCCATTTGCAGCTGAAATCCCGATATCAATTGGACAATCGACTGTTCAAAACGTTCATGATATCCGGCAAGAATTTCAAACAATTCGTCCCGGCTTCTGATCGCCAGCTCCGCTGCGGCAGAAGGGGTTGGCGCCCGGACATCCGCCACAAAATCACTGATCGAAAAATCAATTTCATGACCCACGGCGGAAATAACGGGAATCCTGGATTCGAAAACGGCCCGTGCGACCACTTCTTCGTTAAAGGCCCAGAGGTCTTCGAGCGAGCCCCCTCCCCGCCCCACAATCATCACATCCGCGTCGCCCTGTTCGTTCAGGCTGCGGATGCCCTGGGCAATCTCCTCGGCGGCAACCGCCCCCTGAACATGGACGGGGCAGAGTAGAACGCGAAGGGCCCCGAATCGCCGCTGAAGCACACTGAGTATGTCCCGAATCGCGGCTCCGGTTGGAGAAGTGACCACACCGATGCACGCTGGAAATTCCGGAATCTCCTGTTTATGCAGCGGATCGAAAAGCCCTTCATCGGACAGCCGCTGCTTGAGTTGCTCAAAGGCAGCCTGCAGCTCGCCCACACCCGCCGGCTGCATGCGATGCACATCAATCTGATACCGGCCCTGACGCTCATAGAGGGTCAGGCTTCCGAAGATTTGGACCTTCATCCCGTCTTGCGGCTCGAACAACAGGCTCTGATTCTTGCCGCGCCACATGACACAGGATATCTGCGCATCCGCGTCCTTCAGCGAAAAATAAAGATGTCCGGATCGATGGCGCAGAAAATTCGATATTTCGCCCTCAATCCAGACAGAAGGAAAAACTTCCTCCAGGGTCAGCCGAATATCACGGGTGATCTCGGAGACAGAATAAACCCTCCGCTGGGAGGGTTTATTCAGGTCCGTTAGATCCATTTGCGCATCATCGATCATTTCACTTTCTTTTTATGTCGATTCTTGCGAAGTCTCTTTTTTCGTTTATGTGTTGCGATTTTATGACGTTTGCGTTTTTTTCCGCAGGGCAAGTACAATCCCCCCTTTCAATCGATTAATCTATATATAATAATTGTAAACCTAATCCTGTTGCGACGATTGTTCATCCAAATCAAAAAGTTCAAGCTCCCCCATAGGGCCGATTCTGGGTTTTTCGGAATCGGATTTGAACTGGCCGCTCTCTTTCAGTGCCTTGAGCACCTCTTCTTTCAGATGACCGGACGGTTTAAAATCCGGGACCATGCGATGCGGAATAAACATCATCTTGCCCGTTTTGGGATTGGGCGTCTGCTTGGCCTTGCGCTCTCGCAGACAAAACGTTCCGAATCCGCGCAGCTCAACCCGGTCGCCGTTTTTCAAAGCATAGCTGACCGTGGACAGAAAACCATCCACGACCGCGGCGGTCTCGTGCTGGGTAAGGCCAGTGCCCTTTGCAAGGATCTCAACAATATCAGTCTTGGTCATGATCCCAATCCCGATTTAATGATAGAGATATTTCAACTGCGCACCCTGCCGACCCTGCAGGATGTTCTCAGCCTGCTCGAACAGCAGATCAAAAACCGTGGTTCGGCGAATCCGTTCTTTCACGATCGTGGGTTCACCATCAATTCCGGCCATTTCAGCCGCCAGATCGACGGCGTCCTCGTAATAGCCCAGCAGATCGACCAGTCCGTTTGCCAGGGCCTGGCGACCGGTAAACACGCGTCCGTCCGCCACTTTGTTGACCTTGGATTTTGACATCTTCCGCTCATCCATCACAACCTGGACAAACTGATCATAGGCATCGTCAACCCAAGCCTGTAAATACCGCCGGTCCGCTTCTGTCATGTCGCGATGCGGCGAGCCCGAATCCTTGTATCGGCCGCTCTTGATGATCTCAAAGTCGATACCGATTTTTTCAAATAAATCTTTTGTATTGAGAAACTCGGCTATGACACCGATGCTGCCTGTGGTCGTTCCCGGTCCGGCCATGATGGTATCCGCACCGCAGGCGATGTAGTACCCGCCCGAGGCTGCCAATGATCCCATGGAAGCAATCACCGGTTTGCCTGAATCACGCACGGTTTTTACGGCATGATAGATTTCCTGGGCCGGAGCGACAACCCCGCCCGGCGTGTCCAGATGAAGAATGATGGCTTTGATGGATTTCTGCTCGCCGTAATCCTTGATTTGCCGGACGGCCCTTCGAGAATCATAGATCGTGCCAAAGATCTCGACCACGGCAACCTTGTCCCCTTTTGCCGAGATCCCCACGCCTTCATAACGGCTCTTGGTATAGTTATACTGAGCAATCACATATACAAGAAGCAGTGTGATGACAACAATGCCTCCCCCAATAAGCCAGTCTCTTCTCTTCCTTGACACGCGCGGATTCGACTCCTGTTTATCAGTTATCCTGTACAACATCGTTTTCAATTGGATACATACAGGATAAAATATTGAGGACGTTTATACTTAGCCCGTTCTCGTTTTAGACCAATCATTATACATATATTTTACTAAAAAGTCAACCTGAAAGCCCCGAACAGCCAAATTGCATTTCTTCCGGGTTGGAATATTTACAGCATAAAAAAGCCGGCCTTGAAACCGGAAGGCCAGCTTTCTTGTGGAATGGAAATAATCAGATTTTACAGAATCGCTCCGCCTTCTTTCTTGGGTGCGGCTGAATCGGCCGGTCTCGATGACGCTTTTTTCGCTCCTCCGATAACAGGGACAATCACCCGAATCACAACACCCTGGTCCTTTGTATCAGACACACCCACCTTGGCTCCAAATGGCTGGAACAGCTTTTCACAGACCGTCAATCCAATCGGTTTGCATTCGGTTGGATCCGGTACATATCCGGGATCAACCACTGAGGACAAATGCTCATGAAAATGAACGGCGGACGGTGCCTGTATTTCAACATCAATACCGTTCTCTTTCAGTGTGGATGTGATGGAGATTTCACGACGCCTGGGCGCCTCCATCGAAAGTAATCCTGCTCGAAGCACGGTGCCAAATGCCAACGACAGGTCGGGCCCATAGCCCTTGATTGTGGGCAGATCGGGTGCAAACCAGGTCTGGATTCCAAATCCTTTCAGGTCTGTCATCTTCTCAAGATAGGCCAGCTCCTGGCACAGGACTTCATTCAGATTCCATGGACGGTGGCTCGTATCCAGATCCCGAACATTCTTGTCAATCAAATCCTTCATGAATTTTTCAGTGGACTGCCACTCAGCAAGCATGGGCTCGATCTTTTCCTTCTCCTGGGCATTGCGTTCAGCCAGATCGCGCAGATAAGTCACCGTATTGCTTTGTCTGCCGAGGACTTGAGTATAAAAATTCTGATGGCTGTTTGTCAGTTGTTTGAGTTGTTCTTTCAGGCTTGCGATCAGTTCCTGAATTTTCATATCTTCAAGCGCAAGTTTGCGTTTTTGAATATCGCGGGCCGTATGGAGGATCAATTGTTTGCCCGCGATCTTGATCCACTTTGCGCTGACCTCAAGGTGAAGAATCAATCCCTCATGGTTTTTCCAGCGTGCTTCATAGCGACAAATCCCGTTATCCAACCAGGCTTTGCGTATATCCTCGATTTGCTCTCCATCGACCTGCAATTGCTTTAACTGCATATTCTTGAGTTGCGCGAGGCTGTACCCGGAAAGCAAAGACATGGCCTGATTACAGAGGATGAATCGCCCGTCCTCAGTGGTCAGATAAACCGCGTCACTCAGGTTCTCCATGATAAGATTATACTTGTTGGATGATTTCTTAAGCATCTCCTGAAATTTGCCAAGATTGGAAGAAAGCTGCACTTTCTCCATCCGAAGACGTTCGTAGCGTTTTCGCTCAATCCCGCTGAGATACCCGATCACCGGTCCGAGTATAAAAAAGAGAACCCAGGCCCAGTCTGCGCCACTGGCTTTTGCGTATAGATATTTCAGTCCAAGCGCAATGGCCATTCCAAAGATGCTGCCAACCACCAGGTTCTGTAAAACAGGATTGATTTTCTTTTTAGCTTTGCCTTTTTGTTTTGGCATGGAAACATCCCTTTCAAAAAGAACGAATCAGCTTCTCAACAGCATTTGAATGGATACACACCCGATGGTGCATGGTCGGGTTGAATTAATCAAAATATAGAAAAAAAACTTGCTGCATGCAATCGTGATTTAATTTAGCGCATTGGAAGAAAAATTTCAATCATTTTCTGCTTGACATTCATTATTTTGAAATGTAGACTGTGTCATCTTATCATGGATTTGAATAACAAGCGTCCCTGAGTCTAGAAGGAGCCTATCTTGATTTCAACGTTCTATATCCGGCGAAAATCCGACGATCCGGCCGCGGAAATTCTGTACAACCGATTAAAAACCGAGGGTCATCCTGCTCTTGAACAAGTCAGGATGGAGCGTGCCATCCGTCTTGAGGGTTTGGATGCAGCGGCCTCGGATCGATTGGAACCGCTGCTTTGCAATCCTGTATCTGAAACCATATCGCATGTATCCGAACTGGATCCGTCGGACGGGCCTGTTTTTGAGATTGGATATCAGCGCGCCGTGACCGATCCGGAAACGCCTTCGATTTTACACGGAGCGGAATCTCTGGAGGTGGAAGGCCTGGAGTGGGCCCGTATCGCGCATCGCTATCAATTTATCGGGCTCAAGGAAAACGAGGCCTCGGAAATTGTGCAGCATTATCTTTTTAATCCGCAAGTTCAGGTCATTTTGAAAGAGGATGAGGCGTGGGACACCCTGAAGCCGCAGGGTCAGGCCGGTCCGGTTGAACATGTCTCTTTGCTTGGATTATCGCATGACGAATTGCTCCAGCTGAGTGAAGACCGGCGCCTTTTCATGTCTGTGGAACAGATGGAAACTTTGCAGGAAATCGAGGAAAAGCTGGACAGACCGTTTACAGATGCCGAACTTGAAATGTTCGCCCAGACCTGGTCGGACCACTGCTTTCATACGACTTGGAAAAGTCTGGGGCTTTTGAAAAAACTGCAGAATGCGACAAATGAAATCAATCACCCTCTGGTTCTTTCGTCCTTTGAGGATAACGCGGGTGTCATGGATTTTTACGACGGATGGGCATTGACCCTGAAAGGAGAAACGCATAATTCTCCGTCAGCAGTAAGTCCCTATGGCGGCATCATGACCAAGCACGGCGGGGTGATCCGCGACACGCTGGGATGCGGTCAGGGCGCCAAGCCAATCGGGGGCAGCACAGTCATGGGGTTGGGCGATCCGAAAATGGCGTGGGAGGATGTACCGGTTGGTGCGCTTCATCCGCGAACCATTTTAATGGAATCCATCCGCGGCACGGCCGATTATACCAATCCCATGGGCATCCCCATGATGTTCCCGGCGTATCGTTTTCATCCGGGCTATACGGGCAAATGTTTCGCCCTTGGACATTCGGTGGGATTTATCCCGTCGAATCGCGCGCCAAAAGGCAAACCGAAACCCGGGGATCTGGCGATTCTGGTGGGCGGCAAAACGGGTCGGGACGGATTGCATGGGGCTACCGTAAGTTCGGGATCCATGACCAGCGAAACCTCTGTGGTGGATGCGGCCCATGTCCAGATCGGCCAGCCCATCGAAGAGCGCAAATTCATGGAGGCCATCCCCGTGCTTCGCGATCGGGACTGTCTGCACGCGGTCACGGATCTGGGAGCCGGGGGCTTGTCCTCAGCAGCGGGAGAGATGGGTGCGGACACGGGCGTCTTTATTAATCTCGCACGCGTGCCCCTGAAAACCGAGGGCATGCGGCCCTGGGAAATCTGGATCTCCGAAAGCCAGGAACGCATGCTGCTCTGCGTGCCCCCGAACAAGGTCGATCTCGCGTTTG
>Ga0272444_10001958_pt1 | contig 19305 bp, 13 predicted proteins | sample SSMForm13_FD_201033 | JGI IMG/M metagenome (GOLD analysis project Ga0272444, IMG submission 201033) | Marine sediment archaeal communities from Little Sippewissett salt marsh, Falmouth, MA, United States - SSM-Form-13 | ecosystem: Environmental > Aquatic > Marine > Wetlands > Sediment ... | reverse complement strand
CGGGATCTGGCATGGAGCGAACTGGACGTTTCTCCTCTGGGGCCTTTACCACGGGGTGTTCTTGATGATCGAACGAGCCACCCATCTCCGGGACATCTCTCCCCAAAAATATACATTTGTACGAAGAACCGTCACCCTATTCATTGTGATGGTGGGGTGGGTGTTGTTTCGTTCGGAGAATATTTTTCTGGCAAAAGATTTCCTGACAGTGATGTTTACGCCGATCAACCTGCCGCTCTCATATGAACTCCGTCTGGCCTTGAACTATCGAAACGTTATTTTTATGCTTACAGCCGCAATTTCTTTTTTGCTGCCGGCCAGGTTTTCAGGAACAGAGTTCTTAATGAGCCACAAGAGACCCCTGTTGGCGATTGCGGGTATAATTGCAATCCTGGTGCTGCTTCCATACAGTGCCGCTCTGATTGCAGACGGATCGAGCACCCCTTTTATTTACTACCGGTTCTGAGAATAACATGAGAAAACTGCTTTCATTGATATTTGTTTTTCTTTTGCTTGCTCCCTTCGGACTGCAGGTAACCGGACTAAATTTTTTCAGCCCTGTTGATAAACTGGGGATAAAACCGCCCCGGCTTTCCAGGCAGGGTTTTTTAGACAATGACTACTACCGCTCTTTCGACCAGTACTTCAATGACAGCTTCTCACTTCGCGGGCCACTGATCCTTGCAAAAAACTGGCTCGACTACCACTTGTTCAGTACCACAGACTCCTGCGAGGTCCACATAGGCAAGGATGGATGGCTTTATGACTTTAAATCCATAAAAGACTACAGGAAAGAAGCCTGCAATCACGAGGCATATGCCAAACAACTTGTCTTGGAACTTCATGCTCTTGAAAAGATTATCGAGGCTTCGGGTCGCCGGTTCTTCTTCTCCATTGCTCCGAGCAAGTCCACTATTTATCCGGAGTTTGTGGGTTTTGTGCCCAAGGGGGACCCGTGCGACAGCAGCCTGTATGACATGTTTTTGAAAAACATCACGTTACACCCGATGAAAAGTTTCGTGAGGCTTGACGCACCCTTAAAGGATGAAAAAAAGAAAGGTGCGCTGCTGTATGACAAGACAAGCATCCGGTGGAACCGCCTGGGCGCGATGGTTGCCACAAAAACCATCTTCAAGGAAGTTCTTGACGGCAGGGGAGAGTCGCCCGTTATGGATTTCGCCTCCTTCGGACCTACGGTCTCCAGAGACCTGACCGGCAAACTCATGGGGCTTTCGGTTGTGGGTGAAGAGAAACATATCAGACACTTCAGGAGGTTCGACCGGGCCGGTTTGCCTTCGGCGGTGGTTTATGGTGACTCCTTTATGTCGGATCTAATCCATTGCCTGGCAGATAAATTTAAAAAGCTTGACATGATTTCCACGGACTGCATTCCGTCAAGAAAGCACGGGGAGAATTTGAAGTCGTACGACGTTATTCTGGTTGAGAGGGCCGAGTCCGAAATGGAAACCCTACAGATTGAAATCGACAGAATTTTCTCCGCACTGGAGACAGAAGAACTATCCTTGGACAGGCGCCGTCTCGATCTTAAGGATGTATTGCCAGTTTCTCAGATTTCTCTAAAAGCCCGAGTGGACGGCATGGCAATAAAATCTGTGGGCGCCGATTCCATTTTCAAATTTATCTCCGTTCCCGGTTCGAACCACGGGACCTTCAGAGTGCTAAAGCTCTCGATTGAATCCCCTCGCCCGGACATCATGACCATCGAGTACCTGGCCGATCCGCCCCACGTGATACAAAAACCTCTCAAAACCGGAGCCACGAAAGTCTATTTACCGCTGCCCTTTGGGGACTCTTTATGTCTGCGCATCAACCTGGGAAAAACGGTAGGGTTCTTCATGCTGCAATCGGCAGAGATACTCGAATTTTTAAACAACTCTGATAGCATGTGTCCGGTGGGAGAAACGCCCGTCATAGCCATGACCGACCCGGAGGACGGGGATACTTGCGTACACATGTGTCCGGTGGGAGAAACGTCCGTCATAGCCATAACCCACCCGGAGGACGGGGATACTTCCCCGCACCGCGGAGGAAATACGGACAGGGTCATCCCGGACACTGATACGGTCCCGCCGGTTGCCGTAAAAACCAGGCGGCATTCAGACAAGACCTCCGGTGAAATAATGCCGCAGGCGGTGAAAGAATTTTCTGGAGAGAAATCTTCGATTGCCGTGACCGACTATGAAGACGGACGAATTTTTCAGCGCAGGGGCGATAGCGGGGACATCGTTGTCTCGGGTACCTACACCGGAATGCCTGTGGCTGTACAGGCCAGGGTGGTTAGGCATGGCACTTCCGAGGAAATCGTACCATGGTCTGTGGTCGATGCATGCCCGAAAAACGGTATTTTTTTAGGGAAGCTTGCCGGTGTACCCCAGGGCGGTTGGTATAATATACAAACGCGAAATAGCAAAAACCATGATATATCCAGTCGCGGATCGCACAAATGGGCCGTAGGGATACTTGTGGGATGCATTGGCCAGTCCAACATGAAGGAATGGTTCCATACGGGTGAAAACGTCACGTCACATTCACTGATCCGGAAACATACCGATAAGGGATGGTCTGAGCTGGGCATGAAAGGCAATGCGGCGATTGCTTTTGGAAACAGACTCATAGAGCGACTCAACATACCTATCGGTCTTCTTGATTATTCCGTAAACGGATCAGGGTTGAGGAAAGAGGCGGACTGGGGCATGGACTACTGGGAGAATATGCGGTCAGGCTCCATTTACAACCGCTTCCTGGCCGGCGTTTCAGCGGTGGGCGGCGACCTGGAGTATGTTATATGGATGCAGGGCGAAGCGGACGCCGCGCGCGGTACGGTCACCGAGGCCGAGTACAGAGCTTCTCTCGAAAGTTTTATCACCCACCAGGTAAGGGCTGACATCGGCAACGGTTCAAATCAGGCAAACCTGCCGTTCCTTATCGTAATGATGATTAAACGGCCCAGGGGTAAAGACGGGCCGCATCAAGCAATACGCAACGCCCAGAATCACGTTGCCGAGAATGTACCCGATTGCTATCCGGCGGCTACGACCTTGGATCTTGAAAACCATGGCAGGCAGCACTTGGCCCCGGATGCATATACTACCCTTGGACTCAGGGTCGCCCAAACGGTTTTATATATTTTGGGTAAGGAGAGCTATTATCGGGGTCCGCGGGTGAGTGCCGTAAACCGGGTAGACATCCGCACCATAGACGTGACCATAAAGCACTGTGGCGGGACTGATTTTACACCGTTCCATGGGATTGCCGGATGGGAGGTTTTGGCAGACGAAACTCCCTTACCTGTTTCCGAAATTTTTCGGCGTGACGCGGAAACCATCAGGATCATCCTCAAGGACCCCCTTGCCGGCAACCCAAAAATCCGCTATCTGTATGGTGCAATGCCGAATACCACCCGACCTGTCCTGGACAACTCAGTGTTGGCGCTTCCCCTTGAAGAATATCATTAGCCCGTGATTATGACGGTCTCGTAAAAAGTCCAACTTCTGCGTTGTGCTGCATTTCGCAATCATTCAACGTACGAAAAGTACGCTCCCTATGGGACCGGCGGATAGCCGATGATTACAAAATTTGCACGCCTTGAATTTAAACTTTTTACGAAACCGTCTAAATCGGACTTTTTACGAGTTCATCAATTATTGTTTGCTCTTTTTTATATTTTCAAGCCTTTCCAAAAGTGTTTTGGCTTTTTGGATATCTTTTTCTACATCTTTGTATTTAGGATCCATTGCAGAAACGAGTTCCCATTCCCTGACGGCTTCAGGCAATTGCTGGTTTCCATAGTATGAGAGACCTCTGTTGTAATGGGTTTCCATGTAGATTTCGCCGCTTTTCTTGATATAGTCCTGGCACTTCTCACAGTCCTTATTGTAACTAAAAGATGTTTCAAAGTTCTTTTTCGCTGCCAGATAATCCTCCTTTTTAAACAGGACTATCCCATACTGAAAGTGCGTATTGTAAAGGTATTCACGGGCGGATTTGTCATCAGGGTTGGCATTTAATACCTTATTAAATTCAACAATAGCGGCCGGGTATTCTTTATTATTAAAGTGTTCAATACCAAGAGATCGATAATCTGCCACTTCATCAACTGGCTCTTCTGGCTCTTCCTCTTCCAGGCCTTCATCCTTTTTTTCTTCCTCTTCCAAAAGGACGGATTCCGGCGCCTTAACCTCTTCGGTTTTAATCTCATGTTTTGATGCTAAAAATGGCATTTCTTCTATTGCAGGAACTTTTATTTTTTGACCCACCGTTATCTGGGTTGCATCGGACATGTTATTAAATTTAGCTATAATCGGAAATTTTTTATAATCCCCGTAATATGTCTTAGCGACCATCGAAAGGCTTTCGCCCGGTTTGATTGTGTGAATAATATACTTTTTACCCGTCTCAATTTCCTGTTTTTTCGTTAATAAGGGCACTCCATCAAGTTCAGGAACTTTTATTTTTTGGCCCACCTCTATCCGGGTTGCATCGGACATGTTATTAAATTTAGCTATAATCGGAAATTTTTTATAATCCCCGTAATATATCTTAGCTACCATTGAAAGGCTTTCGCCCGGTTTGATTGTGTGAATAATATATTTTTTTGCGGGGATCTTTGCCCTGGGTTTTATCGCTCTCAAAGCATTTTCATGATCCGGCTGAAGCTGCAATGTTGTTAAGAACTCTTTACGAGCCAATTGATATTTCCCCTTTTTGCGTAATTTTAACCCGTTGCGATAGTGTTTTTCCGCTAATATTCGCATATTTTTTTCAAGCCGGCCTTTTTTCTCTATCGCCTCCTTGTTCTTGGGGTCAACAGTAAGCGCCAGTTTATACTGCTTCAAGGCGGGCACCAGATCGCCTTTGTTTTCATAATCCTGCCCACTTCGAATATAAGTCTGAACCAGTTCTTCCTTTTGAGGTCCAGTGAATTTTTCTTTAATCCCGGCACATCCCCCTATCATTACCCCTATCAACACACCTAAGATAAGTACTCTGATTTTTTTCATAATGATCTCACTTTAATGAAATTTTATGGAAACTTTTCAAAACGGAAACGAAAGTCTTCATATCCCTTTTCAATATCTGGGTCCTCCTCAAGGTAAGCGGATCGGCAAAAAATGGGTTGCTCCCCTTTTTTACCGTCACCGCAACCCGATAACCTAAGCGTCTGGTTATTTCTAACACATTTTGATTGTGTCGTCCATAAGGAAAAGCCAGGAAAATGGTATTTTGTTCCAGCTTCTTATCGATGATTTGTTTGGATACACGGAGTTCCTTTTCAATCCTATCCATAAACGCCGAGGTATCTTCGCCTTCCTTCTGCCGGGTGAGGTCGCTGTGAAATACCGTATGTCCACCAATCTCAAAACCGTCTGCTTTCATTATAGCGAGTTGCTTCCAGGTCAGGGAGTTTTTGCATGCATTTATGAAGTCGGTATAAATAAACAATGTGGCATGAAAACCATATTTTTTCAGAATAGGGTAACAGACATCATAGACGGATCTATAACCATCATCAATGGATATAATCACCGCCTTTTTGGGAATGGCATGACGATATTCAAGAAAATCAAAAAGTTGTCTAAAGCTTATGACTCTGTAACCATTTTCATAGAGGTATTTCATCTGTTGTTCAAAAATATGGGCAGGCATGCAAAGCGGAGATTTACAATCCTTTGCAAAACGGTGGTAACAAAGAATAGGAACAACCTGAAATCCATTCGCCGTTAGTCCCCCTATATTTGTCTCTTTGAGGGGAATAATAATAATCTTATTTTTTTCAAAAGAAACATCCTCATTGGCGTCCTCTATTACCCAGAATTTTTTTCTATCCCCGAGATATTTTTCAGCCAGTATTTCCGGCGTTTCTTTATCTTGGAGTTGACAAATAATATAGTCATTGGATTGAAAAATACCGGCAGTTTTAGCAGTTTTAAAAGTGGCACAGGAGATAAAGAAAAACAATCCAACTGTGCATATAAACAGGTTAATTACAAAAAATTTAAATCTATTAAATCGCCAGTCTGTCATATGATGGTCTCAAATAAAAAAAACATTAACATATTGAAAAAACATAAGAGCTTCATTTATTAAAGAATTCTGATTTTTCCTACGACATGTATATAAACAACCAGCCAGTTCCGGTCAAGAGAAATTATAACCCTAATACCCATTTAGTGATCGAAGGAAAACTATGATTTTTCGTTAAGATCAAGAAAAACGAAATTTTAATCACCCCAGTACGATCTCCCGGACCAATTGAACAACATAAAGATTAAATGTCTTGAAACGGATAATAAATTATGATACCAAGATTTAGAAAATCTAAGACGATTTGCTGCTATTGAGACTGTTTTAATTCCATGATTCCCATCATTCCAAAAAAAAGTGTTGCAATTTTTCTTTGTGTTTTTCTCATTAACACATGGGGTTTTGCCGAAACCAGAGGAACTGAAAAAGTTTATAATATGCCCCTTGCAGAGGTGGAAGATATTGTTTCAAGCTGGTTTAGATATTCCGGGTTTGATATTTATCGAACACCTTTTCAAATGGGTCAGTTGAAATTATATGCTGAAAATCAAAAACAAAGCTGGCAAATCATTTTAAGGCATCATTCCCCACTGGCAACAAGGGTAATTGCCTTATGTATTGTCGACAATCAAACTGCTATTGAGCCGGTTGAAAACCTTTGGTATTATCTTTCGAAGTATGTCAAGGAATCTTTATTTGAAAAAGAGCACTTCAAGCTACCTGTTCCACCGGCTGTTACGGCCCAAATGAAATCTGTTGTTTGCGTCCATGCAAAAGCCGACAGTCAGGATATTCAACTTTCAGGTTTCATAGTGGATGAAAAAGGTATGATTATCTCTACGGCCCATGACCTGGAAAAAATTCAGGAGATTTCGATCACTCTCTATGATGGCCGGAAAATAAAAGGAAAAGTGGCGAAAATCGATCCTCATCGTGACTTGATCCTTGTCGACGTCGGCATTAAGCTGAACAACCCAATTCGCCTGAACAAAGGACGAAATTTATTGAGTTTAGGGGAACCACTTTTTTCAGTGGGCTGCCCAATCAATCTTGGCATAATGGTCTGTTCCGGCATTGTCAACAGTCCCCCCAGACGGGTCAAGGACCTTGTACTGTGGCAGGTGAATATGATGACTCACCATGGGAGCAGTGGAAGTCCTGTTTTTGATATCAACGGAAATTTGGTGGCCATCATAAAAGGCAGGTACCGTGGCACAGAATCCGTTGGATTTTTGATTCCCTTTGAGACCCTTCTGTCTTTTTTAGAAAAGACATAGCCCATATGAATTACGGACGATATCAGATTGTAAAAGAATTAGGAAAAGGTTCTATGGGCGTTGTATATCAGGCACACGATCCCCAAATTGATCGACTGGTCGCTTTAAAAGTATTGCGAAAAGACCGGGTGGGAGGCGAGGATTTTGTATTAAGGTTCCTGAAAGAAGCAAAAGCCATCGGCCGGCTTTCTCATCCTAATATTGTCACAGTATATGATGTGGGGCGTGATCATGGTACCATTTATATAGCGATGGAATATCTTGAAGGAAAACCCTTTAATGATGTGATTCGTAATGGCCAAATGAGTTTGGAGCAAAACGTCGATATTGGTTTGCAAGTGGCAAGGACCTTAAATTATGCCCATTCAAAGGGAATTGTCCACCGCGACATTAAACCCTCCAATATTATTTTTTCTGCCGACGGCCAGGTAAAACTCACTGATTTCGGGATCGCACGTATCGAAGATCCCGATGCAGCTCAACAAACACAGGCAGGTGTTATTTTGGGCACGCCCACCTACATGTCGCCTGAACAGGTGCTTGGCAAAAGGGTTGACGGGCGATCCGACCTGTATTCCCTCGGGGTTTTTCTTTATGAGTTGGTTGTAGGCCGTAAGCCGTTTTTGGGAAATAATATTGCTGCCATCTTCAGATCCATTACCCATGATACCCCTATAGCTCCGTCACAAATCGACCCTTCCATTCCCAAGGCACTTTCGGATGTGATCATAAAAGCTCTTTCCAAAAACCCGGATGAGCGCTTTCAAACCGGCGCCAAGATGTGTGATGCCCTAAAAACCTACCTTGAATCAAAAGAATTGATCGAACCGCCCCGAGAAAAAACCAGGGAAAAAAGAATGCCCTGGGGACTTTTTTTAATCGGCGGTATCATGTTTATAAGCATTTTGGTCGGTGTATTTTATTTTACCGGACTTAATTCAGATCAAACAAAATCTATTCCAAAACCTGATGAAGTCGTCAGCCAGCCCGAATATACGGTTTTAAATGTGACCAGTTCACCAACTGGTGCTCAAGTTTATTTAGATAATTCTTTTAATGGTCAAACCCCACTAAACCTTAAAATTCCGTTAGGGAAATACGAAGTGCGGTTGAATTTGCCTAATTATTACGAATGGGAAGCCCAGCTTCAATTAAACGAGGCGGGTGAAACCCCACTTTTTGTGCGATTAACGCCGATGGAATAATACCTGAATCTTGCATGCTAAATTTTGAAAGGCGAAAACAGTCTTTAAATATCAGATAAGTAAAAATCCGGGTCCAGAGGGCCCAGCTTTGATTATCCCTTACAATAATTGTTTTCAAAATTTGGCACCCGCTGGGGGCGCCGATTTTACCGAATCTACTGCGTTGGCAGGGACTTGAAGTAGTTTATTACGTCTGTGTCCTTGTCGCCTTGTATCTTCGGCAAACTCGACGCTTGAAAAATTCAGGTAAAAGAATCGGTAAAATTCAGGGAGGAGAAAAATGAGAGTTGCATCAAGAATATTCACTTATGTTTTTGCGGTGTTGGCCATGACAATTGTTGGGGCTGGTTTATGTTTCGGGCAGCTTAATACCGGAAAAACGGTACCACTCTTCTCACTGAAAGACATCCAGGGTAAAACCTATGATATTTCCGTGTTAAAAAATCAGCCTATGGTGATCATTTATTTCTTTGATGTTGAATCAAGGCCAAGCCTGGAAGGCCTGCTGAATATTGATACTCTTTCAAAACAATATAAAAATGCCGATTTGATGGTATGGGGCATCACCTGTTCGCAAAAGGGAAAAGTGTCAAATTTTATTGATCAGACCAAACCGACTTTCCCCGTCCTTTTGGATACCGCCGGAGTGAGTGACCTTTATCAGGCCAGATTGATTCTTCCCACCGTCTGCATTCTTGGTCCTGAGCTGAGTCTGCTCGATTTTTTTCAGGGCGGCGGCAAGACTACCGAGGTGATGCTGGTAAGACTGGCTGAAAGAAAATTACAGCGAAAGCAGACCATGATAGCCAAAGCCATCAGCGATAAGGTTGTAGAGAAGAATCCAAAGAATGTAAAAGCGAAAACCATCAAGGGATATGCAGCGTTAAAAGAGGGCGATCTGAATGAAGCCGAACAAACATTTCAAAACCTATCCAAAGAAGAGGGCAAGGGAGAAATTTTAGGAAAAGAAGGTCTTTCCATGGTATATGCAAAAAAAGGACAAACCGAGAAGGCGCTAAAAGTAGCGAAAGAAGTTGAACAAAAAGCCGATGACCGCGCCTATGTCCATGTTGTAAAAGGCGACCTTCTCTACAGCCTCGACAAGAAAGAAGAAGCTGAGGCGGAATACAAAAAGGCAATTAAGAAAAATGAGGCTGAGACTTATCAAAAAGCCGTTGCCTACAACAAGCTTGGCCGAATTTACGCAAGCCAGGGGAAATACGAAGAATCAAGAAATCTTTATGATGAGGCGGTCGAGATTGATCCCTATTATATAGAAGCGACTTCCAACAAGGGAGTAACCTACGAAAAAGAAGGTAATTGGGACAAGGCCCTTGAAGAGTATCGCAAGGCCCAAACCATTGATCCGAACGATTCATTTGTTGCTGTTTTGGCCAAAAAAGCGCAGGAGATGCTGCTCCTCCAGCAGGAAATTGATAAAAAGAACCGGATAGACAAGCTTGTCAAAGAATTGGCAGATCGTTACCGGGGTCAGCTGAAAGCAGAAAGGAAAATTGAAGACACCTGGACCTCTCCGCCCATGGTTCTATCATTTGTTGATTTAATGGAGAGCGGTAGTCTGACGGAAAGAGATGGTTTTTCCATGGTTTTGACCACTCAGCTCGCTGATCAGCTAAATGCATCCGGCAGAATTCAGGTGGTTGAACGGGTTATAATCGACCGTCTTCTGGAAGAATTAAATATTGGATCTTCCGAATTGGCAGATCCGGCTACCGCCTTAAAACTCGGTAAAGTACTGGCCGCAAAACTGATTGGTACAGGTTCTATTTATCACCTGCCCAGCGGCTCTCTTCTAAGTTTAAGGTTAATTGATACCGAAACTTCTGCCATCCCCAAGGTGATTAACCGTCAGCTATCTTCCAGTATATCTTTAAAAAAAGATCTGCACCAACTTAATCGCGGGATTCTTACGACTATAATTTTGAATTATCCGTTACAGGCCTATGTCGTTGATGTTACCGGTCAACAGGTACTTTTGAACCTGGGCTCCGGGCAAGGTGTGGTCCTGGGCACCAAGTTCAATGTTATTGAAGAAAGGAAGCCCATTGAATACAAAGGTAAGAAACTTTACTCAGAACCCAGCATAGTAGCCCAGGTTGAAGTCGCAAAAGTAGAGCCGGATTTTTGTTATGCGAACATTAAAAACCAGACAAGACCCATTAAAAGAGACGATAAATTGAAAGAAAGTATAGATGACCTCACAGTTGAAACAAAAGGCCATGTTATCCAGTAGGCTCTTGTTTGTAAGCCTTGCCCTTTTGGGTTTAATTTTTTACGCCTGCGCCGTTCGACCGCGACCGGTAGAATACGAACAGGGAACCGTGGTTGCCGTGTGGGACCTTGAAAATTTGAGCCCTTTGAAAGTTGGTCATCCCGATTTAAGCAAATTTCTCTCCGACAGGGTCGCCGCAACCATTAAAAACAAAGGTTATTACAATATTGTGGAAAGACAGCGTTTGCTTTTGGTGCTGGATGAACTGAATCTGGGAACATCAACGCTGGTTAATGAGACCACACGGCTAAAATTGGGCCGAATGGTAGGCGCCCGTCTCATGGTGTTCGGCGGATATATGGTTTTTGAAGGACAGATGCGCCTTAATTTAAGGATAGTAGACGTGGAAACCGGCGGCGTCATGAAGACTGCCGAAAAAACAGTTTTAGCCACAGATCTGACGGGCTGGTTAAAAGCTGCCGAAGAGGGGGCAAACGAGCTGATTATGGACCGGTTAACCAAGTAAGACTGATGAGTTGACTATATAAAATTGGGGAGGATCGGCCGGATTCCGGATTCTAATTCTTGAATATTTTTCATTTGCAACAATGAAGGGAAAGGAGTTTGCGATGAACAGGTTTATGAATCGAAAGCAAAAGTTGTTCAGAGGTATTGTCTGCGTAATGATCTATTGCATGGCGGGATTTCCTGTTTTCAGCTCCACCGGCTTTTGTGCTGCGGTACCGGCCGAAGAAACCGTAAAACTGTCGAAGAAAGAAAAGAAGAAACTGGTGGAACAGGGTGTGGCCCAGTACAAGGAGGGTAAACGTGTCCAGGCCAAAAAGACTCTGGAACAGGCCAAGGCGGTATTCCCTGCAAATTATGCCGTGCCCTACTATCTGGGACTGATTTATATGGAAGAGGGGCAGCGGTCGGCCGCCATTGCCGAGTGGCAACAATACGTCTCGATGGATCCGAAAAGCGAAAATTCCCTTAAAATTCGCAAAAATCTTACCTTGCTGCTCCGTGAAGAGGCCAAAGAATCCGCCAAACAGGCGGTAGCCAATGAGGCCTCTTTGCTCCGCGGTCCGGTGGATGATAATACCGTGGCCATCAGTACGTTCAAAAATCTGGGTTCCGAAAATCTCGGCCCCCTGGGTAAAGGCATGGCAGCCCTGCTGATTCACGACCTGTCCCAGGTCCCTGACTTGCAAGTTGTGGAACGGGTCAAGCTACAGGCTTTGCTCCAGGAAATGAATTTTGGAACCTCCGGGCTGGTTGACCAAAAGGCCGCCCCCAAGATTGGAAAATTGCTAAAAGCCAGGCATGTTACCACGGGGAATTTGGCTGAGATAGAGGAAGAAAATCTGCAGATTACATCGGCACTGGTTGATGCAAAGCAGATAGACAGAATCAGCTCCCAAGAAGCCAAGGGAGCGATGAAAAGGTTTTACGATCTGGAAAAGGAAATCGCCTGCGACATTATTGAAGATCTGGGCCGTGATTGTGACAAAATGCCGGGTGCCTTTGGCAAGATTCATACCAAAAGCCTGGTGGCACTGACCTCATTCGGTGTGGGTCTGAATTATCTGGATCAAGAAAAGTACGATGAAGCCCGGGAGGCATTCCAGAAAGCCCTTGATGAGGACCCCAAGTTTGATCTGGCGGAACAGGCTCTGATAGCCACCCCTGTCGCCGCGATGTTGCTCATGAGTGTATCTCAGATGATTTCGGGGCTCTCGGCCAGCGGCTCCTCGTCTGCTGCTGCCGGTTCTGCAGTTGCTGGTGCTAATGTGGGAATCGGAACCACGCTGGCGGCCGCTGCAGCTATTGCCGGCGGAGCGGCAGCAGTATCCGGTGGCGGCGGAGGTAGCAGCGGGCCTGATCTCCCTGAAGCGATCGAAGAGGTAAAGGTCACCCTGCAGTGGTCTGACTGTTCTGATCTCGATCTGAAGGTTTACGATCCCTGCGGCAATTTAATTTATTTCGACAACCAGACAGCATCCTGTAATAACTATACCGGACAGTTGGATATTAATGCCAATAAGGATTGTGATGAATGCAGTCCAGCGCCGACAGAAAATATTTACTGGGAAACGGCTCCCCAGGGTACGTACACAGTAGAAGTTCACGGTTCTAGCAGGTGTGACGTTTCAGGTCCAAGCTTGTATACTGTTACCACTATTGTGGACGGCGTGAGGAACACCTTCACCGGAAGTTTCATGGAAGGGACTGACTCTGTGACTACATTTACCAAACAATAGAAGCTGGTTTCACGTCTCCTGTGCAAGAAAAATGATAATTACATGCATAGACTGAAAAGAAATGTCAGGCGGGGGGTACAATTTTTCACGTTGGCAGCCTTCTTCCTGCTTTGCTTCATGGGTGTTGAGATTTGGGGGCAAGAGTCGGGCAGCCCGCAGAAAACCGGGTCCCGGTTGGAAACGGTCCTGACGTTGGCGGATGTCATCAATCTGGCACTGTGTGCCAACCGGAGTCTGATAAGCTCGACGTACGGTGTTGACAGTCGAAAGTACTCCCTGGATGCCGCCCAATCCGAGTTTGAATTAAAGCTTATTCCAGGTGCCGTTGCCAGGGCTACAGACGATACGAGCAGTGTAGGTGCGGGAGTAATTGTTGAAAAAAAGTTTTCCCCGGGACCGGTGGCTGCCTTGAGTCCGAAAATCACAAGGTTTGATGATGACGATGATTCAGGAGCATATAGCGGAGAGTTCGGAATATCTTTAATCGTGCCCCTGTTACGCGGGTTTGGTTCAGAAATTAACCTAAATTCCGTCCGAACGGCCGAGTATTCCCTGCGCACGGCATACCGGTCACATTATTTAGTCAAAGTAAATATTGTCATAGAAGCAGTATCCGCGACATACGATATTGTCGAGCAGGGGGAACTGGTGCATCTCTATCAGGATCAAACCAAGAGTTTTCAAGGCCATGTGGTAATGGCCAAGGCCAAAGAAAAAATTGGCCTGGCCACTCCCATTGATGTCTATCGGGCGGAAATCCGCCTCAAGGATGCCCAAGACAACCTGAGCCGGTCCCGTGAGGCTTTGCGGAGCGCCGGTGACCGGTTAAAGATTGTTCTGGCCACCCCCTTGGAGCAGGCCATTCAGGTTGCGGCTCCACTGGATTACCAGCCCCTTGATGTCACCCTGGAGGAAGCGGTGGCAGCGGCACTGCAGAATCGAGTCGAACTCAAGCAGATTGACGATCAAACCCAAGAGGTCCTGCGGGCATCCCGACTGGCCAAAAAAAATCTTTTACCCCAGTTGGATCTGGTTGCCAATTACACCCGCTCGGGAGGCGATGATAAGTTCAGTCGCTCCATGAGATTGAATGAGGATTTTTGGAGTATTAACTTGACCAGCACAACGGACTGGTCGCGAACCGCCGAAAAAGCCTCTTATCAACAGGCCCTGCTGGCGGTTAAGACGGATGAGCTGAACCGGTGGACAAAAATTGACGGTATTAAGCGGGAGGTACGCCAAAATTTCGATTCTCTGCTCAAAGCTGCAGAACGAATGCAGATCAGGAATGAGCAGATTAACCAGGCCAGCGGCAAGCTGGCCTTGGCTGAAATCAAGTTTGGTTATGGAATGGCAAATAATTTTGATGTAATCGAGGCTCAAACAGAGCTGCAGACGGCCCGGGTTAATTTGCTGGCCGCCAAAATTGAGCATATTGTCGGCAGATACCGTTTGCGGGCTGCCATGGGAACCTTGATTGAATCATAGAAAAGAGCATGGACAGGGTAAAATACCATAAGAATGCCATTTATATCGTTATTTCGCTAATGGCGGTGATTGCTTTTTTGCTGTCCCGCTGCTTTTCACGTCCGGCTTCCGCGATCCGTGATTCTCAAATGGTGCATGTTGCCAGGGGAGATTTTGATATAAACGTGAAGACGGTTGGCGTGCTGGATGCGGCTCGTACTCATATGGTGTCATCAACCATCAGGGGAGACAAGGGGAAAATTATTTTCCTGGTTGAGGACGGCTCAGTAGTGACTCAGGACGATGTTCTGGTCCGTCTTGACCCGACCCCATTTGAGACCGAGGTACATCGACTCAGCGGCGAGGTGCGCAGCCTGGAGGCCGCGGTCGAGTCGGCAAGGCAGATGCTAAAATGGGAAAAAAACCAGAAGGAGCTGGAAATCCAAACCGCGGAGTTCAACCTGAAAGTCGCTGAACTCGAACTCCATAAACTGGTGGAAGGTGACGGTCCTCTCCAACTGGCACAGTATAAGAATGATCTGGATAAGACCAGAGAGGAATATGATAAATACCAGGCTTATATCTCCGATCTTGACAGACTCCAGGCCCAGGGGTTTACCAATCCGACCGAACTTTCTCTAGCACGTAAGAAAATTGAAGAGCTGGATGAGCTGTATCAGACCAACCGTCAACGCTATGAAAGTTATAAAGAACATGTGCTGCCGACTCTGGTACAGACGGCACGAGCTAAAGTTGACAAGGCGGGAACTGATATTCAGCAGATCAAAAAAGGAACGGAATATAAGGTGGCCCGGGCGGCTTCGGCTCTTGCCGAGGTCCAGGGAAAACTGGAAACCGCGGAAGCGGCTCTTAAGCAGGCTCTTGCCGAACTGAAAAAAACGACGATCCGTCCTCCCTTTGGCGGTATTGCCATTCTGTATGAAACCTTTCGTTCCGGCCAAAAGCGTACGCCCCGGGTGGGTGACCGGGTTTGGCAGAATCAGCCACTCCTGTATCTGCCGGATATTTCAACCATGATTGTCAAGACCCAGATTCGTGAAATTGATCTCCACAAAATAGCTATTGGCCAGCCCTGTTCGGTACATGTGGATGCTTATCCCGACACCTTGTTTCCCGGGGAAGTCACTACCATCGGTATGCTGGCCACGGAACGTTTTGAGGGCGGCATTGGCGAAAAATATTTTCAACTGACCGTTACCCTGACCCAAGAAGACAGCCGCCTGCGGCCGGGAATGACTGCCAGAGTAACCATTGAGGCCGGGAACGCGGAAAACATTCTTTTTTTGCCGGTTCAGGCGATTTTCAATAATGGTTCCAAAACCTTTTGCTATCTCGCCGAAAACCATGAGATGTTCTGGAAAAAAAAGGTGGTTACCGGAAGACAGAACGAGGACCTGGTGGAAATTGTTTCCGGCCTCCAGGAAGGAGACCGGGTCAGTTTGCTTCGACCTTCCTCAGATCAAATAGCCCGTGAAGATCCATGAATACGCCTATTGTTGAAGCTTCTGAGATTGTCAAGAACTACCATAAAGGAACCACAACCATCCCGATTCTTCGCAGCGTTTACCTGCACATGGTCAAGGGAGAATTCCTGGCGGTTATGGGCCCGTCCGGTTCAGGTAAGTCAACCCTGCTGAATATTATCGGCTGCCTGGACCGCCCAACCAACGGTTCCTATCTGCTGGATGGAGTTGACGTGCTGAAGTCTTCCGATGACCAATTGTCCCGAATGCGCTCCCGTTACCTCGGATTTGTCTTCCAGACGTTCAACTTGATCTCAAACCTGACGGTGGTTGAAAACGTCGAACTTCCTTTTCTCTATCATACCATTAATCAAAACCAAATCAGTGAACGGGTGCATACGGCAATAGATCAGGTTGGCTTGAGCAACCGGATCAACCACAGGCCGGCTGAACTTTCCGGGGGTGAAATGCAGCGGGTGGCTATTGCCCGAGCCTTGGCGATCCAACCGAAACTGATTCTGGCGGACGAGCCAACCGGCAATCTGGACTCCTTGAACAGCAGGGAAATTATGTTGCTTTTCAAAAGACTTCACAACCAGGGGGGAACCATCATCCTAGTAACTCATGACCCGCAGGTGGCGTCCTATGCCGATTCCTGCGTAACCATCAATGACGGGCAGATTATCGGTGAATCCCTATAAAACCACGAAAATTCTTCGGGTTGCCGTGCGAAGCCTGCTACAGCAAAAACTCCGGTCGTTTCTTAGTGCGCTTGGGGTTGTTTGCGGGGTAATGGCCGTGGTCGCCATGATCTCTGTGGGAGAAGGTGCCAAACAGGAAACCGTCAGCCAGATCGAGCAGTTGGGCACCAGGAATATCTACATCAAGGCGGTTCCCCTGACCCAGGACCAGGCAGCCAGAGCCCGGGAGCATCTCTCCAGAGGGCTGAATATCGCCGATCTGAAGCGGATTGAAAAGAGGTGTGTCATGACTGAGAGGGTAGGATGCCTGCGGGAAGTCAGTGCGTCCATTCTCGGACTTGCCAGGGAGATATCACCTCAGGTGGTCGCCTGTTCCGCCAACTATGCAGAACTCCAAAGTATGCATATATCTGCCGGTCGCTTCATCGCATCCCAGGATAGGCGGCAGAAAAACCTGGTTTGTGTGCTGGGAAATGATGTGGCCCGCCTCTTCGGGGGACGGGGAAGACCTGGATGCTTCATTCGTATCGATGACCACCTGTTTAAAGTCGTCGGGATTTTGAGCCGGATTGAACGGCAAACCGGGAAATCTTCCACCGTTTCCGTACGCAATTACAACGAGATGGTGTTTGTTCCTCTGGAAACCGCTGAAACTCTGAAAAGAAGGGGCGGTAGACTGCAAAAAAAGCTTGGAACTGCTCATCAACTATCGGAAATCGTTGTCCAAGTTGCTCGTACCAAGGACGTTATGGCCGCATCAGGGCTGGTCAAACGGATCATGGAAGTGTCTCATAATTATGCCCAGGATTACCAGCTTTTAGTTCCCCTTGAATTGCTGAAGCAGGCAGAACGAACACAACGTACTTTTAACCTGGTGCTAGGCGCTATAGCTGGCATATCCCTTCTGGTGGGCGGTATAGGCATTATGAATATCATGCTGGCAACGGTTTCGGAGAGGACCAGGGAGATAGGCATCCGGCGGGCTGTCGGGGCAACCAGAAGACATATCATTGTCCATTTTCTATCGGAATCGGTGATTCTTACGGTTTCCGGCGGAATAATCGGATTGATGTTCGGCCTTGGAGCTGTCTGGGTGATTTCCTGGATTGCCGGATGGAGGGTGGCCATTTCCCTCTGGGGTGTGGCCCTGCCTCTATTTATGTCTTTTTTGGTCGGCATTTTCTTCGGTCTGTATCCGGCCCGGCAAGCAGCAAATGTTGATCCTATTGTGGCCCTCCGCCATGACTGACCCCAAAAGAAAATATCCCGGCATGCTCATCCCAGTGTGCCACTTAACCGAATTTGACTGACAACCTGCCGTGAAAACCGAATCGTCCAAAGCACCATATTTTGGTGCTATATTTTGTTTGACATATCATCCTAATTTTTCTATAATTTTTATCAACAGCCCATGTCGCATTATTACTAGAATTTTTTTTTGGCCATGATCAAATCCTACCTTTTTATAGAAAAAGGGCCCCTTAAAGAGAAGATTCTTCCCTTGAAAGCGCGAGAGAGTATCGGGCGAGGAAAGGAAAATCACATCTGCCTGTTACATCCCACTGTCTCTAAACAGCATGCTATTTACTATGTAGAGGATGGCCATTCTATTGTGGAAGACACAGGCAGCTCGAATGGAACGTTTGTTAATGGAGAACGAATAAAGAAGTCCATTCTCTCCAGCGGAGATACACTTCTGATCGGAAGTGTGCCGCTTCGGTTTTTTCAGGAAGAAAAAGCCCGGGAGCAGATCCACCTGGCGGAAGCCTCGGAGTTAAACAAGTCGGATACTTCCACTTGCTTGAATAGCGGTGACCTTTTGAGTCGATCCCGTAGATTGATTCAAGCGATTTCTAAAGTACCATTTTTTGCCGGATTAGGTGAAAAAGACCTCGACCGACTCAGCCAGGTGGCAAACCTCGTTCTCTTCGATCCGGATAGTACCATTATCCGGCAGGGTGACCTCGGGAGGTCACTATACATAATTTTGGCTGGTAGAGTCCAAGTCGTCACTTATGACAACCAAGGCAGAGAGATCCTGGTGTCCTTCCTCGCCGGCAACCAGTTTTTCGGCGAGATCTCCTTTCTAACCGGTGTTCCCAGAATGGTAACTGTTCAGGTCCTGGAGGAGACTCTTCTATGCAAGTTGAGATTGGAGTGTATGCGGGAAATCATGAATAATTCTCCTGCAGTTAAGGAGGTGATAGAAGAGTGCTGCCGAGAAAGCCTCAAGGATCTGGAGGAGAAAAAACGGGCGGCCGGATTTACGGAGCGAAGAAAGCAACCGCGTTGCAATATTGAACTTCCCGTGGATTTCCATTTTCCCTCTAGTTCTCATATGCCTGACGAATTTGAAGGAAGCCTCTTTCATGCTATTTCCAGCAAAATTTCCATTTCTGGGATCCGAATAAATGCCCGGGACCACCGCCTCCTTGAGCTTTTAATCAATTCTAAGATCCGATTGGCAATCAATTTACCCCTATCAGGGGGGGTCATCCATTGCTTGGGCACCTTGAAAAGAGTTGCGGAAAGAAAGGGGGAGGTGAGCTCCATTTCCCTGGGTATAGAGTTTGCAGAAATATCTCCAGCCCATCGAAAGAAACTGGAGAATTTCCTGTCCGACTAATTT
>Ga0272444_10001957_pt1 | contig 19307 bp, 13 predicted proteins | sample SSMForm13_FD_201033 | JGI IMG/M metagenome (GOLD analysis project Ga0272444, IMG submission 201033) | Marine sediment archaeal communities from Little Sippewissett salt marsh, Falmouth, MA, United States - SSM-Form-13 | ecosystem: Environmental > Aquatic > Marine > Wetlands > Sediment ... | reverse complement strand
GGTATCCCACGGGCGGCCTCTGATCCCGCGTCGTTGGCTTCTCGATCCCGGTGCAGACGAAGTCCAACCGGCACTCGGCAACAGGCTCACGAGGAGCGATCAGCGCCGAAGCCGCTTTGGCCCACTGATCTTCGCTCCAGATCAGAAAAGCAAGCGACACGCGCCGTCCCAGTCCTCGCTCCTCGAACATCCACTCGCGAACCTGGTACAGGAATTCCTTGTCGTCCGCCGAGCCCGCCAGATAGACCCAAGCAAACCCACCTTCCGGGGCGATGATCCCCCACGCGGTCGAGCCGCTTGGGGCGTTGGAAACGACGAAACCCGGCCTCGTTTCGTTGAGCACCGACATCGCTATCCCGTGGATAGCAAGCTTCGTCGTTGGGAGCTTCCTGCGGGCGAAATCAAGTTCGGCAGATGTCAGTCGGTGAATCATCCTGGTGCCCCCACGAGCACACGCCCGTTTGATGCCACATCGTACGCCGTGCATGGCCACAGAAGAAGAGAGAAGACTCGTCAGTCACTGCTGCCTTGCGGATCAACTCTCGATGACACGTCGAACGTCAGGCGCCGACCCATGATTCCAGATGGCAACCAGGCCACATGCGAAGCAGCGTCGGCTCTCGCTCGGGTTGCTTCAGTGGCTGATAATCGATCATCGATGATCGATAGTCGAGATCAGCCGAGGGAGCGAGTGCCGAGCCAATCCTTTCGTCGTCGCAGCGGCTCAAGTAGACTGCCCGGCGTCGATACGCAAACGATAGGAGGCGGGAATGAATCGACCGATGATGGAACCCAGACGTTGGGATCAGGCGCGGGGGTTTCTTGAGCACCACGCAAGGCGTCTGGATTGGGCGTTGCTCCGGTTTCGCTTTGAGGAGGGCGAAGCCAACGACGTTCTTGAAGCGCTTGCAGCGTTCGCCAACCCGGATGGGGGGTTCGGGCACGCCCTCGAACCCGACGTGCGCACGCCGTCGTCGTCCGCGCTTGCCACTGCCCTTGCGTTGAGGATCCTTGATGAGCTGGACTCAAGCGAAGCCGACGGGTTGATCCGCAGTGCAGTTCGCTTCTTTGTCGCTTCCCTTGAGGCGAATACCCTTGTTTGGCGGCCTGTTCCGGAAGACGTCAACAACTACCCGCATGCGCCGTGGTGGCATGATGAGGACGGCAGTCTCGCCAACACGTTCGACAGTTTCCGCATCATTCCCCGCGCGCTGATCGTTGCATTGCTGCACCGCCATCGGGATGCGGTTCCTTCCGACTGGCTCGACCGGCTCACCGAGGCGACCCTTCTTGCCGTTGATGCCGTCGGCGTCCTGGGAGAAGGCGGAGGAAGCGACCTGGAGTACGTGTCGGCCCTGGCCCAGACCGCTGGCATTCCGGACCAAGTTCGTCTCGCAGCGCGCGTCCGGCGGGACGTTGTTCGAGCTGTTGCCCGAGATCCTGCGAAATGGACAACGTACTGCATCACACCGCTTCGGGCCGTCCCTACGCCGAACGCTCCCGGAGCAGATCTGATCCGAGATTTGGTTGATCACCACGTGCGAGTCGTGCTTGACACCCAAAACGAGGAGGGGTGCTGGAATCCAACGTGGTCATGGTTTGGGGCGTATCCCGAGACCTGGGAGGTGGCCATGCGTGAGTGGCAAGGGGTTCTCACCCTGGAGACACTCACATCGCTGCGCGCATACGGATACGCCTAGCACCTGCCCCCCATCCCTCACGAGGTAAGCGCTGCCTGCGCCACACGCTCACTGTGCTGTCGCCAGCTCCTGCTCGTCGCTCGGCATGTCCTCGGCGACAGCCGCCCGATGTTCAAGATAGGCCATCCTCGTAAGGAAGACGGCAAGCAGGACGGCGTAGTGGCACATCACCGAAGGCATGGCTCCCTTGGCCATCGGCACGAAAAACGAGGTCACCAAGGAAGGAATCACAAACGCAAGCGTTCCCACCTGAACCTGCCGTATGAGGCGTCGCTGGTGAGGTTCGCGGTGGATCCGCGCACCGCTTGCGGAAGCGATGACCATCCCGGCGAGCCCCACCCAGTAGAACATCGAGTACACAAGGAACCTCGGCATCGCGTGCGTGTACCGTGCCACGACAGCTGTGCACACTGAGATGGTGGCGAAGCCAGGATCCATCGCGATCCACACCACCATTCCGGCAGCCGCACCGAGCATGGCATGCGCGGCCGTGGTCACCGTCTTGGACGTGGGCCGAAGAAGCCTTGCGATCAGCATCAATCCAAGCGGAGGAAGCCACGTGACGGCAATGAACGCCAATCGAGGCAGGAACCCTGCCTGCGCCTGATCAACGCAGATTGCCACTTCGATTGCTTGGTAGCTCGCCAACAGAAGAAGGATCCCGCTCGTGAGCCCGAGAACGGCGCGGCTCCCCTTTCTTCGGAACACCCACCACGCTGCACCAACCTCGAACACAGCCGTCGCAATCGCAAGTTCCGGCAAATACGTCACACCCACCACCCCCCAATTCCTCCGCACAACACGTGGAACGGAGCCTCACTCCGATTCAATGAGCACCGTCTCCGCATCCACCAACCGCGTCGAACTCGATCGCCCTTTCATACAGGAAGACGGCAATCCTCGCAAGCGATGTTGGCCCGGGTCGCCTTTCGTGGTAGGCTCGCTGGACGTGGTCTGCAGGGCGGAGGTGCTCATGAAAGCAGGGAGAGTCATCGTTGTTGTACTGGGAACGATTCTTGCGCTGGTCGCCATCGGTGCTCTGATCGGTGGTGGCGTCCTGATGTGGGCAAACGAAACACAGCGGGATGAGGACGGATTCTTCAACACCCGAACGTTCTGGCTCTCCGGAAGCGGTCACGCCATCGTCACCTCTCCTGCAGCGCTTGAAGCACACCCTGGCGATTGGTGGTTGGGGGAGTCCCCGGCAACAGCAAGACTCCGCGTCCGATCGACATCCGCTGAAGAGATCTTCGTCGCGATCGGCCCGGCCGAAGATGTCGCCACGTATCTCCAAGGCGTGGCGTACGATGAACTCGACGAATTCCCGGATGACTTCAGAACGCTCGATGACACGCTCTCACTCGCTTCACACCCCGGGACGGCGCCGCCATCGATCCCTGCCGAACAGACATTCTGGGTCGACTCTGCTCTAGGAACGGAAGAACAGGTCCTATCCTGGGATGTAAGGCCTGGGAGCTGGTCGGCTGTGATCATGAACGCCGACGGAAGCTCACCGGTGTCCGTCTCCGCCGTCGCCGGCATCCGCATTCCGATCCTTGGAGCGGTGAGCATCGGGCTGCTTGCTGGCGGCGTGTTTCTCCTTGTGCTGGCATCGTTGCTGTTGCTCGCTGCAACGCGCCGGGCGGATCGGCCCTGGGGCAAGCAACCGGAGTCGTCCGAGCGACGGGGGGCGTACCCGGTTGCCGTTCAAGCAAGTCTGGACGCCAATCTGAGTCCCGCCCTTTGGCTGATCAAGTGGTTCCTTGCCATCCCTCACGTGGTGGTGCTTGCGTTCCTTTGGGCCGCCTACGCCGTGTTGAGCTTCTTCGCATGGATCTCCATTCTGTTTACCGGGCGCTATCCACGGGGGATCTTCGAGTTCAATCTGGGCGTGATGCGCTGGTCGTGGCGCGTATGCTACTACGCATTCAGCGCCATTGGGACGGATCGCTATCCGCCGTTCTCGCTGCAGGATGTGGAATACCCGGCTCGCCTGTCCATCGACTACCCCGAGCGTTTGTCGCCCGGGCTGGCGTTGGTGAAGTGGTGGCTTCTTGCGATCCCCCACTACATCGTCGTTGGAGCGTTCACAAGCGGGGTTGTGTTCTGGGCGCAGGAATCAAACGCCTGGGGTGCAAGCAACCCGGCACTCCAGACCGGGGGAGGTCTTCTGGGCGTGCTCGTGTTGATCGCCGGGTTCGCGTTGCTGTTCACCGGACGCTATCCAAAGGGGATCTTCGACTTGGTGATGGGGATCAACCGTTGGGCGTTCCGGCTGTGGGGCTACGCAGGCCTGATGACCGACAAGTACCCCCCGTTCCGTTTGGATATGGGGGGCGAGGAGCCGCTGCAAGGCCCAGAACGAGCGGACGCACCGGGGAGCTTGCCAGACGAGGACTCGTAGCCCCTGGGAACAAGCCGTTTCAGTGATCGGTTCATGACAATCTGCAGCTTCGTTCCAGCCAGCATGAAAACCTGAGCGCGTCGCAGAGTTGAGGGGACTGTTGACCGAACGGATGCCCCCTCCTGTCATGTAGGAATCCCCGTGCGGATCCTCGCCGTCGTGAATCCGCTCCGCGACGTGAATTCCTGCTGTATGATGCCACCGGGGAGGGGAACATGAGAAGACTGGCTGGGTTGGTGTTGGTCCTTGGTGTGATAGCGTGGGTGGGGGGATGTCTTCCGATCGATCCGGGACTCCCGCCAATGGTGGAATGGGTGCTCCTCTACTCCGATTCGTTCTCGAGCAACCAATCGTACGGGTGGTATCAGGGGGTAAGCAGTACGCACGACTGGTGGATCGAAGGCGGGCGATATCACGCGTATGTTCCGACCTCGGACTGGTACGACTACGTCTTCAACGAAGACATGACGTATGGGCTGACAGACTTCCACCTGAAGATCGATACGATCCAAGAGGGATACACCTCCGATCACGCTTGGGGAGTCGTCTTCCGCCTTCGGGGTGACTCGTTCTACGCTTTCGAGATCAGTGAGGATGGCTACATGGGGTTCTTCCGGCACACGCCGGACGGCTGGGCCGATGGGTACGAGTGGCAGCCGTGTTCCGCCATTCACGAGACCGTGCTGACCGACCACATCGAGATCATCGCCGAGGGACCGAACTTCACATGCATCGTCAACGGCATCGAGGTTCTGCACGTCCAGGATTGGTCGATCGGCAGCGGGTCGATCGGCTTCATCATCGACGCATGGGATGAACCGTTCGCCCAAGTCGCGTTCGACAACCTCGAGGTTTGGGTGAAGCAGTAGGCGCGGAACCGAGCAACGCTATCTCTCTGCAGGAGTTTCGTGGAACACCAAGCTACAGCAGGTTACGGCTCCCTCTGCCTTGGCAAGCTCGGAAAGGTCAACCGGCCGAACGTCCAATCCGCGTCCCGCCATCTTCTCCAGGGTCCTCGGAAAGGATGCGGAGAAGATCACTTGCTCGCCGATGCGCAAGGCGTTTGCAGCGTACGGTTCCGTGGCATCGACATCGATCCATTCATACCCTTCAAACGGGGTCGGATCGATCCAGGCGGCCTGGATCAGCAGCACCCCTTCGCCCACTTCGGTGACCGCGGACTTCAGATGCAGGCACCCGTGCACGGCCACTGAAACCACCTGATATCCGTGCGGGGCGAGCAATGCGCCGAGCCGCGCCACGCCGGCAGCGTTGGACCGGGTTGACACGCCTGCAAACACCGTTCGCCCAATCCGCAGAACGTCGCCTCCATCCAGCGTGCCCGGGGCGCGGATTTGCCGAACGGGTCGGTAAGAGCGAAGCCTATCCTCCACCGATGCGGTTTCACCTCGGCGTGACGCGGCGCCAGGGCGCGTGATAACGGCGATCTCGGGAAGCACGATCGCCGTATCTTCGACAAACACCGAATCCGGGTAGACGTCCGTTCGCGGGATCCGTTCCACCCGGCACCCGCTGGCGCGCAAAGCATCTTCATACGCGGCATGCTGTGCTCTTGCCCTCGCGACATCGATCGGGTGCCGATCGATCCCCGTCAGTTCACACTGGTTGATCGAATCGCTCACTTCCCGCGTGAGTGCTATCCTCGCCATGCATAACCTCCAGGAATCCAGGAATCCTGCCCGAGCATGCGCGATGGTTCCACCCGCTGCAACCAGTCTGTCCTTCGTTCCGGCTCCTGACGTCGGCCCCGCCCTTCGGGATAGGCATCTGCCAGGTCTGGGTTGCATCACACCGCCTAAACCATGACACTTTGCCGTTTGTCCAGAGAGGAGGCAGCCTTGAGTATGGACTTCGTGCACCCACCCAAGATGTTCGTCTTCGTTGACGGCGTGCTCGCCCCAAGAATCTTCCCGTTTTTCTACCGGAGCTTCGCTTCTTCCATCGACCTCAACGGGGATGAGAACGTCCTCGAATTCGGCGGGGGCAGCGCCGGAATCTCCGAGAAGCTGATTGGCAGGCTAGAAGGGGGGGCGCTCACCTGCATGGATATCAGCCCTCCGATGCTCGAGATCGCCAAGCGCCGTCTCAGGAGGTTCCCACAAGCTCGTTGTCTTCTCGGAAGCATCGAGGACCTGGACCTTGAAGCGGGAAGCTTCGATGTCATCGTGATTCACAACGCCCTTCATGATCTTCCGGAAACCGAACGGTCCGCCGCGGTGACCACCCTGGCGTCGCTTCTGAAAGACGGCGGGCGGCTTCACTTCCGCGAGCCAACCAAGCCGTCTCACGGACTGCCCGCCAAGACGTATCGGACCCTGATGAACCAAGCCGGCCTGGAAGAGGTCACGGGCCTCGAGTACAAGCGCTTCCCGATCGGTCCGGTGTTCCACGGCGTCTTCCTGAAGCCTTCCAGCGAACCCTAGGAGCGCGGATCAGGATCCGTCGTGTAGGAGAACCGACCCAACCAACAGAGCTATGCCAAGGAGCGCAGTTGCACCCACAACCGGCATCCACGCCCGGGCCAACTCGCGGCGGTGCTCGGCCTGTTCCAGCAGCCGCTCGTTCTCAGCAGCAGCGCGCCTGACAACCTCGCCGGGGAACAGATCCCGGACCCGGATCCGCATCGATCCCTTGGCCAATTCCTCGTCCAACTGAAGCGTCCGCGGGGCATCAAACTGATACCAGTAGTAGAGGATGATCTGGCGGGAGTTGAGATCGTACACGTTGGAGTACACGGTGTTCAGCAAGACGCCCTCACGAAGGAAGATGCCTTCTTGATGCGCGGCATCCAGAACATCGACCACGTCTTGGACAACCATGGAGCCCGCACGGACGCTGCGGGCAAGCATCCGGGAGATCGTCCGGAACCGCGGGCATGCGGCCACCAGGGGCGAGCGCGAACGGTTGATGTTCGTGGATGTGAGGTAACCATCCCCAGGTTTCTTTCTGGTGAACGCCAGTTCCCCGTCCCGTCCTGCGCTGATCACCACCGCGTCTCCCTGCGCGTCCGCAATCAGCCACTGATTCGCGAGCTCATCGCCCCAGTGGTAACTCTCCGCAATCTCCAGGGCCTGCTCCACAGTTGCCGCATATCGCAGGATCTCGAGCACGATCCCGATCGCGCCTTGGGCGTGTCGAGGCAGCTCCGGATGCGAGATGAGTGCAGCTGACGGAACGGCGTTCGTGTCAAACGCCAACCCCGCTTCGTTGAGCCCGCCTTGCGGTTGGTTGAATCCAAGCGTGATGTAGCCGTACTCTCCCTCGCCGCGGGCAGGGGAGATGCTGTAGAACGTGCGTGGGTTGCCGTCGTCGACGTTGTTTCCGAACCACACCGAGTCCCCGACCTGGACGACGAAGATCGAGCATCCGATCCCCCCTTCATCCTCTGATGGTCGCTCCGAAGCCCAAGCAGGGATCGAGCACAGCAAGAGCAGGGCCAGTCCCGCGGTACAGATTCCGAGGCCGAATCGGGTCCCGATCCTTTCACACCAATGCCGCCTAGGATTCATGTCCAGCCGTCCTCCTTCATGAGAGCTATCTACATGGGTCCAGTGTGATGGATGTTTTCGACCCGATGCAAGCAAGGTCGCGATCGCACGTATTGATTGCAGGTCGACGAGCAGAGCGTCGCAGAGGTCGTTTAGGCCTCTTCCGGAAGCTCCTGCCTGGCCGCTAGCCCCCGCAGTGCGGCGATCAACATCGCCGCAGTGACGGCCGCCGCAATGCCATCGGCGATCGGAAATGAGATCCACACCCCTCGTAGGCCAAGAAACGGAGGGAGGATCGCAATCAGCGGTATCAGCAGGATCACTTGTCGCAGCAGAGCAAGCACGAACGCGGGGATCGGTTTTCCGAGCGCTTGGTACATCCCTCCGGCAACCACTTGGAATCCCACTGTGGGGAAAGCCAACACGACAACCCGAGTGGCGACGGCTCCCATCTCGACGAGCGCAGGATCGTTGCTGAAGATCCGCAGCAGCAGGCCGGGGATCGCAACAAGAAGAATCGTTGACGCAACGGACATCGCTGTGGTGATTCCGATGGAGAGGCGAAGAACGTGTCTCACCCGGCCGAGCTGTCCCGACCCGTAGTTGTAGCCGACGATCGGCATCATCCCCTGGATCACGCCGAACAACGGCAAGAAGAGGAAGTTCAGCATCCGGTTGATCACACCGTACGCCGCGATCGCCGTGTCGCCGCCGTACGCAGCCAGTGTGTTGTTGAGGATGATCACCGTGACGCTTCCTGCCACCATTCTGGCGAAGGATCCCGCGCCAACGGCAAACGCTTCGCGCACGATACTCCAGCGGAGGACGAGATCGGAGATGCGCGTCTTCAGTCCCGAGCGGTGACCGAGGAAGTAGTAGATCAGGTAGACAACCGTGGTGGCTTGCGCAAGAACCGTTGCGAGCGCCGCCCCGGCGATTCCCAGGCGAAACCCGTAGATGAACAGCGGGTCAAGCACGATGTTGAGCGCACCGGCGATGATCATCGTCCACATCGCCACGCGAGCGTTGCCCTCGGCACGTACGACGGCGTTGGTCGCCATCGCAAACATGAAGAACGGAGATCCGATCAGAATGATCCGCAAGTAATCCTTGGCAAACGGAAGAATCGTCTCGGTAGCACCGAACAGGCGCAGAAGCGGTTCGAGAAACGCGCTCCCCAACGCGGCGATCAAGACGCTGAACATAGCAACCAAGGTGAAGAGGTTCCCGAGCGTCCGATTGGCCAAGCCGCGATCTCCCGCGCCAAGCCCTCGGGAGACGATCGACGCACAGCCGATTCCGAACGTCTGTGCGATCGCCATCACAAGGATCTGAACCGGAAACGCAATGGCGATTCCGGCGATCGCTAGAGAGCCGATACCGCGTCCCACGAAGATGGTGTCCGTCAGGTTGTAGAACGCTTGCACAAGAAGGCCGACCATCGCTGGGGCCGACATCCCCATCAGCAATCGTGGGATTCTCTCCGCTCCGAGTTTCGTGCTGTGATCGACCATCGCTCTCCCCGTGTCTGCCGTTTCAACCAAGATCCCTTGTTCCGAGCGTCGCCGGAATGAGGCGGATGGAGGCGTCCCGCCGCGGAAGCGGAAGCTCAGACGTGCGTGAGGACCGCTTCAAGGCCGAATGATATCCGACACGCAGCGGATCTGGTAGGAAGAGGTAGGAATGAGTACTCGACCGAACGCCCGGCCGCTTCATCGTCGAGTCTGCACGTCGCGGTCACCTTTCGCCGTCGCCGGTTGATCTTTGCGCAGGACTCTCTCCGCCCGGCAAGACCGCGAACAGGACCGCCGTCACCAGACACAGCGCAATCGCTCGCCACATCCACAGCGGATACCCGAGCCAGCCAATGCGGCTGTCACCCCAGGCCCAGAAGTCGTTCGCCAGGAAGAAGACCACACCCGCCGGCGCGATCCACACAAGAGAGCGTCTTCGAATGTGAACCGGGATGCCGCGAACCGCGGGTGCGCCCTCTGCTGATCGACGCGTGAACCAAGAAACGGCCACGAGAACAAGTCCTGACACGAGAACGATCGGGACAACCGGCAGCGTTCCGAGATCGGGTAGAACGCCAAAGTACGTGGCAACCACAAGCCCCTCGCCCACAACGATCGATGCGATACAGCCGGAGGCGGTGGCTCGCCGGGAGTAGAGCGCGGCAATCACAGTGGGAAGAAGAACAGCCAGCCCGGTGAACGCCTGGGTCGCCACGCTCAGAAACGATGCCGGCGGCCGCCATGCGATCGCCAGCCCGGCCACCGCCAGGATGACCACCGTGAGTTTCCCGGTCCAAAACTGTGCCCGCTCCCCCACCGGCTTCCCTCGGCTTGCCAGCGCCGGCCGAAAGAGATCGCGGGTGATCATCGAAGAAAGGCTGAGAAGCTGGGAATCCAGTGTCGACATCAGCGCCGCAAGCGCCGCGGTAAGAACCAGCGCCGAAATCCAGCGCGGCGCATATGCATCCAGAAGGAGCGGAAGGATCTGGTCGGATCCGGCTCCTTCGGGAAGCTCCGGAAAGGCTAGACGCCCGATCACGCCGATCGAGACCGGCAGCAGGAACAGAAACCCCGTAAGGATCGGGTAAAGAGCCGCTGTCGTACGGATGCCCCTTTCGCTTCGAGCAGCGTAGAACCGCTGAAACAGCTGAGGGAACATCGGGTCCGCCCACAGCCACAGGAACAGGAACCCCAGCCAGATTCCGGGCGTGTAGACTCCTTCTCTACCCGGACGTGAGAACATCTCGGGGAAGGCCTGCAGAACTGTTTGGTTGGCTTGTGCGATCCCGCCCTGCGCTTGGGCAATACATACGAGCGCCGCCGTGAGAGAGACGATCAGGATGCCTCCCTGTAGCGCGTCGGTCCATGCAACCCCTCGTAATCCGCCGAAGTAGGTGTACAGAAGCATCACCGCGGTCATCAGCGCGGCCCCGGCGAAGTACGGAATCCCCACCAATCCCTCGAGGGCGTAGCCTGCAGCCATCGGCTGCATAGCAAGGTACGGGAGGGTGAACGCAACCATCACCGCAAGGAACAGTCCGCGCAACCACGGGTTTCGCCAGCGGGCCATGATCATCTCCGGGGGGGTCACCCAACCGTGCTCCCGCCCAAGCCGCCAGACGGGACGCCCGATGATGAGGAACATCACGGCCATGAATCCTGTTCCAAACGCAATCACCGGGTAGAAGGCGTAGCCGAACCTCCATCCCGATCCCGAGAAGCCGAACACCGTGAGAGCACTGAAGTTGGTGGCCGCCATCGTCAGGAATAGGAGGATCGGCGACAGGGTGCGCGACGCCACGAAGTAGTCCTCGCCGGTTCGTGCCGCTCGGCGTCGGGCAAACACGCCGAGTCCTAAGAGAACCACCAGATAGCAGATCAGGATCGCTTCTTCCACCGTTGCGCCCCCTTCGGCCCTGCAAGCAACAGACCACCCAGCCGGTTTGGCTGGGTGGCCTCAGATCGGCCTAGCATGCCAACGCCTATCCTAGCAAAGCCCTCGGCTGTCGGCAACAGACATGGGATCGGATCCTTCATGTTGCGTGACGCACGAGAATGCAACACGAAGGACCCGGCCCCGCCTACTCCGATGGGAGACGCATCGAGATCACGGGCTCCTCGCGCACGGAGGCCCCTGCAGGAACAGATTCTCGCATCGTCACGCACGCGCCGATCCGGGCATCATCTCCCACGTGGATCGGTCCGAGCAACGTGGAGTGTGCCCCAAGCATGACGCGGTCCCCCACCGCCGGGTGGCGCGTTCCGCCGTTGCACTTCACCCCGCCGAGCGTCACGCCCTGATAGATCAGCACATCGTTGCCAACAGTAGCCGTTTCGCCGATCACCACACCCATTCCGTGGTCGATGACGACCCTGCGTCCTAGGGTGGCTCCGGGATGGATCTCAACGCCGGTACGCCGTCGAACGATGTTGGCGAGGACACGAGCCACGAGCTTCACCTGGTGTTGCCACAGCCAGTGATTGACCCGGTGCATCCAGATCGCATGAAGGCCCGGGTAGGCAAGGAGGATCTCTACCGTGTTCCGCGCAGCGGGGTCCTTCTCCTTGAGTGCGGCAATGTCTTCTTGCATCCGCCGAATCCAGTTCATCTCTCCTCCCACAACGTTCCCGATAGGTATCGGCCTCCGCCATCCGGAAGAACGGTGACGATCATCTTCCCGTTCATCTCTTTCCGCGAAGCGATCCGCATCGAAGCGGCAACCGCTGCTCCCGAGGAGATCCCGGCGAAGATTCCTTCCATGCGTGCAAGGTCACGCATCGCTTCCCGGGCCTCGTTATCGGTCACCTGCACGATCTCGTCGACCAGATCCATGTTGAGCACGTCCGGCTTGAAACCCGCACCGATCCCCTGGATCGAATGCTTCCCGGCTCTTCCTTCGCTGAGAAACGGTGACCCCGCAGGCTCGACACCAACGATGCGGATTGCCGGTCGCTTGTGCTTCAGGTACGTCCCGACTCCGGTGACGGTTCCGCCCGTTCCGATCCCGGCAACGAAGACGTCGACCGTTCCTTGCGTGTCACGCCAGATTTCGGGTCCTGTGGTTTCTTCGTGAGCCGCGGGATTCGCAGGATTGCTGAATTGAAGAGGCATGAACGCCCTTTCGTTCTTCGCGGCAAGTTTGCGGGCCACGGCGATGGCTCCTTGCATCCCTTCATCGGCGGGCGTCAGGACGATCTTTGCTCCGAATGCAGCAAGGATCTTCCGCCGCTCCACGCTCATCGATTCCGGCATGGCGAGCATCACTTGATAGCCGCGCGCGGCGCAAACCCAGGCCAGTCCGATCCCGGTGTTTCCCGACGTGGGTTCGATGACGGTCCCACCGGGGCGAAGGCGACCGTCGATCTCCGCGGCGTGGATCATCGCCGCCGCGATTCGGTCTTTGACGCTTCCTCCGGGGTTCACACGCTCTAGTTTGACAAGCAATCCCCCGCCACGATCTGCGCTCCTGCGGGAATCCATTGCCTGCAATCGAACAAGCGGAGTTCCGCCGATCCGCTCGAGAATGGTTGGTCTTCGTTTCATCCCTACCTCCTGTCCCGCAAGCCTTGGGCGCATTCGACGACCAAATCCCGTTGCCTTCAAGAACACGCGAATGGAATCGAGCTTCGAAGACCCTGTGTCTACCTGGAAACGGCTGGCACCGCTTTTCTACCGGATCAGGAAGGAGGGACAACACGGACCCTCACCTTGCCTGCGTCTGCGCTTCTTCGAACCCATGCTGTTCACCTCCGTAGAGATTGTGAGATAAATCCAGACTACCCCCGTGCGGCTCTGAGTTCAAGAGGGCGAAATTCGCTTGCCTCACTTGCCTCGGGGCAGGTTCACACGCTACTTTGGTTCCTACCAGGAGACGGAACAAGCACAGGAGGAACCCAATGCGAAACCGCCAACCCCGATTGCGACGAACCATCCGCACACTGGGATTACTATTCATGACTTTCACACTTCTGGCCATCGCCGCGTCCGCCGGCTGGGCCGATACGCTGAAGGTCCCGGATGACTACCGCGACATCGAGGACGCGCTACGCGATGCAGACCGAGGCGATGTCATTGAGATCACGCGATCCCGGACATTCCGAGAGTCGCTCACTCTACGCAACGTGCGTGGTATCACGATCACTGTCGGAAGATCGGCGAGGAACGTTGTGGTTCAGGGACGCCGCGTCGGCGACCCAGTCTTCGAGCTGATCAACTGTAGGGACATCACGATCGAAGGTCTGACGATCCAGAGCGGTTCCGTGGGCATCGACGTCCGAAGCGGCGGAACCGACATTGTCTTTCGTGAGTGCATCATCCAGAAGAACGTGACATCCGGCGTCACAGGCTATGACTACACGTTGGATGAGTGCTCGGTGATCGACAACGGAGCGTGGGGAGTGGAGCTCATTGGAGACCCCACAGATCCGGATGCGGCCGAGATCACGCTGATCGATACAGAGGTGCAGCGAAACATCAGTGGCGGGCTTCGCGTTCAATCCGCCGTCGCTCATCTCGAGACATCGACCTTCTCGAACAACCGCGGCTATGGATTGCTCATCGACGGAGAGGCCACGGTCGACTTCGAAGAGGGGGCTGGGATTACCGAGATCCGTGAGAACTTGCTCGGAGGCGTGCTTGTGACCGATGCATCGTTCACCCTGCGCGGCAGCGCGCTGGTGAGAGCGAATCTCGGCCCGGGGATTGTCGCCGAGCGAGCCACGCTCATCGTGGACGGCGCGGATGTGCGTGATCATGGGGATGTCGGAATCGTGTACCGGCAGTCCGAGGGCAGCATCCTCAACAGCTTGATCACGGAGAACGCTGGCACGGGTGTGCTTCTGGACGAGGGCAGCGTGGCCGAAATCGGAGGTTCGACCGTCTCGGCTCAGGGAGAGTACGGCGTCCGGGTCATCAACGGGTCGCAGATTACCGTCCGTGACCAATCACAGATCACCGGGAATGCACTGTCGGGTCTCGTACTCGAATCAACGATTGGAACGGTGATTGACTCCAACATCGCGGGCAACACCGAGCACGGAATCCTACTCCTTGGCGGCGCACAGGCAACGCTTACCAACGCGACAGTCCTCGCCAACCTCCTGGACGGCGTTCATGTCGATGCTTCGACCCTTACGGTGGGCGGCGGCGATATCGGGAGCAACGCGAGAAGCGGTGTGATCGTCCTTCCCGGAAGCACCGCGCTGATCTCAGACGGTGCCCTGGTTCAGTCCAACGGGCAAGACGGTGTGTTGATCGAAGGAGCCACCGCCGAGATCCGCTCGGCAACGGTTCAAACGAACACGCGAGACGGCGTGCGGGTCGTTGGCGAGCAGACAGCCGACAGCGCCTCGGTAATGATCAGCGAGTCTTCTCAGATCATAAGAAACGTGAGCAACGGTCTTTCGCTGTTCACCGCCACGGGAACGATCGACGCCAGCAACCTCTCGGAGAACGGGATGCACGGAGCGTATGCGACGGCCGAGTCGATCCTGTTGGTTCAGAACGGTGCGACGTTCCTCTCGAACGGGCAGTCGGGGATCCTCGGTGAAGATGCCAGTTCGGTTGAGGTCTATGACGCCGAAGTTCGATCCAACGGCCTCCACGGGATCCAGCTCATCGATGCCGAGGCCAAGATCGAGACCAGCTTGATCGCCGACCAAACGCGCAACGGGATCGATCTGTTCGGAAGCTTCGCGTTCGTCTCGGACTGCGAGATCCTTCGCAACGGAGAGCAGGGTGTCTACGAGCTTCAATCTCGCTTGTCCATCGCAGACAGTCTAGTGGCCAACAACATCCTCAACGGAATCCTCCTCGACAACGCGGTCGCAGAGGTCCTTCGCTGCACGATTGACGCAAACGGGATCCATGGCCTCGCTGCGATCAACAACTCCAGCGCCACGGTGACCGAGACGATCGTCTCGGCACACCCTGACGACGGCGTGGCTCTGGCCAACAGCGCAGGTGACTTCCTCACCAGCCAGATCATCGACAACTCCGAGCACGGCGTCTTTGCAGAAGTGTCCACGCTGGTCATGGAGGATTCCCTCCTGGCGAGGAACCGCCTCAACGGTGCGTCGCTTCTGAACTCCACCGGGGATTTCACCACCTGCCGAGTGGAGTACAACCTCCAACAAGGCGTCGGGCTCCAGGATTCGACGGGCTCGTTTGTCAGTTGCATGGTCACGGATCAGTCCCAGGAGGGACTGGTCCTGGTCAACGCCGCGGCGGCCATTCTGGAATCCAATATCGACCGCAACCAGAGCGTCGGCATCACGGCAACCAACTCCGTCATGGCGATGGATGGAGGTTCGGTCAAGCAGAATCGGGGGAACGGTGTTCAGCTCTCGAATGCCTCTCTCAACGCAGAGAACGTGATCTTCAACCAGAACGCGGGCTACGGGATTTCGGCCACCTCTTCCGGTGCCGGTCTCACCACCTGTGAGGTCTCCAACAACGATCTCGACGGGATCTGGCAGTACTTCTCTCAGGTGGCTGCGGAGCAGACCGCTTTCTCCAGCAACGGCCTGAGCGCCGTCAACGCGCAGGAGCGCTCCCGGATCACGTTGCTCCAATGCCAGGTCGATGATCATCCGCAGGCAGCCCTGATTCTGAGCGATTCCACGGCGGATGTCCGCTCCTCCTCGATTCGCGACGGTGATGATGCCGGGCTGCTCGCGATCCGCTCGGTGATCCAGTTGGTAGACGAAAGCAGCGTGTCCGGAAACGCTGGGCCGGGATTGGATGTAGAGGACAGCTTCGTTGAGATCCGAGGAAGCTCCGTCATCGACAACCGCGCCACCGGGGTGGATGCGACCACATCCACGCTGGCACTCGTACGTGCCATCATCCGCGGCAACAACGCGGACGGCATCGCCCTCACCGACTCGAAGGCGGACATCGACGCATCCGACATCGATGACAACGGAGCACACGGGATCAGCGCCGAGGTGAACTCCGAGATCAAGCTGGCCGACTCGCGCGTCGTCGACAACGGCGACGCAGGTGTGCGTCTTCACGCAAGCGCGATCGAGTCTGAATCCAGCGAAATCTCGGGCAACGGAAGCTTCGGGATCGCAGCGTTTGAGGGCAATCTCGAACTTCTTGAGACCACGGTCAGCGATCATCCGCAAGACGGCATCGCCCTCACAACGTCCTCGGCGACCATCGTTTCTTCCGTCCTGCGAGACAACCGCGGATACGGGCTATCCGGACAGTCGGGCTCATCGGCGAATTTCGCGTCTTCCAGCATCATCGACAACCAAGACACCGGGATTTGGCTGAGTGATTCGGCGGTCGACGCCGATCGCTCGACGATCGCCGACAACGGAGACTCGGGCATTGCAGGCGTCGGCGCCATCGTCAACGTCAGCGGCTCGACTACGATTTCCGGACACGCGCAGGCGGGAGTTGATGTCGCAACCACGTCTGCCAAGCTGATCAACTCAACCATCACCGACAACGATGGCCCCGGAGTTCGCGCCTCCGAGTCGAAGATCACGATGGAAACCTGCTTGATTGGCGACAATGGAGAGGAGGCGATCTGGAGCTCGTCAAGCTCGATTACCGCCTCGACCTGTACGCTCGAGAGCAACGGGAGTTCGGCCGTTCGCGCCACGGACCGCTCGCGGGTGGCGCTCGTCGGCAGCACGGTCACCGAACATCCTCAGGATGCGATCGTAGCCGACAGCAGCTCTGTGGATCTGCAGGACAGTGAAGTAGTCGACAATTCGCGGCGCGCGGTCGTGGGGGATGAGAGCACCGTATCGGTCACCGGAACCCTGATCGCGCGACACGGCGGCGTTGCGTTTGATCTCACCGACTCGCGGGCGGATATCACCAGCGCACGGGTCGAAGACAACGGAGGTTCAGCCGTGATCGCCGTGACCTCAACCGTCGCATTCGACGATTCGACGATCACCGGACACCCGGACTCGGCCATTCAACTGGATCGCTCGTCGCTCGAGCTGGCGAACTCCTGGGTTGCCGACAACAACGGTGCCGGGATCTTCGCGCGAGACGCGCAGGTCACGGTCTCTGGAAGCACCCTCAGGGACAACACCGGCGTCGCGCTGGACCTCAGCAACAGCTCGGCCGCGCTGACCGAGGGAGCCGTTCTGACGGAGAACGGCGATGTGGCCGTTCTGGCGGACCATGCCACGGTAACCATGATGTCGTCTGAGATCACGAACCATCCCGGATCGGGGCTCAAGCTCGACCACAGCCCAGCGTCCTTCCGTGAGGCAACGATCGCCGACAATAGCGGATGGGGGATCGAAGCCGAGAACAGGACGGCCGTGATGGCACAAGACTCAACCCTGCGAGGAAACGACCTCGGCGGTCTTGTGCTGCGTAGTTCCGTGGCCGCCCTGCTCGGGACCACAGTCACCCAGCACCCTTCCTTGGGTGTGTTGGTCGAACAGCGCTCGGCGCTGCTGGCCATCGGCGCCACCATCTCTGAGAACGACGGCCACGGACTCTCGGTCGGCTCGTCGGCTGCGTCCCTACGCGAGACGGAGATCCTCAGCAATCGCGGCCATGGAGCGTTGTTCGCTGGCGGATCTGTGACCTCGATCTACATGTGCGAACTCACGAGCAACCTGCTCGACGGGCTGCACCTCGAAGCATCCGTTGCGTCCGTGCGCCAAAGCTCGTTCCTGAGCAACGGCGGATTTGGCATCTTCGTCGATGCCGCATCGCTTGTCGCTGGATACGAGAACACGATTTCCGGTAACGGCACAGACGTTTCGCCGAACGTTCCGGCCGAGCTCGTTTTGGCCAGGCCGCGGTAGGGCCTGCTGCACCGAGGAAGAATCAACGCCCTGCGGCGCTCACGAGGAGAACCGCAGGGCGTCTTCTGTTCACGAGTCGTTTTGCTTGGCCGATGGCCTACTCTCGCGGGTAGAGCGAACTGATGAGCAGTCCGTCTTCCAGATCCGCTACGTAGATCAGGTCCCCCGCCACATGGATCGATACCGCATGACCCGGTGTTTCCAGAACCGATGCAAGCACCGGATCCAGAGGGTTTCTAAGATCGAACGCAAGAACTCCCTCTGCGTCCGCAGCTGCCAGGAGGATTCGATCTTCATCGGCCAGCGCCAGCGATTGAACCTCGCCTGCCACAGAAACGGTGTTCACCAGGCGGGGCGCCGCGGGTGTTGCCAGATCGAACACGGCGATGCCGCGATACCCCAGAGCGACGTAGGCGAAAGAGCCAGCAAGCTCAACATCGCGAGCCTCGCCAGCTGTCTCGATCGAGCCTATGAGCCTCGGATTGCTGGGATCGGAGACATCCAACAGCTCGACACCGGCGTCTCCGGTGGCTACGGCGGCAAGGCCGCGCTCCACATCCACCTCGATCTGCTCGGCGAAGCCGCGGGTCAACCACGTCCCAACCTGCACGGGATGGAGAGGATCGGTCACATCGATGAGCTGAACGCCTCCGCGCTGGTCGGCTACGTAGGCGATTCCATCGGCCACTTGAACATCGCGGGATGACCCTCCGGTATCCACAACAGCAAGTTCGGTCGGTCGTTCGGGGTTGGAGACGTCGATCAAGACAATCCCATCACCCCGGCTTGCGATGTAGGCGATATCGCCCACCACGTCGATCGATTGCGCATACCCCCGAGTTGTATGCTCGCCGATCGCCACCGGATCTTCCGGATCCGTCAGATCAAGGATGAACAGGCCCTTCGTGCCAACCACGAAGTAGGCGATCGAACTCGAAGCGTCGCCGTCGGCATCCAGCGTGTATCCCTGCGGATTGACCGACGCCAGGGGAGTCAGCGTAAGGACAACACGAAGATCGATCGTGTACGGCACGGGGACATCATCCGCCAGCGTTCGAACCTGGAAGTACACCGTCCCCTCTTCCCCTGCTGTCCACGTCACCTCTCCCGTGGTCCCCCGCGGCACAATGGCTTCCGGAACGAGCAGCAATCCGGCTTGAGAGCGGAGGGCCACCCGGACACCGCCACCTGGTCCTTCTCCGTTCGGGACGTCGGTGGAGATCATGTACGATGCACCGGGGACGACCGACAACGAGAACCAATCCTCATCGATGTCCACTTCGAGCGTCCCGGAGATGGAACCGCCCTCCGTGGGGATCGGCGTGGCCTCTGCCGCGCGATCGCCGTGTTCGTCGTCGTATCCTTCTTGAACCACGCGCAGCTCGTAGGC
>Ga0272444_10001956_pt1 | contig 19322 bp, 14 predicted proteins | sample SSMForm13_FD_201033 | JGI IMG/M metagenome (GOLD analysis project Ga0272444, IMG submission 201033) | Marine sediment archaeal communities from Little Sippewissett salt marsh, Falmouth, MA, United States - SSM-Form-13 | ecosystem: Environmental > Aquatic > Marine > Wetlands > Sediment ... | reverse complement strand
GATCAGAACGGCGGGCTGTATGTGTTGAGGATTGGAAGCAGGGAGTAGGGGATAGCAGCAGTGAGTCGTGGGACAACCAGTGAGTAGTGGTCAGTGATTAGTGGGTAGTGTAGCAACCAGTAGTGAGTGAGTAGTCGACAGCCTGAACCGGCCTCCACCGAGCACTAGCCACTGATCCGTTGCTTCTCGCTAGCCACGATCCACTCGTCACCAATCACTGGTTCCCTGTCCCCGGCTCCCTGCTCCCTGCTCCCTGCCCTCTTCCCCTATCCCCTGATCCCTGTCCCCTGCTCCTGCCCCCCTCCTCCTCTGCCAGCCATCATGGTCGGTTGACAGCGGAGCGGGCGGCAGCCGAAGCTGTCGCCCGCTCTCGCCGTTCAGTCAATGGGCCTGCTCCCTGCCCCCCGTCAGTCGCTATGCGGTCGCAGCGCCCGCCACCGTCTCCTCCCGTTCGACCCGCTGCAGACCGCCGTCAAGGTAGGCGGCGTACGCGGCCATGTCGAAGTGCCCGTGGCCGGAGAACCCGATCAGGATTGTCTTCGCCTCACCGGTGGCCGCACACTCTTTGGCCACCTCCATCGCCGCGTGGACGGCATGCGCCGTCTCCGGCGCCGGAATGATCCCTTCGGCGCGAGCGAACTGGACCGCGCTCTGGAAGACATCGATCTGGTCGTAGGCGACCGGATCAACCACGCCGTCCTCCACCAATCGACTGATGATCGGAGCCATCCCGTGATAGCGTAGTCCGCCGGCGTGGATCGGCGGCGGGACGAAGTCGTAGCCCAGCGTGTGCATACGCAGGAGCGGCGTGGTCTTCGCGGTGTCCCCGAAGTCGTACTCGATGTTGCCACGGGTCAGCGTCGGACACGCGTGCGGCTCGACCGCAATGAACCGCGTCTTCCGACCGTTCACGATGTCCGCGCGGTAGAACGGGAGCGCAATCCCGGCGAAGTTCGATCCGCCGCCGACGCAGCCGACGATCACGTCGGGCACGTCACCCGCCGCCTCCATTTGACGCTCGGCCTCAAGCCCGATGATCGTCTGATGCAGCAGCACATGGTTCAGCACGCTGCCCAGCGAGTACTTCGTCCCGTCCTGCCTGACCGCCACCTCGATCGCCTCGGAGATGGCCATGCCGAGCGAACCGGGAGAGTCCGCGTCTCGCTCGAGGAATGCCTTTCCGGCGTTCGTTCGATCGGACGGCGAGGGAATGATCTCTCCACCGAAGGTGCGAATCATCGTCTTGCGATACGGCTTTTGCTCGTACGAGATCCGCACCATGAACACGGTGCACTCCATCCCAAACGCCTCGCACGCGTACGACAGCGCGCTGCCCCACTGCCCCGCGCCGGTCTCGGTGGACAAGCGGTGAACGCCCTCCTGCTGGTTGTAGTACGCCTGCGCGACGGCGGTGTTCGTCTTGTGCGATCCGGTGGGACTGGCTCCTTCGTACTTGAAGTAGATCTTGGCCGGCGTGCCCAGCTGCCGCTCGAGGTTCGCGGCGCGATGCAGCGGGGTCGGCCGCCACCGTCGATAGATGTCGAGCACGGGCTCCGGAATGTCGATGTAGCGATCGGTTGAGATCTCTTGCGCGATACACGTCTCGGAGAAGAGCGCATGCAGTTCCTTCGGCGGCATCGGCTCCCGCGTCGCCGGATGGAGCGGCGGGTCAAGCGGGCGTTCGAGGTCGGCCTGCACGTTGTACCAACGCGTCGGCAGATCGTTCTGGTCGAGATGAAACAGGGTCTTCATGGTGTTGATGTCCTTTCCTTTCGTTTGTGTGGACGAACCGCAAGCGTCAACGCGAAATGAAAGGGCGCCACCACGATTTGTACGGAGGAACTGCAGGAACGGGAGGAGGAGGCTGACGGACTACGGCTCTATCCGAGCCAAACACACCTCCTGATCATCGCGTCCTCCCGATGCATTGGATGCCCCACTGTAGCACGGAAACGCGGAAACGGCAACACCAGTGGTCAGTGGTTGGTGTGTAGTGTGTAGTGATCAAGAGCCGGAGAGCAAGAAGAAACGCGTCCGCCGGTGGCAGACCGAGCATCGTCCCTGGGCACTACACACCATCCACCACGCACTCACCGGTGGTTTCGACGCCCTTTCTATCCACTGCACACTGCTCACTGCAGTAGATATCGAGGATGTTCCGGAGCATCGGGCAACTGGCGAAGCCAGTTGCTTGTGAGAATGGCTTCGTACTCCTGGCCATTCTCTATCGATGATGCGACATGGAAATGTCCAACAGATCTCGCAGCATCGATGCGGCACTGGGCAGCGGGGTCGGTTCGTCGATGATGCTTGTGATCGTGCCGAACAGATCGGTTGTATACGAGATGCCCATCTGCTTGGGGCCGAGGCGGCCGAGCGGATGATCGGACGGCAGTGCGGTCGGCGCGACGGCCAACGCGTACGCTCCGTCGGACTCGCGGATGGCGCTCGCCAGCAGGCGGACGCGATGGGTCTGACTCGTCCGGCGAAGCCATACAGGGTCGATGTTTCGGATCCCAGTCCGTGGGACCTCGTTCAGTGCCACGTCTCGATCGAGCACGTGCAGTGCCAGAATCGCCAGTTTAGCGGCGGCATCCCAGCCGTCGAGGTCCCACGCTCCGTCGCCTTCGAGCGCTCCGGCCTGCCGCGCGTCCTCGATTGCGGCGTCCCAGGTTGCACCGGCAACCAGCCGATCGAGGATAAACCCGGTTGTCAGATTGGGGACACTGTCGATCCGTTCGATCGTCGCACCCCGCAGATCGCGCGCCCCGAGCGCAATCGCCGGCAGCCCGCCGGCGACTGTTCCGTCGAACCGAAGCTGCACCCCACTCGCCTCGGCCCGTGCGACAAGGTCCCGGTACGCCGTAACGATCGGTCCCTTGTTCGGCGTCGAGACGTGCAGCCCCCTCGCCAGAGCACAGCGAACGTGAGAGAGCCCCGGCTCGGCTCCGCCGGCCAGATTCACCGGTCCGGCCTCGCACAGCACGTCGGCATCGACCTCTTGAAGCATCGTGAGCCCGGTCATGCCGGGTCGACCGACGGTGGGAAGGTCAGCGACCGTCCCGCCGGTCAGCTTGACGTGTTCGATAGCGGCGCCGTCCAGCCCGTTCGGATCGATCGCCGCACCGCGTGAGTCGGCGACGCCGACCAGCCGGATGTCGAGGCTGTAGCGGCCAATCAGTTCATCGTGCTTCGTCGCGACCAGTCCAGCGAACCGCCGTCCCAGATTCCCGACACCAATCAGAAGTACGTCTACACGCTGCATGGAGGACATGCGTAGAGAATACAGGGGGCAGGGGAAGGAAGACAGGAGGGAATGGACAGGGATCAGGGGAGACGGAGCGAGCCCACCGCTCGGGCTAACACCATCGCGTACCTGGAGTGCACCGACCCCCTGCACATTCTCCAACGGACCCGCTTGCGGCTGATCCGCTCCTATCCCCTAGTCTCTCCACCTTCGGCGCGAAGTCGATGCTCGAGACGTCGTAGACGGTGCTCACATCGCCCGCGGTCAGTCCCCACGGGTCGACGCCAAGCGGGAGGTACCCGCCATCGACGGCGGTTTCCGCAAACGCGTACAGGGCTCCCTGGTACATCCAGAAGCTGCGGTCGGGGTGCGCGTCAGCGTATGCCTGCTCGACCGGCACCCACGCCACCATGTGATCGGCAACCGAGTTGCCGTCTGTGTCCACCGCCACCATCAGCGCACCCTGTCCGAGCGTGCGAACGAGGCTGGTGTACAGAATCGCCGTGTCCTCGCAGTCGCCGACGCCGTCGACCAGCGTCTCGATCGGATAGCGCGGATACTCGTACCAGGCCGGATCGTACACGTACACAATGCACTTCTGCACGAAATAGAGCGCGTTCTCCAGCGCAGCATGGTAGTCACCCGCCGTCGACTGGAGAACCTCTTGGGTGATCGTCTCGAGGTCGTCGTCGTCCAGGGGATCAAGCACGTACTCGTCGTAGTCGCGGATCGCCCACGCGGTTCGCGGCTGCGCCGCGTAGTAGCCGTACAGGTCATACGAAATCTCCAGGTTGCACGACTGCGGCACGCCGTCGTACATCCATTCGTACTGCCTGAGTACGGTCGACTGCGACGACCCAATCGTCACGTGCACCGCCCCGGTCGCCGTGCGTTCGCCGCCGTCCTGGTCTCGCACCGTCAACGTCGCCTCATACGCACCTTCGCTCTTGTACGCGTGCGACGCCGTCACGCCGATCTCGGCGGAGCCATCGCCGAAACTCCACGCGTACGACACGATCTCTCCGTCGGGGTCATACGACGCGCTCGCGTCAAACTGGACCGCTTGGTTGGGATACACCGTGGACGGGACAATCGAGAACGCGGCCACCGGCAGTTCATTCGTCGCCCGGATCCCGATCGTCACAGAAGCGCTTGCCTGCCCCCACCGTCGGTCCTTCACGGTCAACGTTACGGTGTACGTTCCAGCGATCGTGTAGGTGTGCGATGCGTACATCCCACTCCCCGTCCCACCGTCTCCGAACAGCCAGTCGTACGAGCGGATCGTACCATCCGGGTCGTACGACGTACTCGCATCGAACTGGACCGTCAACGGAGCGATCCCCTCGGCGGGATCGGCGGTGAAGAGCGCAATCGGCGCGGTATTCGGGATCAGGAAGCAGCCGCCGGCGAACAGCAGGGCCGTAAGCAGTACGGGCACAGCAGCACGCCGCCATCGATCTCGCGGTCTCATCGGATCAACCCCTATCGTCTGCCTCGCCACGCTACGAGAACGTACGCTTGGCCCCCGCCCGGTGTGTCACGTACAGACCATCTTCGGAGAGACGCCCCGCCACCACAGGGAGCAGAGCCACCGCACGCTGACCCTTTCCCGTGGGAAGACGCATTCCTACGGTCCCGTCCCGGACCTCTCTTGGTGCGTTCACACACAGGATGTGCCGACGTCGCGAGCGCTTCGCGCTTGCTTACCGAAGTGCGATTCTCTCACTCGAGGTGCGATTCTCCCCGGATGACCAGTCTGAGCGCGTGTTGACTAGAACGCGAACGACTTCTGCGCCTCTCCGAGAGACCCTATCGGCTTCACTGCGTCGGCCCAAGACGCAGCCGCGCAACATCTCGGAGAACATGCCGCTCGGGTCTGCGTCGTTCGCTTGCCGCGAGTCCGAAGGCCTCGCGGACAGAGAATGCGCCGACTCGAAGGAGGACTCTATATCAGCAGCAGCACGCCAAACACGATCTCGCTCGCGAAACTGATCCAGTTGCTCGTGGTCCCCGCCTTGTCGAAGGCGATCGATCCACCTCGCACCGCGGCGACCATCAGGTAGCCGACTCCCAGGGTTCCGAATGCATGTCCGGTGTGGAAGATCAGACCCGCGAGACCGAGGCCGAAGAACAGCCCGCCGAGTACGGCACGGATTTCTGAGATCCCACGAGGATCCTCGGTATTCAGCCCGGTGAATCGTTCGGCGATCTCGGGCGCGAGGATCGACAGCGCACCGAACCCCATGGTGGCAACGCAAATCAGTATGCGAACGAACATCAGAAACGTAAACGGCATCCAACTCTCCTTTCCCACTGGCTGCGGGCAGTGTCCCGTACGCATCCTAGTCTAGGCGGTCGCATCGCCGATTCCAAGGGGGGTGTGCCGCAGGCGCTTCGCGCCTGTTGACCGAGGATCCTCATGACGAGAGCAAGGCAACAGGCCCTGCAACAGGCCCTCCCGCAGAGACCGCCAAGCTCGCAGAGAGCCCCATTGTCAGGGGGGATCCCGGACCCCGTCACCTGCGCCCTCTGCACCTCTGCGTGAGACGGCTTATGCGCGACAATCAAACCCTGCCTCCCGCCAAGCGTCGCAAGCCCTCCGGTCTTGCTTACCGTGAACCGCTGCGCGCTTCTCGCGCACGGATTACTACCGCGCAGAGGACAACCAGACCATCGGCGAAGGGTGTAGGGTTACCCTAGGCATGGGGGTTGAGGTCTTACCCCTTAGGATGGGTTCTCTTGGCGCGCTCTGCGCCTCTGCGGGAGACAGCGGATCCTCTCCCCGGGGCTTGCCTACGGAGGGGGCGATCCTCATGGCGAGAGCAAGGCAACAGGCCCTGCAACAGGCCCTCCCGCAGAGACCGCCAAGCTCGCAGAGAGCCCCATTGTCAGGGGGGGATCCCGGACCCCGTCACCTGCGCCCTCTGCACCTCTGCGTGAGACGGCTTATGCGCGACAATCAAACCCTGCCTCCCGCCAAGCGTCGCAAGCCCTCCGGTCTTGCTTACCGTGAACCGCTGCGCGCTTCTCGCGCACGGATTACTGCCGCGCAGAGGACAACCAGACCATCGGCGAAGGGTGTAGGGTTACCCTAGGCATGAGGGTTGAGGTCTTACCCCTTAGGATGGGTTCTCTTGGCGCGCTCTGCGCCTCTGCGGGAGACAGCGGGTCCTCTCCCCGGGGGGCTTGCCAACGGAGTGGCGATCCTCTCATCCGATGTGCAGTGTTCCGGTGCGATGTGCGTTTCTCTCGGCCATCGTGCTAGGATGTGACGGTGGAGCAGCCGGCACGGGCGAAGGAGGTTCTCATATGCGTACTCGGTGTCTACTTGTGCTTCTTCTCGGATCCCTCGTGGTGCTCTCGAGCTGTTCGTGGCTGCTTGAGGACACGATTTCCGTCGATCCGGCGCAGGGTGCTGTTCACACGCTCGTGACGGTCCGTGGCCGGGGATTCGGCGACGAGCAGGGAACAGGACACGTGGCCATTTGGGCCACATACGCGGACATCGTTTCCTGGAGCGACACCAAGATCGTCTGTCGCGTTCCCGTCATACCAACCCCCGACGGCCTCCCCGTCGAAACGTACTTGTCGGTCGACGCTCCAGACGCTGATCGCTACTACTACGAGAGCACAGCGTTCACCGTCGTCCGTGGCATCCTGTTCCAGACGGATCGAGAGGGAGACTACGAGGTCTACGTCATGAATCCGGACGGCTCATGCCAGACGAACCTCTCACGCAACTACGCCCAGGACAAGGAGCCCTGCTGGTCGCCGGACGGAACCCGCGTCGCGTTCGAGGCGGACATCGCAGGCCGGGAAACCGATCTCCGCGTGATGGCCGCGGATGGCGGCGGCCGTGCAGCACTGACCGACAGTCCGTATCACATCGACGGGGAGCCACGCTGGTCACCCGACGGATCGCGGATCGTCTTCTATTCGGAGTGGGATCTCTCACCGGAGATCTGGACCGTTAGGCCAGATGGCACCGGTCACGTTCAGCTCACCGACTTCGACATCATCGGCGTGTTCTCGCCGTGCTGGTCGCCGGACGGCTCGCAGGTGGCGTTCTCTGCGTCCGAAGGGCTGACGGAGAACGATCTCCGGATCGTGGTCATGAGTGCCGACGGAAGCGGCGCAACATACATCACGGATGTGGGTCACGGAGACTCGGAGCCTTCGTGGTCACCTGACGGTCAGTGGATCGCGTTCTCGCGAAACCGCACGGACGAGGGGGACGGAGCGCTGATGGCCGTGCGACCGGATGGGACAAACCTGGTTCGACTGACCGGGCCCGCCATGGCGCGCCCGGCGGCTCCCTCCTGGTCGCCCGACGGCTCTGGGATCGTGTTCAGCGCAAGTCTGAACGGACTGGGGCCGCACGACATCTTCCTCCTCGATCTCGATGCGGAGACGGTCTATCAGCTCACCAACGATCCCGACGTAGATGCAAGCCCGTTCTGGGGCACCTAGCGAGCGAGCTGGCGGCGGAAATCCCGGTTCGGACGGGACGCCCTACTTGCCTCTGGTACTCGGGAACCCAGACTCCAGTTGACGCCGGGAGATCATCCGAGTCGATCACAACGGAAGCACTGCCCACCGTCCGGCCGGTGAGCAGCTGCGTTGCGAGGTCAGTGAAGACAGGCAACGGTTGCATCGCCGGTCACGTCGCTCGCCACTGCTACGGCCCCGACCAACAGCACAACCACCAAACCCAGTAACCACCGCACGAAGACCACCTCCTCGGTCAATCAAGCGGATTCGGCCCGCCGCTGGCAAATGCGCGTCACCTGTCCTCGGAATCGAACGCTCTCCAAGGCTTTGGCAGACGTTGTCGGGTATCATGCGCCGATTGAGGAGGCTCTGTGGATCCCATTGCTGTTGCACTTGCGGTTGCCGCAACATTCTGCTGGGCGCTGACGCTGTTCACGATGAAGCTCGCTCTCAACCGGATGAGCTGGATCACCCTCGGCGTTCTTCGCCTTTGGATCGGACTTCCCTTCATCGCCGCCTACGGCGCGCTGACGCACGGATTCACGTTCGGTCCGCTGACACTCATCCTGATCGCACTTGCGGGCGGGGCCGGCAATGCATTCGTCGGAACCGCGCTGTACTACTACGCCCTGTCAACCGGGTCGATGCACGAGACCAATGTGCTCGCCAATACCAGTCCGTTCTGGGCCGTGATCGGCGCGATTGTCGTTCTCGGAGACCCGCTCCGCTGGGTGACCGTCCTCGCCGGCCTTCTGGTGATTGCGGGTACCGTCTTCCTTGTTCGCACACGCACGCAGGATCCAGCCGATCATCACAGCCTCCGATCCTTGCTTGCCGCTCTCGGTACCGGCGTGCTCTGGGGAGTCACCACGTCCGTCCCATCGAAGTTCTGTTTGGATGCGGGCATGACCCCCATCGCCTACCAGTTGCTGTTCGCCGCGGGAGCCACGGTATGCTGGTCGGTCGTTGCGCTGCCCGGACAGCTACGCAAGCGCCTCCGCGTGTCAAAACGAGCCCTGGCGATTGCGTTCCTCTCCTCGTTCTTCGGCCTGTTCCTCGGATGGGTCCTGTGGCTGACCGCACTCGAACGGGCCGCCGCCAGCGCCCTCGCCCCGCTCAACGGGCTGACGCTGTTCTTCGCCGCGCTGCTCGGTGCGGTCTTCCTGCGAGAACCGCTGACCCGGCGGATTCTGATCGGTGGCGCGTTGACCGTCGCCGGTGTCACACTGGTGTCCGCTCTGGGCTAGTCGGGAGCGCTCTGCACTGTGGATGGCAACACCGTCTCCCGCAGAGGCGCAGAGGTCTGGTGTCCAGGATTCCCCCTAGCACTGGGTCTCTCTGCGAGCCTGGCGGTCTCTGCGGGACTGCCTGTTGTCTTGCTCCCGTCATGAGGAGCGCCCCTCCGTAGGCAAGCCCCGGAGGAGCCGCCGTCTCCCGCAGAGGCGCGGAGGCCGCAGAGGTTGCTCGCGTGGTGATCAACGTTCACTTCCTAAGAACGCGTAGAGGGTACGTAGTCCAGGATTCCCTCTCGAGCAATGGGCTCTCCGCGAGCTTGGCGGTCTCTGCGGGAGTGCTTCTCCCCTTGTGTGGAAGCGCAGAGGTCTGAGGTCTAGGATTGCCCCCTAGCAACGGGTTTCTCTGCGAACTTGGCGATCTTTGCGGAAGTGCTCTTCGCTTTGCACAAGCAGCCGCCGCCTCCTGAAAGGGGAGGAAGCACGCTGCCATTGACAAATCGCCTAAAAGGTGCTAGAAGAGGGGTGCGGGGGTATCGGGGAGTGTAGGTCAGACCTCACTACTAGATCCAGACACCCCCGCATCTTCTTTCCTTGCGCCCGTCGTCTCGCAGTTCCCCACCGCCGGAATCGACCAGTCCTCGTGGATTTGCCGCACGGGTGGCGTACCATGACCACCCATGTCCCTGACTCGTGCGTACGCCCACCGGATCCGCCAGTTCGGCCCAAATGCCCGCTGGTATCTGGTCTACAGCCTGCTGAGCGGATTCGCGATGGGATTCGTTCAACTGCTATTCAACCTGTACGTCCTCTCCCTCGGCTACGACGCGGCGACGCTCGGAGTCCTGGTTGCTCTGCCACCGATCATGATCACCGTGACCGCCATCCCCATGGGGATGTTGGGACAGCGCCTCGGCTTCCGCACCATGCTGCTGGCGGGCGTATCCTTGATGGCCGTCGCTCTGATCGGAATCCCGCTCTCCGGTGTGCTGGTCGGCTTGCTCCTCTTCTGCGGACTGCGCGGCTTGGCCAACTCCATCCTGCAGGTCAGCAACGCCCCCTACATGGCCGAGAACAGCAACGCCGACGAGCGCACACACCTGTTCAGCGTGCAGTTCGCGGCTCGCATGTTCGCCAACTTCGGCGGGCTCCTCCTCGCCGGCGTGATGCCGCTCGTCATCGGTCGCTGGTTGGGCGTGGGGGCCGAGTCCCCCGCTGCGTACCGCGGTGCACTGCTCGTCGGAGCGGCGCTGTATGCACTCTCGTTCGTGCCGCTGCTCCGCACGCGAAAAGGCCCCGTCCCCGAGGTCGAGCCGGAGCCGGTCCGACTCAAAGAGATGTTCCGACCGCCCGGCCTCCTCGTTCGATTGTTCTTGCCGCAAGTGGTGATCGGCCTCGGCGCCGGAGCACTGGTCCCGTTCCTCAACGTCTTCTTCAAGACCGAATTCGGCGTCTCCGACAGCTTGCTCGGGGTCCTGTTCGCCGCCCAGTCGGTCCTGATGGCGTTCGCCACCCTCGTCGGCCCGGTGCTGGCCGACCGCTGGGGAAAGACCCGTTCGGTGGTCGGGTTGCAGCTGACGTCGGTTCCGTTCTTGGCCATGCTTGGCTACGTCCCGGTGTTCGGCGTCTCTGCCTTCGCCTTCCTGTGCCGTGCTGCGCTGATGAACGCCGCCAATCCGCTGTATACCGCGTTTGCTATGAACAAGGTTTCCGAGCGGCAGCGAGGAACGGCCAGCGCGCTCATGCAGATCAGTTGGCAGGGCACACGGGCTCTCAGTGCAATCGGCAGCGGCTACCTACAGGAGGCGAGCGGGTTCTCCGTTCTGTTCCCGATCACCATCGCGATGTACCTTCTTGCGTCCGGCCTGATCCATCGGTTCTTCATCCGCTCGCGGGAACAGGAAGCGTAGGAGGATTTCGCCACCGGCTACGCGTTCTACGGGTCTGCGTTTGCCAGGCACGCCAACGACACCACGACATCGTCGTACGACACATCGCCGCCAAGCGCCCGTACGACGGCCATCGGGCGCGCCGTGCCCACCTCGCTTGCAGCCGTTTGGATTCGCCCGAACGTTTCCGCACTCACCCACGGCTGCGGTGTCCTCAGGCCCTCCTTGGCGATGTACTCCGCGAGGTACCGCACGACGACTTCCGCCCGTTTCTCCAATCCCTCGGCCACTGACGCAATCGATTCGGACCGCGCGAACCGGTCGAATGCCATCCCGCGCACCAGGTCGACGGTCGCGCGTCGCCGCTTCGCTCTCCGGCGGCCGGGTTTCGGGGCCGGTCGCACCGACGGGTCGACGTCCTGATCGAGCCCGCGGCTTCGGCACGTCTCCCGAATCACGGCGAGAAACCGCTCGCCGTACTGCCGCGCCTTCGACTCTCCCACCCCCGCAACCTCGAGGAATCCTTCGCGCGTCGCCGGGCGTCGTCGAGCCATGTCTCGCAGCGCCGCGTCTCCGAACACGATGTACGCGGGTACGCTCCGCTCCTTCGCGATTTCTCGCCGTAGGCTGCGAAGCGCGTCGAACACGTCTCGGTCCACGCCGATCCACGAGTCGTCACGCGACCGTCGCGCCGGATTCGACACCGGTTGCAGCAGACGCGGCGTCTTCTCTCCACGCAGTGCGCGCCACCCACGAGACGTAATCGTCAGCCGGTTGTGATCCTCGGTCCGAGTCAGGTACCCCTGCCCGACCAGTTGATCGATCCACTCGCGAATGCGTGCCCTCGGTTGATCCGAGAGCAAGCCGTACGTGGACAGCGCATCGTGGCCTGCATCGAGGATCCGACGTTCGCGCGATCCGATCAGCACCGCTGCGGTGTAGTCCGCGCCAAATCGCTGATCGAGTCGAAACACACAGGACAGAATCTTCTGTGACGTCACCAGCGCGTCGTCAGCCAGCTCGAGATCCCCGAAACAGACATCGCACGCACCGCACGCGTCGTTCGCCGGCTCCTGCCCGAAGTACCGCAGGATCGCTGCGTGCCGACACGTCAGATCCGTTGCGTACGCCGCCATGTCCGCGAGCTTCTGCCGCCCGATTCGGCGAGCCTCGTCCGACTCGGACTGGTTGATGATGTACGTCCACACACCGTGGTCCGCCGAGCCGTACAACAACACGCACTCTGCGTCCAATCCGTCTCGTCCGGCACGGCCGCTTTCCTGTTGGTAGTGCTCGAGCGATTTCGGCATGCCCGCGTGGACAACCGCCCGGACGTTCGACTTGTCGATCCCCATGCCGAACGCGATCGTGGCAACGACCGTGTCGATCTCCTCCTGGATGAACGCGTTCTGAACGCGTTGTCGCTCCGCATCCGCCAGCCCCGCGTGGTACGCTGCCGCTCGATACCCGGCGTCGCACAACGCTGCCGACAGACCATCCACGTCGGCACGGCGGATGCAATACACGATCGTCGATTCCCGCGGATGCCGGTCGAGGATCGCCCGGACCTGCGCGACCATGTCGACCCGCCGCTCCACCGAGTAGATCAGGTTCGGTCGATCGAACGACCCAACAAGGACCTCCGGCTCCCGGAGATGGAGCTGTGCCACGATGTCGTCGCGGACGGTCTTCGTCGCTGTTGCGGTGTATGCGTGAAGCGGGACCCCCGGAACGGCGGATCGCAGCGTTCCCAACTGGCGGTACTCCGGGCGGAAGTCATGGCCCCACATGCTGACGCAGTGCGCTTCGTCCACCGCAATCAACGACGGCGGTCGGCGTTTCAGCCACCGGATGAACCGCTCGGTCATCAATCGCTCCGGCGAGACGTACAGGATCTTGAGTTCGCCCCGGTCCAACGAATCGTGAACGTCCGCCTGCTCGTCCAGAGATTGGCTGCTGTCCAACCGCGCCGCGGAAATCCCGCACTCGGTCAGTGCGTCCACCTGATCCTTCATCAGCGAGAGAAGCGGGCTGACGACAATTGCAAGCCCGGGAAGCCGCAGTGCAGGGAGCTGGAAGCAAAGGGACTTCCCCCCGCCGGTCGGCAGCACAACGAGGGAGTCACGACCGCCCAAGGCACACTCAATCGCCTCGCGCTGGAGCGGCCGGAATCCATCGTATCCCCAGTGCTGTTTGAGAAGTTGAAGCGCACGATCCACGGATTCTCCGTCCCCCTCGTCGAACGAATTGCGCCGCAGCGCTCGCTCTATGATACGAAACGGGTCCCTCGATGGCAGGTTGAGCACCCCGCGGGAGCCCAGAGAACACGGTATGGAAGGAGAAAAAGCTGGCTTACATGCTCCATAGGCACTCGTCCGCATTCTACAGTATCCCCCCCTTGATACAGCGTATGATATGTGGATACTTGTCGTGCGCTATGAACCGCGATGTGAATCGAACCGCCGAGCCGGCCGCCGCGCGATGGAAGCCCCTCTCGAATCAGAGAATACGGGACCTCCCACACGTCGATCGCCCTCGGGAGAAACTGATCACCAAGGGGGCGCAAGCTCTGACTGACGTCGAGCTTCTCGCTGTTCTCCTGGGCAGCGGAACCCGTCGCGCCAGTGTCTTCGAACTGGCGTCAACCATCCTCGAGACGTTCGATGGACGCCTCGATCGAGTCGATGCCGAATCCCTCCTTTCGATTCAGGGTGTCGGGCGGGCCAAGACGTGTCAGATTGCCGCGGCCTTCGAGCTGGCTCGGCGGCACTACCATCCGGATGACAGCACCGTCCGTGAGGCCAAGGATGTCCTTCCGTACTTGCGCACCATCCGATCCAAGCGGCAAGAACACTTCGCCTGCGTCTCGCTCGATGGAGCGAACAGCGTCATCGCATCACGCATCGTCTCGATTGGGTCGTTGAATGCGAGCCACATTCACCCGCGAGAGGTGTTCGCCGACCCGATTGCCGATCGTGCCGCAGCGGTGATTCTTGCGCACAACCATCCTTCGGGAACCCTCGAAGCCAGTTCGGAGGACATCGCGATTACGCGACGCCTGAAGCAGGCGGGCGAGCTCCTCGGGATTCGCGTGCTCGATCACCTGATCGTCACAGACAGCGGGTACTTCTCGATGCAGCAGCGCGATCTCCTCTAGCCGCTGTCTTCACACAGGGCAGCGGCCGCGCGCTTCTTCAGCACGATGGTTCGTGAAACGCCGCACGGGCCGTCGGTGTAAGCACATCGACAGCCTGAATCGAGGAATCATGTGGACAGTCAGAACAACCATCGCGGCGACACTCCTGGCGGTTCTTTGCGCCGGCGCAGTGTTTAGCGACACCGGAACACAGAACCTCCTCGGACTATGGGTCGGGGACCTCTCGTACGAGGCAGGAACAACGCTCGCACTGGAGCTCAGCGGCACCGGCCTCGGCAGTTGCTCCGGTCTTTCGGTCGTTCGGCTTTCTCTTCTGAACGACGCAGACACGTTTCTCGACCGGACGTATGACACCCCCGTCGCGTTGGATGATTGGCTCGACGTCGTCCCGCTGTCCGATGAGAACGGAGGCCCCCTTCCGACGGGCGACTACTCCATCGTCATCTTCACAGAGGCCGGCGCGTTCGTTCTCCAGTTCTCCATCGACGGAGGCGGCTCGGTATGCGACGGAGAGGAATCCGGCACCTTCTCCGCCCGGATCGCGTTCTGCGGGCTGACAGTGCAGGTCTATCGACTGGCAACGGCCGCAGACGACGGCAGCGAGATCGGCCTGCGAGTCGGCGACGGACTCCTCGTCGCCCTCGACGACCCCGGTGGCCACGGGTGGACGCTCGCCCGTTCCGCGCCGCAACTCGCCGTATCGCAGGGCGAGACTCGTGACAACTTCTCCAAGTCGGGCTCTGCCACCCCCAACGGCCTGACCCTGTTCCGTGTCCAGGCCATCGCCGCCGGAAGCGGCATGCTGCAGTTCCAGTCCGGTGGATCGTCCGGCTCAGGCAACGGCTCGGACACCGTTTCACTCACCGTTCACGTCAACGAGTGAAGCGGCTACCCGAACACTGCTCGGGCAGCCGCTTCCGACGCATTGCGTTCCGGTTCCTCGGTCAGAGAAGATCCATAGCGGCACTCACCGAGACGTCGATTGACCATCCCGGATCGCCGCTGTCCTTGCTCAATCCCACATCAACGCCCATGTTGATTCCTTGGATGTCGAAGCGGATCGCAAGCGACGCTGCGTGGCTGGACGTGGCAGCCTGTCCGGCCGGTTTCACCCGCTGCAAGACATAGTCCACCACGAGCGTGCTGTCCTCCGACACGTCGGACTCGTACGAGACCCGAGCGGTCAGCGTGTTCTCCTCAAGAATGCCGAACGGTCCGGAGAAACTCGCGTTGAACAGGAACTGATCGTCCGGGGTCCTCGACACCGCCGCGTTGGCGCTTCCCGCAATGACGAGGTTCTGGGCGCCACCGTACGGATCGACTAACTCGTAGCCGACGCCGGCCTGGATTGCCCATCCGCACTTCCGATTCTCGCTCTTGCTGACGACAATCTCCTCGATCGTCAGCAGGGCCCGTGCATCCAACTCAACGCCGGAGACCGCTTCGATCAGCGACTCGAGGTCGGTCACCAGGTTCTTGACGTCGTCGTACTCGTCGATCCGGTCGATCGTGCTCGCCATGGACAGCAGAACATCGTCGGCCAGAGGCCCGAAGATCGCCGACTCCTCGAGGAGCGCCGCCTCGATGTCCATTGCCTTCGCAAGCGGCGTGACGTCCGTGAAACGGCCCAGCCCGACGCCGACCCGCACCTCAACCCCGGGCCTCGGCTGGCTGGTGGCCATCGAGGTCTCGATTCCACCGAACGAAAACACCGGCTTGTCCTCCCACAGATACCACCGGGCCGTTCCCGAAGCCTGTCCCAGCCAGTCGGTCGGGACGAACTCCACCATCCCAAGCGCGGCCGTTCCGCCAACCGAGTAGCCGAAATTCGGGGAGTCGAACACCTGATCGTACGTTACCTCGATTCGACCGGAGTTCACGTCCACGGCCGGAGTCGATGCATCATCGTAGTATCGATACGAGAACGACATCCCCGCGTCAGCCAGCGCGGTCATCGGCGAGCGATACTCGCACAACGTCACCCCGATCGCGGGAATCGTCAACCCCAGCAAGATCACCACAGCCAGCACCGTTACACCACACCGTTTCATTGAAGCACCTCCCGTGCACATCACGGGCGGTAGTGTACAGACCGCTTCGGCGAAAAGGCAACCCACCCGTACGACTGCGTCACAGAACACTCTTGCGGCGGCGGGCAAACCGGGTATGCTCCCCGTTCATCCATCCGTCGGTCCTCTGGCGAACGCCGCATGGTGCTCCGGCGTACATCGACTCCCATTCCACCCGGAACCTCGGTCTAGAAAAGGCTTGCTGCCGATTCGTCGTTTCCCGGTTCCCACTGCGAGACGGTTCGTTCGACCAGAAGTCCCTGTCGAACGAGTGAGACACCAAGCACGGTTCGGCGATTTCCGTTCACAGGCATCGATGGCCGCGGATCGCCACGAGAGAACCTTCTTGTGCGGAAGCGCGACACACCTGTTGACGGCAAACGAGAAAGCAATCGTTCCCTCGTAAGGAGGAAACCATGTACAGCACATACACCCTGCTCGACGTCGCGCAGTCCATGGTCGAGGAACGGAACGAGAGAGCGCAGCGCAATCACGAGTACCGGGAAGCGGTCCTCCATGAGCGCGCTCGGCAGCGCTTCCAGCGTTCGATCCAACACGGCCTTCGTAACGGACTAGCAGACGCGGAACTCGCGGCCCAGCTCTGGCAGGTGCTGCGCCGAAAGCATCAGAACTAGCCTACGCACTCGGGACGGACGTTCCTGTCGGACGTCCGTCCCTTCGTTCATTTCCCTGGTCGGCGGCCGATCCTTCTGTATACTCTGCACTGCTACGAAACCACACGTGGAGTCGCGAGGGGGAACGCATACGGCCGATTGGCCGCGTATTCCTTTCTCTTCCCCGCAGGAGCGTCTGATGAAAGTACTGGTTACCGGTCTGTTCGAACCCGCAACACTGCACGCAATCCGTCGGTTCGGCCAACTCGGCTACGAGGTTCACACCGCGGAGGGACACTGTCTGGCGTTTGCCGGGTTCTCCAAGTACGTTGCCAAGCGACACCGGATTCGAAACATGAGATACTTCCCCCAGCAGTACGCCGAGGGCCTCCTTCGGTTGATTGAATCCGGCGCGTACGAGTACTACTTCCCTGCCTACGAAGAGATCCTCCTGATGAGTCACTACCGCGAGCGCATCGTCGCCGCGGTGAAGACCACCTTGCCCGATACGGAGACGCTGATGCGGCTCCATGACAAGGGCCACTTCGAGCAGCTGGCAGAGGACGTCGGGATCGACACCCCCAAGACGCTCCTCCCGAAGTCGTCGGACGAAGCACGGCGGATGATGGCCGACGTGCGTCTGCCGGTTGCAATCAAGCAGCGCAAGACGTCGGGCGCCGCCGGATTCCGGATCGTGCACGATCGCAGCCATCTCGAGAAGCAGTACTTCGACGTCGTCGCCGTCAATCGTCTCGACGAGAACAACCTGCCGATGCTGCAGGAGTTCATCGCCGGTCCGACGACGTGTACGCTGCATCTGTGCAATCAGGGTTCCGTCATTGGCGAGGTAATGTATCGCGGGATTCGCACGATGCCCCGAAGTGGCGGGACGACCGTGCTGCGCGAGAGCATCCAGGACGACGCCAGCAGCGCGGCGGCGGCGAAGATCATCGAACACCTCCACTACACCGGCCTGTGCGGGTTTGACTTCATCATCGACGAGCAGACCGGCCGACCGTTCCTCGTGGACGGAAACTGCCGTGTGACGCCCGCGCTCTCCATGGCGTACTTCGGTGGCTGCGACCTGATCGAAGGATGGATCGAGATTGCAGACGGGAAGACGCCGGCCCCGCTCCCGAAGACGAAGACCGGCGTGCGAACGAAACTCCAGTTCGCCGACTTCGTGTGGCTTCTCGAGAGCTACCTCGGCAGCTTCAAGGATTGGAAGGGCGAGCACCGTCTACGGAAACAGTGGTGGAGGGACAAGGACTTCCACTACGACATCGCCAGTTGGAGCGATCCCCTGCCCAATATCATGATCTGGGTATACATCCTGACCAACTGCTACAAGCTGATCTTCACGAACTTCGACTCGGCCCAGCTATTCATCTTCCACAACCAGTTCGTGGAGCACCCGTTTCTCGAAGATCTCGCCTCGTCGAAGCCTGCCGTTGCCAAGCAGACGCCGGGATCGTAACGTGAGGGTCAGGACTCGTTCTCGGTCTCTGCCGGCGTGATGCGAATCGGCATGTTGCAGTCGTAGCCGGCGGATGGCGATCCGATCATCAAGATGTAATCGCCGAGTCCGACCGTCGCCGTGTCGATCTCATACGTATACAACCCGGTGATGTCGTCGCAGACGATGTACTGGAACTGCACGAACTCCAGCATCTCGTTTCCCAGGTCGCGCATCACCGAGATGCTAAGCGGAACCCATAGAAGCGACGTGCCATCGTCGCCGATCACGACGAACGAATGCCGGATGATCTCGCCGAAGGTGAACGTGTCACGGCTTGGGAAGCGAGAACTGGTCGGCCCGTCGGCTTCGGCTCCACCGCCCGGCTGCTCGGTCTCCACGGGCCCCTGTGAGTCGATCACTACTTCGGCCGGCTGGTCCTGTCGCTCGATGGAGACCTCTCCCGGCGTCGGTTCGACCCAGCCGCCGCCGCCAGCCGTCGCCGTCAGGTCCTCCTGCTCGTCCGCGACCTCTCCCTGCGACGAGACGGAAAGCACGACGATCGGCGCCTGCTGGAGCCATAGCGCATGGATCTCAACCGAATCGCCTTCCGCCACCAGCGTCGAGATCACGCCGTGTCGAGGGATCCGCACCTGACAGGTGGATTCGTCCAGCCACGCAGCGGTTACCCCAAGATCCTCCAAGGCGAACAGCTGAACCGTCAAGAAGTCATTGGGGATGGCCACGATGCTGCTGTGGGTCGGTCCGTAGTGCAGCTGCCACGCGTACACGCCGTCCGCGAACCGATCTGCCTTGACAGTGACAACGAGCATCGCGCTCTCCACGGGCGGTTCAGCAGCGAACGAGATCGACAGAACCAGCGTCTCCTCTTCCCACGAGAACGCTGCATCCCCGTTTTCGAATGGAACCCCGCTCCCGACAATGCTCCCGATCAGCAGCAGGGCGGCGACGAACCACGTCACGCCTACGCTCCTCTTCGTCATGGTACGTCTACTCCTTCGGATTCGGTCGCAAGACGTGCGGGAAGAGGCGAACTCCACCTCTTCCCGCATCGCGGCACAGCCTTAGCCTACTCTTCCGCTGCAATCACCTCGATCTGGAAGTGCTTCGATCGTCCGTCTTCCGTTCCCAGGAACACGTCGTACA
>Ga0272444_10001954_pt1 | contig 19347 bp, 15 predicted proteins | sample SSMForm13_FD_201033 | JGI IMG/M metagenome (GOLD analysis project Ga0272444, IMG submission 201033) | Marine sediment archaeal communities from Little Sippewissett salt marsh, Falmouth, MA, United States - SSM-Form-13 | ecosystem: Environmental > Aquatic > Marine > Wetlands > Sediment ... | reverse complement strand
GTCGAAGGGGGTGGGCATGTCAAATACCCTGTAGGAATAGCCCTTGTATTGCCGCCCTAAAATTGTTATCCGATAAATTTTTTTACATGGCCATCTGGAAAGCCATAGTTGCCACCCAGAAAAGGCCGAGGGGTATCGGTCCGCAAGCCGGGCAATTGTTTGAACCCCTTAGGCCGCGTTGGGGCTGCCGTAACGCAAGCGGTAAAGAGGGTGACATCTGACGGCCCATGGACCCGCTCGTTCGGTGTTTGCGGCCGAGGCAGGCCCTACGCGGCCTTAGCGGTGAGTTTTGGCCGACTGGAGGACCGATGCCCCTCGGCCGGCCCTAGCGGCCCCATCACCCGCTAGGGCTTTCCGGACAACCCGGTTTTTTGATAATTATCCATGGGGTTCAAACAAGCCCCAATGGCCCAAAAGCACCAAAATTCCATGTAGATATGACACCATGCAATTGATTGATCACATACCTGCCGTCCTTCGAATCCTAGCCGTCTTTGCGGTCATTTTGATCGCCATTCGAAAAAAAATGAGCCTCGGCAACGCCTTTATCATCGGCTCCTTGGGCCTGGGCCTGGTCTTCGGCATGGCGCCGCCCGCCATCTTCAAGGCGATGCTGCTGGCCCTCATGCAACCCAAGACCCTGTCCCTGGCCGCGATCGTATCCCTGATCCTGGTGCTCAGCCACAGCATGGAGGCCTCCGGCCAGATGAAGCGTCTGCTGACGGGTTTTCAGGGGCTCGTGCGCCATGCCGGCCTGAACATGATCGTCTTTCCCGCCCTGATCGGACTGCTGCCCATGCCAGGAGGCGCGGTTTTCTCCGCCCCGATGGTCAAAAACCTGGCCCAAACCCACCGGCTGTCGGGGGCCGCGATGAGTTATGTCAACTACTGGTTCCGCCACATATGGGAATACTGGTGGCCCCTCTATCCGGGAGTGCTGCTGACCACCACCCTGGCCGGCATCGATCTGTGGTGGTTTGTTTGTTCCCTCTTTCCCCTGACCCTGGTGGCGGTGTTCTTCGGCTATTGGCCCCTCAAATCCCTTCGCAACGGTCCCGGGGGTCCGGAGGCCAAAAACCGGGCAGACCGCGGCGCAATCAAGCAGTTTCTGTTCGAACTGCAGCCCATCGCAATCGCCATCGGACTCGGTCTCGGTCTCGGAGCCGTCCTCACTCCGCTGTTGGCCCCCCTGCACGTCACGATCGCCAAGGAGCTCGGCCTGATCGCCGCCCTTCTGCTGGCCATCGGCAACGTCTGGCGCCTCAACCGCATGACCAGAGCCAGCTGCTGGCAGATTCTGACCCGCAAAGATCTGCTGAAAATGGGCTACATGGTGGCGGGCATCCTGATTTTCAAGGGAATTTTACAGGACAGCCAGGCGGTCTCGGCGGTCGGCACGGAATTGATGCACTGGCACATCCCGATCTTTTCCATAACGATCATCCTGCCGATGCTGGTGGGCGCCGTTTGCGGCATTACCATCGCCTTCGTGGGCACCACCTTCCCGATTCTGATCTCCCTCGTACACTCGCTGGGTCTGGGGCATCTGATGCTGGCCTACATGATGCTGGCCCTGGCCTCCGGCTTCGTGGGCGTCCTGTTCTCACCCCTGCACCTGTGCCTGCTGCTTTCCAACGAATATTTCAACACCACCCTGGGGGCCGTATACCGCTACCTGTGGCCCCCCTGTCTGGCGATCCTGGCGGCTGCCTGCGCCTATTTCTTCCTGCTGCAGTATCTTCTCTAAACCTGCCTCGACGGATATTCATTTAAAATAGAGGCGTCTGTTGAGCAGTCTCCGCATCACCCAGGCGGTTCCGTTCAAAACGGCCGTCCTGCTGCAATAAATTCAAGACGCCCGTCCGATCTTGTGGTATCTTGAAGGGTGCCGGTCTCTGTCGGGCCCTGCCAAAAGGATCGGATTGTCACGAACCCATGCACGGTCAGCGTCATGAAAGTCCTCCTCATCTCGGCCAACACCGAAACGATCAACATGCCGGCCCTGCCCATGGGCCTCGGGTGTGTGGCGGCCGCCCTGCGGCGGCGGAGGCACGATTGCCGCTTCTTGGATTTGATGTCCGAGGGCAGCGATCTCGCGGCCGTGGAAAAGGTCCTCACCGCCTTCAGGCCGAAACTCATCGGCATCTCCATCCGTAATATCGACGACCAGGTCAGCGACGGGCCCCGCTTCATGATGGGTGACGCCCAAAAATTGGTGTCGGCCTGCAAGCGCATCTCGAATGCCCCGGTGGTGCTGGGAGGGGCCGGGTACAGCATGTTCCCCGAAAGCGCTCTGCTTTTCTTGGGAGCGGATATGGGGATTCAGGGCGAAGGCGAAACCGCCATGCCCCTGCTGGTGGAGCGCATCTCATCCGGCCGGGACTTGAGCCCGGTTCCCGGGTTGTATCTCAGAGGCTTGGGGAGGCAGTCCCAACGGACCTACGAGAAATATCTGGACCGGCTGCCGTTGCCGGCTCCCGATTTATTCGATCTCTCTTTGGCCCGCAAACCGGATTCCTATCTTCCCTTTCAAACCCGCAGGGGATGTCCCCTGAGCTGCAGTTATTGTTCCACACCGACCATCGAGGGCCGGCTGATCAGGAAACGTTCGGGCGCCAAGGTCGTCAAGGAGCTAAGGAGCTGGCGGCGGGCCGGATTCAGCAGAATTTTCTTCGTAGACAATACATTCAATCTGCCCCATAGCTATGCCCTGGACCTGTCCCGCAAAATAGCTGCCGCCGGCCTGGATCTGTCCTGGCGCTGCATCCTCTACCCCGGACAGTTGAATGAGCTTTTGGTCAGAACCATGGCCCGTGCCGGCTGCCAAGAGGCCAGCTTGGGATTCGAAAGCGGAACCCAAACCATGCTGGACGCCTTGCGCAAGCGCTTCCGTTTGGAGGACGTGCAAAAGGCCAGCCGCTTGCTGGCCGACTACGGTATCAAACGCATGGGATTTTTGATGCTGGGCGGCCCCGGGGAGACCCCGGCCACGGTTGCGGACAGCCTGCGGTTTGCCGAGGGCCTCGATCTGGACTCAGGCAAGGTGACGATCGGCATCCGGATTTATCCCTATACCCGTCTGGCGCGCACCGCCCGAGCGCAAGGGATGATCGCGCCCGACGATGATCTGCTCACGCCCCGCTTCTACATTGCCCGGGGGCTGGCAAAAAGGCTGCGGCGCATGGTGGGGGAATGGATTGAGACCCGTCCGAACTGGTTTGTCTGAGGATTAACAAGCCCCGGCCGGTCCGAAAGACCTTCCGAAAAGATCGTAAATTGCCTCGCGGCCTTCTGCACTCAAATTGCGTGTTCCGGTGCCCACAAAAGATCGATCGGTGATGACCGGAATTTCGGCCGTCCACCGACCCTCCCTCCAGCAAAACCACTGCCCCCGATCCTGATCGAAGACGCTCAGCGGGCGGTTGAAAAGCTTGGCCAGTTCGACGCCCCAGCCGGTTCCTCCCTTGACCGTGTCGTCGGGCTGAATCCATCCCACGGCAATCACGTGATAGCCGTTGTTGACCATGTGAAAAATGGATTGAATGACCTTGCGGATCTTTTCGGCCTTGGAATAGTTGCGCCCCATGCGCATGGAAACGATCTGCATGCTGACGTCGCCCTTGTCGAGTTCCTCGCCCGACAACACCCGGACACCGCGGGTGCGTTCCGGATGGTGCCCCTCGAATGAAAAATTGACCTCCTGTAGTCCCCAGGTCTCTGCCAATCTTCCGAATTCGGCCTCGCTGCCCTTGTGTCCCCCGCTGTAAACGGTGATATGCGAACGATCTGTCATTGTACCGACTCCTTTTCTATTTTTTCCGTAGCGGCAACTGCAAGCCGCAAGGTCCGCCGCACTGAATGAAACCAGATCGATGGCTCGGGAATGTCAAACGGATTCCCGACGCCCGCACGGCGCAATGAGATCCCGTGCGGGCCTCCGGGCAGCCGGGGAAATTTCCCGTGATCGGAGTGAATGCACATCGCGGCTATCTTCCGGGAACGATGATGCGCTGATCGCTTCGATCCTGCACCTGCTGCTGCCGCCTCATTTTTTTGATATTTTCGATGACCTCGAACAAGGCCTGTTGCATCGCGGTGGGAAATTCGTCCATGGCCTGCTCGATCGTCTTGGCTTCCAGCTGGGCCTGAATCGGCAGCGGCCCGTCCGGAGACATGAGCTGGGTATGGCCGATAAATACCGTTTCACGTTCGGGGTCATCGGTGCCATCGGCCTTGACGGGGATCAGGCGCCTGATGGAAGCCACCTTGAGGTCGGTAATGGATTCCTCGCGGTAAAGATTGCCGCGATCGATGGTAAAGTCGATATCGTTCGGACTGCTGGCCTCTCTCATGGGCGCCTCCTGTTGTGGAATTAAAAAAAAGTGAATTTTTTCAGATTAAGCCGATTCCCCCGACAATGTCAATCTGTATCTCTGCAGCCTAAAAACAGACCACCCGCGGGATTGCAGGCAATCCGGTGTCGAACGTGTTTTGGGATCGGCATTGTCTGGCTTCAGTTCCGGCCGGCGGCATGATCCGTCCGGTCAAGCCGGCCGCGCCCCAGGCAGAGCCAGCAGCTCGATCAGCTGTTCCCGGCTGAAACTTTTCAGCAGGGCGGGATCGTCCTCCTCGACCACGCTTTGCATGAGATTTTTCTTGCGCTCGATAATGGCCGCAATCTTCTCTTCGAGGGTATCCTCGGTGACCAACTTGAAGACCTGCACCCCTCGGGTTTGTCCGATGCGATGGACCCGATCGGTGGCCTGATCTTCCCGCGCCGCATTCCACCAGCGGTCATAATGGATCACCACCGAAGCCGCCACCAAATCGATCCCGATGCCCCCGGCCTTGAGGCTGCCCACAAACACCCGGCATTCCGGATCGCCATTGAAGCGATCGATGATGTCACCGCGCTTTCGGCTGGCCCCGGTCAGCTTGACGAAGCCCACGCCCCGCTGTTTCAGAAGATCCGCTATCATGGCGACCATCCCCAGAAACTGGCTGTAAACCACCACTTTTTGGCCGCCGTCGAGGGCCTCGGCCATCAGGTCCAGAAAAAGGTCCCATTTTCCGCAATCGTATCGGTCGCGGGCCTGCAGATCGTTCCGGGCCAGGGCCGGATGGTCGCAAATTTTCTTCAGCAGGGTCAAGAGGGCAAAAATATGAATGTAGGGCACGGCGGCATGTTCGTTTCTGAGGGTCCGCAGCAGATCCCCCCGACGGGCATCGAGGGCCTGGCGGTAGAGTTCGGCCTGATCGGAACTCAGGCTGCACGTGCGAAGGTCTTCTATTTTTTCCGGCAGCTCGGGAAGTACGGTCGCTTTCATGCGGCGCAGCACAAAGGGCGAAATGATCCGGCTCAACTCCTGCCGGCGATCCTCCGAGACGACATTTTCCTCGACCATTTGATAGCGCTCGTAAAATCTTCGATTGTCCCCCAGGTAGCCGGGGACCACCAGATCCATGATGTTTTTCAGCTCTTCCAGCCTGTTTTCGATCGGAGTGCCGGTCAGACCTATCTTGACCGCCGCCCGAAGGACCTTGGCGGCCCCATAGGTCTGGGTGTCGGCATTTTTGATAAATTGAATCTCATCGAAAACAACGAGGGCAAAGGCCACCTCGCACAGCTGCTCCCAGTCCCGCCGCAAAATCCCATAGGAGGTCACCAGCAGGCGGCCGCCGGCCAGAGCCTGGTCGAGATGCCGTTCTCCCCCATGGTAGATCGCGACGTCGAGCCCCGCGGCATGGGCCTTGACTTTTCGCTCCCAATGACTGAGCACCGTCGTGGGGCAGACCACCAGAAAAGGGGCCTTAGTCCGGCCCTGTTTGAGCAGCGCCAGCATCAGCGCCATCGCCTGATGGGTTTTTCCCAGCCCCATATCGTCGCACAGCAGGCCGCCGAAGCCGTTGTCGTAAAGAGACCACAGCCAGCGGGAACCCACATCCTGATATGGGCGCAGGTTGAACCGCGCACCGCCGATCTCCGGCATCGGCCCGCCGGCGGCCATGGAAAAAAGCTTCTTGATCAGCTCGATCCGCCCGGCGTCCCCCGTAACAGATATTTTTTGAGGCATGGCGGCCTGCATCCGGAGCAGTTCCGCACGGGTCATCCGGATGTCGGACGCCTCGGGAAAAAATCGGCGCTCCTCGTCCAGGTCGGTGAGCTGATCGAAGCCTTCCAGTTCCTGACTGTCACAGTCGACCCAGCCCCCTGCCGCTCCGATGAATCGCCGGCCCCTTTTCTTGGCCCGCAGAATCGAGGCCAGCGGCACCTTGCCGCTTTCGAAGCGGCAGTCGACGGAAAGGCGCAAGTCTTCGCGATCGACCGCTTCGGGGACGACCTCGACGCGCCGGAGCCGCCTCAAAATCCGCTGGCCCGCGAGGCCGCCATCCACCCGGTGCCCCCCCTGTTTCAATTCATCACCGTATTCGTCCATGAAAGCCGGCACCCGGGAGGTGTTGATGGCGGTCATGACATCGCCGTCTAAACGCCCCAGCTTTCCGGCCGGCGGGTTCACATCGGCCAGAACGCCCAGCTCCGGAACGTAGACGAGCCGCCCGTATGCAAAGGGTTTCAGATCTTCACGCCCGAAAAATTTGAATTCTCCGCTTTTCTGAATGACGCGAACCTGGGGCCGCAGCTCCAGGTCCAATTGGTCATTGATTTTGACATCGAAAATAAGATCCACCGGTATGGGATTCAGCGCCCGGCCATGCTCGCTGCGCAGGCTGGGCCCGAAGAGTTTGACAAAGCGCTCGACCCGGCTGCGGGCGACGGGGGCACGCAGGCGGGCCGCCCCCTTTGGGTTTTTAACCATGATCGTGAAGGACCCGTCGGATGGATCGATGCACGGGAAAATGGCGCAGCCATCGGCGCCAAACTCCCGGTATCCGTGGTAGGCCACGCGGTACCAGAAGCTTTCGCGAAACACCTGGCCGCGGCTCTTGAATCCCTGATCGATCAACAGGCGTTCGCTGTCCGTCAGAGTCAAGAGCTTCATGCGGTTGATCACCTCGCCGATGTAAATCAAGTCGCCATGCTCGGGCGGGGGGCCGCAGCGCTGCACGAATCGCGCCTTGTCCGATCCTGCGGGAAAATAGGTCAGCAGGTCCGTTGACGCGGCGTCGGTCACCCGCACCATCGATGTGCCGTCGCACGAAGCTTCGTACATCCGCACGGAAGCGGGGGTCTCATGGCAGGTTTCGGCCATGAAGGCGGCCAGGCGATGCCAGAGGCTCTCACCGAAATCCCGGTCCCAGGGAGTGCCGGGAACGCCTCCGGACAGCGCCCGGCGCAGGGCGGCCAACTGCTTCAAATGGACGCAGGTTCGCCGGGAGGTGAGGCGGCATGAACAGGTCCGATGGGCTGTGGCGGAAGTTTCCGCCGTCACCATGATGGCAACACCCGGGTGCGGATCCTCGGCCGCGGGCATCAGGGCGCAGGCATGGCGGTAGAATTCGAAGCGCTCCAGGATGTCCGGGGCGGGGTCCGGCGTCCGGACTTGCGTCCCGCCGCGCTTTGACCGGCTGCGGGGTTTTGTCATAGCTCTTTCGATTTTGGAGGTTTTTCGCATTGGGTCGTCCATGGAATGGACAGCAATCTGGCTGTCCACTTCAGTCAAGTGATGCGGCCGGAGGGGCCTCGAGTCGATGGGCCAGGGCCGAACCGGCCATGATGCACCCTCCCACCAGGGCAATGCCGAGGCCGAAGGAAACCTCGTCGCCCATGAAACCGATGAGGGTCGGAACGAGACCCCCGCCGATCATGAAACTCAACGGAACGGTCAGGGAAACGACAATATTGCGGGCCTGGGGCGGCCCGATGCGTGACAGCACCGCAAAGCCGGCCGGAAAAAAACAGACCGCGACCAGCGGCTGGAAAAAAACGGCGCCCAAAACCCACGGGCCCTCGGCCGCCCCGATGAGGACCGTTGCAAGCCCCGTCAGCAGCAGGACGACGGTCATGGTCCTGGCCGCGCCGAAGCGGTCGGCGGCCCAACCCCCCAGCAGGGACATGAAAAGCCCCGAAAGGCGTGAGGCGGCCACCAGGCCGTTGGCCACATTGCGATCGACGCCCTGCTCGTTCACCAGATAAAGGGGCAGCATGGTGTAAAGCCCCAGAGTGCTGCTGATGGCGAGGGCGAACAGCACGACCATGGTCCAAAATCCGGGGGCCGCCAGAACATCTTTGAATGCGGCCGCTCCGGGTGCGGCGCCGGCAAATTCCCCCCAGCGCCCGCCGCGGGCGAACACCACGGCCATCAGCATGGCCGCACAACCGATCATCACCACCACCGCGCGCCAGGACAGCCAGACCAGGATCAGCTCCGCCAGCAGGGGCGCCACCACGAAGCCGAAATTGGGCGCCAGCTCGTGAATCGCGATCGCCTTGCCCCAATGCTTGGGATCGATCAGGGTCGTCAGGGTGGCGATGCCCGAGGGCAGATAGAGGCCGGCGGCCATCCCCAGCAGAAACAGGGCGCCGCGGAGGCTGCCGAGGCTGCCGCCGAACGATGTGCCGACCAGGGCCAGTCCCAACATCGCCGATGAAAGAATGATGGTGCGCCGATGGTTCAAGGCGGCGGCGATCCAGCCGGATCCCACCAGGGCGATGAAATAGCCCCCGGACATCAGAAAAAAGAGCGAGCCTGCGGCGGTATGGCGGATGGATAGGTCGGCCTCGATCTCCGGCATCAGGGGGGCAAAAACGAGCCTCGCCAGGAAATTCAGGAAAAAAATGGTCGTCAGCAGCAGCAGCGGGCCGATCCAGGCCCGCTGCCGGGATGCCCTCGAACCGCCGATGTCGCCCGTCATGCCTTGATTCACCTTCATGAACACTCACTATCGCCATATCGACGCGTTTGCCGGCGCCCTCGTTCAGACAGCATCTTCGGCGGCCCCGTCAATAGGTGACCGCGACCAGAAACAGCCCTTTAGCCGGGGCGGTGGCGCCGGCCCGGCTGCGGTCTCCGGATGCGAGAATGGATTTGAATTCCAGGGGGGTGATTTTGCCGCGCCCCGCCTCCACCACGGTGCCCACGATGCTGCGCACCATATATTTCAAAAACCCGTCGGCTTCCAAGTCGATCACGAGAGCGCCCTGCTCGGATTCGCTCAAATCGGCCCGCATGATGGTTCTGATCGTACTCGACCGGGGGCTTCCGCTGCCCTGGAAGGTCTTGAAGTCGTGCCGTCCGATGAGGTGGGCCAGGCACGCGCGCATGACCCGGCAATCCAATGCCTGCCGGATGAACCAGACATACTGACGTCCCACCGCCTTCGGCCGATCGCGATTCAGGATGCGGTATTGATACAGCTTGCTTTTGGCGTCATAGCGGGCATGAAAGCCGTCGTCGACCCGCCGGCAGGAGTGAATGACGATGTCATCGCTCAGCAGGCTGTTGAGCCCCCGCAGAAACACATCCGCCGTCAAATCCGTGTCGCAGCGAAAATGGGCCGCCTGCCCCAAAGCGTGAACCCCGGCATCCGTCCGCCCGGACCCGATAAGCTTGGGCGCCTGGCCGGTCATGGCGCCGAGGGCCTGTTCGATGTCGGCCTGAATGGTCCGCTCGTTTTTCTGCCGCTGCCAACCGTGATAGGCGCCGCCGTCGTATTCGATAATGAGCTTGAAGTTTTTAACCACTTTTTTCAACGACCTCGCGGAACGTCATTTGTGAGCCGCCGCACCCCTGCTGCATCCGAGCGGCGCAACCATACCACGAAAGATGCCGCCGTTCATCAAAATAGCAGCAGCACCAGGGTCAAAGAAGCGAACGAGAGAATCGTCGACAGCATGATGCCGGCCGATGCCAGGTCCGTGTCGCTGTTGAGCTGGGAGGACAGAACGTAGATCGCCGTTGAGGTCGGCAGGGCAAAAAAAATCATGCCGACCTTGAACGGCAGCGCCGCAACATGGAACCAGCTCATGAAACAGAACCCCAACGCCGGAAACAGCATCAATTTGAGCAGGCTCCCGGCCAGGGCGACCCTGAAATGACCCCTCAGGCCGTCGATGGTCAAGGCGCCCCCGACGGACAACAGGGCCAGGGGCAGGGTCAGCAGTGAAATCAAGCGCAGGGTGTTGTCGATGAATTCCGGAAACATGCGGACCCATCTGGCGTAAATCAGGCCGGCAATGCAGGCCAGGATGAGGGGATTGGAAATCAATGCCGTCAGGGTCAAGCGGCTCCGCTCCCACAGGGGCACCTTCCGGCCGGAAAACCAGATCAGCGTGGACACGGCCAGGACATTGATCAGGGGGATCAACAGCCCGATCAGGATGCCGAACTGTCGCACGCCCTCCTCGCCGGCGGCGTTGATGATGATCGCCATGCCGATATAGGTATTGAAGCGGTAGCAGCTCTGGGAAAACGAGCCGGCCTCAAAATCCGAAATGTCGGTCAGTACGATGGCAAGGGTGCTGGCCAGGTATTGCACCGCCAGGGCCGCCAAGGCGGCCTGGCACAGCCGCCAGTCCACCACCGCACCGCCGGAGGCCCCGCCGATTTTCCAAAACAGCATGGCCGGAAAGAAGATGTAATAGACCAGGCGGTCCGATGTTTTTAAGAACATCTCGTTGGTCAGATGCCATCGCTTGAGGGCATGACCGAGCACGATCAGGGCGAATACGGGAAAAAGGCTGTTTAAGACCATGGGCTGACTGCCGGCGAACGCTTCTTTCAAAACGGTTGAAAAATACGATATATTGACAATACAACGAATATGAGCAATTAAAAAACCGCCTTTATCGTTTTTCGCTGAATCGATCAATACCAGAAAGGTCCGGCCAGATGGAAAACATCACTTGCAAAGGGTTTAAAGCCGCCGGGATTGCCGCCGGCATCAAGAAAAACGGCCAGCGGGACCTGGGCCTCATCTTCTCGGAAACCCCGGCGGCCGTGGCGGGCGTATTCACCCGCAACCGGGTTCAGGCGGCCCCGGTGCTTTTGGACAGGCGGCGGATTGCTGCCGGTGTATGTCAGGCCCTCGTCGTCAACAGCGGCAACGCCAATTGCTGCACCGGACCCCAGGGCATGCGGGATGCCGAGGCCGCGGCGGCAGCCGTCGCAGCGGCCCTGGACATCGCCGAGGAGACCGTGCTGGTGGCCTCCACCGGTGTGATCGGCCAACCGCTGCCGGTGGACAAGATTCAATCCGCCGCCCCCGATCTGACGGCCGCTCTGCGCCCGGACGGCATCGACCAGCTGGCCGCGGCGATCATGACCACCGATACCCGCCCCAAGGTGGCGGCCGTGCACAGCACTATCGCCGGCAGGCCCTTTGCCCTGGTCGGAACCGCCAAAGGCGCTGGCATGATCAACCCCGACATGGCCACCATGCTGTGTTTTGTGTGCACCGACGTCGACGCCCCGGCCGGAGTGCTGCAGCAATGCCTGCATGCCGCAGCCGCCGGATCGTTCAATCGGATTACCATCGACGGCGACACCAGCACCAACGACACCATCCTGCTGATGGCCAACGGACGTTCGGGAGTGGCCTTGGATCGCCCGGCGCATGTGAGCCTCTTCCAAAGCGCCCTGAATGAGGTGCTGGTCCGACTGGCCAAGGCCTGCGTGCGCGACGGCGAGGGGGTCACCAAGCTGGTCGAGGTGACGGTCAGGGGAGCCTCCAGCGACCGGGACGCCCGGCGCATTGCGGATACCATCGCCAACTCACCGCTGGTCAAAACCGCCTTTTTCGGTGAGGACGCCAACTGGGGCCGCATTTTTGCCGCGGCCGGGCGGGCGGGCGCCGAGCTGGATCCGCAGCGGCTGGATCTTTTTTTCAACGATGTCCAAATGGCCGACCGGGGAATGGGATGCGGCGCCGAGGCCGAGGCCGACGCCACCCGGGTCCTCAAACTGCCCGAGTTTGCGGTCACCCTGGACCTGAATCTGGGTCGGGGGTCGGCCTCGGTGCTGACCTGCGACTTTTCGGTGGATTACGTCCGCATCAACGCCGACTATAGAAGCTAAAATGCGCCTGCAAAAATTTCTCTCCCAAGCCGGGGTCTGCTCCCGTCGCCATGGGGAGCAATACATTCTGGCCGGCCGCATCGCCGTCAACGGACGGGTGGTCGCCGAACTCGGCACCAAGGTCGATCCGGTCCAGGACCGCGTAGAAGTCGACGGCCGGCCGGTGCAGCTGACCCAAACCCTGATCTATATCGCCCTCAACAAACCCCGCGGATATGTCACGAGCTGCCGACAGCCGGATGAAAAGCTGGTGGTCGATCTGGTGGACATTCCCCAGCGGGTCTACCCGGTAGGCCGGCTCGACAAGGATTCCAGCGGTCTGCTGCTGCTGACCAACGACGGCCGCCTGCATCACCGCCTGTCCCACCCCTCCTTCGATCACGAAAAAGAGTATATCGTCGCCGTAGACCGCCCCATTGCAGACGGAGCCCTATCGCGCATGGCCCGGGGCATGCCGATTTTGGGAGCTCCGACCCGCCCGGCGGCGGTCAAACGGTTGACCCCCAACCGGTTTCGCATCACCCTGCAGGAGGGGCGCAACCGCCAGATCCGCCGCATGGTCCGCAAGGTGGGCCATCGGGTCACCCGTTTGCAGCGGGTGCGCATCGCCAACATCACCCTCGGCCGTCTGGCCCCGGGCAGCTGGCGCCATCTGACCGCCAAAGAGAAAGCCGCCCTGCTGCCCTGAAGACGATCCAAATCAAAGGATGCGAGGGGGCAAGGGCTCTCGGGTTCAAGAGAACGAGTATTCTTTCCAACGATCCGGCTTCCCCTACCCCTGGCCCCTTGAATCCAAACGTCTTTTCATCCCTGCCCCCTCGACTCCTTGAATCCTCGACTCCTTGACTTCCTCCTATAGTGTCCCCCTCTTTGTGAGACGATCCAAACAAACCATCGCTAAAGTTTCAGTTCCAAACCGCCGATAACACGTCCAGATCGACAGATACGGGCACAGCCGGCGCCTTCGAAAGCTTCCACGTTACCTGCGCCGTGCCGGCCGGAATCTGTGCAGATTCAATATAAAACCACGGTGCCGCATCCGACTGCAGGAAATGCCATGAAACTAAACCGCATCAGCATCATCATGTTGATATTGTGTTTGGCCGGTCTATCGTTGTTTACCCATGCCCTGGTAAACAACGAACAGCGCCGGACAAAACAGCAAATCCTGGCCAAGGGCAATTATCTGACCAGTTTGATCGCCCTCTATCCGATCCGGGATTTCTCCCTTGAGCGGCGCGATTTTTTTCTGCGCACCCTCAATGAATACACCTCGCCGGAAGGGCTGGTGTACTTCTATGTCCACGATCAGCAGGGACAAAGCCTGCTGTCTCTGGCCCCGGACAATTTGGCCGCCCGGATCCCCGCCGACATCCAGTCCAAATCGCTCTACACCATGGCCTTCACCCAGCAGCAGTTCCATCCGCAGGGCTTCGACCACACCATCTACGAATTTGCCAAGCCGGTTTTCGAAAACGGGCAAAAGACCGGCACAGTTCGGCTGGGCCTCAAGCTGGAGCCGGCGGTCCTGTTTTCCATGGAGCGTGTGCAGCTGGTCGGCATGGTGCTCTTTTTCGTGGCGGCCGGTCTGGGGCTGTTCTATTACGGGATCATAAACAGTTTGAAACCCTTGAGCCATCTCAATCAGAACCTGAAAAGGGTTTGCTGGGATCCGGAGGCGGTCGCCGGAGAAGAGGTCCCAGCGGTCGGCATCACGCCGGTGATCAGCAACCTGGAAGGCTCTCTCGGACAGGTACAGGACCGGCTGGGCCGCATCGAAGCCCAGAACACACAAATGGCGGCCCGCATCGGCGCCGTGACCTTCGAAAAAAACCAGATACTCAACATCCTCGATTCCATCCATTTCGGCATCATCATAGCGGACCATCAGAACCGGGTGATCCACATCAACGGATACATGCTCAAGCTGTTGAAACGCTCCCGGCAGGAAATCATCGACCGCCCGGCGGGAGAGACCATCGAAAACGAAACGTTGCGGACCGCCCTGGCCGGCATGGACGACATCGGGCCCTCCCCCACCGGCAAGACCGTAGAAGCCGTCTATCCGGAATTGGCGCCGGGTGAAGTTTTCCAGGCCCTCTTCTCTTTTTTGACCGACCAGGATGGCCTGTCCATCGGAAAAATGATCCAGATCAAAAACATCACCGGCGAAAAAATCGCCGAAAGCGCCAAGGGGGACTTCATCGCCAGCGTCTCCCACGAACTGCTCACTCCCCTGACCAACATCAAATCCTACAGCGAGCTGTTGATGGACGACGAAGTCACAGACGCCGAGATGCAAAAAGAATTCTACAACATCATCAACGAGGAGACCAACCGCCTCTCGCACCTGGTCCAGAACCTCCTGAACATCTCCAAAATGGAGATGGGCAACCTGACCCTCAACAAAGGCACCGTGCGCACCGACTGGTTCGTCAAGGACTGCATCGCCACGGTCGAGGGCTCGGCCCGTGAAAAGAATATCACCATCGAAAAAGACCTGCCGGACATCTTCCCTTCGATCATCGCCGACAAGGAACTGCTGCGCACGGCCATCATCAACATCATGGGCAATGCCGTCAAATATACGCCTGAAAACGGCCGCATCCGGTTTGCGATTGCCGAGCAGGACAAGACCGTTCTGTTCGAAATCGAAGACAGCGGCTACGGCATCTCGCAGGAGGATCTGCCCCACATCTTCGACAAATTCTTCCGCTCCGGCGATCATCATATCACCGAGCAAAAAGGCAGCGGTCTGGGTCTGGCGACCACTTCCGAAATCGTCCAGCTGCACGAAGGGGCGATCGACGTCCACAGCCAGATCGGCAGCGGCACCCGCTTTACGGTCAGAATTCCGAAGGAGGAGTATCGGATTGCAGAATCATAAAACGATATTGGTCATCGACGATGAAGCCCACATCCGCCGGGTCATCGAGTTCAAAATGAAAAAGCGCGGCTATCGGGTGCTCACAGCCCCCGACGGCGAAGCCGGCTTGAAGATCATTCGGGCCGAACATCCGGATGTGGTCATCACCGATATCATGATGCCCAAGATAGACGGCCGGACCCTGTGCGAGATGATCAATGGCTTAGAGGACGATCGGCCCCTTCTGACCATTGTCATGACGTGCCGGATCTCCCACGACGAACGCATCTGGGTGGAGGCCATGACCGATACGATCTTCATGGAAAAACCGTTCAGCCCGTCGCTTCTGGTTGATTCCGTCGAAAATTATTTTTCCCGACCACAGGTGAACCGATGTTAAACGACGCCGGGTTCAATGAATTCCTTCAAAACCTTTCGCGGGTGTGCCCCTTTCAGGTCGAAATCCGGGATGCCGAGGGCCTCCGAACGCCCGCCGACGGAGACGGTCCGCCGCAGCGGATGGCGGCCGAGGTGCGGTCTCTGTCTCTTGAGGTCCTTCGCAGCGCCCGGTTTTGCTACGCGATTCCCAAAAACCACGGCCCCATCTTCGGTGTTCCGATCAAAAACGGCCGGGGCATTGCCGGATCACTGGTCGCCTATGATGCCGGCCTGGACCCCATGGGCGGGGGCCGCGTCTCGGACGCCGCCAAGGCCTCCCACACCGACATGGTCGCATCCTTTCTGAACAGCATGGCGGGGTTGATCGAAGAGCGGCTCGTCTCCCAAGCGGAAGTCGAAAAGATGGCCGGCGAGCTGTCGGACAACTTCGAAGAGATCTATCTCTATGCCAACATCGCCACTCAAATCAAAACCCTGAAGTTTTCATCCGCCATGCTGCAGATCCTCCTCGAACAGATCTCCGATACGTTGCTGGCCGATCTGTCTTTTGTGCGTCTGCCGGACAGGCCGAGATACGACACCCTGCGCCTCAGTGGGACCGGCCTCGGAAATATCGCCGACGGCGGCAAAATGGCCCGGGATTTGATCGACGCCATTCCCTTCGCGCCTTCTGAGTTGGCCGAAAAATTCTATATCGTCAACGATTCCAGGGCAATCAATGAATTCGAAAGTCTTCATCCATCCCCCTACCGGTTCCTGGCGGTCACCATCGGCCAGGAGGAAAAGTTTTACGGCTGGCTGGGGATGATGTCGTTCGATCTGAAAAAAATATTCCGCCGCAGCGAACTGCGCCTGCTGATCTCCATCGCCGAGCAAATCGCGGTGGTGATCGCCAATACGGATCTGTACCGCGACCTGGAGCGATTCATCATCAACATGGTCAAATCCCTGGTCTTCGCCATAGAGGCCAAGGATGCCTATACCCGCGGCCACTCGGAACGGGTCAATCGCTACTCGATGCTGATGGCCGATCGCCTGGGGCTGGATCCAAAACAGCAGAGGGCCCTCAACTGGGCGTCGATTCTCCATGACATCGGCAAGATCGCGATTCCTTCGGATATTCTCAACAAGCCCGAGGGCCTCACCGATGCCGAATTCGATGTCATCAAGGGTCATCCCCTTAGGGGCTACAAGATTCTAAAACCCCTGGATCAGCTCTCCGCATCCCTGCCGGGAATTCGCCACCACCATGAGCGCATCGACGGCCGCGGTTATCCCGATGGACTGCAGGGTGGCGAGATCCCGCTGATCGCCCGCATCATCGCCGTGGCCGACACCTTCGACGCGATGACCTCCAACCGGGCTTATCGCAGGGCCATGGCGCCCGAGAAGGCCCTGGCCGTCATTCGTGAGGTGGCCGGCACCCAACTGGATGCCGAAATCGTGGCGGTGTTCGAGCAAACGTTTCCCCCAATGACGACGATGGTGGAGGATCAGGACCATGGCAGTTGACACGGCGGGCGCCGAACCCATGGAGATCGGCACCTCCCACATCGGCGGGCATGTGGTGCTGATCCCCAAGAGGGCGCTTACGGTTGAAACCTGCGAACAGATGGAAAACACCGTTGCGCGGTTCATCGAGCAGCACAAAACGGCGTTTGTGATCGATCTGAAATCCGTACCGCTCGTGGACAGCCGCGGGTTGGAAAGCCTCCTGCGGCTGAATGAAGAGATCCGAGAGATGGGGGGCGTGCTGAAAATCATCAACGTCAATGCCCTGTGCCGTGATATTTTGCTGTGCACACGCCTGGCCAATGTGTTCAATGTATATCAGGACCTGCATGCCGCCATAAAGAGCAAACCATGAAAGCCCATCAAGTGCCCATACACAAGCGTCTGGGGGATATCGCGGTCAGCCGCGGACTGATCTCGCCCGAGCAGTTGAATGACCTGCTGCGCACCCAGAAGAAAGATTCTCAACCCCTGGGCCGCCTCTTGATCAAAACCGGCGCCCTGGACGAAGAGCAGTTGAGCCAAATCCTGGGCGAACAACTGGGAATTCCCCACGTCTGGCTGCGCCGGGGCCTGGTGGATCCCGACATCGTCCAGGTGGTGCCCAAGGACAAGGCCCTCCATTACCAGATCATTCCCATGTTTCGCGTCAACAATATGCTGACCCTGGCGGTTTCGGATCCCAGCGACATCTATGTGTTCGATGAAATTGCGAAGCTGACCGGTCTCGAAGTCCAGCCGGTGCTGTGCCGGGCCGACGATATCCTCACCGCCATCAACAACTATTACGACCAGAAGATACAATTCGATGAGATCCTTACCGATCTGAACGGCGACGACATAGAGATCGTCGGCGCCGCCTCGGAAAAAAGCGTCAGCGAAATCGCCGAGATGGCCGAAGGCAGTCCGGTGGTGAACCTGACCAACATGATCCTGCTCAAATCGATCCGGGACGGAGCCAGCGACATTCATCTGGAACCCCAGCCGGACAAATTCAGGATTCGGATCCGGATCGACGGCGTGCTGTACGAACTGATGTCGCCCAAACGCGAAATGCAGGCGGCGGTGGTGTCGCGCCTCAAGGTCATGGCCAACCTGGACATCGCCGAGCGGCGCATCCCCCAGGACGGACGCTTCCAGGTCAATGTGGACGGCCGCGTCATCGACCTGCGGTTTTCATCGATGCCGGGCATCTTCGGGGAAAAGGTGGTGCTGCGGATTCTCGACAAGAGCAAATCGATCCTGAACGTCAATAAATTGGGATTCGGCCCGGACATGCTGGAGCGCTTCAAGGATCTGCTCAGGCGGCCCCACGGTCTGATCCTGGTGTCCGGCCCCACCGGCAGCGGCAAAACCACCACCCTGTATTCCGCCATTACGATGCTCAACTCGGTGGAAAAAAATATCATCACCATCGAAGATCCGGTGGAATACCAGCTCAAGGGCATCAACCAGAATCAGGTCAAAGAAGCCATCGGCCTCGATTTCGCCAAGTTTTTGAAGCATGCCCTGCGCCAGGATCCGGACATCATTCTGGTGGGTGAAATCCGCGACCGGGAAACCGTCGCCACCGCCGTACAGGCCTCCCTGACCGGCCATCTGGTGCTGTCGACCCTGCACACCAACGATACCGCCACGGCCATCACCCGGCTGCTGGAGATGTCGGTGGAGCCCTATCTGATCTCATCCTCCCTGCTGGCGGTGATGTCCCAGCGCCTGGTGCGCAAGATCTGTCCGGAATGCAGGACCGGCTTTTATCCGTCCAAAGAAGTCATTGCGGAGTTGGGCATGGATCCGGCCCAATCCATCCGCTTTCACAGGGGCAAGGGGTGCCAGGCCTGCTACGATTCGGGTTACAAGGGACGCACCGCCATCCACGAACTGCTGGAGGTGGACGCAGGGCTGCACCACATCATCATGAACCGCCCGACCATCGAAGCGGTCCGCAAACATCTGAGCGCCAAAGGCAACCGGTCCTTGAGGGCGTCCGGCTATCAGAAGGTCATCGAAGGCCTGACGACCATCGAAGAGGTCCAGCGGGTGACGGCGATGGACTCGGTTTAGGCGGGACGAAAAGCATATGGCCATAGCGATCACCCAAAGAAACGGCCGGCAGGACGGCATCCGCCGGAGCAAAGCCGGAACCGTCGCAAAAAAGGCGTTTCATCCCTTCGGCCGTTCGGTCAAATCCCAGGAACTCATCTTCTTTACCTCTCAGATGGCCCTGATGATGGAGATCGGCATGGCACTGGCGCCGGCCTTGAAGGCATCCCGGGAGCAGACCGCCAATCCGGTGTTCAGGTCGGTGCTGGATCAAATGGTGCAGGACATCGAAGAAGGCCGCCAACTGTCGGAGGCCATGCAGCGGCATCCTGGGGTGTTCAGCCGGTTGTTTGTGAGCATGATCAGGGCCGGTGAGACCGGCGGATTTCTCAAGGTCATCCTGGAGCGCATGGTCGAGATGCAGGAAAAACGTCGGGCATTGATCGGCCAGCTCAAGGGGGCCCTGACCTATCCGGCCGTGCTGTGCGTAGTGTCGGTTCTGGTGGTGGGGTTCGTCCTGATCGCCATTCTGCCCAAATTCATGATCGTCTA
>Ga0272444_10001952_pt1 | contig 19361 bp, 16 predicted proteins | sample SSMForm13_FD_201033 | JGI IMG/M metagenome (GOLD analysis project Ga0272444, IMG submission 201033) | Marine sediment archaeal communities from Little Sippewissett salt marsh, Falmouth, MA, United States - SSM-Form-13 | ecosystem: Environmental > Aquatic > Marine > Wetlands > Sediment ... | reverse complement strand
TGTTAGGAGAGGAGTCAATATGGTATTCGAAGCACCGAAGATATCTTACAATGGTGTCATTAAGGAGATCCCTTTGGGCAAAGATGCGAACCTGATCACGGTGGGGGGAGAGACCTCCTATCCCTTTTATCTCTTTGAAGGAAACATGCCGCACCCGCCAGTCATTGCCATGGACGTCTATGATGCGCCACCTGAGGACTGGCCTCAAGCGATAGTGGAGCCTTTTGCTGATGTCATCAGTGACCCGGCCGCATGGGCCCGGAAATGTGTATCAGCGTACGGGGCAGAGATGGTGGCTTTACAGCTGGCCAGCACAGACCCCAACGGCCAGAATACGTCAGCCGAAGAGGCCGTGGAGGTCACCAAGAAGGTGGCTGCTGCCGTGGAGGTTCCTGTCATCGTGTGGGGAAGCGGGAATATGGAAAAGGATACGGAAGTCTTGAAGATGGTAGCAGAGGCTTGTGCTGAAGAAAGCCTCATCCTCGGCCCCGTGGAAGAAGACAGCCACAAGGCCTTGGGCGCGGCTGCCATAGCCTATCAGCACACCATAGCTGCTTCTTCGCCCATCGATATCAACCTGGCCAAACAGCTCAACATCTTGTTGGGAAACCTGGGCGTGCCTGACGAGCGTATTATTGTAGATCCCACCGTGGCAGGATTGGGATACGGATTGGAGTATTGTTATTCAGTCATGGAAAGAGACCGGATGGCCGCCCTGACCCAGGAAGACGAAAGGCTCCAGTTTCCCGTTGTGTGCAACTTGGCCAAGGAGGTGTGGAAGGTCAAAGAGGCCAGACTTAGCATGGAGGAAGCGCCCTTGTTGGGCGATCCTTTGAAAAGGGGCGTCCTCCTTGAGGCCATGACAGCGCTCTTGTTCCTGCTGGCGGGAGGAGATATCCTTATCATGCGCCATCCAGAGGCGATTCAACTGGTTAGAGGTTTTGTCAGGGACCTGATGGCAGACTAATTGCACCGTGGGCGTGAGCTGTCAAGGGGTCAGCAGATCGCTCATCGACGTTCGTCTATCCCATGGGCCAATGCAGGCCGCTAGAGACTTCACCTCTCACGTAGCGGGTAGCTAGGCCGATAGACGGCAACCGTTGACTTAAACAGACGAGGTACTGGAAAGGTGTCAAAGATCATCTGTTCAGCAGCGATTCGTGGTGCCCACAAGATTGTGCAACGGGCACAAGCCAAGCATCAAGAAGCCATGGAGAAATGGGGACCAGAACAAGAGATCGGCTTCCCCAACACAGCCTATTATCTTCCCATCATTTATGGCATCCTGGGCATTGCTGTGAAGAACCTCAAAGATGTGGAAGAGGTCCTTGCTCGGTGCAGGTCTTTGCTGCCCGAGATAGTAACCGATGAGGTGTGGCTTCCCTATCTGGCACCTGCCTTGGAAGCTGGGATGGCAACCCTGTTTGCAGAAGAGGTGATTGAGGCCATCCGGTATCTTGAGACCCCAGATTTCTATACCAAGACCGAAGAGCCGGCTGACGGAAACCTCTGGTTGGGAGCTGCCGACGACATCATATTGCGCAAACGGGGCGTTGAATTTGTTGATGGCACTGCGCCAGGCTTCGCAGCCATTCTTGGGGCGCCTCCCACCAAAGAGATCGCCGTCCAGCTTGCCCAGGAGCTTCAGGAGAAAAATCTTTATGTCTTCATGTGTGCCGATCATGAAGGGCGTACCATGTCTGAGCAGTTGGTAGAGGCAGGGGTACAAGTCGGATGGGGCACACGGCTGGTCTCCTTTGGGCCAGAGTATACAGCCACCGTATTTGCCATGGGATTTGCCACGCGGGCGGCCATGTCCTTTGGGGGGGTAAAGCCAGGGGATTTTGAACGTAATCTGTTGTATAATAAGGATCGTATCTTTGCCTTTGCTTTACCCCTGGGCACGGTAACCGATGAGTGGTATGCCAATGCTGCCGGTGCCATCAATTGGGGTTTTCCGGTCATTGCCGACACGGCGATCCCGGAAATCCGGCCAACCGGTATCTGTACCTATGAACATGTGGTCTCCAATGTCCCCTACGATGAACTGGTGGCCAGGGCCGTTGAGGTTCGAGGCCTTAAGGTCAGAGTAGCACAAGTTCCCGTACCCGTGTCCTACGGGCCGGCCTTTGAAGGGGAACGGGTCCGCAAGGACGATCTCTACGTGGAATTCGGTGGTGGTAGAACCCCGGCTGTGGAATGGGCGACTACCAAGGAAATGGACCAGGTCGAAGATGGCAAGATCGAGATCTTTGGCCCTGGCGTGGACGATGTGGAACCAGGGGCAAGGCTGCCTCTTGCCATTATTGCTGAATTTGCCGGCAGAAAAATGCAGGAAGACTTTGAGCCTATCCTGGAACGACAGATTCATCATTTCGTCAACTATGCCCAGGGCCTCATGCACATCGGCCAGAGAGACATCGCCTGGATAAGGATGTCTAAGGCAGCTGCCGGAAAAGGGCTCAAGATTAAACACATGGGAGACATCCTCCATGCAAAGTTTCATCAGGACTTTGGAGCCATTTTTGACAAGGTCCAGATCAAGCTGTATACGCAAGAAGACAAAGTCAAAGAGATGGTGGAAAAGGCAAGGCAAGTATACCAACAAAGAGACGCACGGATTGAGGGGATGGCAGACGAAACGACCGAAATGTTTTACTCCTGTACCTTGTGCCAATCCTTTGCCCCTAACCATGTTTGCATTATCAGCCCGGAACGGACCGGACTGTGTGGCGCCTATAACTGGATGGACTGCAAGGCTTCCTTTGAGATCAATCCAACTGGGCCCAACCAGCCTGTGGATAAGGGTGAATGCCTGGACGCTAAACTTGGTCAATGGAAGGGCTGCAATGCCTTTCTCTACAAGGCTTCACGACAGGCATTGGATCACTACAATTTTTACAGCATTGTCCATGATCCCATGACCACGTGCGGGTGTTGCGAATGCATCGCCGCTATACTTCCTATTTGTAACGGCGTCATGACCGTAGATCGGGATTACATGGGGATGACGCCGTGCGGCATGAAATTCACCACCCTTGCCGGAACCATCGGCGGCGGGATGAGTGTGCCCGGATTTGTGGGACACGGCAAATACAATCTCACTCAGAGGAAATGGGTCAGTGGGGACGGCGGGATCAAACGTCTGGTTTGGATGCCAAAACGCTTGAAGGAGGAGATCTCAGACCGCCTCAAGAAGAGGGCGGAAGAAATTGGCATCCCCGATCTTCCGGACATGATCGCCGATGAAACCGTGGGGACAAGCGAAGAGGAGATCCTTGCCTTTCTGGAGGAGAAAGGTCATCCAGCATTGTCCATGGATCCTATTTTGGACTAGGCTTTTTAAGTGAGCTAAAGTGCCTAAAATGCCTGAAGTGCCTAGAGTTGAGGAGTTGAAGAAGATTTTGAAAGTAGTTGGTCTTGTTTTTCTAACTTTGGGCACTTTAGCTCACCTTAGGCACTTCTTTAACAACGGAGGAATGATATGGCGTTAACGGGAATTCAGATCTACAAACTCTTGCCTAAGACGAATTGTGGGGAGTGCGGAGTGCCCACCTGTCTGGCATTTGCAATGAGTCTGGCAGCAGGCAAGGCAGAACTGGCGGCCTGCCCTTATGTGACAGAAGAATCCAAGGCAGAGCTGGCTGATGCCTCGGCCCCGCCCATCAGGATCGTTGAGATCGGTGCGGGAGAGAGGAAACTTAAGATGGGCGGTGAGACAGTGCTTTTCCGCCATGAAAAGACCTTTCTGCATCCAACTGGCATAGCCGTTCTTGTCACAGATGAGATGGCTGAAGATGAAGTGGCGGGGCGTCTTGAGCGATTCAAGACCCTGGAATATGAGCGGGTGGGCCTTACCTTAAAGGCAGACCTTGTTGCCGTGAAATCCTTATCAGGCGATGCTGGAAAGTTTTCGGCACTGGCCACAAAAGTGAAAAACCAGACAGACGGGGGCATCATCCTCATGACCGAGGACGCCGCTGTCATGGAGGCGGGCTTGAAAGCCTGTGGGGACTGCAAACCTCTCATGTATGCGGCAACCAAGGAGAATGCCGACGCCATGTCAGCTCTTGCCAAAGAACACGGGTGTGTGTTGACGGTCAAAGGAGACGGGCTTGACGAAGTGTCAGAGCTGACCACAAGACTGACGGCCGCCGGGCTAAATGATCTGGTGATCGACACAGGGGCAAGGGCTCCAAGAAAAGTCTTTGAAGACCAGATATTCATTCGCCGGGCAGCCCTTTTAAAGAAGAACAAAGCCCTTGGCTTTCCGACCATTTGCCTACCCTGTGAGATGACCGATGATTTCATGAAAGAGACATTGATGGCGTCCATGTGTGTGGCCAAGTACGGCGGCATCGTTCTCCTTTCAGATCTTCAAGGCCACAGCCTGTTCCCCCTTTTGCTGGCCCGCATGAATATTTACACAGATCCTCAGCGCCCCATGGCCACGTCGCCAGGCATTTATGAAATCGGGGGGCCCAGCGAAAACTCTCCTGTCTTGGTGACGTCCAATTTTTCCCTGACCTACTTTATCGTGTCCGGGGAGATTGAAACCAGTCGCGTGCCGGCCTGGCTGATTATTGTAGACACCGAAGGTCTATCTGTGCTTACGGCTTGGGCCGCTGGTAAATTTGTTGGAGATGTGGTCGGCGCGGCGATCAAGAAGTGCGCCATTGCAGAGAAGATCAACCACAAGAAGGTGGTTATACCAGGCTATGCTGCAGCTATCTTGGGGGATCTTGAAGAAGAACTGGGCAGCGACTGGGAGGTCCTGGTAGGGCCAAGAGAATCGGCGCACATCCCTGCTTATCTCAAGGAATGGAAGGCCTGAAAGGGATTGACGATTTTCTATTGAAGATTGACCATGTTGAAAGAAAGCGCTTGTTTGCCGAGGCTTCAATCGTCAATTATCAATATTCAATTGGTAGGGAGGTTTCATGATTCTAATAGGTGAAAACCTAAACATCATGGTCAAGAGAATCGGCCAAGCCATGAAGGAGAGGGACCCGAAACCGATCCAGGAATTGGCCATGGCCGAGGCCGAAGCTGGAGTCGATTACATCGATGTCAATCTAGGCCCTGCCAGAAAAGGGGGCGAGGAATTGATGAAGTGGATGGTGAAGACTGTCCAGGAGGTGGTCGCCCTGCCCCTTTATCTTGATACGACCAATATTGAGGCCATCGAAGCGGGCCTCAAGGTGTACAAGAACAAACAGGGAAAGGCGGTCATCAATTCTATTATGTGCCGTCCCGAGAGGATGGAGGGACAGATCCCCCTGGTCACTCAGTACAATGCAGGCATGGTTGCGCTACTCTGGGGGCCGGAAGGGATGCCCCGGGATGCAGCAGAGCGAGGACTGCTGGCCGCAGACATCCTCCAAAGGGCGGCAGAGGCCGGGGTAGCAGGAGAAGATATTTGGGTCGATCCTATCATTACGCCCGTTAATGTTCAGCAAAACCAGTTGGTTGAATGCAATCAGTTCATGTCGGAGCTGGAGATGATAGCAGAAGTTCTGGCCCCTGGTTGCAGGTCAACCTGCGGACTATCTAACGTCTCTAACGGGGCGCCTGAATATCTTCGTCCCATCTTGAACCAGACGTACATGATCATGCTGGAAGCCTTTGGCATGAAATCGTGTATCGTAGATGCCTTTGACAAGAATCTCCATGACATTGCCCGGGGTAACAGGTCGGACATCGCCTCCCTGGTCAAATCCGTGATAGACGGCAAGGATCTGGACATGGCAAAGCTTGGCAAGGAAGAGTTGGACTACGTAAAAACGGCGAAGGTACTCCTGGGGCATTCTCTATATTCGGATTCGTGGCTGGAATTGTAAGCCTGTTAAGTGAGCGCAAAGGGACGTAAAACGTGAAACGCTTCTGTCAACTGAAGGTGCGAGGGGCCCTAAGTCAAAGGAAATAGCCATATGCTTTACACAATCGCGCTTTACGCCTCTTTAGCTGTTTTCGCAGTCGGCTTGCTCTACAGGGCGTCGAACTGGTTCCGATGGAGAGTCGGCCCGGAGGCTGCGGGCATTTCCAGCTCGGCCAGGATTTCCGCAGCAGCCAAGGGTATCATATCAACTATATTCAGCGCCAGGATCGGAACGGTGGTGAAAGTCTTTGTTCTGGATGTGCTCCTTCAACTCTGGCTGTTGAAGAAGGACTTCATCCGCTGGCTTGCTCACATCTGCATCTATGGCGGTTTTATGCTTCTTCTACTGATGCATGGACTCGACAAGATTGTAACCTCTGTTGTCTTTGATGACTACTACTCTACACTCAATCCCTTCATGTTTTTGAGAGACTTCTTTGGCCTCGTCTTACTGGTGGGGCTAGGGATAGCTCTTTATCGCAGGTTCCTTTTAAAAGCCCCTCGGCCCAAAAATACGGCTATGGATTACTATGCCAGCGCCGTGTTGTGCGTCATCATGATCTCCGGATTTCTCTTAGGAGCGACAAAGATCTTATCTCATTTGAGATATCAAGAGATGGTGGAAGAGTATGCAGGTCTTGGGGAGGAAGAGGCGGAAGACCTCAGGGCCCTTGAAGCTTACTGGGTCCAAGACTTTGGTGTGGTGTCTGCTGACGTTAAAGGGCCTTTTGACGAAAAAACATTGGACCAAGGCAAAGAACTCCATGAAATGAGTTGTGCAAGCTGCCATTCGAGGCCCCAATGGGCATTTATAAGCTATCCCGCCTCCCGGGTCCTTGAGCCCATGGCCCTTTTAATGGACCGGGCAGATGTTCCTATTGGGTTATGGTATCTTCATTTCCTGGCTTGCTTCTTTGGCCTAGCCTATCTTCCATTCAGCAAGTTTTTCCACATTTTTTCAACCCCTTTGTACTTGCTTGTAGATGGTGTCATGGATGAGGCCAAATCAGATCCTGCAAATATGGCAACCAGACAGGCCCTACAGATTGACGCTTGTACGCACTGTGGGGACTGCACCGTGCGCTGTTCTGTGGCAGTGGCTTTTGATGAGATTGCTAACCCCAACATTCTGCCGTCTGAAAAACTGGCCGCACTTAGGGCCCTTCTTGCCGGCAAGAAGCTGAGCCAAAAGAAGCTTGCCAGGATCCAAGAAGGAAGCCATATCTGTACCGATTGCCATCGATGCACCGAGGTCTGCCCCATCGGAATCGACCTGGAAAAGGCGTGGTTGGAACTAAATGAGCGGCTGGCGCAACGAGGCTATCCAAAACCCGAGGCCTGGGCCAGAGAGACGATGGGGGCTGAATTCGATTTGGCGCATCTGAAGGAGAAACCAATCTCCCTGACCCCTGTGGACAAGGCGTTCGCCAGTGCTTTGGTGGGTTCGGGTCAGGCAAGGACCTTCTCCGTTTGTTTTGGCTGCCAAACCTGCACAAACGTTTGCCCTGTGGTTGGAAACTATGAAAACCCGAAGGCTGTGCTCGGACTTCTTCCTCACGAGATTATGCACTGCCTTGCGTTGAAACAAAAGGCGCTGGCTATTGGTTCCAACATGCTTTGGGACTGTGTGACATGTTACATGTGCCAGGAACACTGCCCACAGGGCGTGCGTGTTACTGATGTGCTCTATGAACTCAAGAACTTGGCCCTGAAACACATCAAGAACAGGGCGGCATAGGAGATAAGAGGAGAAGCCCATGAAGCTGGCCATATTCCTTGGATGCAACATTCCCATCCGACTCAAGCAATATGAAACAGCCTCAAGGGCGGTGCTTGAGAAACTTGGTGTGACATTAGTGGACATCCCGGAGTTTAACTGTTGCGGGTATCCGTTGAGAAACATCGACTCAAAGGCCTTTGTGCTCTCTTCCGCCAGAAATCTGGCCCTGTCTGAAAGGGAGAACCTGAACCTGGCAGTTCTGTGTAAATGTGGCTACGGCACCTTCCGTATGGCCCAGTATCTTATGAAAGAAAACCCGCCGTTGCGAGAGGAGGTTAATAGCATCCTTGCCAAAGAAGGCCTGAAATACGAGGGGGAGGTTCAGGTCAACCATCTTCTAAGCGTGCTTTTTAACGATGTGGGCATTGATACCATCAAGGAGAAAGTCATTAGACCCTACGAGCAGCTTAAGATTGCCACACATTACGGATGTCACGCCTTGCGGCCAAGTCAGATTGTCCAATTTGACGACCCCGTGGCCCCCTCCCTGTTTGATCAACTGGTAGAACTGACAGGGGCAGAGAGCGTGGACTGGTCCACCAAGCTGGAGTGCTGTGGCGCCCCATTGTTGGGGACCAACGACGAACTTTCCGTGGATTTCACAGAAAAGAAGTTGACAGATGCCAGAAGTGCGGGTGCTCATTATTTGACAACGGGGTGCGTGTTCTGCCAGATGCAGTTCGACACCATCCAGAAGCGGATGGCAACAAATGGGGGCACGAACCACCAGGTGCCGTCCATCCTCTATCCTCAACTCCTAGGGCTGTGTATGGGCTTAGACAAAGAGGTCCTGGGACTTGACAACAATGAGATAGACATTTCAGGGGTACAGGATTTTCTGGCAGCGGAACCTCATCTCCAATCAGTTCAGTATTCTGGTGCCTGAGCATAGGTGTTAGGCCTTCAGCACAGTCCTACATAATCATTACACCTAAGAGGAGCAGAAAATGGCCAAAGGGATTACTGTTACAGAATACATCTTAGCCAAGCAAAAGGAGACCCCCGAGGCGACCGGGGCCTTTACGGCGGTTCTGGCAGAATTAACGGTGGCAGCGAAGATCATTGCCCAGAAGGTGAACAAGGCAAACCTTACCGAGGACTTCGGCTTTGTCGGGACTGAGAGCGGGAACGAGGAGCATTTCCAGCGGCTGATTGAGTTTGCCAGCGCTACCATCATCAATCGGGTTAGTCATATTGGCCACCTATATTGTATGGCCTCGAAAAAGGACACCGACATCATTTCCATTCCGCGCAGATACTCAAAGGGAGAATATATTTTGGTCTTTGATCCCCTTGGAGGAATTAGCAACATTGATGTGCACATTACGGTCGGTACGGTTTTCTCGATACTCAAGAGGCAGAGCGTGGGAGAGATGGGGCTTATGGCCGATGTCCTGCAGCCGGGTGACCAACAGGTTGCCGCAGGCTATTTTCTCTACGGTTCGAGTACAATGATGGTTTATACCACCGGCAGCGGCGTTCACGGATTCACGCTTGAGCCGAGGATCGGGGAATTTCTTCTTTCACACGAAAACATCCGGATACCCGAAAAGGGCAAGACATACGGCGTGAATGAGGGAAATTACTACTTCTGGGAGGAGAACGTCCAAAATCTTATCGAATATTATAAGACGCCTGATATCAAAACGGACCGGCCTTACACCCTGCGCTATATCGGTTCTTTTGTGGCGGATTTTCACCGGAATTTGCTCAAAGGCGGCATTCACATGTATCCTGCCGATTGCAAAGATTCCAAGAAACCGCACGGCAAACTGATGCTGATGTGCGAGGCCAACCCCCTTGCTTTTGTGGTGGAGCAGGCGGGAGGTGCTGCAAGCACCGGCCGCGAGCGGATATTGGATATGGAACCTGAGCATCTCCACCAGCGGGTGCCGGTGTTTATCGGCAGTGCTGCCGACGTACAGCTGGCCGAGCAGTTTGTCCAGGGAAAGCGGTAGGGGCATTCCATGATCGAGGCACGGTTGAGGAAAATTCTGTCGGTCTTTGAGGGGAAAAGGGGGGCATTGGTTCCTATCCTTCAACGGGTACAGGAGGAATTCGGCTTTTTGCCGGAAGAGACATTGAAAGAGATCGCCACCTTCCTGAAGCTACCCAGAAGCCAGGTTTTCAGTGTGGCCACGTTCTATTCCCATTTTTATCTGACCCGGCGAGGTGATCATCTTGTGAAGGTCTGCCAGGGAGCCGCCTGCCATGTCCGTGGCGCCAGTGACATCCTGGAAACAGCACAGTATCGATTGGGCATAAAGACGGGACAGACTACCGAAGACCATGAGTATAGCCTTGAGCGCGTGGCTTGTGTCGGCTCTTGTGCCATGGCGCCTGTCGTCATGATAGACGATGAAGTCCATTCCAAGATGACGGCATTTAAGATGAACGAACTCCTGGCCGGAGACAGAGAAGAGACTGACGAGGCCGAGCAAGCAACGACAAGGCCCCAAACCGGAAAAGCGCGAAAATGACGACTCCTGATGGATACCACGCCTTGCGGCGGATAGCAAGTTTTGATGATTTAGAAAGCTTGAGAGAATCTCTCATTGCCAGCGAAGGGCCTGACCCAGTTTATGTGACCGTTTGCGGGGTGCCGGGCTGTGGTGTATCGGGAGGGCAGCAAATCTATGAGGCCTTCCTCAGAGAAATCAAGGCCCAGGAAAACGAAAAGAACATCATTGTAAAAAGGACAGGATGTCAGGGACTTTGTGAGAAAGGGCCCATTGTCACCATACGACCACAAAATATATTCTATCACAGTGTGACGCCAGACGATGTCTCCGAGATCGTTGAAGAGACGCTGTTCAAGAATCAGTATGTTGAAAGACTGCTATATGAGAATCCCCAGACAGGCGAGAAGCATATCCATATAGAGGAGATTCCCTTCTACCGGAAGCAAGTCAAAGTGGTGTTGAGAAATTGCGGGGTGACAGATCCTAATGACATAGGAGACTATATCAGAATAGGTGGCTACGGGGCGGCGGGTATGGTCCTGACCCGGTGGCAACCGGATGAAGTGATTGCCTGCGTAAAGGACTCGGGCCTTCGTGGAAGGGGCGGCGCAGGTTTCCCGACGGGGCGCAAGTGGGAGTCGTCTCGAAATGCACCTGGTGAAGAAAAATATATCATCTGCAATGGTGACGAAGGGGACCCTGGCGCCTTCATGGACCGTAGTGTGATGGAGGGCGACCCCCACAGTGTGCTGGAAGGGATGATCATTGCCGGGTACGCCGTGGGCGCCCACAAAGGGATCATCTATGTGCGCGCTGAGTATCCTCTTGCCGTACGGCATCTGACGACAGCCATTGCTCAGGCCACCGACCTCGGGATTCTGGGTCCGCACATTATTGGAAGTGGCTTTGATTTTGACATTGAGATCGTCAAAGGCGCAGGCGCCTTTGTGTGTGGAGAATCAACCGCCCTGGTTATGTCCATAGAGGGAAAACGCGGATTTCCCAAACCGCTGCCTCGACCCAACACGAGTATAGTGGGGCTTTGGGGCATGCCGACCGTGTTAAATAACGTGGAGACCCTTGCCTGCGTTCCGTCTATTGTCTCAAACGGCGCGAAATGGTTTGCCAGGATGGGCACTGAGAAGAGCAAGGGGACGAAAGTATTTGCCCTATCTGGAAATGTGAAAAACACGGGCCTTGTAGAGGTACCCATGGGTACGACCCTAAGGGAGATTATCTTCGACATTGGCGGAGGCATTAGGGGAGACAGACAATTCAAGGCTGTTCAAACCGGCGGGCCTTCCGGAGGTTGCATCCCAGAAAATCTTCTGGATCTTCCCGTGGAGTACGAGTCATTGGCGGCGGTGGGATCCATCATGGGTTCCGGTGGCATGCTGGTCATGGATGAGCGGACCTGTATGGTGAATATGGCCCGCTATTTTCTCGATTTCGCCCAAAACGAGTCCTGTGGCCAGTGCACATTGTGCAAGCTCGGCACCAGACAGATGTTTCAACTCCTCAAGGACATCACAAGAGGCCAGGGCCGGCCCGATGACATTGATGTTCTTTTAGAATTGGCCGAGGCTGTGAAAGCAGGGTCCATCTGTGGCCTGGGACAAACGGTGCCGAACCCTGTCATCTCCACCATTCGGTACTTCCGAGAGGAATACGAAGAGCACATTCGTGACAAACGCTGCCGGGCCCTTGTGTGCAGGTCTCTGATCTCTTACCGTATAAAAGAATATCGGTGTAAGGCATGCATGCTGTGTCTGAAGGCCTGTCCGGTTGACGCCATTATAGGCGGAAAAAGGCAGGTTCATGAAATCGATCAAACCAAGTGCATCAAGTGTGGCTCATGCATGGAGGCCTGTCCCACGAAGTTTAACGCTGTGGAATGTGTTTCGGGATTGGCAATTGATAACTGATGATTGGCGAATGAGAAGTGAAAAATAGCATTACCTTGACCATAAATGGCGTGAAGGTGGAGGCTCCAGAAGGGTCCACTATTCTGGAGGCGGCCCGAAGTGCTGGGATTTTCATCCCTACGTTGTGTTATTGTCCTGGGCTTACCTCTGAGGGGGTTTGCCGCATATGCCTGGTAAAGATTGAAAAGAAGAAAAAACTCCATCCTGCCTGCCGCACACCCGTTGAAGAGGGCATGGTAGTTATTACAGACAATGAGGAGATCGAGCGGGTTCGCCGCGTGACCCTTGAACTCATCTTGAGTGACCACGATTTTAACTGCCTGCTCTGTCCAAAGAGCGGCAGTTGCGGTCTGCAGGCACTCGTGAACCGTATCGGTTACGACGAGAGGCGGCTCAACCGCTTGCACCGCGTGGCCAAGGAGATCCCCGTTGATACCAGCAACCCGTTTTTTGATTTTAATCCGAACAAGTGCATCCATTGTGGCATATGCATCCGAACGTGCCGGGAAATCGTGGGCGTTGATGCCATTGACATGGCATATCGCGGCTACGACCTTAAGGTCACCACCTTTGGTGATAAACCGTTCCGGGAATCGGTTTGTGTTTCTTGTGGGGAATGTGTAGAGCGCTGCCCAGTAGGGGCTTTACTCCCCAAGAATATTCAGTATCCCAGTCGGGAGGTGAAAACCATTTGTGCTTACTGCGGTGTGGGCTGCGGGCTCTATCTGGGCGTCCGTGGCAACACTGTTGTGAGGGCCAGAGGCGATCATAGCAATCCTGTAAATCAAGGGGAACTGTGTGTTCGGGGGCGCTTTGGCTATCAATTCGTTCATAGCCCTGACCGGCTCACTTCTCCCCTCGTTCAAGCCTATGATCCCTTTGGGCCAACACTGGGATCCGAAGTGGGGGCGAGGTCCGTGACAAGGCCCCTGGTGAAGCAGAAGGGGGAGTTTGTTGAGGTAACTTGGGACCAGGCAATTAGGTATGTGGCAAGCACTCTACCTCACTACAGGGGGGACCAATTTGCTGCCCTTTCATCTGCCAAGTGCACCAATGAAGAAAACTATCTCTTTCAGAAGTTTGTCAGGGCCGTCATGGGGACCAACAATATCGACCACTGCGCCCGTCTTTGACACTCGCCTACGGTGGCCGGTCTGGCTGCCACCCTGGGCAGCGGCGCCATGACAAACGGCATTTCTGAAATCGGACAGGCTGCGTGCATTTTCGTCATAGGGAGCAATACCACGGCCGCCCATCCCATCATAGGCAGACAGATTACAAGGGCGGTCAAACAGGGCGCAAAGCTCATCGTGGCCGATCCGCGACGAACGGTTCTGTGCCGTATGGCCGATATCTGGATGAGCCATCAACCAGGCACTGATGTGGCCCTGTTGAATGCCATGGCTCGGGTCATTATCGAAAAGAAATTCTTGGACACGGCGTTTATTAAGGAACGATGCGAGGGTTTCGAGGCCTTTGAGGCGGCCGTTATGGATTGGGATCTCCGTGTAGCAGAGGAGCTGACAGGTGTCTCGACCCAGAAGATAGTCGAAGCTGCCACCATGTATGCCTCCCTTTCACCGGCAACCATCCTTTATGCCATGGGGATTACCCAGCACTCCCATGGCACTGATAACGTGAAGGCTGTGGCCAACCTTGCACTCCTCACGGGCAACATTGGCAAGCCTTTTTCAGGGGTGAATCCGCTCAGGGGACAGAACAACGTACAAGGGGCCTGTGACATGGGCGCTTTGCCGAATGTGTTGCCCGGCTACCAGAAGGTTGAGAATCCAAAAATCCGGAAGAAATTCGAGAAGGCATGGGGATGCCAGCTCAACCCGGCACCGGGGCTGGCTTTGACCGAACTCTTTAAAGCTGCTCATGCAGGCGATTTGAAGGCCCTTTTCATCATGGGAGAGAATCCCGTCGTCACAGAAGCAGACACGAGTTTTGTCGAAGAAGCTATCTCACGTCTGGAGCTGGTCATGGTCCAAGATCTGTTTCTCACGGAGACGGCCCAGATGGCCGACGTGGTGCTGCCTGCGGCGAGTTTTGCTGAAAAGGACGGAACCTTCACAAATACGGAACGGAGAATACAGCGCGTACGAAAGGCCGTAGAGCCTGTGGGAAACAGCCGTCCTGACTGGATGATCATCTGTGATATTGCAACAAACATGGGAGCCATGGGCTTTCGTTTCAACAGCCCGGAAGAGGTCATGGAAGAGATTCGTGGTCTGACGCCCCAATATGGCGGCATCACCTATGAGCGCATTGAGGGGACCGGACTGCAGTGGCCCTGCCCGGATATAGAACATCCTGGTACCCCGTATCTTTATGCCGAGGCATTCAGTACTCCCACCGGTCGCGCAAAGTTTTGCCCTGCGTGTTATACCCCCCCGGCTGAAACGACTAGTCATGAGTATCCCTTGATCTTGACCACAAGGCGGAGTTTCTTTCATTTTCACAGCACTCTGTCACGTAAGGTAGTGGGAATGAATGTTCTGCGCGGCGAAGAGCGGGTGGAGATCAACCCTGTTGATGCGGCCCCTCTGGAGATAGAAGACGGAGATGCCGTCAAGGTCACTTCCAAACGGGGGTCTGTTCGGGCCAAGGCAAAGATCACAAAGACCACTCCGCCCGGTGTTGTTTCAATGACCTTCCACTATTCTGAAACCAGAACCAATTTATTGACCCACGACGCCTTGGACCCTGTGGCCAAGATACCGGAGTTTAAGGTTTGCGCGGTCAAGGTGGAACGTGAGATCGATTTTGGTATGCAATATTTGGGATGGGGGACTGGCAAAAATACGAAAGCGCCATAACCCATAGGTCTCCTCATGAACAAAACGGGCCTTAACATAGAGGCTCACCCATGCCAGGTATTCAGATCCGTCCGTCATGAGCCTGGGGCCATCTTTTTGGAAACCCAGAAGCCTTCCTTTACAAACCGGCATTCCTTCGTTGCCTGGGAGCCGGAGAAGATTCTCAAGGGAGATATCACCGGGCTCAGCAAGGCCGAGTTTCTTTCTTTCCTTTCGGCCATGACACCAGAGTACTTTGTGGCGGGTTACATTGGGTACGAGGCCTGCCAGTGGATTGAGAATCTCCCCTCGCCAGGCAGGAAGGACACGCCAAATCCCCACATCTACCTGGCGGCCTATCCTCGATTTCTGGTATTTGACCATATGCAGAAGACGTGGCAGTGTTGGCACAAAGGGGCCCCCCTTTTCCCCCCACCGTCTCAGCTCAAAAAGAGAAAGCCCCCGGCCGGCAGAATCACAGGCTTTAATCAGAGCAAGGTGACCTATCTCGAAAACGTACGTCGCGTCCTTGACTATATCAGGGCTGGAGATGTCTATCAGATCAACTACACCCAGAGGGCCTACTTCACCTGCCCGGCAGACCCTTTTGATATCTATTTGCGTCTCAAAGAGATTCAGCCGGTTTCCTATGCAGCCTTTGTGAACATGGGAGATGGCCTGGTTATTTCCGGGAGTCCCGAACTCTTCCTGCGATTGAGGAACAACAGGATTTTGAGCAAGCCCATGAAGGGAACGAGAAAAAGGTCTCCAAATACGAGCATTGACAGGGGGCTTAGGAAAGAACTACAAGAGAGCGGAAAGGATAGGGCGGAGAACACGATGATTGTTGACCTTATGAGGAATGACCTGGGACGCTTTTGCGTGTACCGTTCCATTGCGGTGCCCAGGCCCTATGTGGTAGAGGCGTACGACACCGTCTATCAAATGGTTTCATACGTGCGGGGAATGACCAGAAGTGGCACCTCCGTCTCTGACATCATCGGTGCCACCTTTCCACCTGGTTCCATCACCGGGGCTCCCAAGAAAAGGGCCATGGAGATCATCTATGAACTGGAGCCCCACGAACGGGGTGTCTACTGTGGGGCCATGGGCTATTTCTTTCAGGACAAAATGGTGCTCAACGTTGCCATTCGAACCCTTGAACTCTGGCAGGGACAGGGCGTCCTTGGGGTGGGAGGGGGCATCGTGGCCGACTCAGATCCTGAGCTCGAATATGAGGAAAGTATCATCAAGGCGAAAGCCTCCACGATGGCTTTGGGGATTGGGCTGTAGATGAAAAACCGAACCCTTTCATTTGGTGAGGGCCTCTTTGAAACGTTTCGCGTCTATGGGGGCGGAAGGCTGGCCTTTGTAGAAGACCATCTGGATCGCATGGCCCAGGGGTGCAGGTTCTTTTCCCTTGTCTTTTCCAGAGACAAGGCATTGAAAGCGTTGAAACTGGCCATGGAAGAGATACCTGTGGCCACAGAGGGCCGGCTGCGACTCAACCTGATTTCCTACGGCGATCACGGTGCCAAGGAGACCTCTTTTGAGACTACCTGGGAACCCCTTGAGAAAGTCGGTGCCCAGCAGGGCCAAGGGGTCAGATTGGGTCTTGCGCCCTTTCAAAGGCTTTCACAGTCGCCCCTCGTCCGGTTTAAGACGACCTCATACCTGGAAAACATATATGTTCTCACCTGGGCCAGAAAGGAGGGTTTCTTTGATGCCCTATTTACCAATGAACGTGGTGATATTACCGAGGGAAGTATCAGCAATGTGTTCTTCTTAAACAAGGGCCAAATCGTGACGCCGCCGACAGATGCGGGACTGCTCCCAGGTGTCACGCGCAAACAGATCCTGAATGTTGCCTGCACCATAGGCATCCCGCTGACCGAATCCACGGTCACACCGGAAGAGTTGAATCAATTTGATGGCGCTTTTGTCACCAATTCAGTAATTGAGATCCTGCCGGTGGCCGCCGTTGGCCATGCAACTTACGGGGTCCCTAAAATCATCGATGCGTTGCGTGAAGGGTATCTAAAAAGTCTGAGTGCTAATCTATTTCCTTCTGGAGCATGAGAGAAGAGCTCATGTCTTGGCCAGAATCTCTGTCGAGACTGAACATGGACAGCAGGAAAGAGATCATAGGATTTGTGAAAGGCGTTTTGGGATGCCAATGCCCAGATGAAGTATTTGAGCAGATTGAATGCCATGTTGGTGATACTTTCGGAAACACATGCCTGCAGATTATGACGATAGGAGAACGGCTGCTCATCTACATTTGGCCAACGAACGATCCATCCCTTGTCAGAGCCCACCTGCCAGGCATGCTGCTTAAGGGCATGAAAGAGAGAGACCAGCGGGGGTTGAACCGTTTTCGTGCAGTCATTGCAACGGAGGGCATTGATCCCATTGGCGCCATTGCAAAGGAGATATTCACAGACTTCAGGGCTAGAGACGAAAAAGTGCACCTCCATATTGTTTACGCACACGACTGTCCGAAAGAACCGAACGATGCCATATTCCACCCTGGCTTTTCAATGCCGTGAACGATCGGCACAAGAAGGTAGCTTTTATGAAAACGAGAAATTTCCATGGGACGGTGGCTCTCTTGTGGGTGTCGTTCTTGCTCCTGTCGTGCGGCCCAAGGGATCATGAAGAATTGCCTCAAGGCTGGGAACAGGAGATGAGACACATCACGCAAACCCTTGTCAAACGGCATGATCCTGTGAGATTTCCTCCTGGGGACTTTGCTGAGAGAAAGGTGTTCACCTACAACCTAAAGGATCTGCTTACGAACAAAGAGGGCAGACCGGTCCTGTTTGACGGATTTCTGGATGACATCATAGAGCAGGGAAACCAGACTTTTGTTCATTTTACCTGTCGTCTATCGGATGACCCCTCAGAGGACAGGGAAGTGAGGTTTCGCCTGAAGTGCAACTTCGGTGATGTGAGGTCCCTTTTGGATCACCCCCCTGAGTATCATGGCTTGGCAAAGTACCTTTTTCTAAAAGGAATACGAAAAGACTTCCTTGTCCTTTGTGTGGTGACAGACGTGGCAAAGATCGTGAGCTATTCTGTGGTGGGGCAAAGTTCTGAAGGGTCTGAACGGGTCGATCTTGAAATACAATCTCCCGATACGTTCAGTGTAAAAGGTGAGCTCTTGAGGATGGTGAAGTATTCCACAATCCTTTCCCAGGACTATTGATAGCAACGGGGTGTTACCCAAACCGGAATGCCCTTGAACGGTTCATTGAGCCCAACACATGTCCTGGCCGGCAGTTGTTTCCTCTTTGATCGTATGCAGGGCGAGACCGGCTAGGACAAGAACCCTAGATGGCCCATGAGGTAGGCAGACCAGCGTGGCCCTTTTGGACCGAGGGTGTCAAAAACTGTTGTTTGGTCTGGAGAAAACAAGCTTAGGTGCGGCTAGGCGTTTGTGTCGGTTTGGCCTTCATCTGGGGATGATTGTCCAGCTGAGAAAACCTGACAGTATTCCGGCATGCGGTTCACAACCATTCTAACGGCATCCTTAAACATACTATTGGGCATTTTTGCCAGAGACTCTTCCCGAACGCTAGGTGAGGCATAAAACAGCAATCTGATGATAAGATCTGTCGAGGCAATGACTTCTCTCTCAACCCACTTTCCGGTTTCAAACCTTTCTGCCACTAGCCCTTGCATCAAAGACCGTAGCTCCTGAATCTCTGAATCGTCTTCCCTTTTTGTAATCTCTTCTTTATTTTTTACCCATCGTTGAAGCTGCTGTGGATCAAAAATATCGAAGTAGACTTTGAGCCTATCTAATACATCTCTCTGCGAGGCAAGGTCTCTTTCCAGCGCGGCGATTCGACTTCTCTGATACCATCCCAAAAGGACTAGACCCAAGACGATGATGACAGCACTTCCTGTTTCCATGGCCCTCTTCCCCTCCCGCGCCGCTGCGCTTTCTCAAGACCACGAACCCCCGCCTCTTGGATCTAGAGCCGGGTATAGATATTCTCTTTATGGCCCCCTTAGGGTGAGGGCTGATGGATCAAGCCAGTGATCTGGCCAAAGATATCAGCAGGCCAAATTTTTGTCAAGAGATTCTAAGCCTTAACGGCCCATCAGCATGACAACTGGAGGGACTGTTGCCCAAACAAGGACTTCTTCCGAGGGAGCTTGGCGCAGGTTCCCTTCGTCAGCTGACGATCTTTTTGATCTTGTCCGCCTTGGCCTTGATATCCTTGGCCTGCTTCACGCCAGGAATTTGCCCAAGGATCTTATCGGACACCTTGTTTTGAATGGAATCGATTACCTTGCCTTCAACAGAGCCCGTCTCTGGTTCCGAGTCGGTGCTTTCCTCTGCCTTTTGTAGGGATTTCTTATCGTTGGTCAAATCCTTTTTTATTTTCCCTATTTCCCTCACCGTCTGGCCGAGCCCCGAACCAATGTCCGGGAGTCGCTTGGCCCCGAAGATGAACAGGATGATCAACGCAATGATAATGATTTCTGCTACACCTAACCCAAACA
>Ga0272444_10001951_pt1 | contig 19361 bp, 16 predicted proteins | sample SSMForm13_FD_201033 | JGI IMG/M metagenome (GOLD analysis project Ga0272444, IMG submission 201033) | Marine sediment archaeal communities from Little Sippewissett salt marsh, Falmouth, MA, United States - SSM-Form-13 | ecosystem: Environmental > Aquatic > Marine > Wetlands > Sediment ... | reverse complement strand
GATCCGTGTGATCCACAGGCGCCTGAAGTCCCGCTTCTTGCGTCTTCGATCGATATAGCTGTTCCGCAGGGCCTTCATCACCGCCTGCTTCGCAATGCGGTGCGACGTCCCTCGCTTCCCTTTGAACCCCTTGGCGAGAGCCATGATCTTCTTCCGGCTCTCCTTGCGTTTCTTCCCACCTCTGGCTCTCGGCATTCCTCGTCCTCCGTCTCTCCGCCTGCGAGAGCTATTTCCCGATCATGCGGGAGATCGTCTTCTCTTGTCTCCCCTCGAGCTCTTTCCAGCTGCGCGCCTGGCGCTTCGCCTTCGGCCGCTTCTTCAGGCTCTTGTGCACGTAGTTCGACATGTGGTGGAACAGCTTCCCGCTTTTCGACCGCTTGAACCGCTTCTTCGCGGCGGAGTGCGTCTTCTGCTTCGGCACGGTCTATCCTCCTGCTCGGCTCAGCTCTGTTGCGTGGGGACCAGCATCATCTGAAGGACCCGTCCCTTCGCCGAGGGCTGTCCCTCGACGCGGGCGATGTCGCTCACCTTCTCCTCGACGCGCTTCAGCAGCTCTCGCCCACGCGACGCGTGTACGACCTCGCGTCCGCGGAAGAAAATGCTCACGCGCACCATGTCCCCACGGGAAAGAAACTGACGAGCCCGATTGAGCTTCGTCTGGAAGTCGTGCTCACCGATCTTGATTGTGAACTTCACTTCTTTCAGCTTCGTGCGGCGCTTCTGCTTCCGATCCCGCTTCTCCTGATGATAATGGTACTTCCCGTAATCGACGATTTTGCAGACCACCGGATTCGCCTGAGGGGCGACTTCGACGAGATCGAAGCCCTTTCCCTTGGCGATCTCGAGGGCCTGGCTCGTCGGCATCACGCCGAGGTTCTCCCCGGCATCGTCGATGAGGCGGACTTCCTTCGCGGGGATCCGCTCATTGACGCGCATCTTTCTGCCCTGTATCCCTACCTCCTTCTTCGGTCCTACGCCTCTTCGGCGTCACCGTACAGCCCGTGCTCTTCTATATACGCCGCAACTTGCGGCGGAACCCACGGAGCGATCGATTCGCCTCGCCTCGCCCTGTCACGAAGCGCGGTTGAGGAAACATCGACCTCCGGCATTCCGAGCCCGTAGATCGACGCCTTATCGAACGGCGCCCGCTCAAAGACGGAAAACGGGACACCTTCGCGCGGCGCGACGATGAAAGGCACACTCGCGATCACCGCTTCAGGCTCTTTCCACGTCTCGATGCGTACCAGGCAATCCGCTCCGATGATGAAGCAGATCCCTTCCGGGTAATCATCCTCCAAAGCCCTGATAGTGTCAATGGTGTACGAAGGTCCCTCCCGATCGACCTCGACACGAGAGGCGGACAGCCGATCCTCTCCCTCGACGGCCTCCGCAACCATGCGAAAGCGGTCCTCCTTCCCAGGGCGAGGTTCCTCACGGCGATTGGGCGGCGTACCGTTCGGCACGAAGACAACTCGCGAGAGGCCGAACTGCGCCATCGCGTTCTTCGCAATCATCACGTGCGCGTTGTGCAACGGGTTGAACGTCCCTCCGAACAACCCCACTCTACCCCTCAAGCTCAAACTCCACCTCTCCAATCCTCACCGCATCGCCTTCGGTGAATCCGTGTTGGCGCAGCTCCCGCAGGACACCCATCTTCTCCAGCCGATCGGTCAGGTACTCGAGGGCATCTTGACTATTGAGAATGAGCTTCCGGACAGCCTTCTCGACGAGCTCGCCGCGCACGATGAATCCCTCATCGCTCCGCTCGACACTGAACCCGGTCTCCGCTCGCAGTCGATACACCTTCCGGCGAACGACAGGCGCCGATTCCTCGTCCGCCGTGCGCGCATCCTCGAGGCGCCGATAGGTCCGCATCACAACGTCGCGGACTCCGGCGCCCGTCGCGACCGAAATCGGCCACATCGGGACACCGAGCTCCTCGAACGATCGCCTTGCCTTCTCGACATCGCGCTCCTGCAGGAGGTCGATCTTGTTCCCGACGATCACCTGGGGACGCTGAGCCAGCTCGGGGTTGAACGCTGCAAGCTCGTGTCGAATGCCCTCGTAGTCGCTGACCGGATCTCGCCCTTCGTCGGTTGCGGCGAGATCGATCATGTGGATGAACAGCCGCGTTCGCTCCACGTGGCGGAGGAATCGATCGCCAAGCCCCTTCCCCGTGTGCGCGCCGACGATGAGACCGGGGATGTCGACCGCGACAAATCGGCGTCTCCCGTCAACGTCGACGACGCCCAGATTCGGGACGATGGTCGTGAATGGGTAGTCAGCCACCTTCGCGCGTACGGCCGAGATTCGCGCGATAAGACTCGACTTTCCGACGTTCGGGTACCCGATGATACCCACGTCGGCGACCAGCTTCAGCTCCAGTCGGAGGGTTCGCTCCTCCCCAGGAAGCCCACGCTCGCAGATTCGCGGCGCTTGGCGGCGCGACGTCGTGAAACTTGCGTTGCCTCTTCCACCCTCGCCCCCGCACGCGACGACAACCTCGTCCCCAAGCCGCGCCAGGTCGGCGAGGATCTCACCGCTCTCCCCGTCGCGGACGACCGTTCCGACGGGGACGGAGACGACCCGGTCCTCGCCGACGCTTCCGTGTCGATCGCTTCGTCCACCGTCTGCTCCCGCCTCGCCCTCAAACAGCGGGCGATTCCGGAACGAGTGAAGCGTCGAAATGCTGCGGGCTGCCTGAAGAACGACGGATCCACCGGGGCCTCCAGTTCCTCCGTCCGGACCACCACGCGGGTTGTGTCGGCTGGATAGGAAGTGGATCAGCCCATTGCCTCCACGCCCTCCACGGACGCGAACGACAGCCTCATCAAGGAACATCGATGTTGGTCGGCGCGACCATGAGGCTTCAGGCCTCTAGTGCCGGGAGGACGCTGACGAACTTCTTGCTTCGACCCTCGAAGCAGACATATCCGGGTGCCGTTGCGAAGATGGTGAAGTCGCGTCCGAGACCGACGTTCTTCCCGAGAGCAAAGACCGTCCCGCGCTGTCGGACGATGATCGTCCCCGCGTTCACCCACTCGCCCCCGTAGCGCTTGACTCCCAGTCTCTTCCCGGCGCTGTCGTGGACATTCTGTGTTGATCCCGTACTCGTCTTATGTGCCATCTTGACTCCCTCGAGCCTGGATGCAATCCAGGCCTAGACCTCCACACCCACGGTGGCTTCTTCGACTACCAGATCGCCGGGGTACTCTTCGGAGAGCATCCTCAACCCGATCACCAGAGTCGCGAGGACCGCATCCAGCTCGCGATCCAAGTGAGCGTCATCTCGATCAATCAGCAACTCCGTCACGTCAGTCACGGTCGAGCCGACCGGCACGTGCAAGTAGTCGACGAGCGACGATGTCACGGCCTGAATCAGGTGCAGCGCGCTCGTGCCGGCCGCGGTGTCAGCTCCGACGTTCCGAACACTCAGGCCGTTCACGCGGCTGCGCTCGTCGCGACGGATCAGTATCTCCCCCACGTCTTCCCCTATCCTTCGATTTTCGTGATCCGCGTTGTCATCACCGGCTGGCGGTGCCCACTCTTGCGGCGATACCCTTTCTTGCTCTTGTACTTGTAGACGATGATCTTGTCGCCCCGCTTGTCCTCCTCGACGCATCCCTTCACGGAGGTGCCTTCGAGGTGTGGGGCCCCCACCCGGACGTCGCCATCGTTCACCACCAACAGAACGCGATCGAAGACGACCTCATCATCGACTTCGACGCCCGCGATCCGCTCGTGATCAACGAGTGCCCCCTCTTCAACTCGATACTGCTTTCCACCGATCTCTATCACTGCGTACATTCGGTTCCCACCTCAATAGGAGCCGATTCTAGCCGTCGGCCCCCATCATTTCAACGCTCTACGCCACAGGAGTTCCCGGCTCGATCGGTCGATCCATGACGGCCAACGACAGCTCCTCGCCCTGTGCCGCGAGGAGCATGCACTCGGACTGCAGGCCCCGGATCGTCCGAGGTTCGAGGTTTACGAGCGCGACAACGCGCTTTCCGATCAACTCTTCGGGCTTGTAGCTCTGCTTGATCCCGGCGACGCAGTTCCGGGTCCTGTCGCCGAAATCGACCGAGAGGTGGAGTAGCTTGTCGGCTCCCGGGATCTCCTCCGCCGACTTGACGACACCGACCCGGAGATCGAGCTTCTCGAAATCGGAGAATGAGATCGTCGTTTTGGCCTCCTCGCTGCCGCTCTTCACGGCGTCACGCGGCGTCACGCGGCCGCGGATGTCGGCGACCTCGATCCGTTCGAGGAGAACCCGCTCCGCTCCAAGCTTCGCCCCCCCCATCGATCGCTCGAGATCATCCCAGCACGGGTTCGCGATGCCGAGGATTGCGAGAACGGCCGACGCGAACCGCGGAACATGAGGAGTCAATGCGATCGCCATTCCCTTGATCAAGTGCGTCGCGCTCAAGACAGCGTTCTCGTCTCTCGTCTCCCACGGCCTCTTCCGCTGGAAGTACTCATTCCCGAACACGGCCAACTCGCAGACGGCGCGGAGGGCCTCGGCAAGCGCACCCCGGTCGAAAGCATCCTCGACGGAGCGCATCCCATCCGAGAGGCGTTCGCCGACCTCCGGGTCAAGCTCGCCGTCGGGCACGACTCCGTCGAACTGCGTCTGAACGAACGAAATCACGCGGTTGATCAGGTTCGCGACGTTGGAAATCAGCACGCCGTTGACGGCCTTCTCCAGCTCCTCCCACGAGAAGTTGACGTCCCGCCCTTCGGGGCGGTTGTAGAGCAGGTAGAATCGCCACAGCTCCCCATCCATCACTTCGAGAGCCTCGTCGCAGTAAAGCCCGACTCCGCGGCTCTTCGAGAAACTCTCGCCGCCGATCCAGTTCAGGTACTCCGTTGCGGCGATCTGATCCGGCAAGTGGTAGCCGCGTTCCGATGCGATCAGCTGTCCGGGGAAGATCAGCGTGTGAAACGCGATGTTGTCCTTCGCCAGCGTGTACACCTGATGCACGTCATCTCCGAACCAGAAGTCCTTCCAGCGCTCCGCCCCCTCGAAGTGCTCGATCACGGCGGAGACGTATCCGAGAGCCGCCTCGCCCCACACGTAGATGACTTTCCCCTCCGCCCCCGCAAACGGCGCAGCAATCCCCCAGTCGATGTCGCGGGTCATCGCGCGCGGGCGAAGCCCCTCCTCGAGCATCCGCTCGGTGTACGAAAGAACGTTCCCCTGGAAGCTTTGCGACGACACGTACTCACGAAGCGCTCCGCTCAGCCGCTCCAGATTCAAGTACCAGTGGCGCGTGCTCCGAAACTCGATCTCGCTTCTCCCGCAGAAGCTGCAGGCAGGATCGATGAGTTCTTCCGGCTCGAGCATCGTCCCGCACGTGTCACATTGGTTCCCCATTGCGTGAGCCGATCCGCATCGCGGACACGCCCCGGTGATGAGGCGATCGGCGAGGAAGCGTTCGCAGTGAAGGCAGTAGGCGCGGCTCTCCTCTTTGGTGCAGATGTACCCATTCGACTCCATCTGAAGGTAGATCTCGCGCACGAACTCCTTGTGCGTCGCGGTCTCGGTTGTGGTGTAGTTGTCGAATTCGATTCCGAAGCCGCGATTGATCTCGACGATCCGCTGATGGTTCCGCTCCGCCAGCGCCGCCGGGGAGATGCCCTCCCGCTCAGCCTCATACTCAACGCGCGTTCCGTGAACGTCCGATCCGGAGACGTAGAGAACGTCCTTCCCTCGCATGCGGTAGTAGCGGGCGAACACGTCTCCGGAGAGGAGGCAGCCGACGAGATTCCCGAGGTGCGGAACACCCGATGCATACGGCCATGCACTGCAGACGAGAACCCGTGACTTGTCCATGCACTCGTACCTCCGATGGCTGAACTTCAGTTGAGGATTATATCCGGGGGATTCCTGGCGACCAGTACGCCAACTCCGACCCGGCATTGCGCCCCTTCGACGAACCGAGTAACACTTGCCCGATGAACCACAAGCGCAAGGCTCCGGCTGACACCCAAGAGGTGCGTGTCACGGTGAAGGTCTTCGGCGCGCTCCGTGAGCGCCTCGGCGCGGACTCGCGCGCCGTCGGCATCCCGGACGGAGGAACGATCCGCGACATGCTTCGCGTCCTTGCGACCGTTGTTCCGGAACTCGTCCCGGAGCTTGAGAGAGGCCTATCCGCCGGCTACTTGAACGTCCTCGTCAATGGCCGAAACGCTCGTTTCCTCGAGGACCTGAACACGAAGCTCCTCGGGGGAGAGACGATCGCATTCTTGCCCCCCATTGGTGGCGGCTAGCCCGCGATCTGGCGACGGTCGGTCTCGGTCAGAAGTCGACCGAGACGGTCAGCGACAGCGCGAAGCTGTGATAGAGGTCGCCGCTTGACTTGGTTCCTGTCATGTACGATGTCGACAGCGAGCCCCCCCACAGCTGGGAGAGGGCGACATCCAGCCTGGCGGACAAGGTGAAATTGAAGTCCGCCTCGTCTTGCTCCCACAGACAGTCGCCGGTCGCGTCGAACAGCAGGAACGCCGCCGGGAACGGGTCAAACGGTTCGTCCTCCGACGTCTCCTCATCGGCTCCGCGTCGCAGCAGACGCTCCGTCAAATCGAGCCGGTACGAGTTATCGACGGATCCCGTGACCTCCGCGGTGCCGCCCGCGTCGCGCACGCGCACCGAGAACGAGAGGTCGTCCGTCGCATCGTCCATGGTCCAGTTGGAGCGCCCCGTCACGCTGTGCTCGACGGAACTTGCACTCCCGACCCCTTCCTGGATCGTCACCGCGCGCTTCGCCGTGTAGGTCAGCGAAGGCCGCCACGTTTCAGATCCGCTGTACGACAGTGTGACCACGGCCGTGCCGTTCGTGCGCCGTACCGGCTCCCCGAGACCGGATGCTCCGCCCGTCACGGTGGTGCGCAGCACAGTCCCTCCACGTGAGCCCCGCATCACCGCTCTTCCCTTGATCTCCGTCGAGCCGTTCTTGCGCTCGCACTCCACGTCTGCGCCCGGCGTGATGCGCCACCCCGTTAGATCGAAGGACGCAAGGTCGATGTCTGCACTCGCGGTCGCCGTGGTCCCGTACTCGCCTTCGGGCAAGGATCTGCTCCGCTGGAGGCTGGCGTCACATGAAACGCGACCGAGATCGAATGCGCTCGACCAATCACCGCCGAGCGTCCAGTTCTCGCTTCCGGACCAGGCTCCGTCAATCGAACCGAGAGGACGCGCCCAGCTGGCCGAGAAGCTGAGGCCTTCGGCCAAGTCCAAAGCTCCGCGCGCCGCGAGCCGGTTGTCTCGACGAACCCTGCTTTCCAGGAAGTCGGAGTTCGTCGTGTCGGTCCAGGACACGGAGAGCTTCACGGCGTCGTCGAACAGCGAATCGTCGATCGAGAACCCGAAGGAGACGCGAACCGTCTCGGGCCCAGCGAATGAGGCGATGTCGTTGATGCTCTCTTGATCCAGCGAAATCGAGACCCTCGGACCAAACGTCCCGGCCACCGCAACGCGATTCCCCGCCCTCGTGCTCGGAGGAGCGTCCGCTCTGTCGCGCAGGAAGTACTCATGATTGGCCGACACGTCGACTCCATCCCACGGCGTGGCTGTAGCACTCAGCTCCCACTCCGTCGAGCCGTCGCTCCCAACCGATCCGATCGAGTGGTAGCCCGGCGCCAGCGTGGAAACGTGCCCCGTCAACGCGAATCGCTCTGACTCGTGATAGAAAGACGCGAGCGCGAAGGCGCCCGTCGCGGTGTGCTCGTCTGCAGGAAGCTCTCCGAATCCCGACGTGTCGCGCCCGTCGATTTGGGTCTCGGAGTTGTCGAATACGTCAACGGTCTCCCCTCTGCGCCAGACCTTCAATGCGTACTCACCGTCCGCTTGGGATCCCGCCCACAGGAAACCGGATGCATCGTCGGCGATCGCCGTGATACTCCAGCCCTGGTGGAATCGAGCTTCGTCTGAAACGCGGACCAGTCCATCGTCTGTTCCGTAGTAGAGTTCGTCGCCAAGCGCCGCCACGGCGAAGACCTCCGTCCCGTATGTGATCCAGCCGGTCCCAACGCCCGACCGGAACGCACGCAAGCCGCGATCCGAACTCACGTAGAGTGTTTCGTCGATGACGCTCAGCGCGTTCACGTGGAGTCCCGCGCTCCCTGCCAGGAGATCGACATCCGTCGAGGCCGGGTCAAATCGATAGACGCCCGCCTCGGTTCCGATGTACAAAGCGTCCGTCCCTTCGACGAGAGCGGTTGGGAGAGGAAGAGCCGGAAGATCGACGACCTCCCAGGCGCTCGGATCGTCGAGCGCCTCGGGGGCGACGGAGACGACGGCGTCGTCGGTGCAAATCCAGAGCCGTTCATCGTACACGAGAACGGCGCGGACCGAAGGATCCGCGAGGCCGTCATACTCGCCGTATCTCGACCAGCTTCGGACGCGATCGAACGGGGCGGTCCCGGTCAGAGCGACGACGGTTAGACCGGCGTTGGTTCCGAAGTAGACCCGATCCTCATCGACTGCGATCGCTCGAACGTCCCGTCCAGAGAGGCCCTCGGATACGCCGTATCCGCGCCACGCCCCATCTCGGAGCACGCTGAATCCGTTCCTGTGCCCGACGAAAAGGTACCCGCCGCCCTCGAGGATGACGGTCACCTCGTTCGGGAGAGGAGGACGCTCGTTGCCGCCGAACGGGAACACGTCGGCGCCATAGCCGAGGGAGAAATCAGCCGAGAGATCGTCCAGCGCGATCGAGCCGATGACCCCGCCCACCGTCTGGCGGTTCGGCATCGTTCGGATTTGGTCCGGGTTGCTGACGGAGTCTGGATCGTCCACGCCCTGCTGCACGGTCGCCGTCAACTGGAAGGCATCCGACAGCGGAAGATCCAAGGTGAGCCCCAGGAAGTAGCGGGCGTAGTCGGATGCGCCCCCGAGCCCGCCGCTGAATCGCTCGTACTCCACGTGAACAACATCGGCCTCCTCGACGTCGATCAGCAGGATCAGGAGTCCGATCTCGTAGTCGATTTCGTAGTCGGAGCGTGTGAGTGAGACGCCGTTCAAAGAGACCCGCTCGCTGTCAGGCACGAGGGAGAATCCCAACAGATACGCGCCGCTGGAGACGGTGTAGGAGAACCGCACCCGTATCGATGCGCCATCTGCATCGAAGAATTCGCCAGGGAAGTCGATCTCGAGGATCCCCGCATCGGAGTGGATGGAGGCTTCGTAGTCAGCGAAATCGGCCCGTGTGATCGGGGTGTAGGTGGTTCCGTCGAAACTCACCTCGACGACGACCGAATCCGCGGGCACGCCTGTCTGACCGAGATCGTAGAATCGGTTCCTGACGGCATCGAGGATCGGATACTCCTCCGTGTCCACGCCGATGCGTGCATGGGCGGCGACTGCTTCGAGGAAGTTCGTCTCGTAGGCGGAGCCCAGCACGAACGGATACGTCCGGCGATCGGATCCCGTCAGATCGTTGTCCTCATTGAACGTGTCGATCGCGTCCTCGAGGCGTCTGCGGATTAGCTCACACGGGACGACGTTGAGAAGGAGCGTCTGCTCCGCGTCTCCGACAACGACGAACGTCGTCGTATCAAGCTCTGTTCCCGGAAACTCGCCGAGGATCCCGACGAGGTACTCCAGGCCATGGGCTGTCAGAACGGATCGAACCGCGGCGCTTCCCGGAAGGATGAGCGTGACGGCACTGATCTCCTCCACGTAGAGGCTTGTCAGCGGATACCCGTAGAGGCCGTCGATCCCTCTCGCGTACGGTTGCGTGACCCACGGTCGATCAGGGAGGAAGGCGGAGAAGATCACCTCGCCGGCCGCGGTCTGGCCGACGAATGTCATCGACTCCGTGATCCCTTCGAAGCGAGAGGCGACCGCCGTCAGCGTCGCGCCTCCGAGCAAGCATTCGAGGCGGGCGCCGAGCATCTTCCTCCGGTGAGTACTGAAGCCGGGCAGGCTCTCCACGGTGAAGTCGCCCAGAATGCCATCGAGTCGTTCCGTATCGAGACGGACCGTCAACGACTGCAGACTCTCGGCCTGCTGATCATCGAAGTGCCCTTCGACCGTGAGGATCGAGAGCGCCTCGGCGCGTAGGTCGACCTTGAGCGTCTGATCGAGTGCGAATGTTCCCGCAGCGAGTCCGATCCCGGCGAGCCCGAGAGCATCCCCAAAGCCATACTGAATCGTCCATGTCTTGCGGCCGTCGAGGTCTGCCTCGAACGTCTCATCCTCTTGGGCGAAGGACCACGCCGCGCACGCCGCGATCAGGGAGAGGCTTAGGAGGGCGCCGGCGAATCGGCGGATGAGCGTGGATGCGTTGGCCGTCATCGAATCAGAACCGTAACGACAGCGAGACGCGATGGCTGTCTCCGAGATCATCCCGGCTCGCATAGGCCCAGTCGAATTGGAGCGTCGTGAAGCGGAGAGACAGACCGAACGTCGGGCCGGTCCCGTCAAAACCGACGCGCGCACCAAGTCCGCCGATCCACGTCTCAACGCCGAACGCCAGACGCGCCAGCCCGGAGAACAGCCCCGCCGCTTCGAATGCCGCATTCCAATGGACGCCCTGTGCCGGAGCGAGCGTCAGCGCCGCACCGAGCCGGAGGGACTGCGGCCAATCCTCCTCCGTTCCGCTCTCGTACTCGACCGGTGACGCAAGCGCTCCCTCGTAGAGGAGCCCGACACGAACGCCTTTGGCCACAACGAGGATTGCGGGATCGATCGACCAACCCAATCCGCTGGTTGGCGACGAGAGCCGGAAGACTCGCAGGCGCGTCCCGATTCCCAGCGGGCCGACAGAGACTCCGACGCCCGCCACCACTCCCTGACTCGCGTATCGGATTGCGCCGTCGGTCGTCGCGATCGCGCCCGAATCGAGGAACGACAACGCGAGCCCCGCGTACGGCACCGCAAGCGTGATGCTCCCGTAGGACACGCCGCCGAATTGCCGGACGAAGAGCGATGAGAGTCCGATCCCTCTGTACCGGCTCATCCCCGCAGGGTTGTGGAAGACGGCTCCTTCGTCGTCGGCAAGGGCAGTGAACGCGCCGCCGAGGCCGAGGGCTCGACCGGACACTCCGATGTCGAACAGGCCGCCGACGTTCTCGACGGCACCCAGCCCGAGAGACGTTGCGACGAGGATGGCCATCGAAAGAAAAAGACATCGCGCCCTCATCGCTCGATCACGAGTCTTCCCACGCTCGACGCCCCGACGTCCGTCACGAGGACGTACAAGTAGAGCCCGACGGCAAGCGGCGTCCCGCTGGTCGATCGGAGATCCCACACGTACTCGCTGCTCTGAGGAGCGACTCCCGTCTCGAAGGCGAGCGAACCCGAGACGGTATACACCCTGAGCGTGGCGGATGACGTTCCGGCGGGGATCTCGAACATGAACCGCGCCGATTGGACGACGGGGTTCTCGTGGAGAGTGGCCACCGGCGTGGCCGGTCCGGGCGGAGGCTCGGGCGGCTCGACCGTCCCGGCCGCATCGACCGACGCGACGACGTCCAGCTTCCCCCATCCCCATCGTTCGTTGGGCAGGGACCCGGTGTACGAATCGCTCGCCGCCTCCTCCGTGAGGATTCCACGGACCTCGCTCGCCGTGAGTCCCGGATCCAAGCCGAGCAGCAGGGCGATCGCTCCCGAAACGTGCGGCGCCGCCATGCTCGTTCCGAGTTCCACCATGTGCACTCCATCGGGATGCGTGAGGTACTGGAAGGTTAGCGCGTCTGCCGATGCCGCCGCGCAGATCCACGCCCCCGGAGCGCAGATGTCAGGCTTCGTCCGGCCGTCCCGGGTCGGCCCCTGACTCGAGAAGGAGGAGAGCGGCCCGACCGGGTAGGCCCCGGAGTAATCTTGGGTGCCAGCGAGCGACGGCCACGACGACTTGGTGTTGTACGACCCGACGGTGATCACGCGGTCGGCGTTCCCCGGCTCGTCGATCGTCGACGTGGAATCGCCTCCAAGGATCGACGCCGTCCCGCTTGTCACCCACGCGTCAAACCGCCCGCCGCCGCCTGCGTCGGAGATCTCGATCCGCCACGACGCCCCTGCCGCGACGTTGGCGAGCCGGATTGCCGCATGGTGGTCCCCGTTGTTCGGATTCACTCCTGCCGACGCGTTGTCCACGTGCACCGTGCCGTCGGGCGTGATCACGAAACCGGAGTTGCCGCCCGTTGGGACGCTGATGGGCGACGTGAACGGCGGATCGACCGTCACGGTGAAGCTTGACGTTCCCGGATACCAGACACTCAGCTCCACTTCCCAGTCGTCGGGCTCGACGATGAAGCTCGTCGCTCCCCCGAGTAGCGCCGACGATGCGTGAATGGCAAGGTTGCCTTCGTTCCCTGCCGACACGACGACAACCCGCCCGGGCGCCGCCGTGAGCTGGTCGAGTCCCTCTTCGAACAGACTCGTCCCGTCGTGAGGGCCCTCGTGCCCCCCGAGGCTCAGATTGACGACGGCGGGGAGGCCGAGCGCGTCCGCGCGATCAAACACGTATTCGACCGCGCTGATGATGTCCGCCGTGAAGAACGTCGTCTTGACCGCAACGATCGCTGACTCCGGCGCGACGCCGACAAAGCCGTACGGTGAAGCTGATCCGTCGCCTGCGGCGATGCTCGTCACGTGCGTTCCGTGTCCGTCGCGATCCGACGCTCTGACCAATCCAGTCTCCGGACCGAAACCGAGAGCGATGTCACTCTCGATCTCCGCACGATCGTACTCGGCGCCGAAGATGCCCCACGTCTGATCCCAGATCGCCTCGATCCGCGAGGACTCCTCGAACCCATCCCCGTCGGAATCGAAACGGAAGTCGAGATGCGAGTAATCGATCCCGGTGTCGACGACGCCGATGACGACGCCCTCACCTACGACAGCGGGAGAGGCTGCGTGGACAGCGCTGGCTCCGATTTCGGGCGCGCTCAGGTCGAGCGCAGGACTCGTCCTCCACGATGGCTCGATGTAGATCACGTTCGGATCAGCGGCCAGGTCGAACAGCTCGGCCACCGTCGCAGAGAGGGCGAGGATCGACCCCGCCTTTCCCAGAACGGGCAGCGAACGATACGATCGAGACGCGACAGCGTCCCGAAGCTTGACGAGAACCCCGATTCGCTCTATGCCAGTCGGCGAGATCGTGATCTGGAAACGTCCGGAGGCCCCCTGCAGACTCAATGGCCCGCTCTCCGCGACGGCCACCGCCTCTGTCGAGGAGAGGAGCATCCTCAGCGTCGGATGAAGGCGGCCAAGCGCGTTGTCCTGATCGGCCGCGCTCGCCATAGCAGACAGGACCAACGCGCACAGGAGCGTGAGTACGATTGGCCGTTTCACATTCCCCCCTCAGTCACTTGGCTGGGTATCATATCCGGATCCGCTTTCTCCACCAAAGACCGTCGGCTCGTAGCGATCTCTCGGTCTCGCTCTGCAACGCAGCTCGTCGGGAGGAGCGGCTCAGCGAGGACGCTCTCCTTTACACTTCCCGAGAGGCTGTGCTATCATCGCCATCGCCGGTTCGATCGGTGTTTCGCTGAGGTCGTCTGCGACAACGCCGGCCGTCGAGGCGGCGAGCGCCGCTGCCCGGCGATCACGCAAAGAGGGCTCCAGGACACGGCAAACAAGTTCGGGGGAATTCAGAAATGATGCCCACAGAGGAAGAGCGACCGCCGGTCGCGACCGATCCGAGAGAGCCGGAAGCGATGATCCTCCGATACAAAGATGCCGTGGAGCGCGCCATTTCTCACTTGCCGGTGAAGAACGGCGTTGTCGACATCGATTCGATCTGGGTCGAAACGTCGCTGCCGATGGCTCTTCTCCGCGACCTTCTCAAGCGATCGGATCTGAAGCTCCCGGAGAACGTGGAACGGATCAACATGCAGTCGCGCACCCAGGGGGGTCGGCGCCGTGTCAAGTCGAGAAGGCGCTAGCGAGGTCCACTTCGGCACGTCCGGATTCCGGGGCCGCTGGGGGATCGAGTTCACCGAGGACGTTGCCCGAGACGTCGCGCAAGCGATCTGCGACTACTTGGCCGAGGTGGAGGCGCGCGACGGGGAGGTCGTCGTCATCGGCTACGACAGCCGCGAGCACGCCGATGAGGTCGCAAAGTGGTGCGCCGATGTCGTTCTGCAGAACGGATTCTCCGTCCATCTCGCGTCTCGCGATACTCCCACGCCGGCGCTGGCCTACTACGCCGGTGACGTCCTAGGGGACCGCGCCGCCGGAGTGATCAACTGCACGTCGAGCCACAACCCGGTCGAGTGGCAAGGGGTCAAGTTCTCGCTCCACGACGGCTCGATCTCACCCCCATCCGCAACCGGCTTCATCTCAGCAAGGGCAACGGCCTACCGGCGAGGCGAACGAACCTGGCTCCCGCGTCCGCTCACGGACGCCGATCGGGACCGCCTGTCGATGTTCGACCCGCAGGAATCGTACTGCCAATGGCTGCTCGACAGCGGGAAGGCCGATTGTCGGATCACCTTGGACCACGAGCGGATCCGCGCCCACTTCGCCGACAAACTGGTGATCGTCGATGAGATGCACGGCACAGGCCGAGGCTACTTGCGCGCCGTGCTCGATGAGATCGGTGTCCCGTATCGCGTCATCCACGGCGAGCGCGATTCCCGCCTGGGCGGATTGCACGCCGCGAATCCCGAGGAGCCGCACATCCGAGAGCTGAAGGAGGCCGTCGCAGTGACGGGCGCCGCGATCGGCCTCGGGCTCGACACGGACGCCGATCGATATGGGATCGTCGACCGAGGCGGCGCCTACATCGAACCGAACGCCGTCCTCGCCATGCTCACGCGCTATCTCGGCGTCGAACGCAAGCTCACCGGCTGCGTCGCCACAACCTACGTGACAACGCACATCCTGGAGCGGATTGCCGCCGACATCGCGAACAACGAGGCGTTCCGCCCCGCGCCCGGCGCGCTGCCGATGCACCGACGCGATCCGCACTACGCCGTCGTGTGCGGAGAACCCGGCGGAATGGTGACGCGAAACGTGTTCACGGTTCTCACCGGCCTGAAGTACGTCATCCAGGTCCCGCAGATGGACCCCAGCTACACCCTGCTCGACGACCCGCCGCCGGACTGGCGTTGCCGCCTGCTGATCGGCGGTGAGCAAGCGTCGGGCCTGACGTCCAAGGGGCATGTCCCCGACAAGGACGGAATGTGGGCCGCCCTGTTGGTCCTGGACATGGTCGCGCATTTCGGCACGTCGCTCGGCGAAATCTGGGCTGAGACACAATCCCTGTACGGCGGATCGATCACCGTGCCGATCAACCTCGCCGTTCCGAGCGAGCAGAAGGCGCCGTTCATCGATTCGTTCCTTGACACCGCTCGTGAGGGCGGCCGTCTCGGCGGAATGCGCATCGTCTTCGCCGGAGGGATCCCAGGCAAGTACGCAGAACTGATGCTCGCGGACGCAGACGGGAGCACCGACAACTTCCTTCACGTTCGACCGTCCGGAACGGAGCCGCTCGTGCGCGTCTATTTGGAGACCGCGTCGCAACCGGCACTCGATGCCCTCAAATCGGACGTCGACGCGCGCGTGCGACGCCTGGTTTCGTAGTCGCGAGAGGGTCCCAAGCCCAGACCGGGTTCCCAGACGCACTTCCTTCGGCTATCATCGGGAGCAATTGCAGGAGGAGAAACACAGCATGGCGATGACCCGCAACGAACCCTACGACTTCGCAGCGATCGAGGCGCGGTGGCGCGACTTCTGGAAGGAGAAGGGCTTCTTCCGGGTCGACACCGATGCTTGCGACGACACCTTCTACTACCTGAACATGTTCCCGTACCCGTCCGGGTACCTTCACGTCGGCCACGGCCGCAACTACATCATCGGCGACGTGATTACGCGCGTGAAAAAGATGCGCGGCTACAACGTTCTCAACCCGATGGGCTGGGACGCGTTCGGTCTCCCGGCGGAGAATTCCGCGATCGAGAACAACACACATCCACGCGACTACACCCTCGGGAACATCGAGACATCCCGTGAGCAGTTCCGCGCATGGGGCGTCGTGTTCGACTGGGATCGGGAGGTCACAACGTGTCTCCCTGACTACTACAAGTGGACGCAGTGGCTCTTTCTCCAGCTCTTCAAGCACGGGCTCGCGTACAAGAAGAAGGCCAAGGTCAACTACTGTCCGAACTGCGACACGGTCCTCGCCAACGAGCAAGTGGTCGGGGGCGGCTGCGAACGATGCGGCACGGTTTCCGAGCCGCGCGATCTCGAACAGTGGTTCTTCAAGATCACCGACTTCGCCGAGCGGTTGCTCGTCGATCTCAATCAGGTCGAGGAGTGGCCCGAAAACGTCCGCAAGATGCAGGAGAACTGGATTGGCAAGTCGACCGGCGCTGAGGTCGCGTTCCAGGCCGAGACGGGAGACGAGATTCGCGTCTTCACGACGAGGCCCGACACGTTGTGGGGGGCGACGTTCATGGTCCTCGCCCCGGAGCACCCGCTCGTCGCGACGTTGACGACTCCTGAGCAGAAGGGCGCGGTGGCCGCCTACCAAGAGCAGGCAGCCCGCGCGACCGAAGTCGATCGCCTCTCGACCGAGCGGGCGAAGACAGGCGTCTTCAGCGGTGGGTACGCGGTCAACCCGGTCGATGGGGCCCGGATCCCCGTCTGGATCGCCGACTATGTGCTGATGACCTACGGCACGGGAGCGATCATGGCCGTCCCGGCACATGATGAGCGGGATTTCGCCTTTGCCCTCGAGTACGGACTCCCGATCCTGCCGGTCATCGAGCGCGTCGACGGCCGAGCGCGGTCCGTCGTCCCCCCGGGAGCGGCATCGGAAGGGTTCGAGGCCGCGCTGACGGAGGCCGGCTACGCCGTTGACAAGGCGGACGGGAACCTATCGATCGAACTCCCGGCTGCCGAGGTCGATCGATACGTCGAGATCGCCCGAGCACACATCAACCCCGGGAAGTGGATCGACGTCGTCGGCTCCCGCTGGCTCTTCATCTTCCACGACGATGTGCTCGAGTGGGGCGGGATGGCTGCGGAAACCGAGATCCTGAATCGATGTCGGCTCCTCGCTCCCGACCTCGCGTCCGCGCGCATGGTGATGGAACTTCTCTGGAACCGTGAGCCATATCGAGATCTCCTCTGCCACGCCGATTACGGAACGATGATCAACTCGGACGCATTTTCCGGTACGCCGGGCGACCGCGCCCTCGCAGACGTCATCGCTTGGCTCGAGAAGACGGGCAAGGGCGTGGGAACCGTCAACTATCGACTGCACGACTGGCTGATCTCGCGCCAGCGCTACTGGGGAGCGCCGATTCCGATCGTCTACTGCGAGACATGCGGGATCGTTCCCGTGCCGGACGATCAACTACCGGTGTTGCTGCCGGAGGTCGATCGGCTGATCGGGAAGATGGGCCTCGCCGACATCCCCGGCTTCGTCGAGACGACGTGCCCGACGTGCGGCGGCCCGGCGAAGCGCGACACGGACACGATGGACACGTTCGTCGACTCCTCGTGGTACTTCCTCCGATTCATCAACCCGACGGATGCGGGGCGTGCGTTCGCCTCCGAAGACGTCAACCGCTGGCTCCCTGTGGACCAGTATGTCGGTGGCGTCGAACACGCGATCCTTCACCTGCTCTACGCGCGTTTCATCACCAAGGCGCTGCACGACATGGGGCACCTGAGCTTCGTCGAGCCGTTCGCGCGTCTGTTCACGCAGGGAATGGTCTGCCACACCGCCTACAAGTGCGCCGAGCACGGCTGGCTCTTCCCTGAGGAGGGAAGAAGCGGCCGGTGCCCGCACTGCGCGAGGCCGGTCGAGACGGACTACTTCTCCATGTCCAAGTCAAAGCGAAACGTCGTCAACCCGCTCGAGATCATCGAGCGCTACGGCGCCGACACCGAGCGCGTCTATACCTTGTTCATGGGGCCGCCGGATCGCGACATCGAGTGGTCCGAGGAGGGGATCCGGGGCGCATTCCGGTTCCTGAATCGCCTATGGGGCCTCGTGATCGGAAGCATCGATCGCCTCGGCGAGGCCGGCGTCACCGCCGACCCAATCCGCCTCGATGATCGGGGACTCGCCCTCCGACGCCGCTATCACCGAACCGTGAGCAAGGTGACAGCGGACTTCGACGTACGCTTCAGCTTCAACACGGGGATCGCGGCCCTGATGGAGCTGACGAACGAGCTGTTGCAGTATCTCGAAGGGTCGGATCTCGATCCCGCCCTCCTTCGCGAGGTCGTCGACGGGACGATCCTCCTCATCTCGCCGGCGGCGCCATTCATCGGTGAGGAGCTTTGGCGGCGGACCGGACACAGCGACTCTCCTCTTGAACAGCCGTGGCCGTCGTTCCGCGAGGATGCGCTCGCGACCGAAACGCTCGAGATCCCCGTCCAGATCAACGGCAAGCTCCGTGGGCGGATCACGGTTCCGGCCGACGTGGCCGGTGACGCAGAGCTCGTCAAGGCGGCCGCCCTCGCCGATCCGGCCATCGCCACGCGGTTGGAGGGAAAAGAACTCGTCAAGGCGATTGCCGTTCCCGGCAAGATGGTCAGCCTCGTCGTGAAGTGAAGAGATCAAGCGGGCACCCCGGACCAGACAAGACGGTGCCCGCGCGTCAGCCCCGCGAAGGCAACCACGTCAACTCGCCCGGATCCGAGGCCTCCGGTCCCGACTTCAGCCCCTTTGAACGGGATCGGTCAGGCGAACGCCAGTTCGCCCCTAGCGACACGGACCGGAGAGGTCGTGTCGCCGCCGTCTTTCTAGATCGCGACGGGGTCATCAACGAGAACGCGTTCGTCAACGATCCCGACGACCTCGTCCTGATCCCGGGAGCGGGGGAAGCGATCGCCCGTCTGAACCACGCGTGCCTCCCGGTTGTCGTCGTCACGAACCAAGGCGGAATCGCGATGGGGCACCTGACCGAGGAGACCCTCGGCGTGATTCACGCCGAGCTCAGGCGACGGCTCGCCGGTGCCGGCGCGTCGGTCGATGCGATCTACTACTGCCCGCACATCGCGAACGCGCGGCTGATCGCGTACCGGATCGACTGCCCGTGTCGCAAGCCGGGGACCGGGATGCTCGAGAAGGCTCGAGACGATCTCGGCATCGCGCTCTCGAAGTCGGCTCTCGTCGGGGATTCGACGTCGGACATCCTGGCAGGGATCCGTGCCGGCTGCAGGACGATCCTTGTCGAGACCGGGTTCGGCGGAAAGGACGGCAAGGTCTCGGCCGTGCCGGACGCTGTGGTCGCCGACCTCTCTGCGGCCGTTGACCTAATCCTCGGCGGTGGCCTCTCCTAGCTGCTGCGCGGCGGCGACCTCAGATCAGCGTCTCGGCGGACTCCGGATCGAACACGTGGAGCGTATCGAGATTGACGCGGAGATGAATCGTCGCGTCGACCTCGACGAT
>Ga0272444_10001950_pt1 | contig 19364 bp, 18 predicted proteins | sample SSMForm13_FD_201033 | JGI IMG/M metagenome (GOLD analysis project Ga0272444, IMG submission 201033) | Marine sediment archaeal communities from Little Sippewissett salt marsh, Falmouth, MA, United States - SSM-Form-13 | ecosystem: Environmental > Aquatic > Marine > Wetlands > Sediment ... | reverse complement strand
GCGGAGCTGTTGATTTTCGACATCCGCAACAACTTGGTCTATCAAAGCGCAATCGGCCCGGTAGCGGAAATGACCCAGTTCGAAAACCGCCTCTGGCGCGGCCTGGACAACGAAAACGTGGCGATGAACCCCGGTCTTTATATTTTCATTATCCAAAAAGATGGTGAGATTGTTTGCAACGGCACAATAATCCTTTCGCGATAGAAAACCGCAAGTATTCACCAAAACCCGCTTCACGGCGGGTTTTTTTTGAAATAGAATTGAAAAAAGACCTCGAAATCCGTATATTGATTATGGGAGCAATGAAGGACTAAAGATGAAATATTTTCTAATAGCAGTTTTATTTGTTGTCGGTTCGATGGCGCAAGAGCCGGATTCGGGGTATTTCAGCTACACCGAACTCTCGGTTCTTCCCACGCTGATCGATACGGGAAAGGCGTGCTATCCCGATTCGGCTTACAAAGCCGATGTTGAGGGTGCAGTTATTGTCGCTGTGATAATCGGTAAAGACGGTTCTGTCGAAAAAGCGGAAGTCAAGGATTGTCGGCCAAAAGGCGTTTTCGATAAGGTGGCACTTGAAGCGGCGATGAAATGTCGGTTCGAGCCAATTCTAATCGATGGCGAACCGGTCAGAGTGAGTTACCAGATTCCATATGTTTTCCGTAAAAACTATTATTGGATAACTCGTTGCAAGAAATAGGATTATCAGATATTATTAATAATTACGATTCTTAATGGCGCGTTCCATCTCGCGGTCTTTTTCTTTCTCGATAAGGCGTTGCTTTTTATCGTGCTCGGTGCGGCCCCTGCCCAAACCAAGTAGAATCTTCACCCGGTTTTTATCGTCGAAATAAAGCTCCAGTGGGACAAGCGTGTATCCCGCCTGTTCGGTCTTCTTCGAAATCTTGCGAATCTCAATTCTATGCAAAAGGAGTTTGCGACGACGTGTGGCGTCCAGTTCGGTGTAACCCGCATGGTCGTATGGGGTTATGTGCATACCGATAAGCCACACTTCGTCATTAATGACTCTCGCATAAGCTTCTTTAAGACTGGCGCGACCGGCGCGAATCGACTTGACCTCCGGCCCGAGAAGCGAAATCCCCGCCTCGAATTTGTCCTCTATCTCATAATCGCGATATGCTTTTCTGTTTTTGATTTTCGGGGGCATCTCTCCAGTCCTTTCGGCTTATAGTTTAACAACTTACGCCGGTCTGTCAAGAAGTAAATCCTCACTCCGCACCTAATTGTCATAACACTTGACCTAAACGTTATCGCGTAATATATTCTCGGCACGATGAATAGTATTATCGAATATATCGGTGAGCGAGTTCTACTTGGCGATGGAGCAATAGGAACCGAATTTTACCGGCGCGGAGTTCCAAAAGGCCATTGTTACGATGAGCTGAATCTATCACAACCTGCGTTAGTCGAGCAAATTCACCGCGAGTATATCGCGGCAGGGGCAGGGCTGATCGAGACAAACACTTACGGCGCGAATCGGTATATACTCGGCAAATACTACGATCTGGCGAATAAGACGACCGAAATATGCGAACGCGGGGTGAAAATTGCGCGAGCGGCGACCTCATGGAAAAATGTTTTTATTGCCGGGAGTATCGGACCGATAACGCGCGTATTCGATTCGGAAGATCAACCCGACGCAGACGACTTGGACGCAGTCTTTTCAGAGCAGATCGAGGGTTTGGTTTCAGGTGGGGTCGATCTTATAATTTTTGAGACATTCGCCGACCTTAGGGAACTTGTTACCGCAATCGCCGCCGCGAAAAGGATTGTTCCAGAATTACCGGTCGTCGGAAGTATGTCATTTACCGAAGGTGTTCGGACGATAGCCGGAGTCGAACCTTCCGAGGCGGCTACGAAACTAATCGAAGCAGGGGCACATATTATTGGGGCAAACTGCGGGACTGGCCCACGCGGTGTTTTCGAAGCGATAAAAGGGCTTGCGATAAACAAGGATTTACTCTTATCGGCGATTCCCAATGCGGGATTGCCTACTTTTAGCGACGGTCGTTTCGAGTATGAATCCGAGCCGGAATATCTTGCGCATTATGCAAAAAAATATGTCGGTTTCGGCGTGCGATTGATAGCCGGATGCTGTGGGACTACTCCCGAGCATATTGCCGCTATGTCCGATGCGATTGAGGGACTTTCTCCTAATCCTATTAGGAAAATAGTGCAGGTTGGAGAACTCGCCGAGTCGAAAGTTCTACATTCGAGAAAACCGACGCAATTCGAGAAGGCGATAAACAACAAGTTCGTTCATACTATGGAAATAGATCCCCCAAAAGGTATTATCGTTGATGACACGATCGAAGCTGCGGTAGCATTTAAATCTCTCGGTGGGGATGCTATCAATGTGTCCGATACACCGATGGCGCGCCTTAGAATGGCCGCCCTCCCACTCGCGGTTTCTATCATGGACAAAGCGAACATCGACGTGATCCTACATGTAACCGCACGAGATCGAAATCTCATCGCGATCCAGTCGGATTTGTTGGGCGCGCATTCTCTCGGTATCGACAATATTCTCGCGCTGCGCGGCGATCCGCCCAGTATCGGCGATTATCCATTTGCAACGGGCGTTTACGATGTCTCCAGCGAAGGAATCGTATCGATTGCCTCGTCTTTTTCGCGAGGTTTCGATCGCCTCGGTATCGAGATAGATTCCAACGCGGACTTTTTCGTCGGAGTTGCTGTTAATCAGAACTCGCGGCATCTGAAAAGAGAATTCGAGCGACTCGACGCTAAAATCGCGGCAGGCGCTGGCGTTGTCCAAACGCAACCTGTTTTCGATATATCAAAGTTGAAGGAAGTCGTCGATTTTGTCGATGGGCGGATTAAGGTGATCGCGAGTTTGATGATCCTATCGTCTGAACGCCACGCGGAGTTCCTGCATAACGAGGTTCCGGGGATATCGATACCATTACAGATGCGCGACTCTCTGGCCGGGAAATCTGGTAAGGAGGCACGGACTGTCGGTATGGAAATCGCAAAGGCAACGCTTTACGAAATCCGGGAAATCGCCGATGGTGTGTGCTTCATGCCGCCGTTTGGCCATTATGAAATAGTCCGCGAATTGATGCCATGAACCGGGAGATAAACTTAGAAATTCTGCTGTATCTCCGACCGGATAGGGTTCTCAGAAGGCTCGGGTATGGCAAATATCGTCCCGCGCCGAATCCGATAGATAACCGGCTGAAGGGGCTTCTGGTCGAGTCGAGGGCTTTGATCGAGCCAAAAATCGCCTATGCCGATGCCGATATAATCAAACATGGTGCAGACTTCGTTGTCCTCGAAGAACAGCTTTACCTGCCGGGTTCGAGGATCGCCAGACTCCTTATTAATTGCCCGCAAGCGACTGTTTTCGCAGCGACGGTTGGCGATGAAATCGAAGCTGAAATCGCCACCCGATGGCGTTCTAACCGCGACGATGAAGCCCTGATTATCGATGCGATAGCATCCGAGGCCGCCGAGGAACTCGCGCGAACGGCTCATCGATGGACCCTCGTTCGCGCAAAGCGGAATCGCATGGCTGTGACTACTCGATATTCGCCCGGTTACGGCGATTTTCCCCTGTCGGTTCAGCCGCAAATCCTGGAATACGTCGATGCAAAACGGATAGGGCTTTCGGCGAACGAAGCTCTTATGTTAGTCCCGCGTAAATCGGTGACGGGGATTATCGGTCTTTATCCGAAAACTTAAACCGCATATTCCTCGACCTCGGTGATTAGCGAATCTAAAATTCCGAGGTCGTCGCCGAGGAATTTTTCGATGATTTCCGTCTGCTCGCCGTAGTTGGAGTCGCTAAGTTTTGCGCAAAAAAAGTTAAATTCGGGTCTCGAGGATTAAGTTCCAGGCCGAGGGAACCGATATTCGGACCGAGGGAACTAAGTTTCGGGGCACGGGAACCGATATTCGGGTCGAGGGAACTAAGTTTCGGGGCACGGGAACCGATATTCGGGGCAAGGGAACTAAGTTTCGGGGCACGGGAACCGAGATTCGGGCCGAGAGAACTAAGATTTGGGGCACGGGAACCGAGATTCGGGCCGAGAGAACTAAGATTCTACCTTCGGGTCGCGCCCTTTTATAGCCCGGTTATTCAATATAACTTGTTAAAGAATAATGGGTTAGGGTTGTTTGACGTGTTTCTATCGAATCTATCGAAAATCCGCATCGCGGCGTTTATTTTCGTAGGGGACGGTCTTGCGCCGTCCCATTTACGCGGGCGGGCGTAAAACCGTGCGACCCGCCGCCCCTACGGCCAAATTATCATTACAAATACCGAACGACAATTTCCCTCTCATTTTAACATTTGAGCTTTGACATTTGAATTTCTATTGTTTAATTGAAAAGGATTTATTGGTTTACGCTTTAATTGAGAGAATCAGCAATCACGACAATATTATTATCGAAGCATGAAAAAGAGCATAGCAAAATATCTTACCGAGAATGTCCTCGTTTTCGACGGCGCGATGGGCACGATGCTTATGGCTTCCGGGATGCCACATGGCGAATCCCCGGAGAGTTTCATGCTGTCGAATCCCGATGTCGTAGAGCGGATTCACCGCGATTATGTTCTAGCCGGCGCGGATATTTTAACAACAAATACATTTGGAGCGTCGCCAATCCGACTTGCGGAATTCGGGCTTTCTGATCGGTGCGATGAGATTTGCCGACTCGCAGTTACTATTGCGAAAAATGCCGCCGGAAATAGGACTCTCGTGGCCGGTTCGATAGGCCCGTTGGGTGGATTTCTGCCGCCATTCGGGGAAATCGACCCGGAGGAAGCCTTCGGCGCTTTTATAACCCAAGCGCGCTATCTTGCGGAAGCAGGCGCTGATTTATTGATAATCGAAACAATGACTGACCTTCGCGAGGCCAAACTCGCTCTCAGGGCGGCAAAATCGGTTGTGAATATTCCGGTAATAGTAGGTTTTGCTTTCGATGAGCGAGGCCGAACGGTTACGGGAACCCCGCCTGAGGTCGGCGCGGTGGCGATTGGGGCGTTGTATCCCGTCGCTATCGGTTCGAATTGTGGAGGCGACCCTCAGGATATGGTCGATAATACACGCAGGATGCGAGGATATTGGGATGGCCCGATTGTCGCCGAACCTAACGCCGGAATCCCTCGCGAGGAAGGCGGGAAGCTAATATGGCCCGCAACTCCGGACGAGCTTGCCGAAATCGCTGTCGAGCTGTTCGATGCCGGCGCGAATCTCATTGGTTCCTGCTGCGGAAGCACACCGGATTTTACGGTGTCGATTGCAAACTCGCTATCCGGTAGAAAAATCGTAGATTTTAAGAGAAAGCGGTCTGTAATACTAACGAGCCGTTCGACATTCGTAGAAGTTGGTCGGGAATTCCCGATTCGGCTTGTTGGCGAGAGGATAAATCCTTTCGGACGCAAGGTGTTACTAGAGGAAATGGCTGTCGGGATAATGTCGAAAGTGCGGCGTGAAGCTTTGCGACAAGCGCAATCCGGAGCGGAAATACTCGATGTCAACGCGGCGATATCGGGCGTGGACGAGGTTGTTATTTTACCAAAGGCTATTCGGGCAGCGAACGCGGCCTGCGACCTGCCGATTTTTATCGACTCTGCGGATACTATCGCCTTAGAAGCCGCATTAGAAGTCTGTGTTGGAAGACCGGCGATTAATTCGATCACCGCGAAAGCGGACGACCTCGAATCCAAGCTTCATCTCGCGGCGGAATATGGCGCGGCAATAGTCGCCCTGCCTTTGGATGAAAATGGAATACCGGAAACTCCGGAGGGCCGTTTGGCGTTGGTTGAAAAAATCTCTGCTGCTGCCGCTATGTATGGCCTGACAAAATCCGACATCTTCGCCGACCCGATTATCCTTTCCGCCGCCGCCGATATTAACGCGGCAAATGTGGCTATCCAAACCGCCCGACAACTCAAAGAAGCCGGTTATTTCACCGTTTGCGGCCTATCGAATATATCGCACGGGATGCCATCAAGAAGCGTTCTGAACGCGGCATTTCTTGCGCAAATCGCGCCATATCTGGATGCGGTAATAGCCGATCCGCTGGATGGGAGAATCGCCGACACATTATCAGCCTCGCAGTTCCTATCCTCGCGCGATGACGAAGGGAAACGCTATATTGCGCATTTTGCGGGAATAGAGGAGGTCTTAGTCGATGAAGACAGCCCGCTAACACTATCGGGAGCGATAATAGCGGGCGATTCGGATAGCGCGGGCGCAATCGCGATGGAACAGCTTACCGCCAAACCCGCTCTGGAAATAATAGATAACGAAATAATTCCCGCCCTCGAATCCGTGGGCAGAGATTTCGAAGCCGGGCGTGTTTTTCTTCCGCAGGTAATCGGCGCGGCGACTGCCGCAAAACGTGCGATAAAGGCAATCGAAGCCGGTATTGCGGATGGAGCGAATTCGCGGAGAAGAGGCACAGTTCTTCTCGCAACTGTCGAGGGCGATATTCACGATATCGGAAAAAATCTTGTGGGGACGCTTTTATCAGCGCACGGTTTCAAGACTATAGACCTCGGTAAATCGGTGAAAACCAGCGCGATTTTAGAGGCTATCAAACGGGAAAACCCCGATGTAGTCGGGCTTTCCGCCCTTATGACTACGACTATGCCCGTTATGGAAAGGGCGACTCATGAAATTATCGCCGCCTATCCAAATATCCCGATTATTATTGGCGGAGCTAGCGTTTCAGAAGATTATGCAACACAAATCGGCGCCCATGCTTATGCTCACGACGCAGTGGCGGCGGTCGCAATTGTGAAAGACCTTTTAGGATTATCCAAACAAGAATAGGCGGTTAAAATGGCGAGAACTTCGGATAAAGAACACTGGGAAAAGCTCTGGAAAAAGCGCGACATCAAAGCGATGTATGATAATTCAGGTCGAATACTCGAGGCGGTTCAACGGCTTTGGGGCGACGAACTCGATGGCAAGCGGATTCTCGAGGTCGGCGCGGGAAGCGGGAGAGACAGTTTCGATCTGGCTGCGCTTGGAGCAGAGGTTTACACTCTCGATTACGCGCCATCATCGCTAAAACTGATTCAGAAGATAAACGAAGAATCGAGAGCGCAAACTATCCCGATCGGCGGAGACGCTTTCGCATTACCGTTTGCGGATGAGACCTTCGACCTTGTTTTTCATCAGGGGCTTATCGAGCATTTTCGCGAGGAGGAAGGGATTATCGCGGAGAACGCGCGCGTCCTGAAACCCGGAGGCTACGCGATTATCGACGTCCCGCAGGCATTTCATGTCTATACGGTTATAAAAAAGTCGCTGATTGCGATCAACAAATGGTTTGCCGGTTGGGAAAAGCAATTCACACTCGGGCAACTCGAGCGAAAAATCCGCAAATATGGTCTCGAACCGACGGATTTTTACGCCGAGTGGATGTATCCCAGCCTCGCTTACCGAATGACGCGCGAGGCGCTGTGGCCCGTGGGAATACATCTACCGCTGGTTCTGTTTCGGGTTCCGCTTTTACACGGATTAAGGCGCGCGATAAAGAAAGCAATGAAACATTGGCGACCGATGGCCTACACCGGGATTTCGGTCGGCCTTGTCGGTAGGAAAATAGAGGCTTGACCGACAGAAATCCAATAATCGACGCTGTCTCACGAGCGTTGTCCAGTATCCCATATGGCCGAAAGCTCCAGTTTATGGAGGTTTGCGGAACTCATACAATGGCGATAGCGAAGATGGGTCTTCGAGAATTTTTAGGCGATAAAATTCGTCTTGTGTCAGGGCCGGGATGCCCGGTATGCGTGACCTCGGACGAAGACCTATACCACGCGCTTTACTTAGCGGAACAACCTGACGTTATAACCACAACTTTTGGCGATATGATGAGGGTTCCGGTCGCCGGCAGGAGCTTGTTCGATTCCAGGGCGGACGGCGCGGATGTGCGAATCGTGTATTCCCCTGACGACGCGATAAAAATCGCGTTGGACAACCCGGATAGCGAGGTGGTTTTTCTCGCGGTGGGTTTCGAGACGACGATTCCGACTATCGCGGCGGCGATTGTCGAGGCAAAATTTGCGGGAATCGGCAATTTTTCCATCCTACCGATGATGAAACTCGTCCCGCCCGCACTGAGAATGCTCTGCGAACATCCGGAACTTGCTATCGACGGTTTTATCCTGCCGGGCCACGTCTCGACGATTATTGGGACAATCCCCTACGAGTTCGTCGCCGACGAGTTCAGAATCCCCGGTGTAATCACGGGTTTCACCGATTCGGATATCGCCGATGCGCTTCTAATTTTAACCGAAATGATTGCCTCGAATGAGCCGGAGATCACGAACTCCTATAAACGCGCGGTGCCGTCGAATGGCAACCTGGCGGCGCAGGCGATTATCGAGCGCGTTTTTGTTCCGGGCGACGCGGTATGGCGTGGTATTGGAGATCTCCCCGGGAGCGGCCTCGATCTTCGCGGGGAGTATTCCTCGTTCGATGTAACCACCAAATTCGATCTGCCGACGAATCCACCTGTTATCGATACGGGGTGCCGTTGCGGCGAAGTTATTCTCGGGAAAATAATTCCCCCCGAATGCCCGCATTTCGGCGCGAAATGCACTACCGAGAATCCTCTCGGGCCATGCATGGTTTCCTCGGAGGGTGCCTGCGCGGCTTATTATAAATATCGCGGTTTTTAGCCTTGACAAAGCGGCCCACAGCCCGTATAATGGGCCAACTTGAGGGTGTAGCTCAGGCGGTAGAGCACCGGCCTTTTAAGCCGGGTGTCGTGGGTTCGAATCCCCCCACCCTCATTTTTTTACTTCCCTATATGCCACGCGGTATTCTTTTTTTCCGACAAACCTCGAATAATATCCGGTTGACCTGCAGGACAATCTACATTAAATTAAAAAAATGTTGTGGTTGCTGATTATCATATTCCTCATTCCGGCCGCGATGGCCGAAACCAACCTGACTGCGGGGACAGGCTTCTCGCGTCTCGAGCAAAGGTTCGTTCTTTTCGAGCAAGACACAATCTCCGCAAGTAACGAGGGCAAGTTTTTCATTGAAGGCTCGACCGGCAAGCAATACGGAAATAATAAACTGAAAGCGAATGCCATGCTCTCCGCCGGAACCGAGACTTTTTGGGGCCGCACGAAAGGCGCGTGGGACTGGACCGGGCCGAACAATCTCAAGCTGTCGAGTGACCTTGCGTTCGATGTCCGCCAACCATATGACACGGAGGACATGCCCGGATATTTCAAGGTCGCTGCCAATTCCCGCATCCGCAAACGCTGGAGCGATGCAAACGGCTCGGTACTTGTGTCGTTCGAAGACAAGAAATATACATCCGAATCGAGTTATTCATATGACTATTCGCTCAGTCGTGTCCGTTTCGATTTCGGATTCCCTTTTATAGCGGAGAAGGACGAATTCTCGGTCGGCTACCAGTTCGCGTTTCGATATGCGCCCGATACGACCGGAGCGAATTATCAGCGCAATAATTTCTATTTAGGATGGCAGTATTTTACGGGCGGTCATTACTATAGAGCGGATTTTGAGGCCGAGCGACGCGTCTATAACCGGGGCGACCTTTCGGGCAACCACTGGCGTATGTTCTGGGATATCGACCCGAGAATCGCGCTAAGCGACAGACTCACGCTGGCGCCGCGTTTTACGGCGGAGAGTTATCGCTATGATCTGGCGTCGTCGGTTTACCCAAACCGCGACGAATATTCGCTTAAAGCCGGTGCGGAATGGGCGTTTTCGCCCTATCTCTACTGCGGTTTAGGCCCGAAATTCATGCTAAGTAAAGCGAACCTTACCGAATCGGATAATTATAATGAATACTCACTTGAATTATCCGCCGATTGGTTGAAATACCGCAAAATCTGGGTGGATTTTACTCTGGAACCGGGCGTGCGTAGCTATTCCGAGGAACCGGCGGAGGAGTTTTCTTATTACTCGAATTACGCTTTTGTCGAACTAAACACAATGGTATCCTGGTGGATCAAACCGCGCCTGCGCGTGGATTTAATTGCAATGTTCTCCCCGGAATGGCACAATGATAACGAGGACGATATCACCACGACCTATTTATCCGCAAATCTCAAATACGACTTTATTAGCAGATGAAAAATTTACTGCTAAAAAACGCGACAGTTATCACAATGAATCCCGCGCAACCGACGGTTTCGGAAATCCTGATCTCCGGTGGAACGATTGTCAAAGTAGGCGTGGATATCGATTCCGGGCAATCGTGCGAGGAGGTTATCGATCTCGGTGGAAGAACGATACTCCCCGCGTTCTGGGACGCGCACGTTCATTTTTTTCAGACCGGAATTCGCGAAATCGAATTCGACGGCGGCTCGATGGAAACCGAGACCGAGCTTTTCGATGCGCTTCGAGACTGGATACGCAATGGGAACCGTGTCAACGGATATGGCTACTCTCCACGCCATAACGGCGACCTGCCGACACGTGCCCAACTCGACAGAATCAACCGGGAAATCCCGCTTTTTCTGCGCCGTGTGGATGGCCATTCGAGTTGTTTCAACACAGCGATGCTAGAAATCATTCAGGAAAGAATTATAGGGATGGAATCAGCGGATATCAAGCGCGGCTGGCTTTTCGGTGAAGCGCACATTTTAGTCGAGCATTTTATCGCGGCGCAAATCGACACCGATACTTTGAAACGCGCTGCCCGCGAGGTCTCTAAACGAGCGCTTTCGGTAGGTTGCGGCACAATTGTCGCGCTTGTTCCAAAAGTCGATTGGATGAAGTTATTACTCGAACTCGATCTGTCGATTCAAATCGTGCCGCGTCTCGAAACATTGAATCCTCGCGAAGCCTGCGAACTTGGCCTTAAGCGTGTCGGCGCTTGTATGCCGATGGCGGACGGTGCGTTCGGAAGTCATAGTGCGTTTTTGTTCGAGGAGTATTCCGACCGGCCCGGTTGTTTCGGGAAGAGAGGAATCGCCGACGAAAAGCTCGATAGCTGGATGGCCGAAGCGGCGAAACTCGGCCTTTCGCCCGCCGTTCATGCAATCGGCGACGCGGCTGTCGAAATGGTTCTGCGGGCTGTCGAAAAAATCCCACCCGACGACAGGCCGCTTCGCGCGCGAATCGAACATGCCGAGCTTCTCACCGACAGCCAGATAGAGCGGATAGCGGATTTGGGAGTCTCGCTTGCGATGCAACCTGTTTTCGACGCCTTGTGGGGTGGCCCGGACGCCCTTTACGCGAACCGGCTCGGCAAGCGATGGCGCAGATTGAACCGTTTCCGCGATATACTCGATGCGGGCATAACGATCGCGGGCAGTTCGGACAGCTATATCACGCCAATCGACCCGCTCGCGGGGATTTGCGCCGCGATAAATCATAGCAATCCTGACCAGAGAGTTTCCGCCGAAGAAGCAATCTCTATGTTCACGACCGGCGCGGCAAAATCGGAGGGTTTCGACGACAATTTCAGTTCTATCGAGCCCGGCAAACATGCCGATTTGGTTGTTCTCGATAGCGATATTCGCAACTATCCATGCGGCGCAAAAGTTGCTATGACAATAGTCGGTGGTGAAATAAAATTTAACAGGAGCGAAAGCGATGTCTAAGCTTAATCTTGCAGTTTTCATATCGGGCGGCGGCTCGAATCTACAATCTATTATCGATACTACCCGCGAGGGCAGACTCAACGCCGACATCCGCCTCGTCCTATCCAACAAACCCGATGCCTACGGCCTTATCCGTACAAAAGAGGCCGGAATCCCCGCAGCCGTTATCTCAAAAGGGAACTGCGTAGATCGCGACTCGTTCATATCGACAATGTTGATGCTACTCGACAAGCACGGCGTCGATTTTATCGCGCTGGCTGGCTATCTACGCAAAATCCCGCCGGAACTTATTAAGAAGTTTCGTGGCCGGATAGTGAATATTCACCCCGGTCCGCTGCCGGAATTCGGCGGTAAGGGCATGTTCGGGATCCACGTCCACGAGGCGGTTATCGAGGCCGGTCTGAAACAAACCTGCGTGACGATACACCATGTCAGCGAGGGCTACGACGAGGGCGGCATTATTGCGACAAGTCCGGTTCCAATCCTCACCGGCGACACGCCGGAATCTCTACAGAAGCGCGTTCTCGCGGTCGAACACGAGCTCTACCCACGAATCCTTCAGACTCTCGCCACTAAAAGCTAAGAGCCCCTGTAAGCACAACCTTACGTTTCATGGACAGTATTGTCATCAAAAGGTAATTATCGAGTGTGATAAGATTAAGCGCTATCCTCAAATACATTTGTAGTAGAGTTTTTTTAACTTGATAAATAACTATTCCTAAATTATATTTAGCACAGGATAGTTATAGCCCAACAAAAGCAGTAAGGAGACTTAAATGCCAACACTCTTAGGAGAGATAACCAGCGCACCGGCAGGAACTCAGAAAAGGATTGACGAAAACTATAAATGGCAAACGGCCTATGTTGACGATGAATTATACGAGGACTACGAAACGCGCAACAGTGAGGACGACGATTACGGTATCGACATTTATTCCGAGGTCGAAGCCGATTTCTGCAGCGTGCTAACCTACGTAACTTTCGGGGTTCTCCAGGGCCAGGCGCAGTATCTGAATAGCTCTCAACAGTGGGTAACCGTCCCAAGCGAATCGGGTGTCCAGGCTTACGCCGTTCACACCGGCAAAGGTGCAACTCTTCCAATGACAATCCAGGGCTCGCGAACTCAGTATAAAAGAAAGCCATGGTAAAAATATTACTGCTAATTAAGGTTTGAGATTGGATTTACAAATTTCCCCAAACTTTTTTTTCACTATTTTCATTTTATGTTACATTCTTTGGGCGTGGAACATAGGAAAAGGAAAAAGGGATGGTAATTTTATAAAATACTTTTTTCCATTTATCCTACACGAGCAGAAAAAAAACGGGATTACGAAACTCCCAAATTTATTTCTAATATACGTATTCCTCATAATTCTGCAGAATATCATTTTTCTCATCTTTGGCACTCCTCCAGGGCTTTACATCATCTTGCTTACTTTATTCATTGTTTTTGAATCCTATCTCATATTCTCCTATGCCGCACACTTAACCAGTAAAAGGCATTATTTTATAATTCCCTTCACCCTTACTGCGGTATTAACGGTCTTCGCTCTAATACTCTGTTTTGCCATTAGAAGCTACGACCCAATGGACGCTATCGATTACTTCACGCTGCTAATAAAACTATCCGGTTGCATTTTAGTTATTTCAACGATTTACTTAAAGGATAAAATTCCCGAGAATATCGATGGGCTTTTCATCATTGTGGGATTTGCTGCTTTCTTCAGTTTGCAGCTTTACAACAGTATATATCTGGTATTCAAAGGTAACGAGAGTGATTTTGTGAACGCCTATTCCCTTCTATTCGTCTATGGCTACTGGATAATCTCGGTTCCTCTATTGCGGAGACTCAAATGCAAATTCTCCTGATAATAGCAACCGCCGCTTCCAGTCTCTTTCTCGGCTGAATGGTCTATATCACGGTATCCTCATGTATCAAGCACCAGCGGGTTGAAATCGAACGAGAAAGGACGTCAGTAGAATTGCGTAAAACTTGCGATGAGCTTGTAAATGCCCATCAAGAGACTTTACTAACTATGAAAGACCTCGAAGCCGAAAACTCCTTGCGAATCGAATTGGAAAAAGAGCTTCAAGAAAAAAACGTCGCCCTGAAAGAACTTTTAAACCAGCTTGAAAAAGAAAAAAAGGCCATCGAAGAACGCTTGGTAGCTAATTCCGAACTCCTGCTTCTTCCGATGCTCGATAAGATGAAGGATAAATGCTCTAAAATAGACAATATCTATCTCGATATGATAGAATGCACAATTAAGAACCTTACATCGTCGTTCGGTCCGAGCTTGGAAAATATAAGCCATAAACTTACGCCAAGAGAGATCGAAATCTGCAATTTGATAAAGAACGGCGTTTCAACAAAAGAAATAGCGAAAACACTTGGCATCTCTAAGCAAACGGTCGAGTACCACCGAAAAAGCATCAGAAAAAAACTGCAAATAAATAGCAGGAATAAAAACCTCGCCTCCTATCTTAACTCCCTGTAACACTTTACAGTCACACTGGGGGGTTTTACCACCCATTTTCCCCCCAATCAACTACCGGTGCATTATTCCCTTTTGTGCGTATAATTATCGTCGAAAATGAGTGTTTTAGTGCGATATGTTACACGAAAACTAATCTAATGGGGTAATCCGTTCGCGACTGCCCTAAAATACTTGCTCTTTGGAAATATTATTTCATCCGGCGGTGACAATACCTTAAGATCCCCTCTTAAGGTTTGCAACCCCCATAAAGAAGCTGTCACCGCCGATGAATTTAATTTAGAGTCCAAGCGTATAGTTGATCGGTGGTTATTCAGTTTTTGTGGCAAAAGAGATCGGCTCGCATAACGGCGGTGAGCATTCACGATTTTTAACCTGAAAGACAAAAGCGGAATTATCAAGATCGGACTTTAAATAAAAATAAACGAAGTTAAGAAGTCCAACGGGGGAGAGCGGGGGCAAAAACGGGGCGCTTTGGGGTAGAAGCGCCCCGTTCCCTAAAAGCGGGTAGTTTGTTGCGCTCGATGTATCGAAAATTGGAAGCAGGGGCAAAGATATGGCCGAAAATAACCACTATTAGAGAAGCTATAATATGCTTAAAATCGAAGAGGAAATAAAAAGACTGACCGCGGAAAAACGCGCATGCGAGAAGATGTTCGAGAAAACGGGGAATAAGAAATGGCTTCTGCAGGCGCGCGCATTCGAGGAACTAATCGAAAAAGAGCGCAGCAAACTGCAATAGGCCGGGCGAAGCAAAAACCGCACGGCCTGATCTTCGCACGGGATTTTCGTATATTATACGCGGTTGCAAATTCTGATGGAAATGATTTAAAGAATGAACCGACGCGGAGCGATAGGAAAAACGTGCCTGCGCGGGTATGCGGGTGCGAAGAAAAGAAGAAGGGAGGATATCTGAAAAATAATTGACTTTGAGGGTAGTTAACTGTATTTTATTAAAGGAGCAGAAATTAATTTGTAAACTCGATGTTTGTCGTATTAATTATGATCGTAGCAGCAACAGCACAGGTGCCGAAAGTTATCTCGTATTAGGCATGCTGACCGCATCGCCCGGAGCCACGCCGATTAACGGCTCGCGAGACCTCGGTTTCGCGCTTTACGACTCCGAGAGCGGCCTCGAACCGGCCCTCTGGACGGAGACTCACCTCGGCGTGGAGATTCGAAGCGGCGTTTTCGCCGTTTATCTCGGTAGCGCGCGGGAGTTTCCGGAGGCCGTGGATTTCTCGAAACAATACTGGCTGGGGATTTCCGTTGACGGCGGCGCGGAGCTTTCGCCGCGCTTTCTCCTGACCGCCAGCCCATACGCCCTGAACATCCCCAGCATGGGCGCCGAGGACGGGCAGGTGCTGAAGTGGAACGCTACTGTCGAGAAATGGGAGCCCGAGGATATAGCACCGTGTGGTTTATTAGACGAGGGTGACTGTCAGCAATGGAATCGGGACGGTGAAGTATTATATACTGCGGATGGAAGTCCTAACGAGTGTAATAAGGCTTTTCTCGGTGTGGCAAAAGGCGATGTCAACACACTTGCGGGAACCGACCATCTTGAAACCCACGTGAATTTAGGTGGTTATTCCACAACAGGAACTGCTGGACAGGAGTATTATTATCCGACTGTCAGCGGGGGATACTCGAATATTGCAAGCCATAACTATTCAACAGTTTCCGGCGGCAAACGAAACCAAGCCATTAACGATTTTGCTACTATCGCAGGGGGCGACTCTAACATCGTCCATGGGGAATATGGGATTATCGGAGGTGGTTATGGGAACATTGATTCCTCCGAATATTCATTTATAGGGGGTGGCGAAAACAACATCATCGAAGATGACTCCTATAATTCCGTCATTTGCGGCGGTGAGGATAACCTAACTACACACATGTATGCATTTGTCGGCGGTGGTCTTGGAAATGAAGCCGACAGCAATTACACTGTTGTCTGCGGAGGATATAGTAATACTGCCGAAGGTCATACCGCTACAGTTTGTGGTGGTTATGAAAACTTCGCATCTTATGGTTCAATTGTTTGTGGTGGTTGGAATAATCTCGCTACTGGTCGCTATAATTACGCTTATAGTGCAATTTGCGGCGGGCATTCCAACGTAGATAGTTCTAGATATTCTTTCATCGGTGGTGGCCAAGGTAATTTAATAACCGGAATACACAGCGCAATCGCTGGTGGATATTCCAATACAACATCCGACATAAATTGCTTTATTGGTGGAGGTTACGATAATACCGCATCCAACGATTATTCCTCCATTTTGGGGGGATATATGAATACTGCAAGTGGTTTGTATTCAGCTATTGGCGGCGGTTACGGAAATACTGCCAGCGGGGGTTATTCATTCATAGGGTCTGGTGTAGTGAATGCTGCAAGCAGTGCATTTACAGTTATTGGAGGCGGCATATTCAATACCGCTAGCGCCGACAGCTCCGCAATAGTCGGTGGAGGGCATAATACAGTTGCCGGTATAGGCGGTTTCATCGGCGGTGGCTCGAACAATAACATTGCTTCTGGCGAAACCTACGGGATAATCGGCGGCGGGCGCGACCACCTTATCGATGCCGACTATTCCTTCATTGGAGGCGGATATGCCGACACCATTCTCGCCGACAGCTCGACTATAGCTGGAGGCAGTAGAAATTTAATTACTGGTTCTGGAGGAACTATAAGTGGTGGAACATTTAACATAATAGATTCAAGCAAAACTTGGTCCACAATTGGCGGTGGACGTGCTGATACTATTGGTGCAAATTACGCGACTATAAGTGGGGGACACCATAATAGGATTTATGAAGAGGGAGGTACGATTAGCGGTGGTGAGCATAATCTTATCGAAGAATTAGTCCCTCATACTGCAGTTTTCGCTAGTATTGGAGGAGGTAGATTCAATACTGCGAAGAGAATGTACTCTACGATCGCAGGAGGAGATAGTAATACGACCAGCGGATTTACTTCTACTATCTGCGGAGGAAAACACAATGAAGCAAGTGGTAGGTATTCATCTATTGGAGGTGGTCATCACAATACTGCAGCTGGTGCGGACGCGAGGGTAGGTGGAGGTGATTATAATAATGCCAATGGAGATAACTCCGTTATTGCTGGAGGTCATGAATGTGATGTTACGGGTTGTAATACGTGTATTTCTGGCGGTTATCAAAACTGCATTGTATGCGATAGCGGTTCTACGATAGGCGGTGGTGAGGCGGATACGATAATCGGGAATTATGCAGTTATCCCGGGGGGTAGAGATAATTCGCTTTCCGGCGATTATTCTCTTGTCTTTGGGCGTTACGTCCATGATACTACCGATTATCGCGTTACATTTTTCGAGTGTGGCAATTCAGGCCAGCTATTCATTAACCACGATGTGGATGATGGCGAGTATAATCATATTATCTATGTAGGATGCGGTGGTGAATCGAATGGTGGAGGAGCATATCTAACAACCGGAGGTGCTTGGACGGATGGATCCTCGCGAGCCTTCAAGGAACGTTTCGTTTCCTTAGATGCGGAAAATGTGCTCTCGGCAATAGAAGATATGGAAATAGTCGGCTGGCATTATCTTGATTCGGAGGAATATCATATCTGGCCTTTCGCAGAGGATTTCTATTCAGCATTTAAGACAGGGGTTGAGGATTCAATTGATGCAAGCTCGCACCTTGCCGCAGGAGATGTCGCAGGTGTTGGCCTTATTGCTATTCAAGAGTTATCTCGTCTTGTAGACGAATTGCGCGAGGAAAACGCTGATCTTCGTAGCAGAATAGAACATCTGGAGAGTGCAATCGAGCATTAACATGAGAAAATCCATCACCATACTACTGTTTCTTTTCGCTTTCTCATTGTTGGCGCAAGATGTAATGATAGCGGATACCCATACATATCTTCCATATTGGTATCCATTCATCGATACTCTGGAGACTAATGCCGTGAACGTCCATTATACTTCAATTGAGGGATGGGACAACCTGAATGAGATGGATATGTTATGGCTTTGCCTCTTTCATGTTCCGGATTACGATACGCTAACGTATGAACAGGTAACTGAAATTGTGGAGTATGTAAGGAACGGGGGTAAATTGGTGGTTTTCTTTATTGATGAACAAGTTCATTTCATTAATTGTCTGTTGATGGATCCGCGATGGAATACTACGATGGAAGTCGAGGATGTCGGCTTATATGCTGGTTTCAGACTCTGTTGCGTTCACACTTTTTCCCCATTCACGGATAATGTTGATTCCATCAAACTGAGCTTGCCAACTTATATCGATTGTGGAGAGAACGCCTTCCAAATAGCAGCTGTAGATTCTGCTTGCACCACAACTGTAATAGCGATGTCTTTTCCTTTTCTTAGTGAGGGGAATTATAGTTCTTTCGTGTTTGTAATAACCGGAGCCCATTACTTTGCCTGGGCGCATTGTAGCCAATTTATAGCGGATAATTGGCGATTTGGTTCTAATGTCCTGCTTTCCGCCGCCGGTTGCGAAGGCTACGAATTCGACCCCTGCGCTTTCGTGGATTCTATGCTTGCGCCTGAACCGTCGTCACTCTGTTCCGCCACCCCGAACCCCTTCACCCCGAACGGCGACGGGATTAACGACGAGGCGGAGTTCACATTCCCTGGCCTCGGTGAGGTGCCCGGCACAATCAAGATATTCACGCTGGGCAATCTCCGCGTGCGAACAATCGAGGTGCCCACCGGCGCGGGCGCTAAGCAGGAGGCAATCTGGGACGGCACCGACGACACCGGCGAACCGCTATCGCAGGGAATCTACATTTACACAATCCGCGCGGAAGGGCGGATAAAATGCTCAGGAACGGTGACGCTGGCGAGATAATTAAGAATGGAGAATGCAGAATGCAGAATGAGAAGAGGAATGAAATAGTGGAACGGTCGAAAGAATTTGCTGTGAGAATTATCAAACTCGCGCGCTTTCTCGAAAAACAGAAGGATTTCGCGTTAGCGAACCAGATAATCCGCAGTGGAACATCAATCGGTGCCAATGTCCACGAAGCCCAATCCTCTGAATCCAAAAAGGACTTCGTCCATAAAATAAATATCGCGCTAAAAGAGGCTCGCGAAACCGAATACTGGATTGACGTCCTTACCGGCTCGGAAATCGTCCCGAAAGCACGCCTGTCCGAAATGAAATCGGAACTCGAAGAAATCACGAAAATGCTTGTCTCTATCGTAAAAACAACTCATCAAAATCTAAAGGAGAAATCATAATGTATAATACAAAATGCATAATAC
>Ga0272444_10001949_pt1 | contig 19370 bp, 16 predicted proteins | sample SSMForm13_FD_201033 | JGI IMG/M metagenome (GOLD analysis project Ga0272444, IMG submission 201033) | Marine sediment archaeal communities from Little Sippewissett salt marsh, Falmouth, MA, United States - SSM-Form-13 | ecosystem: Environmental > Aquatic > Marine > Wetlands > Sediment ... | reverse complement strand
GCTGAGGCCTGATCGATAATTTCATCGCCACTCGGTTAACCAAACCGCGTTCTCTCTCTTTCTGTAATATATTTTCCAAAAAGCGGGGAAGTTCTTCTGGTCCCAAGACCCTAAATCCAAGCTTTTCGTAAAAGGGCCCATTCCACGGCACATGGGAAAAAGTAGTCAAATATAGTTCGTTTAAGCCTATCTCCTGCACCCTCTTTATGACGCGGCAGCACAATGCCGCGCCCATCCCTTTTTGGCCATGGTCAGGATGCACATCCACTTGGGCCAACAGCGCCAAGCCGTCAACTATCTGCAGGAGAGCATAGCCAACCGGGAGCCTGGCGGCATCCAAGGCGACCCAGAGCATGTCCTTGTCTCTGGCCTCCCAAAGCACCTTTAAGGGAAGTTTGTCGCTTAAAATGTGTTCAGGTATTAATCCCGGAGGGAAAATGGTGGCTGCCGCAATTTCAATATCATTCAGCAATGGGATATGCCCTGATTCGCCTGGGCCGATGGTATACCCCTGGCGCCCACCCTCCCTTGAGTCCATCTTTCAAGCCCCGGCATGGGCCGCCTGCTCCAACACGGCCATGGTCTGGTCCAGCCAGACCGCCTGGCTGGGCACCGGCGAGCCGAAGCCCCGGTCCAGGGCCAGGGCTTGGGAGCAGGCCTCGGCCAAGCGGTCCACCCGCCCGGCCGCGGACACCACCACCCCGCTGACTCCCTCTTGCACCAGCTCCGAGGCGCCGGCCGCCCGGGTGGTCACCACGGGCAGGCCGGCGTGCAGTGCCTCCAGGCAGGCTATGGAGCAGGGGTCGTAGATGGTGGGCAGCACCAGGGCGTCGGCCGCGGCCAGCAGGGGGGCCACCCGGGCTTGCAGGCCCAGGAAGCGCACCCTCTCCTTGACCCCCAGGGAGGCGGCCCGGCCCTGCCAGGCCTGGGCGCGGTCGCGGCCGGCCACCAGCAGCAGGGCCTCCGGCATGCGGGCCAGGGCCTGCAGGGCGAACACCAGGCCCTTGCGCTCCCAGCCCGAGCCCAGGAACAAAAGCACCGCTTGCCCCGGCTCCAGGCCCAGCTTCTTGCGGGCCTGCTCCCGAAAGGCCGCGTCCCGGGCCGGGGCCAGATCAGCCTCGTCCACCGCATTGTAGATGACCTGAATCTTGTCCTCGGGCACCTGGTAAAAGCGGACCAGCTCCTTGGCCACCAATTGGCTGATGGCGATCACCGTCCGGAGCTGAGGCGCGGCCAGGGTGCTGCGCTCTAGATCCAGCAGGGCCCGGTGCTTGGGGTTGATGCCAAAGCTCAGACGCTTGAACCAGGACTCATAGGACGCGCGGCGCTCCAGCCAGGCGGCGTGCACCCCGTCGCCAGCCCTAAACACCGGGCTGCCAGGCACCCGCTCCATGCTCAAGAAGGCATCCAGGCCCAGGCCCGAGGCGACCCGTAGGGCGGCCTGGGCCCAGGGGGCGGGCTTGGCCGGTTCAACCGAATGCAGGAGCATGCCCTCGGGCGGCTCACCCTGCCAGGCCGAGGCCATCACGTGCAGCTCGTGGCCCCGGGCCAGCAGGCCCCGGGCCAGCAGGCCCAGCACCCGCTCGGCCCCGCCGGTGAGGTCGTACTTGTAGCGGATGATGCCCAAACGCATGTCAGGCCGTCCTTTGCAACAGGCGGTCAACCGCTGCCGTAACCCGCTCCAGGGGCATCTCCTCCAGGCAGCGGGACACCTTGGTCCCGTCGCACCCGTCGCGGCCGCAGGGATGCTCCGGGCAGTCGCCGGCCAACACCTCGGACTCGCTTTGCCAAGGCCCCCACATGACCTCGCCCGAGGGCCCGAACATGGTCAGCACCGGCGCTCCCAGGGCGACGGCCATGTGCATGGGCGCGCTGTCCACCCCGCAGAACAGCCGCGCCGAGGCGATGAGCCCGCCCAGCACGTACAGATCCAACTTGCCGGCCAGGTCCAGGGCCACGGCTCCTGCCGGCAGCAAAGCGCGGATGCGCTCCACCAGGGCCATCTCCTTGGGGTCGGGCCCGGAGGTGAGCACCACCTTGAGCCCCTGGCCGGTCAGGTGTTGGATCAGCCCGGCGTTGCCCGCCGGAGTCCAGGACTTGAACATCCAGCGCGAGGTGGGATGCACCAGGGCGTAGGCCCCCTGCCCTATCCTGGCCTGAGCCAGCAGGTTCTGGGCCTGGGCCCGCGCTTCGGCTCCGGGCTCGAACTTCAGGGCCGTGTCCGAGGGCGTAATGCCCAACAGCCCCACCTGACGCAAAAAGGACTGAACCATGTGGTGCTGGTCATCCCAGCGGGGGGCCAGATGATGATAGGCCCGGCCCCTGAGGCGCGGCTTCTTGGGCCTAAAGCCCACCCGGATGCGCGCCCCGCTTATCCAGGAGAGAAAGGCCCCCCGGTCGCCCTCGGCCAGCTCCAGGGACAGGTCGTAGTGGTTGGCCCGAAGCGCGGCCAAAAAGCCCGCCTGCCAGGAAAGCTCGGCCAGGCGGGAGACATGGTCCCGCTTGAGCACCAGCACTTTATTGATCAGGGGGTTGTGGGCCACCATGGCCTCGGTGCCCTGGTTGACCAGCATGTCCACGGCCAGCTCGGGCCAGGCCTGTTTAAGCGCGGTGATCACCGGGGTGGCCACCAGCACGTCGCCAATGTGACCCAGCTTGATCACCAGGGCGCGGCGCGGGGCTGGTTGCAGGGAGGGCACGCTCACTCTTCCAGGGGAGAGGCCTCGTCAATGAGCATGATGGGGATGTCGTCCTTGATTGGATAACGCAGGCCGCAGGCCGCGCAGACCAGCCAGGCCCCGTCCGAAGTGGGCTTTACCGGCTGCTTGCATTGGGGGCAGGCCAGAATTGCCAGCAGGTCCGGGTTCAAGGCCACGGTTACACCTCCTGCAGCAGGTTAAGATTCTCTTGCACCCAGGCGGTCTCCGCGGCCAGGCCCGAGGCCAGGCTCACCTGGGGCGCGTAGCCCAGCACCTCGCGGGCGGCCGAGCAGTCGGCCTCGGTGTCGCGCACATCGCCCTTGGCCACGGCCAGGCGTTCCACTCGGGCCGTCTCTCCGGTGATGTCCTCGAGCATGGCGATGACCTGGTTCACGCTCACCCGGGAGCCGCCGCCCACGTTGAACACCCGGCCCGTTGCCTCGGGGGCAAAGGCCGCGCTCATGGTGGCGGCCACCACGTCGTCCACAAAGGTGAAGTCCCGCGATTGCCCGCCGTCGCCGAAAAGCTTTATCGCGCCGCCCTCGATGAGCGCCCGGATGAAGCGGTGAAAGGCCATGTCCGGCCGCTGACGGGGACCGTAGACCGTGAAGTAACGCAGGGACACGGTGTCCACGCCAAAGTTCCTGTGATACAGGCCGCAGAGGTGCTCGGCGGCCAGCTTGGTCACCCCATAGGGCGACACCGGCCAGCAGGCGCTGGTCTCGCGCATGGGCAGGTCTGAGGTGTCGCCGTACACGCTGGAGGAGCCGGCATAGACCAGGCGCTTGACCGGCAGTTCCTTGGCCGCCTCCAGCAGGCGCTGGGTGGTGAGGATATTGTTATGGGTGTAGATGGCGAAGTTGGCCCCCCAGGAGCGGCGCACCCCGGCCTGGGCCGCCAGGTGCACCACAATCTCCACCCCGTCCAGCAGCTCGCTTGTCTCCACCTCCATGATGTCGGCCTCGACCAGAGAGAAGCCCTCCTGACCTTTGAGCCCGGCCAGGTTGGCCTCCTTGAGCGGGCGGGGGTAGTAGTCGGTGAAGCAGTCAATGCCCTTGACCACGTGCCCCTCATGCAGGAGCCGCTCGCACATGCGCGAGCCGATAAAGCCCGCCGCGCCGGTTACCAGGAAGTTCATGCCCAACTCATCCTTGCCCAACCAGGGACGCGGCCGCCTCGGCCGCCTTCCCGGGGGTTATCTGTTCCATGCAGCGGGGCTCGGCGCAGAAGCGCTCGAAACAGGGGCTGCAGTCCACGCCCGCGAAGAGTATGCGATGGCCCGCGCCAAAGGGGCCGGTGCGCCAGGGGGCGGTGGGGCCGAACAGGGCGGTCACCGGCGCGCCCACGGCGGCGGCCAAATGCATCACCCCGGTGTCGGTGCTCACCACCGCGCTGGCCAGGGTGATGAGCGCGGCCAACTCCTTGAGCCCGGTGCGGCCGGTGAGGTCGATCAGCCGCCCCTCCAGCCCGGCCCGCAGGGCGATGAACTGCCCCACGTCGCGGTCCTCGTTCGAGCCGGTGACGGCCAGGCGAAAGCCCCTGCCGCCCAACAGCTGGGCCAGTTCCACCCAGTTGGCCAGGGGCCACAGCTTGGAGTCCCACTTGGCAACTGGGTGCAGCACCACCAGGGGCCCCTCCCCCTCCAGGCTGGCCAGCAGGGACGAGGCCCGGGCCAGCTCCTCTGGAGAAGGGGTAAGGCCGAACTCCACCTGGGCCGGCCGCTCCAGGCCCAGGGGCTGAAGCATGTCCAGATAGCGCTCCAGGGCATGCCGGTCCGGGTCAAAGGGGGCCAGGCGCTGGTTATAGGCCCAGGCAGCGATGGACTCCTTGCCACCCCGCCAGCCGATCTTGCGCTCCGCCCGGCTCAGGGCCACACAAATAGCACTTTTCATTAGGCCCTGCAAGTCAACCACCGCGTCGTAGCGCACCGCCCGAAGCTCCCGGCCAAAGCGGCTCAGGGGATTGAGCGGCAGGCCGTCCGCCTCGGCTATCTCATGGCGCGGACTGACCAAAACCCGGTTCAGCGCTGGATGGTCCTTGAGCAAGCCGGCCGAGGGGCGTTCCACCAGCCAGTCGATCTGGGCCTCTGGTTGCTGGCGGCGGATGGCCATGGCCACGGGCAACGACTGCACCACGTCGCCCAGGGCCGAGAGCTTGACGATCAGCACCTTCACGAGACCGCACCCTCCCCAGCCAGCAGCTCCCGCGCCTGGGCGGCCACCGTCTCCGGGGCCACGGAGGTGAAGCAGGCCAGATTGCCCCGCTCGCAGGTGGGCTTGAGGCAGGGGGCGCACTCGGCCTCTCCCCGCACCAGGGCCGCGCGCGGCCCCAGGGGCCCGGTGGTCACCGGGTTGGTGGAGCCGAACACGGCCAGGGTGGGCCGCCCCAGGGCGGCGGCCGCGTGCATGAGCCCGCTGTCATTGGTGATGAGCAGTTGCATGCGCTCCAACAGGGCCAAAGCCTGGCCCAGGTTGGTGACCCCGGCCAGGTCCAGCACCTTGCGCCCCTCCAGTTCCCGGGCCACGGCTTGGCAGGCCGGCGCCTCGCCATGGCTGCCCAGGAGCACCACCGCGTCCCAGAGATCGCCCAGCTCCCGGGCCGCGGCGGCGAAGCGGTCGGCAGGCCACATCTTGGCCGGGCCGAACGCCGCCCCAGGCGCCAGGCCCAACAGCCGGGCCTCGGCCAGGCCCTTGTCCGCGAGAAACTCGCCGGCCCAGGCCCGGTCCTCTTCGCGCAGGTGCAGCACCGGAGGCACGCCCTCTGCTGGCGGGTCAGCCGGCACCAGACCGGCCTGGCGCAAAATATACAGGTAATAGGAAGTTTCGTGCACCCGAGCAAGCTCTGGCGACAAACGGGCGGCATGCGTAAGTAAAAGCCCCCGGCCGTCACGGGAGTAGCCCAGGCGCATTGGAATGCGGGCCAGCCAGGCGAGGAGCGCGGCCTCGAAGGCGTTTTGTAAAAGCATTGCCCAGTCATAGCGCCGCGCCTTGAGCTCCCGGGCCAGCTTGAGCACACCGCCGGCCCCGGCGTGCGCCCCGTCCTTGTCATAGGCCAGCACCGCGCTCACTCCAGGCGCGGCCGCGTAGACCGCCGCCGCCCAGGGCCGGGCCAGCACCTCGATCTCGGCCCGGGGGCAGGCGTGGTGCAGCGCGGCCAGGGCGGGCAGGGTCATCACCGCGTCGCCCACCCAGTTGGTGGCCCGCACCAGGATGCGCTGGGGAGCCTTGGCGCTCAGGGGCCTCATTTCCTGGGCTCCCGGGGCCAGGCGTGAAATGGCTTGGTCTTCCAGCGCTGGTGCAACCAAAACCACTGGGAGGGGTTCTGGCGGATGATGTCTTCCAACACCTTGGTGTAGTTCTGGGTGTTGTCCCAGATGTCCTGGGTCTTGTCCGTGGTCTTGACCAGAGGGATCTCCGGGCCGAAGTGCACGTCAAACATGCCGTCGTCAGCCCGCCAGTTGTAAAAGGGCAGCACCGGCGCGCCGGTGCGCCGGGCCAAGAGAGCCATGCCCTTGTTGGTGCAGGCCGGCCGGCCGAAGAACTCCACCCACTCGCCGTCATACCAGTCCACGTTCTGGTCCAGCAGCAGGCCCAGCATGCGGTTTTCCCTGAGTCCGCGCAGCAGGGCCCGGGCCGAGCGGCTCTTGGGCACCACCTGGCTGCCCCCGGCCTTGACCCGCCAGGCATTGACCATCCGGTCGGCCGGCGGCCAGTCAATGGGCCGGGCCACGATGAGCGCCCCGAATCCCAGGGCCGTGGCCCCACCGATGTTGGCCCACTCCCAGTTGCCAAAGTGGCCGGTGAGCAGGATCAGGCCCTTGCCCCGCGCCAGGGCCCCATGCACGTTGCCCAGGCCGTGGAAGCGGCACTGGGCCGCGATGCGCTCCGGGCTCAGGCGCGTCAACTGGGGAATCTCGGCCGCCACCTGGGCCGCGTGCTCAAACACTTGGCGGCTGGTCTGGTCGATCCAGGCGGGGGCTTTCTCGGGAAAGGAGGCGGTGAGGTTGCTCCGCACGATCTCCCGGTGGCGCGAGTCCAGGCCTTGGGCCAGGCGGCCCAGGCCCCGCCCCACGGCCCGGCTCAGGCCCAGAGGCGCCAGGGACAGGCCCCACACCGCGCCCTTGAGGACCGCGTCCGCCGCGCTCATGAGGCTGGCTCCCAACCAGCCAGAGAGCGGCTGACCAATCCGGCCAGGGCATGGGGGCCTTGATAAAACTTCAGGCCCAAACGAGTGGACCAGATGGCCGCGTCCGGCGGCAGCTCAGCCGGCAGACGCACCGCGTCCTTGGCCGAGCACACCAGGGCCCGGGCCGAGAGGGTGGCCGCCCTGGCCCAAAGGCGGGCTATCTCCTCGGGCGAGAATCGATGATGGTCGCCAAAGGATTTCAGCTCCAGCACCGTAAGCCCGGCGTCACTTAGGGCCGCCCGGAAGCTCTCCGGATTGGCCAGGCCGCAAAAGGCCAACACCGGCGCGCCCTGCCAGTCCTCGGGTTGGGGCCCTTGGCCGGTGGCCTCGTCCATGCCCGTGATCACGTGGCCGCAGCTCAGCACCGGCTTGTGGCCCAGACGCCAGGCCAGGCGCTCCCGGGCCTCCTGGGCCTGCTCCTCGCTGGCCGCCCGGGTGAGCACCACCGCGTCGGCCCGGGCCAGGGCACTGGCTGGCTCGCGCAGCCGTCCCCGGGGCAGCAGACGGCCGCCGGCCAGGGGATCGTTGGCGTCCAGAGTCAGCAGGTTCAGGTCGCGGCGCAGACAGCGGTGCTGGAACAGGTCATCGCCCACCAGCACCCGGGGCCCGCAGCGCTCCAGCAAGAGACGGCCCGCCGCATAGCGGCTGGCCCCCACGGCCACGGGCGCGCCCGACCACCGGGCCAAGAGCACCGGCTCGTCGCCGGCCCGGGCCGAGTCGGCAAAGATATTCTTTCCGTCGCCGACCAGCAGGGGGGCGGACTCCTTGCGGCCATAGCCCCGGCTGATCACCCCGGCGGGCAGGCCCAAATGCTTCAGGGCCCGCACCACGGCCATGGTCAGGGGGGTCTTGCCCGTGCCGCCCACGGCCAGGTTGCCCACCCCGATCACCGGCACGGGCAGGCGGCGGGCCTTTCTTAGGCCCAGGTCATAGGCCCCCTGATCCAGCCACACCCCCAGGCCGTAAAGCCCGCTGGCCACGCTGAACGCGCCCCGCAGGGCGCTCATCCCCGTACCGGCCTCACCGGAAACCGCCCGCTGCCACAGGGCCTCATAGCGCCTATCCATGGCCGCCCTCCAGCAGCCCGGCCGCCGCGTCCACCGCGCGCTCCACCGCGCCGTGGTGGGCGGCCACAAACTCCAGGGCGGCCCGGCCCATGGCTTGGGCCTGCTTTGGCTCACTCAGCTGGCGGCCCCAGGCCGAGGCCAGGTCAGCGCCCGTAGCGATGCGCTCCCCTCCTCCGGCCGCCTCCAGGCCGCGGGCCATCTCCAGGAAGTTGTGGGTGTGCGGGCCAAACAGAACCGGGCAGCCCTGGGCCGCGGGCTCCAGCAGGTTGTGCCCGCCGATGGGCGTCAACGAGCCGCCCACAAAAGAGGCAACGCCCAGGGCATAGGCCGGGGCTAGCCGGCCCAAGACATCCAGCACCACTACGTCAGCGTCAGGAGGCACCGGTCCCTGGGACACCCGGCCCGCGCTCAGGCCACGCGCAATTGCCATTCGGGCCACGGCCCCGCCCCGCTCCACCTCGCGGGGCGCGAGGAGCAAGGCCAGGCCGGGATGCCTGGCCTTGAGCGTGGCAAAGGCGTCGAGGCAGGGCTCCTCCTCGCCCGCGTGGGTGGAGCCGGCCACCAGCACCGTGCGCCCGCTCAGGCCCAGCTCGTGGGCCAGGGCCACGCGCTCAGCTTGAGTCAGCTTTGTTGGCGCGCTGTCAAACTTGAGGTTGCCCCCCACTTGCACCCGCGCGGGCGGCACGCCGATGGACAACAGGCGCTCCCGGTCCGTGGGGGTCTGCATGAGCACCAAATCAAACCCACGGAACAGCTCCCGGGCTAGGGGGCCCAGGCGTTGGTAGCCCCTGAGGGTGCGGGGGCTCACCCGGCCGTTGACCAGCAAACGGGCCGCCCCGCGCGCGGCCAGGGCCCACTGCCAGCCGGGCCACAGATCGCCCTCCACCAAAATGGCCAGCCCGGGCCGCAGGGCATCGAGCACCGGACCCAGGGCCCAGGGCAGCTCCAAAGGGCGGATGAACAAGGCGTCGGCTTGATCGGCCAGCGTATCCCGTGCCGTGGCCAGGCCCTGGCCCGTGCCACAGGAAAAGGCGATGGATTTATCCGGGAAGCGCTGCCTGAGCCCGGCCACCAGTGGCAGGGCCGAAGCTGACTCGCCCACGCTGAGCGCGTGCAGCCAGATGCCGCCGGGTTGCACCCTTGGCGGCCGCGCCTCGGGCCCCAGGCCCAAACGAGCCAAGGTGGCCGCGCGCTTGGCCGGACGGGCCAGACGGGCGCCGATGAAGGGCGCGGCCGCCAAAGTTCCCAGGCCCAAGGCCGCGCTGTACAGGACCCGCTTCACGCCGCGCCCCCGGCCTGAAAGCTCACCTCGCCGGCCCGGCCGTCCACCGTGCCCCAGGTCACGTCGCCCGGCGGCAGGGTTTCATTTGCCGCCCGGCGGGCCGCCTCCACCAGGCGTTGGAACTCCACCCCCTGATCTTGGAGACGGGCAATGAGCTCGGTCAGCACCGGGGCCTGGGCCCGGCCCTCCACCTCGCCGTGCAGGGTGAAAACGTTTAGCTCGCCGGCCCTGACCCGCCCGGCCAGGTGGGCGGCCGCGCTGTCCAGGGTGACGCCATCCCGGCCCAGCACCTCGTCCAAGGTGGGCATGGTGGTGGGCAGCTCCACCAGGGGCAGGGCCCTGCCCTGCACCACGGGCCGGAAGGGGGTGCGCCCCCGGGTGCAGGAAACGTGGCTTATGCCCATGGCCGCCAGTGCCTCGAAGCCCTGGGGCGTGATCTGCCAGCCCGGCGAGGCAAAGCTGGCCGGCGGCTGGCCGGTTATCTTTTTGTAGAGCCGCCAGGCCCGGCCCAGATGGGAGCGCAGGCGCTGGGGCGGCAGGGAGCGCATGCGGTCGTGCCAGAACACGTGGTCCCAGCCGTGCAGGCCCACCTCGTGGCCCGCTGCACTTAGCTGAAGGAACAGATGGGGGGCCGCTTGGGCGATGATGGGCCCGGGCAGGGCCACGCCGTAGAGCATGGTGGTGACGCCGTAGGCCCCGGCCGCGCCGGAGCGGAGCTGCTTTTGCAAAAAGCCCGGCTTGACCAGGCGGGCCAGGGCGCGGCCCGAGTGGTCCGGCCCCATGGCGATGAAAAAGGAGGCCCGCACCCCGGCCCGGGCCATGATCTCCATGAGGCGGGGCACGCCCTCGATCAGGCCCACCTTGGTGTCGATATCCACCTTGAGCACCAGGCGGGTGGCGCTGCCGATAGGTTGGCTGGATTGGGAAGCCATGCTCAAGACTCGGAGTCTGGTCCCTTGGTCTCGCGGATGACAAAGCGGGGCCTGCGGCGCACCTCGCGGTAGACGCGGCCCAGGTACTCGCCCATGATCCCCACCCCCAGGATCTGCAGGCCCACGAACACGAACAGTATGGCGAACAGGGTGAAGACCCCCTCCACCTCGGGTCCCACAATGAGCCGGCGCGCGAACAAAAACAGGCCGAAGCCCAGGCCCACCAGGGCCACCAGCACCCCCAGCACGCTGATCATCTGGATGGGCAGCACCGAGAAGCCGGTCATCAAATCGAAGTTGAGCTTGATCAGCTTGAACAGGCTGTACTTGGACTCGCCGCCGGAGCGCTCGGCGTGGGCCACCGGTATCTCGGCCACGCTGGCCGCGTAGATGTTGGCCAGGGCCGGGATGTAGGACGAGGTCTCCTGGGAGACGCACATGGCCTCCACTATCTCGCGGCGGTAGGCCCGGAGCATGCAGCCGTAATCCCTGAGCTGCACCCCCACCACCTTGCTGGTGAGCTTGGCCACCATCCAGGTGGGAATCTTCCTGAGCACCGAGTCGTGGCGGTTCTGGCGCCAGCCGGAGACCACGTCAAAGCCCTCGTCCAGCTTGGCCACCAGCTTGGGCACCTCTTCGGGCGGGTTCTGCAGATCCGCGTCCAGGGTGACCACCACCGAGCCCCGAACTTTCTCAAAGCCGGCGAAGATGGCCATGTGCTGGCCGTAATTACGGTTGAAGCGCACCAGGCGCACGTGGGGATCGGCCGCCTGAATGCGGCTCAGCAGGTCCCAGGAGCGGTCCTTGGACCCGTCGTCCACGTAGATGACCTCCCAGGGACGGCCCACCGGGTCCATGGTAGCGGCCAAACGGGCGTGCAGCTCCACCAGATTGTCCTCTTCGTTGAAAACGGGGATAACCACCGAGATTTCGGGCTGGTTTTCTATCTGGGCCGCCATGGGGCTCACTCCAGTTGCTCGGCAGGCCCCCTTGCCGGGGCCGCAGCTTAAATACTATGGCAGGCCAAGGCCGATAAATCAAGCGTAGCCAGTGGGTTAACCCGCCAACCTTAGCTCGGGGGGCGGTTGGAGAACAGGGTCTTGTCCCCCATGGTGACCCAGGGGTATATGGGCAGGGTTTGGGAGCCCTTCTGGGCCATGGCCCGAAAACGCCGGAAGCGGGGGGTCTCGGCGATGACAAACACCCGCTGGTTGCCCGCCATGCGCCTGAGCAGGGCCCGGTCGCCCTTGAGGAACCAGCGGGCCCGCTCCTGCTTGGAGGCAAGCTTGCGGCCGAAGTCCAGCTCGCCCCAGTTGTCCACCACCGCCACCCTGCGGCGGGTGTAAAAGGCCGCGCCGTGCCAGTAGTCGCCCAGGGTGGCCACCAGGTCGCCGGGCTGGAGCTGGGAGGCCATGGGCTTGATCAGCGGTCCGACCGAGCGGAAGCGGTCCAGGGTCGGCGTGGCCAGGCCCGCGCCGAGTATGAGCAGCAGGAACACCGCCAGGGGGGCGTAGGCCGCGGCCCAGGCCCTGCCCCGCGCCAGCCACACCCCCAGGGCCAGCAGGGCCAGCACCAGGGGCCCGGCGAACAGCAGCACCCCGGCATGGGCGTAGCTGATGTCCGGGTTGGTGGCCGGCACCACCATCAGGCCCAGGCCGGCCACCAGGCACAGGGCGGCCAGGGCGGTCAGGCTGGCCCTCAGCCCGGCCGGCGCGAGGGCTCCCCGGGGCCAGGACATCACCCCGCTCAGGGGACGGGCCACGATCAGGGCCAGGGGCGGCAGCATGGGCAGGGCGTAGTGGATCATCTTGGAGCGCGACAGGGTCAGGAACACAAAGAAGCCCACAAACCACACCGCGGCCAGCAGCCAGGGACGGGCCTCGGGCGAGCGCCAGAGCTTGCGGGGAAAGGTGCGGCCCGCGGCCCAGGGCAGCAGGGCGATCCAGGGGAAAAAGGCCCCAGGCACCAGCGCGAAGTAGAACCACCAGGGCTGATAGCGCTGGTGCCGGGTGGTGAGCAAGCGGCCCACCTGCTCGTCCCAGAAGAAGTAGGTGATGAATCCGTCCTGCAACAGGGAGGCGGCGATCACCCAGGGCAGGATGATGACGAGAAACAGGGCCGGCCCCCGCCAGTCGATCAGGCGCCTGAGCAGACGCCACTCCCAGGCCAGGGCCGCGAAGAGCACCACGGCCATGGCGGCCAGGCCCGGGCCCAGCACCCCCTTGGTCAGGAACCCGATGGCGCAGCCCGCCCAAAAGGCGTACAAGCCCCAGTCGCGCCCGGCGCGCAGGCTCCAGGCCCCCCACACGGCCAGCATGATGCCAAAGCACAACACCATGTCCACCAGGATCACCCGGCTCAGGGCAAAAAACATCAGCGAGGTGGCCAGCACCAGGCCGGACCAGAAGCCGGCCCTCTCCTCGCCCCACAGGGAGCGGCCCAGGGCAAAGGCGATGAGCACGCTCAGGGTGCCGAACACCGCGGGCACCAGGCGGGCGGCCGCCTCGCCCACCCCGAAGATGGCGAAGCTCAGGGCGGTGAGCCAGTAGTAAAGGGGCGGCTTTTCCAGGTAGATCACATAGTCCAGGCGGGGGATGACCCAGTGGCTGAAGGAGCCCGAGGCCAGCATCTCCCGGCCCAGCTCGGCGTAGCGGGCCTCGTCGCTCTCCCACAGGTCGCGCATGCCGCCCAGGCCGAAGAACAGGGCCGCGCACACGGCCAGCAGGATCAGCAAATAGATGCGGCGCTGCCACACCGGGTTTTGCATCAGCTCCTTCACAAGGACTCCTGGGGCGCGTGGGAACTTTGGGGCTGCGTGGGCTCCTGGGGCTCCAGGGGCTTCTTGGGCTCCTGGGGCGGCCGAGACTCCGTGGCTCCCCTGGGCTCCTGTGAATCCTGGGGCGTCTTGGGCGGCGTGGATTCCTTGGGCTCCGGGGACACCGTGGGCTCCTGGGGCGTCTGGGGCTCCGGTGCCTCCACCGGCGGAGGGGCCTCGCCGCGCCAGGCGGCCGCCCCGGCCGGGTTGCCGGCCAACAAATAGCCCTGTTGCTGGTCCAGCGCCTCCAGGCCGGGCAGGGCCTTTAATCTATCGCTCAGGCGCGCCCGGCTCAAGACATAGACCGGCTGCGTCCCGGCCAGGACCTTGGCCAGTTCGGGCCCTTGCTCCACCCGATAGCGGGGCAGGTCCCGGCCCACATAGTAGATCAGGCTGGGCTTCCACAGGCCATAGGTCACCACCCTGGCCTCGGGCGTGGCCCGGCGGGCCACCTCGCGGGCCAGGGCCTTGGCCGGGGTCTGGATGCTGTCGGCGGCCTGGGGCAACAGCCCCAAAAACACCACCCCGCAGAAAACCGCCGCCCCACCGGTGAGCAGCCAGGCGGCCAGGCGGCTCCGGCCGCGCCGCAGGGTCCCGGAGACACCAAAGGCGGCCACCGCCGCGAAAAGCGCGGCCAGCAGGGGCCAGAGGACCATCACCGGCGCGCTCAGCGGCAGGGCGTACTCCGAGGAGTCAAAACGGATGGAGGCCTCGATCTTGCCCCACAGCAGGGGCAGGGCCGCGGGCACCGCGGCCAGGGCCAGGGTCAGCAGGCCGCCGCCCAGCCACAGCAAGGCCCAAAACACCGGCCGGGCCAGACGGCCGCCCAGCTCGCCCCGGACCAAACGGTCGAGCGCGCATCCGGCCAGGATGGCCAAAAAGGGCAAACCAGGCAGCACGTAGTTTATCTGCTTGGTGGCGGCCAGGGAAAAGACCACCAGCACAACCAGCAGGGACACGGCGGCCAGCAGGCGAAGGCCGGCCAGGGGGTCCTCCTGGCGCTGGGCCTTGGGGTTCTGGCCCAGGGCCCGGCCCAGCTCGGGCAGGGCCAAGGCGGCAAAGGGAAAGGCCCCCAGCAGGAGCACGGGCAGATAGTAGAACAGCCCTCCTCCGTGGCCCAGCAGGGTCTCGGAAAAGCGGCGCAGGTTCTGGGAGATGAAAAAGGCGTCAATGAACTTGTCGCCCAAATGCCACCACACCAGGCCGTACCAGGGCAGGTTGATGACCAGAAAGATCAGGATGCCCCAGAGCCAGCGGGCCTGTTTGATGGCGCGGACCAAGCGGCCCTGGATCAGGGCGTATATCCCCGCGCTGGGCAGGACCACGGCCAGGGCCACCGGCCCCTTGGTCAGGAATCCCAGGCCCAGGGCGGCCCAGGCCAGCAGCCACCACCTGCCCCCCTCGCCCTCGGGCTGCTCCAGGGCCAGCCAGACCCAGAGCAAAGCCAGGGTGGTCCACAGGCTCAGCAGGGCGTCGGTGAGGCAAGCCCGGCCCACCAGCACGAACAGGGGGCTGAAGGCCAGGGCCGCCGCGGCCAGAGCCCCCAAGCCGGGCCGGCCGCTGGCCCGCCAGGTCATCAAACCGCAGGCCAGCACCAGGGCGAACGCGGCCAGGGCCGAGGGCAGGCGCGCGCCTATCTCGTTGTCCCCGGCCAGGGCCTGGCTTCCGGCCACGGCCCAGTAGACGAGAATGGGCTTTTCCAGATAGAGCCGGCCGTTGAGCGTGGGCACCAGCCAGTCGCCCGAGGCGCGCATGGCCGCCACCGCGGCGGCGTACTCGCCCTCGTCGCGGTCGGTGAGCGGTATGTCGCCCAGCCCGGCCAACAGCAGGGCCCCGGCCGCGGCCAGCACCAGCAGCAGGGCCAGGGACCCCTTGAACTTGCCACTTTTCATGCCAGGGCCTCCTGGGTCCGGACCCGCATCACCAAAAACCAACCCACCAGCAGGCCCAGGGCCATGCCCCCCAGCACGTCGGAAGCATAGTGCGACCCGCTGATGACCCGGCCGCAGGCGATAAAGGCGGCCAGGGTGTAGAAGACCGGGGACCAATGGGGCCAGCGGGCCGACAGAACCGCGGCCAGGGCAAAGCTGGTGGCCGCGTGGCCCGAGGCGAATGAGTGCCAGTCGCTGTCAAAGGTGGGACCCATGAGCTCGGCCGGCGACAGGTTCATGCGGGGCCGGGCCCGGCCCACCAGGTGCTTGATGATCTGGGTCAGGATTCCGGCCAGCACCACCGCGTAGAGGCAGTTCAGGCCCAGCCGCCGTAGGGGCAGGCCGCGCAGCCAGATGGCCAGCAGGATCAAGGCCACCGCCGCGCCGATCTGCACCCCGCCCAGGCCCATCCAATAGGCGGCCTGGCCCCAGTAATAGCCGAAGCCGCTTTGATAAAAGGCGCCCAGGGACGAGCGTAAGGGCTGATCCAGGCCCCAGAGCATAACCCCGGCCATGGCCCCCAGCACCAGCACCAGGGTCAGACCCCTACGCACCAGCAGGCCGGGCTCGGTCTGGGTGATCCACGCGGCGGCCATGGGGCTTCAGCTCCCCTCCCCGGCCGCCTCCGCGGCCTGGGTCGCGGCCGCCTCCAGGCCCTGGTCCACCGCGAACTGCATGCGGTGCAGCCGGGTGTAGACCCCGTTCAGGGCCAGCAGCTCAGCGTGGCGGCCCTCCTCCACGATGCGGCCGCCGCTGACCACCAGGATGCGGTCGGCCCGCTGCACCGTGGACAGGCGGTGGGCGATCACAAAGGTGGTGCGCCCGGCCATGAGGTTTTCCAGCGCCTTTTGCACCTGTAGCTCGCTCTCGGTGTCCAGGCTGGAGGTGGCCTCGTCCAGTATCAGGATGGGCCGGTCGGCCAACAGGGCCCGGGCGATGGACAGGCGCTGGCGCTCGCCGCCGGACAAGAGCACCCCGCTCTCGCCGATCATGGACTCCATGCCCTGGGGCAGGTGCTCGATGAACCCGGTGGCATAGGCCGCCTCGGCCGCGGCGGCCACCTGCTGGTCCGTGGCCCCGGGCAGGCCGTAGGCGATGTTGTTCCTAATGGTGTCGTTGAACAGGATGATCTGCTGGGTCACGATGGCGATCTGGCTCCGCAGGCTGGTCAGACTGGCCGCGCGGATGTCCGTGCCGTCGATGAATATGGCCCCGCCGCTGACCTCGTAGAACCGGGGCAGCAGGTTGACCAGGGTGGTCTTGCCGCCCCCGCTGGTGCCCACCAGGGCCAACACCTGGCCCTTGGGCACCCTCAGGTCGATGTCGGTGAGCACCGGCTCGTCCGGGCGGTAGGCGAAGCTCACCTTGTCGTAGTGAATCTCATGCTCCAGCGGGGCCAGCTCCTTGGCGCCGGGCTTCTCGTCGATCTCCACCGGCTCGTCCAGCACGCGGTAGACCCGCTCGGCCGCGGCCAGGCCGTTCTGGATGTCGTTGTTCAGACCGCTGAGGCGCTTGACCGGCTCGTACAGCAGGATCAACGCGGTGAGGAAGGAAAAGAAGGTGCCGGGCGTGGACACGCCGTGGATCACCTGCCAGCCGCCGTAGAACAATATGCCCGCGATGCCCAGGCCGCCCAGGAACTCCATGATGGGGCTGGACATGGCCCGGGTGGAGATGTCCTTCATGCGCAGCCGGAACAGACGAAAGGCCTCGTCGGTGAAGCGCTGGGTCTCATACTCCTCGCGGCAGAAGCCCTTGACTATGCGCGCGCCGGCGATGGTCTCGTGCAGCAGCACGGTCACGTCGGACATGGTCTCCTGGGAGCGGTGGGATATCTTGCGCAGCCGCCGGCCGAACTTGACCAGGGGGATGACGCACAGGGGAAACACGCCCAGGGCGAAGATGGCCAAGAACCAGTCGCGAAAGATGATCACCGCGATGAGCCCCACGATGGTGAACAGGTCCTTGAGCACACCGGTGACCACGCTGGACACCGCGCCCTGCATCTGGTTCACGTCGTTGGTGATGCGGCTCATCAGCTCGCCGGTGGGGGTGCGGTCGTAGTAGGACAGGCTCAGGCGCTGCAGATGGGCGTAGAGATCGATGCGGTACTGGGTGACGATGCGCTGGCCCACGAACTGCATGAGATAGGCCTGGCCATAGGCGGACGCGCCCTTGACCGCGTAGAGGATCACGATGGCCAGGGGCAGGAGCATGAGCAGGTCCTGGTCCCGGGCCACGAATATCTTGTCCATCACCGGCTTGACCAGATAGGCCATGGCCGAGGTGGAGGCCCCCACCAGCACCATAAGGGCCATGGCCCCGGCCAGGCGCCTCCAATAGGGCCGGATCATGGCCAGCAGCCGCTTGATGTGTCTCTTGTCGCGGGCTCGCTTGGCGGCGCGGTCTTCCACTAGGGCTTGTCCTCCATCATGCTCAGGGCCAGCTCGGCCACCCGGCGGTTGGCCCCCGGCCCGCCCAGCTTGCGGCGCACCTCGGCCAGTCCCTCGATGATCTGCCGGCGGCGGGCCGAGTCGCTCAGAAGCTCGTGGGCCTCGGCGGCCAGGTTGGCGGCGGTGGCCTCGCCCTGGATCAACTCGGGCAGCAGGCCGTGGCCCGCTATGAGGTTGGGCATGGCTATGTGCTCCACCTGAATCAGGGAGCGCGCCACCAGGTAATTGAATCCTCCGGTCTTGTATACCACCACCCCCGGGGTGCCCGCCAGGGCGGCCTGCAGGGTGGCGGTGCCCGAGGCCACCATAAGCAGCTTGGCCTCGGCCATGACCTGGCGGGCCCGGCCCGGAATCACGCTCAGGCCCCGGGGAGGGGAGCCGAGATAGGGCTCCACCTGCTCGCGGCTCAGGCCAGGCGCCAGGGGCAGGACAAAGTGCAGGCCCTCGCGCCGCTCCTGGAGCTTTTTTGCCGCCGCCAGCAGCAGGGGCAGGATGCGCTTTATCTCGGACATGCGCGAGCCGGGCAGCAGGCCCACCAGCTCGGCCTCGGCCGGCACGGGCAATGGCTCGGCAAACTCGGGCGCGGGCTCGTCCAGCAGGGGATGGCCCACGAAGCTCACCGGCAGAAAGGGCGCGTGCAGTCTAAAGAACGCGGGCTCAAAGGGAAACACGCAGGCCAGATGGTCCACGAACGCGGCCATCTTTTGGGCCCGCTTGGGACGCCAGGCCCAGACCTGGGGCGAGATGTAGTAGAGCACCTTGAGGCCCAGCTTCTTGGCCGCCTTGCCCACCCGGAAGTTGAAATCCGGGAAGTCCACCAGGATCACCAGATCGGGCCGGGTCTGCTTGAGGTGGCGCTTCATGCCCCGTAGCGCGCCCAGGATCACCCCCAGCTTGGGCAGCACCTCGGCCACCCCCACCAGGGCCAGGTCCTCTGAGCGGAAGAGCAGCTGGGCTCCCGCCGCCTCCATCTTGGGCCCGCCGATGCCGCTGACCTTCAGCCCGGGCGAAAGCTCGCCCAGGGCCGCGGCCAAACGGGCGGCGTGTTGATCGCCGCTGGCCTCGCCGGCCACCAGCACCACCGAGTGGTCCGGCGACACTATGACTCCTCGGGCGGACGGGCCTCCACCCACCTGGGCGAGGCGGCCAGAATCTCCTGGTATTGGCAGAGCCCCTCTTGCACGCAGGACCGCACGCTCAGGGCGCAGGCCAGGGCGCGGCGTCCGGCGTGGCCGTCCACCCGGGGGGTGGAGCGTTCGCGCACCGAGCCCAAAAAGGCGCTGAGCTCTTTTTCCAGGGGATCGCTCTTGGGAAAGCGGGGCCGTTCGGTCTTGACCTTGGGTATCTTGCCCGGCCTATACTCCACCCCCTTGACCACCAGCAGACGGCGCTTGGCAAAGTCCAGGGACAGATAGGCGTCGGGCTGGAACAGGCGCATCTTGCGCTCGTCCTTGAGGGCCAAGCGGCTGGCCGTGAGGTTGGCCACGCAGCCTGCCGGAAACTCCAGGCGCGCGTTGACCAGGTCGGCGTGGGGCCCCAGCACCGGCACCCCCTTGGCCCGCACCTCGCATGGCTCCTGATCCACCAGGGCCAGGATGATGTCCAGGTCGTGGATCATCAAATCCAGGGTCACGTCCACGTCCGTGGCCCGCGCCTTGAAAGGCGCGATGCGGTTGACCTCGATGAACATGGGCGTGCCGGCCCGCTGGAACAGGCCCTCCACCGCGGGGTTGAAGCGCTCCAAATGCCCCACCTGCAGAATGCGCCCCTCGCGCTCGGCCAAGGCGATGAGCTCGTCCGCCTCCTCCAGCCTGGTGGTCATGGGCTTTTCGCACATCACGTCCGCCCCGGCGGCCAGGAAGTCCTTGGCCACCTGGTGGTGGTGCACCGTGGGAGTGACCACGCTCACCGCGTCCACCTTGCCCAGCAGCTCGCGGTGGTCGTTGAATGCCTCGCAGCCCACCTGGCGGGCCACGCTGGCCGCCCGCTCCGGGTCCGCGTCCACC
>Ga0272444_10001948_pt1 | contig 19377 bp, 15 predicted proteins | sample SSMForm13_FD_201033 | JGI IMG/M metagenome (GOLD analysis project Ga0272444, IMG submission 201033) | Marine sediment archaeal communities from Little Sippewissett salt marsh, Falmouth, MA, United States - SSM-Form-13 | ecosystem: Environmental > Aquatic > Marine > Wetlands > Sediment ... | reverse complement strand
CCAGTCTCCCTGGCTGGTCCTGGACCTGGCCTCGGGTCCGGCACTGGTTTCCGAGCTTCCCGCCGGGTTTTCCCCGGGCATGGATTCGGATGTCGGTGCCGAGCCCGACTGGCCCACTCTGGACCGGGCGGCCAACGACCCCGATATCTGGCGCGAGTTTCCCCATATTTCTCCGGCCCTGCGCCGGTCCCTGCACAACGCCGCCCCGGCCGAGGCCGCCGCGATTTGGCGCGCCGTGCGCTCGGGCGGCTGCGCGGCGTTTTGGGTCGGCCAGGGGGGCGAGGTCCTGGCCTGGCCGCCGGTCGGGACCCGGAGCGGGCAATGGCGGGAAATCCCCACGGCCATGGAGGCCGCCGAACTGGCCGGACGCCGGACCCTGTTCCCGGATCTGGTGGGCCGCGACACCCGCGCCGATGCCGTCCTCCGGACTGCCGAGGAGCGCCGCCTGCGAAAGGCCCTGGCCAATCTCGACCGCGACGAAGAGCGCCTGCGGGGCATGGCCGCCCTGTCGGACGACGGCCAGGCCGTCAAGGCCGTGCTCCACCAACACGGGGCCGACGCGCGGCTGGCTCGGGTGGAGGTCCCCGACGGCGACGGCGCGCGCGTCCTGGAACTGGACAGGCGGCTGACCCTGGTGGCGAACATGGAGCGCCTGTTCGCCCGGGCGGCCAAGGGACGCCGCGGCCTGGATTTCGTGGCCGGGCGCCGGGCCGAACTGGAGGGACGATTGGCCGCCCTGGGCAAGGGCATGGCCCCCGAGGGGGCGTTGGGGGCGAAACACGCCGCCACGACGGTTCCGGTCCGGCCCTCGGCCCAGGGGCTGCCGTCGCGCATGCGGGGGCTGGCCGTGGCCGCCTTCCGCACCTCGGACGGGTTCGCCGCCTACCGGGGCAAGAGCGCCAAGGGCAATCACGAACTGCTCTCGCGAGCGGCCGCGCCGCACGACCTGTGGTTCCACGCCGCCCACGGCCCGGGCGCGCACGTGGTTCTCAAGCTCGACCATCCCGGCCAGGAGCCGCCCGAACAAAGCATGGAACAGGCAGCGGCCCTGGCCGGATTGCGCAGCCATTTCGCGGGACCGAACATGCGCCCGGGGACCAGGGCCGAGGTCATCTGCGCCAGGGTGCGCGACGTGCGCAAGGTCAAGGGCGCGGCCCTGGGCAGCGTGCACGTGGACCGGGTCTGGCGCACCTTCCTGGTGGACCTGGACCCGGATATGGAAGCCGGTTTGTCTGTCTGACGGATATCCCCAATAATTTTATTATATTGCGTTCTGCTGTCCGGGTCATGTCCGGGTCATGTTCGGGTATTGGACGATGTCCGGGAAAAGTTTTATGGGGTTCTGATGGTCAAGACGCATTGCCTCGAGCGATCGCTTGAATTCGACGACGCCGCCCTGGCCAGGGACCTGTTCGGTCCCCAGGGCGACACCCTGGCCCGCGTGGCCAAGGCCACCGGGGCCGCGGTGGACAATCGCGGCACGGCCGTGCGCATCGCCGGGCCCGACCAGGCAGGGGTGGACATGGCCGCCAACGTCCTGGTCCAACTCTACGGCCAGCTCAAGGCCGGACACCGGATTTTCCCTCGCGACGTGGACCACGCCCTGGCCATCCTGGGACGCGAGCCCTCGGCCATCCTCAAGGACGTGTTCGAGGACGAGGTCTTCGTGGTCTCGCGCAAAAAGACCGTCACCCCCAAGACCCTGGGCCAGCGCGAATACGTCCAGGCCATCCGCGACAGCGACATGGTCTTCGGCATCGGCCCGGCGGGCACGGGCAAGACCTATCTGGCCGTGGCCATGGCCGTGAAGAGCCTGGTCTCCAAGCAGTGCAAGCGCCTGGTGCTCACACGTCCGGCCGTGGAGGCCGGGGAACGTCTGGGCTTTCTGCCCGGGGACATGGTGGACAAGGTCAACCCCTACCTGCGCCCGCTGTACGACTCCCTGCACGACGTCCTGGATTTCGACAAGGTGCAGGAGATGCTGGATACCGGGGTCATCGAGATCGCGCCCTTGGCCTTTATGCGGGGCCGGACCCTCAACGACGCCTTCATCATCCTGGACGAGGCCCAGAACACCACCACCGAACAGATGAAGATGTTCCTCACCCGCCTGGGCTTCGGCTCCAGGGCGGTGGTCACGGGCGACGTGACCCAGATCGACCTGCCCGGCTCGGGGCGCTCGGGCCTGGTGCAGGCCGTGCGCATCCTGTCGGGCGTGGAGGGCATCAGCTTCGTGCATTTCAAGGACGACGACGTCATCCGCCATCCATTGGTGGGAAGGATTGTGCAGGCCTATGACCGGCACACGACCCGGAAAGAAGAAGCCTAGCCGCAAGATCACCCTGTCCGGTCTCACGGACGGCCGTCCGGTCGTGGGGGTGGCCGCGTTGCTGGTGGCCGTGCTGGCCGTGTCGGCCCTGGCCGGGCTGCGTTTTTCCGAGGCTCCCAAGGTTTACCTGGCCGGTGAGATCGCGGGCGCGGATATCGCCGCCGACCAGGACCTGCTGGTGGAGGACACCGAGGGTACCGAGGCCCGGCGGCGCCAGCTGGCCGAGGCCCAGCCGCCCGTGTTCGACCTGACCGTGGACCCCTACCTGGAGATGGAGCGCGGGGTCTATCAGATCTTCGACACCGTCAACCGCGCCGAAAAGGACAAAACCGAGGAGACTCGCTGGGCCATCGCCGAGACCCTGGACGCAGAGGTGAACAAGACCACCTACGCCCTGTGGACCCGGGAGGACTTTCAGAATCTGGTCCTGGGCCGTGTCTTGCCTTGGCTCAAACGGGCCATGGAGGACGGCGTGGTCAAGGACCGCGCCGCCCTGGCCGCCCAGGACAAGGGTATCCTGGTGCGCGACCTGCAAAGCGGCAGGGAAACCCTGGTCGTGGACCCGCAGGAATTGGCCGACGTGCCGTCCATGATGAGCGAGCTGGACCACACCCTGAAGCGCGACCTGCGCAAGTCCCTGTTCATCCGCAAGGGCATCCAGGCAATCACGGCGCCCCTGGCCAGGCCCAGCCTGTCGCGCAACGACGCCGAGACCGCCCTGCGCCGCCGCGAGGTGCGCCAGACCGTGGAGCCGGTCTTCTACAGCATCAAGAAGGGCGAGATGGTGGTCCGCAAGGGCGAGTCCGTGAGCCCCGAGCAGCAGATGAAGCTCCAGGCCCTGTTCTCGCGGCACAAGGCCGAGACCTTTGCCCTGGACCGCGCTTCGGGCATCTTCATCCTGACCTGCCTGTTCCTGCTCGGGCTGGTCCTGTGCGTGCGCCTGCGACTGACGCCCCGACCGTCGAGCCGGGACCTGGCGGTGGTGGCCCTGGTGCTGCTGGTCTTCGGGATTCTGGCCCGGTTCCTGGTTTTGGTGGAGGTGCCCATGGCCGAGGACCTGGGCCTGTCGGCCCGGGACCTGTTCCCTTACAGCCTGCCCGTGGCCGGGGCCGCGGGCGTGTTGGCCATGTTCTTTCCCTATCCGGTCTGCCTGAGCGCGGTCCTGGCCCTGTCGTTCGCCTGCGCGGCCACCCTGGACGGCGGGCTGCTGCTCATGTCCTATTATTACCTGGGGGCCGTGCTGGCCGTGTTCCTGGTCAAGCAGTCCCAGACCCGCACCGAGCTCATCCGCCTGGTCTTCCCTCTGGCCGGCGGCATGGTCACGGCCTGGGCCGGGGTGAACCTGCTGTCCTGGCACGGGCCCACTGTCTTCTGGGCGGGTGGGCTGTACGTTTTGGCGGGCGGGGTGTTTTCCCTGCTGGCCATTCTCGGGGTCAGCCCCCTGGTGGAGTGGATGTTCCGCTACACCTCGCGCTTCAAGCTCATGGAGCTCATGAACCTGGAGCAACCGCTTTTGCAGGAACTCATGGTCTCGGCGCCCGGCACCTATCACCACTCCCTGATCCTCTCCAACATGGTGGAGGCCGGGGCGCGGGCCATCGGGGCCAATGCCCTGCTGGCCAAGGTGGCCGCCCTGTACCACGACATCGGCAAGCTCAAGAACCCGCACTATTTCATCGAGAATCAATTCGGCGGCGAGAACAGGCACGACAAGCTCTCGCCGTCCATGTCCGCCCTGATCCTTATCTCCCATGTCAAGAAGGGCGTGGAATTGGCCCGGGAGCACAAGCTGGGAGAGGAATTGTCCAGCCTCATCAGCCAGCATCACGGCACCACGCTCATTTCCTACTTCTACAACAAGGCCTGCGAGCAGGCCGGGCAACGGGGCGAGACCGTGCGCGAGGAGGACTTCCGCTATCCCGGCCCCAAGCCTCAGACCAAGGAGGCGGGCCTGATCCTGCTGGCCGACGCCATCGAGGCCAGCTCCCGCGCCCTGTCCGACACCTCGCCCTCGCGTCTCAAGGGGCATATCGAGGGCATCATCAAGAAGATCTTTTCCGACGGGCAGTTGGATGAATCCGCCCTGACCCTCAAGGACCTGCACCTGCTTTCCGACATTTTTCATCGTATCCTTACGGGCATTTTCCACCAGCGCATCGAATATCCCGAAAAGGGCCGCGACAAGTCCGGCGGCGACAAGGACAAGGCCGCCGACCGCAAGTCCGACGCCGAGTCCGGCGAGGCGTCCCGGTACGATCCGGCCCGGGCCGAGTCCACGCGCCAGGAGATGGCCCGGGAGGACGGCGCGGACATGTCCGGCCGCTCCAAGGCCGAGGGGGCCACGGTGCTCAAGTTCTCCAAACGGCGCGGAGGGAGCCGGTGAGCGTGCCCGCCTGCGCGGCGTCCGTGGCCCGTGGCATGCGGCCCCGGCCCCGGCTGCCCCTGACGCGGCGTGAATTGCGCCTGTTTTCCGGCCGGGTGCTGGAGGCCCTGGGCATGGAGGACATGCCCGTGGAGGTCTCGGCCGTGGACGATCACGAGATGGCCCGCATGCATCGCGAGTTCCTGGGCCGCACCGGCCCCACCAACGTGCTCAGCTTTCCGGCCGATGCCGACGATCCCGAGGCCATGGGCCTGGTGGTCATCTCGGGCGACGCCGTGTGCCGCGAGGCCCGGCTCTACGGCCAGGACGCCGAGGAGCACATGGCGCGCTTGCTGGCCCACGCCTTCCTGCACTTGGCGGGCATGGACCACGGCCCGGACATGGAGGCGGCCACCGAGGCGGTCCTGGCGGCCGTGGCCGCCGACGATCCCCGGGCCTGAAGCCTTTACAACCCCTCCGAATCGGGGTTAACTGACGCTTTTCCCTCGCTTGCGAGGAGACCACTGAAGGAAGTAAGCGTCATGTCCCAACCCAAGCATTTCCTGCGCATCCTGGATTTGGAGCAATCCGAGGCCCACGCCCTGGTGGACCGGGCCATGGAGATGAAGCGCACCAGGCATCGCGGCCATGTCCTGGACGGCAGGGAAGTGGTCCTGCTGTTCGAAAAGGCCTCCACCCGCACCCGCGTGTCCTTCGAGGTGGGCGTGCGCCAGCTCGGCGGCTCCACCCTGTTCATGACCCAGCGCGAGTCCCAGCTGGGTCGGTCCGAGCCCCTGCGGGACACGGCCAGGGTGCTTTCGCGCTACGTGGATTGCCTGGTGGTGCGGACTTTTGGGCAAACGGTGCTGGATGAATTGACCCATTATGCCGACATCCCGGTGGTCAACGCACTGACCGACGAGTATCACCCCTGCCAGGTCATGAGCGACCTGCTGACCATCTTCGAGCGCACCGGGACCTTCGAGGGCGTGCGCGTGGCCTGGGTGGGCGACGGCAACAACATGGCCAACTCGTGGATCAACGCCTCGGTCTATTTCCCCTTTGAACTGACCCTGGCCTGTCCCGAGGGCTACGACCCCGACCCCAACGTGTTGGCCTACGCCCAGAGCCAGGGGGCGCGCTTGTCCCTGTCCCGCGACCCCGAGCAGGCCGTTGACGGGGCCCATTTCGTGAATTCCGACGTCTGGGCCTCCATGGGCCAGGAGGCCGAGCGGGCCGAGCGCGAGCGCGTGTTCGCCGATTTCCAGATCAACCGCGATCTGCTTGCCGCGGCCGACAGGGACGTCAAGGTCATGCATTGCCTGCCCGCCCACCGCGGCGAGGAGATCACCGACGAGGTCATGGAGTCCGACATGGCCCTGGTCTGGGACCAGTCAGAAAACCGGCTGCACATGCAGAAAGCCATCCTGGAATGGCTGTTCACATAAGGAGCGAACGTCCATGAGCGACATAAAAAAGGTGGTCCTGGCCTATTCCGGCGGCCTGGACACGTCCGTGATCCTGCAATGGATCAAGCAGACCTACGATTGCGAGGTCGTCACCCTGACCGCCGACCTGGGCCAGGAGGAGGAACTGGACGGGCTGGAGGACAAGGCCCTGGCCACGGGCGCGTCCAGGGCCTTTGTCGAGGACCTTCAGGAGGAGTTCGCCCGCGATTTCATCTTCCCCATGCTGCGGGCCTCGGCCGTGTATGAGGGGCGCTACCTGCTGGGCACGTCCATCGCCCGGCCGCTCATCGCCAAGCGCATGGTGGACATCGCCCGGGCCGAGGGCGCCCAGGCCGTGGCCCACGGCGCCACGGGCAAGGGCAACGACCAGGTGCGCTTCGAACTGGCCACCATGGCCCTGGCTCCGGACCTACGAACCATCGCGCCCTGGCGCGAATGGGACTTCAAATCGCGCACGGACCTGGAGAATTTCGCCCGCCAAAACGGCATCGAGGTCAAGAAGGCGGGCGGCGCGGGCTATTCCTGCGACCGCAACCTGCTGCACCTGTCCTTCGAGGGCGAGGAACTGGAAGACCCGGCCTCCGAACCCGGTCCGGGCACCTATCTTCTGGCCGTGCCGCCGGAGCAGGCCCCTGACCGGGCCGAGACCATCGAGATCGGCTTCGAGGGCGGCGACCCCGTGTCCGTCAACGGCGAGGCCCAGTCCCCGGCCGCCATCATCAAGCGCCTGAACACCCTGGGCGGCAGGCACGGCGTGGGGCGGCTGGACATGGTGGAGAACCGGTTCGTGGGCATGAAGTCGCGCGGCGTGTACGAGACGCCCGGCGGGACCATCCTGCACGTGGCCCGGCGGGACCTGGAAGGCCTGTGCCTGGATCGCGAGGTCATGCACCTGCGCGACACCCTGGTGCCGCGCTACGCCGAGATGGTCTACTACGGGTTCTGGTTTGCGCCCGAGCGCGAGGCGTTGCAGGCCTTCATGGACAAGGCCCAGGAGCGGGTCACGGGCACGGTGGCGGTCAAGCTCTACAAGGGCTCGGCAACGCCCGTGTCGCGCACCTCGCCCAACTCGTTGTACCGCGAGGACCTGGCCACCTTCGAGGAGGACGAGGTCTACAACCAGGCCGACGCCGCCGGCTTTATTCGTTTGGCGGGTCTGCGTTTGCGCGGGTATAAGAGTAAGTAATAAATAAAAAAATCTTTAGATTTTTTATTTTTCGCCAATTATTCAAGGCTGAACCGCGAAGCGGGGCAGCCGCCTGATCGGGATGCAAGGGCGGAAGCCCTTGCCCGGGTCCAGGGGTGGAACCCCTGGCCGCCGGAGGCAAAAGGGAGCCGAGCATGGCCGACGACAAGAAGAAGATGTGGGGCGGGCGGTTCGCCCAGGGCACGGACGCCTCGGTGGAGGCGTTCACGGCCTCCATCGATTTCGACAAGGCGCTGTACCTGGAGGACATTGCCGGGTCCATGGCCCATGCGGCCATGCTGGCCCGGCAGGGCGTCATCACCGCCGACGAGGCCGAGGCCATCCGTGGCGGCCTGGAAAAGGTGCGCGCCGAGATCGAGGCCGGGGAGATGGTCTGGCACGCCGGGCTTGAGGACGTGCACATGCACGTGGAGCGGCGGCTGACGGAACTCATCGGCTCGCCCGGCGGCAAGCTGCACACCGGCCGTTCGCGCAACGACCAGGTGGCCCTGGATTTCCGGCTTCACGTGACCCGCCGCCTGGGCGAGTGGGCCGAGTTGCTGGCGGGCCTGGCCGGGACGCTCACGGCCCGGGCCGAGGGGCACCAGGACGTGCTGCTGCCCGGCCACACGCATCTGCAGCCGGCCCAGCCCGTGTCCCTGGCCCATCATCTGCTGGCCTACGCCTGGATGTTCAGGCGCGACCACGAGCGCGTGGGCGACTGCCTGCGCCGGGTCATGGTGTCCCCTTTGGGGGCGGCGGCCCTGGCCGGCACCACCCACGACCTGGACCCGGCCTCGGTGGCCGGTGATCTGGGGCTTTCCGGGGTGTTCGCCAATTCCATGGACGCCGTGTCCGACAGGGATTTCGCCATTGAGGCCCTGTCCTGTGCGGCCATGATCATGATGCATCTTTCCAGGCTCTGCGAGGAGTTGATCATTTGGGCCAACCCGCGTTTCGGCTGGGTGCGCCTGCCCGATGCCTATGCCACGGGGTCGAGCATCATGCCCCAGAAGAAGAATCCGGACGTGGCTGAACTGGTGCGGGGCAAGACGGGCCGGGTGTACGGTGATCTCACGGCGCTTTTGACGCTCATGAAGGGTCTGCCCCTGGCCTACAACCGGGACATGCAGGAGGACAAGGAGCCGTTTTTCGACGCCGACGCCACTGTGCGCTCCTGCCTGGCCCTGACCCGGGACATGATGGCCGCCATGGGCTTCGACGCCTCGGCCATGTGCGCGGCCTTGCAGCAGGGCTTTTTGAACGCCACGGAACTGGCCGACTACCTGGCGGCCAAGGGGCTGCCCTTCCGAGAGGCGCACCACGCTGCCGGCTCGGCCGTGGCCCTGGCCGAGGAGAAAGGCTGCGGCCTGGAGGATTTGAGCCTGGGAGAGTTGAAGAGTTTCTCCGAGTTGGTGGAGGACGACGTGTTCCAGGCCCTGACGCCCGAGGCGGCCGTGGCCCGGCGCAGGACGTCGGGCGGCACCGGGCCCCAGTCCGTGAGCGAACAGATCAGGTCCATGCGCCAGTGGCTGGAGCAGATGGGCGGGGAGTGATGGCGGAGGGTAACAGGAGTCGAACCTGCCCGACGTTTCTTCAACGTCACTACGGGTTTGAAGCCCGCGCCGATCACCGGATCAGAATACCCTCCCCCGGTGGAACCGAAAAGCGCCGCGCCCGGATGATGCCGGGCTGCGACGTCCGCAGTCACCTAGCACCATTGGCGGTTCCAGGCAAGGCGGCAGGGCCTTGCGCAGGACCCGGCACCGGGAAATCGCCGCACCGGGCATTGCCTGCGCAACGGATAGGACTTATAGTCAGGCATCCTCGCAGCCGGCCTTTTGCGGCGGGCCCGGGGAGCCGAGAAGACAATCGTAAACAGGCGAGGAGCTCGTTTTGAATACATTTGCCAAGAACCTTTTCCTGTGGGCGGCCATTTCCCTGGTCATGGTCGTCCTGTTCAATCTCTTCAACCAGCCGCCGCAGCCCAGCGTCCAGTTCTCGTACAGCGAATTTTTGCAGAGCGTGGACAGCGGCGACGTGCTGGAGGTGCGCATCCAGGGCCAGCGCATCACCGGGTCCACGGCCGACGGCAAGCGTTTCATGACCTACGCGCCCGACGATCCGGGCCTGGTGGACAAGCTCATCGAGAACAAGGTCCAGGTCACGGCCGAGCCCCAGGACGATTCGCCCTGGTACATGACGCTGCTCATCTCCTGGTTCCCCATGCTCCTGCTTATCGGGGTGTGGATTTTCTTCATGCGCCAGATGCAGTCCGGGGGCGGCAAGGCCATGAGCTTCGGGCGTTCACGGGCCAAGATGATCACCCAGGAACATACCAAGGTGACTTTCGAGGACGTGGCCGGGGCCGACGAGGCCAAGGAGGAACTGGCCGAGGTGGTGGACTTCCTGTCCGAGCCGCGCAAGTTCACCCGCCTGGGCGGTCGCATCCCCAAGGGCGTGCTCCTGGTGGGCCCTCCGGGCACGGGCAAGACCCTGCTGTCGCGCGCCGTGGCCGGCGAGGCCGGAGTGCCGTTTTTCTCCATTTCCGGCTCGGACTTCGTGGAGATGTTCGTGGGCGTGGGCGCGGCCCGGGTGCGCGATTTGTTCATCCAGGGCAAGAAGAACGCGCCGTGCCTGATCTTCATCGACGAGTTGGACGCCGTGGGGCGCCAGCGCGGGGCCGGCCTGGGCGGCGGCCATGACGAGCGCGAGCAGACCCTGAACCAGCTTCTGGTGGAGATGGACGGCTTCGTGTCCAACGAGGGCGTCATCCTCATCGCGGCCACCAACCGCCCGGACGTGCTGGACCCGGCCCTGCTCAGGCCTGGCCGTTTCGACCGCCAGGTGGTGGTGCCCACTCCGGACCTGCGGGGCCGGGCCAAGATTCTGGAAGTGCACGTGCGGCGCACTCCGCTGTCGCCCGACGTGGAGCTCATGGTCATCGCCCGCGGCACGCCCGGCTTCTCGGGCGCGGACCTGGAGAACCTGGTCAACGAGGCGGCGCTCCAGGCCGCCAAGCTGGATCGCGACCAGGTGGTCATGGCCGACTTCGACTACGCCAAGGACAAGGTGCTCATGGGCAAGGAGCGCCGCAGCGTGATTCTTTCCGACGAGGAGAAGAGGACCACTGCCTATCACGAGGCCGGACACGCCCTGGTGGCCAAGCTCCAGCCCGGCACCGACCCCATCCACAAGGTGTCCATCATCCCGCGCGGCATGGCCCTGGGTGTGACCCAGCAGCTGCCCGTGGACGAGCGGCACAACTATTCCGTGGATTTCCTCAAGATGACCCTGGCCGTGCTCATGGGCGGCCGGGTGGCCGAGGAACTGATCCTGAACCAGCGCACCACCGGGGCCTCCAACGACATCGAGAAGGCCACCGGCATGGCCCGCAAGATGGTCACCCAATGGGGCATGACCGACGCCCTGGGACCGCTGGCCCTGGCCGACAAGGACGATAACGTGTTCCTGGGCCGGGAGATGGTGCGCCACACGAACCATTCCGAGGAGACGGCACGGCTTATCGACGCCGAGATCCGGCGCATCGTGGAAGAGGCCCACGACAAGGCCAAGGTCATGCTCAAGGAGCACGAGAAGGAACTGCACGCCATTGCCGAGGCCCTGCTGGAGCGCGAGACCATTTCCGGGGCCGACATCGATCTGCTCATGGAAGGCAAGGAACTGCCGCCCGTGGAGCATTCGGCCAAGGGCGCGGGCAATCACGGCACGTTCGCCGACGCCGTGCGCGGGCCGGCCGGGGGCGAGCCTGGGCGTGACCAGGGTTTCTCCCTGGAGCCCGAGTCCAGGCCTGAACCCGCGCCCGAGCCCAAACCCGAATCGGACGGCGGCGACACCGGCCCGGACCCTGCATCGGACGACGAGACAGGGGACAAGGGGAACTGAGCCGTCATGGCGCAACCGCAATGGACCATCCGGGGGGGCAGGGTGCTTGGCCCGGCCCCTTTTTTCGTCATGGGCATCGTCAACGTGACGCCGGATTCGTTCTATGACGGCGGCCGCCATTATGACGGCGGGGCCGGGGACGAGTCCGGCCATGCGGGCGTGGAGCACGCCCGGATGCTGGCGTCCCAGGGCGCGCATGTCCTGGACATCGGCGGCGAATCCACCCGGCCCGGCGCGGCCGAGGTGAGCGCTGAGCAGGAACAGGCCCGGGTACTGCCCGTCATTCGGGCGTTGGCTGCGAACTCCGGCCCGGCCATCTCGCCAGCTATCTCCGTTGACACGTACAAGGCGTCCACGGCGGCCGCGGCCCTTGAGGCGGGCGCGGACATCGTGAACGACATCTCGGGCTGCCGGTACGATCCTGCGCTCATGGACGTGGTGGCCGGGAGCAGGCCCGGCTACGTGCTCATGCACAGCCAGGGACGGCCCGGCGTCATGCAGGACGCGCCGAGCTACGACGATGTGGTGGACGAGGTGCGGGCCTTTTTCGAGGAGCGCATGCTCGCCCTGACCCGGGCCGGGCTGCCCGAGGAGCGCATCGTCCTGGACCCGGGCATCGGCTTCGGCAAGACGCTTTCGCACAACCTTGCGCTGCTGCGCAACGTGGAGGCCCTGGCCTCCCTGGGGCGGCCGCTGCTCGTGGGGCTGTCCAACAAGTCCCTGTGGGGGCACCTGCTGGGCCTGGACGTGTCCGATCGCGGCGCGGTCACCCAGGCGGCCACGGCGCTTCTGGCCGCCCGGGGCGTGGCCCTGCACCGCGTGCACGAGGTGGCGGATGCCGTGCGCACCCTGCGCATCGTCGAGGAACTGGCCCCGCCGGGAGGCGGGCAGGGGGGACGGGCCCGATGATCGAGTTGGGCGCCTTTCGCATCACCTGGCGGGAGATCGTGGACATCGCCCTGGTGGCGTTCGTCTTCTACCGCATCATCCTGCTGGTCAAGGGCACGCGGGCCGTGTCCGTCATCTACGGCCTGGTGCTGGTGCTGGTGGTCTACTACCTGTCGGGCGAGTTCGGCCTGTTCACCCTCAACTGGTTGCTGGCCCAGTTCCTGGGTTCCATCTTCCTGGTCATCATCATCCTGTTCCAGCGCGACATCCGCAACGCGTTGTCCCAGATGGGGGCGCGGCGGCTGTGGAAGCGGCGCAGCGTGTCCGGGGAGGTCATCAACCAGCTGGTCTCGGCCCTGGTGTCCATGGCCGCCAAGAAGACCGGGGCCCTGGTGGTCATCGAGAAGAACACGCCCCTGGGCGACGTGGTGGAGCGGGGCGTGGCCTTGAACGCCGACGTGTCGCGTGAGCTGCTCCTGACCATTTTCCAGACGGACACACCCCTGCACGACGGCGCCGTGATCATCAAGGACGACAAGATCCTGGCCGCGGGATGCATCCTGCCCCTGGCCGTGGGCATCAAGGCCCGCAGCGGATACGGCACCCGTCATCGGGCCGCCCTGGGCATCACCGAGGAAGGCGACGCCGTGGCCGTGGTGGTGTCGGAGGAGCGGGGGCAGATTTCCGTGGCCGTGGGCGGCAAGCTCACCGCGGCCCTGGACGAGGTGCGCCTCAAGCGCGTGCTGAAAAGGGCCTGGGAGAAATAGCATGTTCTCCAAATGGCAATACAGGCTGCTGGCAGTGGCCCTGGCGCTCATCTGCTGGTATCTGGTCACGGGCCGGGACAAGGTGGATACCTGGATGGAGGTGCCCCTTGAACTGGTTGAGACCAACCCCGACCTGGTCATCCGCGAGGGGCTGAAGACCAAGATCAATGCCCGCATCCGCGGTCCCAAGGCCATGGTCCGGGGCATGGACCCCAAAACCCTGGCCTATCCCCTGGACCTTTCGTCCCTCAAGCCCGGCATCAACGTGATCACCTTTTCGCCCGGCGACATCTCCGTGACCGGGGCCCTGACCGTGGTGGAGGTCAATCCGCCGCGCATGGAACTGATGGTGGACCGCCTGGTGAGCGCCCAGGTCAAGGTGGAGCCGGACCTGGACGTGCACCTGGACCAGGACTATGAATTGATCCGCGCCGAGACCAGGCCGGCCGCCGTGACTGTGAGCGGCCCCGAACAGGTGATCCGGGGCATCCAGACCGCGGCCACCCGCCTCATTTCGGTCAACGCCACCAGGCCGGACATGATGTCCTTCGACGTGGGGCTGGCCCTGCCTTCCGAGGTGGACGCCGACCCGGACGAGGTGCGGGTGGATTTGTATTTCGCCGAGAAGACCAAGGACGTCTGGGTGGAGACGGCGGTGCGCGTGGCACCCTTGGACTCCAAGGGCGTGTCCGTGTCGCCGACCAAGGTCAAGATCCAGGTGCGGGCACCGGTGTCCCTGGTCCGGCGCAAGGATTTCATGGATCAGATCGGGGCCACCGTGGTCATTCCCTCGGATATGGAACCGGGGCGGCGCGACATGGCCTACCGCATCAAGCTGCCTCCGGGCTGCGTCACGATCAAGGCCGTGCCCGAGCAGGTGAATGTGCGGCTACGCAAGCAATAATTGAGGAAACCGGATGAATAAACGCATTTTCGGCACCGACGGCCTGCGGGGCAAGGTCAATCTTTTTCCCATGCTCCCGGAACTGGCCCTGCGTCTGGGCTTGGCCGCGGGTCAGTATTTCCGCAACGGCGGCAAGCGCCATCGGGTGCTTATCGGCAAGGATACCCGCATCTCGGGCTACATCTTCGAGACGGCCCTGACCTCGGGCTTCTGCGCCTCGGGCATGGACGTCTACCTGGTGGGGCCCCTGCCCACTCCGGCCATCTCGTTTCTGACCAGCAACATGCGCTGCGACGTGGGCGTGGTCATCTCTGCCTCGCACAACCCGTTTTACGACAACGGCATCAAGCTGTTCGACCGCGACGGCTACAAGCTCCCGGACCAGGCCGAGGACGCCATCGCCGAGATGATGCTCGACCCGGCGGCCCAGTGGACGTATCCCGAGCCCGAGGATGTGGGCAAGGCCTTCCGCATCGCCGACGGTCCGGGCCGCTATATCGTGGCCCTGAAGAACACCTTCCCCCGCCGCCTGAGCCTGGACGGGCTGACCATCGCCCTGGACTGCGCCAACGGGGCCACCTACAAGGTGGCGCCCACCGTGTTCGAGGAACTGGGGGCCAAGGTCATCAAGATCGGCGTGGAGCCCGACGGCCTGAACATCAACCAGGACTGCGGCTCCCTGCATCCCGACTGCCTGGCCGACACCGTGCGCGAAACCGGCGCGCACATGGGCGTGGCCCTGGACGGCGACGGCGACCGGCTTATCGTTGTCGACGAGACCGGCAATGTCCTGGACGGCGACTGCATCATGGCCCTGTGCGCCAAGGACCTGGCCGGACGCGAAAAGCTGTCCGGCAGGAAACTGGTGTCCACGGTCATGAGCAACATGGCCCTGGAGATATTCATGCGGGAACTGGGCGGTCGCCTGGTGCGCACGCCCGTGGGCGACCGCTACGTGGTGGAGGGCATGCGCCGGGAGCAGGCCGTGCTCGGCGGCGAGCAGTCCGGGCACATTATCTTCCTGGAGCACGCCACCACGGGCGACGGCATCCTGGCCGCACTGCAACTGCTGCGCATCATGGTCGAGCAGGGCAGGCCCCTGTCCGAGCTGGCCCGGCTGCTGGAGCCTTTCCCGCAGGTGCTCGTCAACGTGCCCGTGGAGCGCAAGCCCGCCTTCGACACAGTGCCCGCGCTGGCCGAGGCCGTGCGCGATGCCGAGGCCGAACTGGGCGACAGGGGCCGCGTTCTGCTGCGCTATTCCGGCACCGAGCCCAAGGCTCGGGTCATGGTCGAGGGCGAGGACGAAACGCAGGTCCGCTCCCTGGCCGACGGCATCGCCGAGGTGGTGCGCGCAAACTTGCGTTAACCAGCCAACCTGCTACCTTGTGGCCGTTGGGCATACCACCACAAGGAGTACTTCCCATGGATCTGAAAAAGGTCGTCATCCCCGTTGCCGGATGGGGAACCAGATCGCTGCCGGCAACCAAGAACGTGCCCAAGGAAATGCTGCCCGTCTACCGCAAGCCCGTGGTCCAGTACGTGGTCGAGGAGGCCATGCTCACCGGGCTGACCGACGTGGTCTTCGTGAACAACCGCAACAAGACCATTGTCGAGGACCATTTCGACTACAATCTCGCCCTGGAGAGCGTGCTGGAGCGCATGGGCCGCGACGACCTGCTGCGCGAGGTCCGGGCCGTGGCCGAGATGGCCAATATCGTCACCGTGCGCCAGAAGGTCCAGATGGGTCTGGGCCACGCCGTGCTCACGGCCCGGGAGGTCATCGGCGACGAGCCCTTTGCGGTCATGGTGGGCGACGACCTCATGTTCGGGGCCACCCCGGGCATCAAGCAGCTGCTGGACGTCTACCGCAACGAGAAGCTGCCCGTGGTGGGCGTGGTGGAAGTGCCCGCCGAAAAGGTGGGCCGCTACGGCATCATCAACGGCGAGGAGTTCGCGCCGGGCGTGTACCGGGTGCGCGGGGTGGTGGAGAAGCCCGAGCCCGGCAAGGCCCCGTCACGCATGGCCATGGTCGGCCGCTACGTGCTCACCCCGGAGATATTCACCTATCTCGAAAAACTGGAGCCCGGCGTGGGCGGGGAGATCCAGCTCACCGACGCCCTGCAGCGCATGGCCGCCGAGAGCCGGCTTTTGGCCGTGAAACTCACGGGCCGCCGCTTCGACTGCGGGGACTGGGCCGAATACCTGACGGCCAACATCTATTTCGGGCTCCAGGACGACACGCTGCGCGACGACCTGACCAAGATGCTCGTGGACCTCTTGCCCTGCAAGTAGAGCCGCGCGGCCGGGGACGGTTTTGATGCGCTGTTGGCAGGCCGCCCTGGCGAGCGCGCCCCATGGTTCGCTGACCTGGACGGCTCCGGACTGGATGGATTCGCTGGAGCCGGGCCAGCGTGTGCTCGTTCCCGTGGGCCGCACCGTCCGCCTGGCCGTGCTGGAATCCTGTTCGGATGCCCCGCCCGAGGGGCTGCCCAAGGGCGTGACCCTGCGCGACGTCATCTGGCCCCTGGACCCAGCGCCGCTGCTCGACGCCGCCTACCTGGACTTCGCCCGCACCCTGGCCGCCCGCGTGTCCGCGCCCCTGGGGCGCATCCTGGAGACCCTGCTGCCGCCCGGGTTGCGTTCGCCCAAGGCCGCCTTCGAGGTCCTGCACGAGGATTTCCCCAACCGTCTGGCCCCTTCCCGTCTGGCCGCCCTGCCGGATGCAAGGCGGCAGACGCTGTGGGACCTGTGGCAATCGGGGCGCATGCGTGTGCGCCCGGCCACGGATCTGGCCCGGTCCCTGGACTGGTGCTGGCTGGAAAAGGACCCTCCCTGGCCCGTGCGGCCCGGCGCTGCGCGCCAGCTTCAGGTCCTGGAGACCCTGCTGGAGCGCGGGCCCATGCCGCGCAAGGCCCTGACGTCCGCGCTGGGCGAGGGCGGGGCGCGGGCCCTGAACCTGCTGGCCGACCGGGGCCTGGTGGGCGTGGGCCGTCCCCCGGAACAGCATCCGGCGGGCGACGGCGACGGCAATGCCCCTGGCCTGGAGGACATGGAACCCACGGAGGCCCAGGGCCGCGCCCTGGCCGATCTCGCGCCCTTGCTGGACGCGGGCGAACTGCGCGTGAGCATGGTCCACGGGGTCACGGGCAGCGGCAAGACCCTGGTCTACCTGCGCCTGGCCGAACGAGCCATGAGCGCCGGGCGCGACGTGCTCCTGCTGGCGCCCGAGGTGGCCCTGGCCCAGGCCCTGGCGCGCGCCGCCCGGCAGGCCCTGCCGGGCCTGGAGACGCGGCTGTATCACGGCTACCTGCCGCCCGGGCACCGGGAGGAGATATTCGCCCGCGCCGCCGATGCCGGGCGCGGCCCCATGCTTGTGGCCGGGACGCGCTCGGCCCTGTTCCTGCCCCTGCGCGATCCGGGCCTTGTGGTCCTGGACGAGGAGCACGACGCCTCGTTCAAGCAGGACGAGGGCCTGGCCTATCAGGCCAAGGAACTGGCCTGGTATCGGGCCGGGCAGTGGATGGCCCTGCTGTTGTTGGGTTCGGCCACGCCCGACGTGAAGACCTTCCACGCCGCCGAGACCGGGGGTATCGGCCGTGTTTCGCTGCCCGCGCGCGTGGGGGGGCGTCCCTTGCCCGATCTGGCCCTGGCCGACATGCGCGCGGCCGGTCCCGACGATCCCCTGGCCCCGGAGGCCGAAGCGGCCCTGGCCGGGGCCATGGCCGCCGGGGACCAGGCCATCATCCTGCTCAATCGGCGCGGCTACGCACCGGTCATGTACTGCACGGGCTGCGAGGCCCCGGCCAAGTGCCCCAACTGCGACATCGGCCTGGTCTATCACAAGGCCCGCGAGCGCCTGGTTTGCCACTACTGCGGCTTGGCCGAGCCTTTCCCCACGGTCTGCCAGGGGTGCGGCGGCACGACTTTCGTGCCCATGGGCCTGGGCACCGAGCGATTGGAGGAAACGTTGTCACGGTTGGTGCCCGATGACGCAGCGCTGCTGCGCGTGGATCGCGACACCACCCGGCGGCCCGGCCGCCTGGAGGCCATGCTGGACGATTTTGCGCGCGGCAGGGCCAGGGTGCTGGTGGGCACCCAGATGCTTTCCAAGGGGCATCATTTTCCGGGCGTGACGCTGGTGGTGGCGGCCGAGGCCGATCTGGGGCTCAATCTGCCCGACTACCGCGCGGCCGAGCGCACCTTCCAGTTGTTGGTGCAGGTGGCGGGCAGGGCGGGCCGCGGCGAACGTCCCGGCCGGGTGCTCATCCAGACCCGCAATCCGGACCACTATTGCTGGCAATACGTGCTCGACGGCGACTACGAGGGCTTCTACGCCCGCGAGGTGGCCCTGCGCGCCAAATACGGCTATCCGCCGTTTTCCAAGCTTGGGTTGATGCGCCTGTCGTTCCCGGCGGGTTGGGACCGGGGCCGGGATCGGGTCATGGAACTGGTTGGCGTGTTGGGCAGGGCCGGGACCAGACGCGGCGTGCGTGTGCTCGGGCCCGCGCCGTCGCCCTTGTCGCTCTTGCGGGGCCGGTTGCGCTACCAGTGCCTGCTCAAGGCCCCGGACTGGCCGGCCATCCGCGACCTCTATGCCGAGGCCCGCGCCTGTCTGTCGGGCGAGCGCAAGATCCGCATCGGCCTGGACCTGGATCCGGTGAATATGCTGTAATAATAGAATAATATGAATTAAGTCAGTAAAATCTTATCGCGGCCATTGCATCTTGTCATGGAGCAGCCGGAGAATCTCCACTCGCCCTTTGCTCTGTCGATAAATACAGATATACGGCAAACGTGGTATGACAAATTCTTTTGTTCCCTGGACCGTACCATTTCGACCGATCTGAGGGAACATATCCAATGACTCTGTCGCCTTTTTGATCTGGATGGCAATCCGGCTCACGATATCCGGATTTTCCCGCTCGATATATTCCAGTTGCGCCTGCAGGTCTCTGCGGGCGGGTAACGTCCATATCGGCATGGCCTATGCCCCGAAGCGGCGGAATACTTCAGCGACTTCCTCGTCGGAGGCGAATTCGCCGTTGTCCGCGGCCTTGACGCCCTCCTCGACCTGTCGCTTGAACCAGGCCTGATACGCGATGAAATCCTGGACCGCCTTGTTCAGCACCCAATTGCGGCTTCTGCCCAAATCCTTGGCGATCTGGTCCAGGGAAGACAACGTGTCGGGATCGGTGCGAAAACTTGTGCTTTGGATCGGCATGACTTCACCTCGATTCAAGATGATATTATCTGTAGTCACTTTGAATTCATAGTGCGCGATTGTACAAAACGCAAGCCTGTTTCCTGGGGATTGATGTTCAGGGACAGGGAAATCAAGGCGATGTATTGATTTTCATGGCCGGGCCCGCCTGGCCGATGACCGGCACATCAGCGTCGGCCTGGACCTCGATCCGGTGAACATGCTGTGATGGCCGTCCCTACATGGCGTGGGCGTGGGACGGGTCGAAACCCACGCTGACCTCGTCGCCCTCACGCAGCCCCATGTCCAGCAGGGCGCGCTGGGTCAAAAAGGCCGTGAACAGGGCCTTGCCCACGCGCACGCCGA